>ERZ857998.49-NODE-49-length-180587-cov-10.571206_pt1 | contig 180587 bp, 150 predicted proteins | sample MGYA00519954_ERZ857998 | MGnify/ENA primary metagenome ERZ857998 (study PRJEB31778, sample SAMEA3449424) | human gut metagenome | biome: human gut; feature: human-associated habitat; material: faeces | place: United Kingdom | collected 2010/2012 ...
CAATGGTTTTAGGTGATTACTATGAAATCGCTCAACTCTGCGGCCACTGCAACCTATGCGGCCTCGGGTGCGTTTGCGGGTGCCGGCGGTACCGGCATTGGCGGACGGTTTGCTGTTGCGGATATCGGAACGGCTCCGGCAGCAGCGCCTGCGGCTCATGCCGAGACGACCGCCGCTCCGGCATCCGCTCCGACCGGCGCTTCGTCGCCCGTTTCGCCCCGCGCCAAGATGCTCGCGGCCAAGGAAGCCGTCAACGCATCGGCTTTGGCCGGATCGGGTCCTCACGGCCGCGTGATCGAGCGGGACGTGAAGGCCGCGCTGGAAGCCGCGCCGAAAACGACCCCGCTGGCCAAAGCTATCATGAAGGAAACGGGCGCTCCGCTGCCCGAGGCCGGAAGCGGTCTGGCCGGCATGGCCAAGGGTGCCGACGTAGGTGCGCTGAAGAACCACGTCTATTCGTCGGACAGCGAGATCAAGCCGCTCTCGAACATGCGCAAGCTGATCGCCAAGGCAATGCACGCTTCGCTGCAGAACTCGGCCCAGCTGACGCACCACCTCGGCGCCGACGCTCGCCGCGTGCTGGCGCTGCGCGAGAAGGTCAAGAAAGCGATGGAAAACGGTTACCCGACCAATATCACGCTGAACGACATGGTCTGCCTGGCCGTCATCAAGGCGCTGAAGAAATTCCCGCAGGTCAACGCTCACTTCTTGGGCGACAGCACCCGCAACTTCTCGAAAGTGCACCTCGGATTGGCCGTCGATACCGAACGCGGCCTGATGGTTCCGGTGGTCAAGAACGCCGACGACCTGTCGATTCAGGGCCTCTCGAACCAGCTCAAGGAAGTGGCCAACGCCTGCAAGAAAGGATCGATCGATCCGGACCTGCTGTCGTCGGAGGCCGCCTCGTTCACCGTATCGAATCTGGGCAACTACGGGGTCGAGGTCTTCACGCCGGTGATCAACCTGCCTCAGGTAGCCATTCTGGGTGTCAACACGATCGTGCCGCGGCCTAAGAATTTGGGCGGAGGCGTCTACGGTTTCGTTCCTTATATGGGTCTGAGTCTCACGTACGACCACCGCGCGCTGGACGGCGGCGAGGCGACCCGTTTCGTAAAGCAGATCGCCACGGAGATCGAAAACCTCGACTTCGAGCTTTAAGCCGAAACGGTGCGACGCTTCGCGGATTTTGAATTCCATGCCACGCTCCGCGGAACCCGCATCGCGGGAATCCCCCGGCGGACGGGCATATAAAGCGGAAAACTTCTAATCTGAAATAAAAATGATCGATTTAGCAATTATCGGCGGAGGTCCCGGAGGCTACGTGGCTGCGGAACGCGCCGGAGCCAAAGGGCTGAACGTCGTGCTGTTCGAGAAACGCGAACTGGGCGGCGTATGCCTCAACGAAGGCTGCATCCCGACCAAGACGCTGCTTTACAGCGCGAAAGTCTACGACTACGCCAAGCACGGCGACAAGTACGGAGTGAGCGCGCCGGGAGCGACGTTCGATTTCGGCAAGATCGTCGAGCGCAAGAATAAAGTAGTCAAGAAGCTCGTCGGAGGCGTCGGCTCGGCCATGAAAGCCAACAAGGTACGCGTCGTGCGGGGCGAGGCGAAAGTCAAAGGACGTTCGCAGAACGGCATCGAGATCGAATGCGCGGGCGAAACGTTCTATGCGGTGAACCTGCTGCTCTGCACAGGATCGGAGGCATTCGTGCCGCCCATTCCGGGCGTTAAGGAGGCCGGCGATATCATCGTGACGAACCGCGAAATCCTCGACCTGAAGGAGCAACCCAAATCACTGGTAATCATAGGCGGAGGTGTGATCGGCATGGAGTTCGCCAGCTTCTTCAACAGTCTCGGCACCGAAGTGACCGTCGTCGAGATGCTGCCGAAGATTCTCGGCGGACTGGACGGCGAAATCAGCGCCATGCTGCAGGACATCTATGCCAAGAAGGGTATCAAGTTCAACCTCAACTGCAAGGTGACCGAAATCCGCGGCAACGAGGTAGTCTATGTCGACAAGGACGGGCAGACGCTGTCGGCCAAAGGCGACAAGATCCTGATGAGCGTCGGTCGACGCGCCGTAACGGCAGGACTCGGTCTGGAAAACCTCGGCATCGAGATGAACCGGGGAGCCGTCAAGGTCGACGACAAGATGCGCACGAACGCTCCGAACGTCTTCGCCGCGGGAGACATCACCGGGTTCTCGATGCTGGCCCATACGGCCAGCCGCGAGGGCGAGGTCGTCGTCAACAACCTGACGGGCCGCGCGGACCGGATGCGCTACAACGCGATTCCGGGCGTAGTCTACACGAATCCCGAAGTGGCCGGCGTCGGCCTGACCGAAGAGCAGGCCAAGGCCGAGGGAATCGAATACAAGATCGCCAAGCTGCCGATGGCCTACGCGGGTCGCTTCGTCGCCGAGAACGAAGGCGGCGCGGGCCTGTGCAAGGTGATCGTCGGCGCGAAGTACGGCGAGGTGCTGGGCGTGCACATGCTCGGCAATCCGTGCAGCGAGATCATTTACGGCGCCTGCATGGCCATCGAGCAGGAAATGACGCTCAAGGAGATGCAGGAGGTGGTGTTCCCCCACCCGACCGTTTCCGAGATTTTCAAAGAAACCGTCTTTTCATTCAACGAGTAACCAGAAAAATAACCTTTAAAACTTACGTATTATGCCTAAGTCGCAATATATCGATCCTACGCAAATGCGGAAACCGGGCGAGATCACGTTCACGCCGATTCCCGTCAACCAGTACAACAAGACGGTCAAGGACGAGCTCAAGGCCAAGCATTTCACCAAGGACGACCTGAAGCGGATCTACCGCGACATGGTCGTGATCCGCGAGTTCGAGACGATGCTGCAGCTCGTCAAGACGACCGGAGGATACAACGGCGTCGAGTACAACAACCCGGGCCCCGCCCACCTGTCGGCCGGTCAGGAAGCCGCAGCCGTCGGCATGGCCTATATGCTCGACATCAACGACTTCATTTTCGGATCGCACCGCAGCCACGGCGAAATTCTCGCCAAGGGTCTGCGCGCGATCGAGCTGCTGGACGACAAGAGCCTCGAGAAGATCATGAACGAGTTCTGGGACGGCGCCACCGTAAACGTCGCCAAGAAGGCGTTCAAGGGCGGCACGACCAAAGAGCTGGGTATCCGCTTCCTGCTTTACGGGGCGCTGGCCGAGGTATTCGCCCGCACGACCGGATTCAACAAGGGTCTGGGCGGCAGTATGCACACGTTCTTCACGCCGTTCGGCATCTATCCGAACAACGCGATCGTGGGCGGCAGCGGCAGCATCGCCGTGGGCGCAGCCCTCTATAAGAAAGTGAACCGCAAGCCGGGCATCGTCGTAGCCAACCTGGGCGACGCGTCGATGGCCCGCGGTCCGGTGTGGGAAGGCATGACCTTCGCCGCGATGGACCAGTTCAAGCAGCTGTGGTCGGACGAGATGAAAGGCGGCCTGCCGGTGATCATCAACATCATGGACAACCAGTACGGCATGGGCGGACAGACTCGCGGCGAGACGATGGGCTTCGACTTCGCGGCCCGTATCGGTGCCGGCGTCAACCCGGCCCAGATGCACGCCGAGCGCGTCGACGGCTACAATCCGCTGGCCGTAATCGACTGCTACCGCCGCAAGAAAGCGATCCTCGAGAAGGAAAAGGACGGCCCCGTGCTGATCGACGTGCTGACCTACCGTTATAGCGGCCACTCGCCCTCCGACGCCTCGTCGTACCGCACGAAAGAGGAAATCGAGGCATGGGAGGCTCAGGACTGCATCGTAGCATTCGGCAAGGAGCTGATCGCCGCCGGCGTGGCTACGCAGGCCGATCTGGACGCCATGACCAAGGAAATCAAGGATATCATGTTCGAGACCTTCAAGCTGGCCATCGACGACGAACTGTCGCCGCGCATGGACCTGCACAAGGAACCCGAACTGCTGGGCACGATGATGTTCTCGAACCAGTCGATCGACTCGCTGTCGGACGCCAAGCCCGACGTGAACCATCCGATGAGCGAGAATCCCCGCGTGCAGCAGATCGCCAAGAAAGAGCGCTTCGCGTTCGACAAGGACGGCAAGCCGTTCTCGAAGATGAAGCAGTTCCAACTGCGCGACGGTATCTTCGAGGCGATCATCGACCGCTTCTACAAGGATGCCTCGCTGATTGCCTACGGCGAGGAGAACCGCGACTGGGGCGGCGCGTTCGCCGTCTACCGCGGCCTGACCGAGGCGCTGCCGTACCACCGCCTGTTTAACGCCCCGATCGCCGAAGCGGCCATCATCGGCACGGCGATCGGATACGCCATGTGCGGCGGTCGCGTGATTCCCGAGATCATGTACTGCGACTTCCTCGGCTGCTGCGGCGACGAGGTGTTCAACCAGCTGCCCAAGTGGCAGGCCATGAGCGGCAACATTCTGAAAATGCCGGTCGTAGTCCGCGTTTCGGTCGGATCGAAATACGGCGCTCAGCACTCGCAGGACTGGACCTCGCTCGCGGCTCACATTCCCGGCCTGAAAGTCGTGTTCCCGGTTACTCCGTATGACGCGAAGGGTCTGATGAACGCCGCGCTGCAAGGAACCGACCCGGTGATCTTCTTCGAGAGCCAGCGTATCTACGACGTGGGAGAGCAGTTCCACGAAGGCGGCGTGCCGGAAGGCTACTACGAGATTCCGCTCGGCGAGCCCGACATCAAGCGCGAGGGCAAGGACATCACGATCCTGACGATCGGCGCCACGCTCTACCGCGCGCTCGAGGCGGCCAAAGTGCTCGAGGAGAAATACGGCATGAGCGCCGAAGTGATCGACGCCCGTTCGCTCGTTCCGTTCAACTACGAGAAGGTGCTCGCTTCGGTCAAGAAGACCGGCCGCATCGTGATCGCCGGCGACGCGACGGCCCGCGGATCGTTCCTGAACGATCTGGCACGCAACGTCAACGAGCTGGCGTTCGACTACTTGGACGCACCGGCCGTCGTACTCGGTTCACGCGACTGGATCACGCCGGCCTATGAGCTGGAATACGCTTTCTTCCCGCAGGTGGACAGCTTCATCGACATCATCCACGAGAAGATCGTTCCGCTGCCCGGGCACGTTCCGACGCGCAACTTCACCGAGGCCGAACAGATCCGACGCGCCAAGGAGGGTATCTAAGGACCTGCAACGGGTTTCATCTTCAGACAAAAGGTCGCATAGATATTCAACAAATGTCCGTGTGGCCTTTTGTCACTTTCTACCATTCAACCGAAAAACGAACCTATGGATTCAACGAAAAGAAACAAGATCGAGGCGGTCAATGTCAACGCCCATCTGCATACGCCCTACTCGTTCAGCGCGTTCGACAAGCTGACCGACGCGCTCGACAGGGCCGTGGCCGAAAACGTCCGCGTCGTCGGCGTCAACGACTTCTATTCGATGGACGGCTACAAGGAGTGGAACGACGGATGCCGCAGCCGGAAGCTGTTCCCGTTGTTCAACATCGAGTTCATCAGCCTCCAGCAACAGGATCAGGCCGCCGGCGTACGGGTCAACGACCCGAACAATCCGGGCCGCACCTACCTCAGCGGCAAGGGCCTCGCCTATCCGGTCGAACTGGCCGAGCCGTACGCCTCGCAGCTGGCCGCGGTGCGTGCCGAGTCGAACGCTCAGGTCGAAACGATGTGCGGCAAGCTGAACGACGTACTTCGTTCGTACGATGCAGGATTCGAGCTCGACTTCAAGGAAATCGAGCGGACGCTGACCAAAGGATCGATCCGCGAGCGTCACTTGGCCAAGGCGTTGCGTCTGGCCGCATACGAGCACCTCAAAAACGAGCCGAAAGCGATCGCCGCCTTCTTCGAGAAGATTTTCGGCGGCAAGCCGCTCAAATCGGACGTAGCCGACCACGCGGCCGTCGAGAACGAGATCCGGGGCAACCTGCTCAAGGCGGGAGGCGCGGCCTTCGTGCCCGAGGACCCCAAGGCGTTCCTGCCTATGGAGACCGTCCGCAAGATCATTCTGGCGGCGGGAGGTATCCCGACCTATCCGTTTCTGGCCGACGACGCGAAGGGCGGCTTCACCGACTTCGAGCAGGACGTCGTGAAAACGGCCGAGACGCTCCGCGAGCGTGGCATTTTCTCGGTCGAGTTCATCACGACGCGCAACAGCGTGGAGGTGCTCGAAAAATACGCAGGCTACCTGCACGACAACGGGTTCGTCGTCACGTTCGGCTCGGAGCACAATACGCCCGCGATGGAGCCGATCGAGCTTTTCGCCCGGGGCGGAGTTCCCCTGACCGAGCGGCTCAAGTACATCAACTACTGCGGCGCATGCGTCGTGGCGGCCCATCAGGACATCGTAGCCAGCGGCATGCAGGGCTACGTCGACAGCCGGGGCAAGGCCGACATCGACAAGCGCGACGAATACATCAAGCACGGCGACAGCGTAATCAAGGCGGCCATCCGGTAAGACCGGACGTCGCGTGAACGAAGCCCGGCAGGGTAATCCTGCCGAAGCGAAACGCAATCATTAACAACCGAAAAGAAAATGAAAGAGATAGAACAACTGATCGAAATATCGCGCAAGTACGGCCGCGACAGCCGCTACGTGATCGCGGGAGGCGGCAACACCTCGTACAAGAATGCCGACAAGCTGTGGGTCAAGGCCAGCGGATGCACGCTGGCGACGATCACCGAAGACGGCTTCGCCGTGCTGGACCGCAAGAAACTGAACGTCATCCCGGAAAAAACCTACCCGGCGGATACGGCCGCGCGCGAGGAGGAAGTCAAGAACGACCTGGCGGCCGCATGCATCACGAAGGACCGCCGCCCGTCGGTCGAGACCTCGATGCACAACGCACTGAGCGCCGCGTTCATCGTCCATCTGCATCCGACGATGGTCAACGGCCTGATGTGCGGACAGAACGCCGAGGCCGAAACGGCCCGCCTGTTCGGCGACGAGGCCGTATATATCCCGTATACCGATCCGGGATACGTGCTGTTCAAGGAAGTGGACGACCGGATCAAAGCCTACAAGGCCAAATTCGGCAAGGAACCCGCCATTCTGCTGCTGCAGAATCACGGCATCTTCGTCGGCGCCGACACGACGGCCGAGGTCGAGGCCATTTACGACCGCGTGCTCTCGACGATCGAGAAGGCGGCCGGCGTATCGCTGCCCGAAGGCGACAAGCCGGTATGCGACTGCGTGCAGGAAGTGCTCCCGGCTATCCGCATGATGCTCAGCAAGCAAGGAATCAAGACGCTCCGCGTCCGCAACAACGCGCTGATCGAGCGTTATGCTTCGTCCGAAAGCGAATATGCGAAAGTTGCGGCGCCCTTCTCGCCCGACGCGATCGTCTACTGCAAGTCGAAATACATCTATCTCGCCGCCGCCGATAAGCAAGCGCTGCTCGAGCAGGCCCAAACGCAGATCGAGCAATACGTCGCAGCGAACGGCTATACGCCGAAGGTGCTGCTCATCAAGGGTATCGGCTTGGTGGCGGTCGGCGACAACGCCGCAGGCTGCGACATTATTCTGGACGTGTACGAGGACATGATGAAGATCGCCGCGATCGCCCAGTCGTTCGGAGGCGAGCACCCGATGACCCAGCGCCAGATCGACTTCATCGACAACTGGGAAGTGGAAAATTATCGCCGCAAGGTCAGCGCGGGCGGCGCATCGGGACGCGTCGAGAACAAGACGATCATCGTGACCGGAGCCGCTCAGGGCTTCGGCGAGGGCATCGCCCGCTGCCTGATCCAGCAGGGAGCCAATATCGTCGTGGCAGACCTGAACGAGGCGGTCGGAGCGGCGACGGCCGAGCGACTCAACGGCATGGCCCGGAGCAACCGCGCCATCTTCGTTAAGACGAACGTAGCCGACACGGAGAGCCTGCGCAACCTGATCCACGAGACGGTTTGCCGCTTCGGCGGACTGGACGTGTTCGTCAGCAACGCGGGCGTGCTGCGCGCAGGCGGGTTGGAGGAAATGACTCCGGAAAACTTCGAGTTCGTCACGAAAATCAACTACAACGCCTACTTCTACTGCGCTCAGGCCGCATCGCGCGTGATGAAGCTCCAGAACAAGTATGCCGAGGACAACTACGGCGATATCATTCAGATCAACTCCAAATCGGGCTTGCGCGGCTCGAAAGCCAACTTCGCCTACGCCGGTGGCAAGTTCGGCGGCGTGGGTCTCACGCAGTCGTTCGCGCTGGAATTGGCGCCGTTCCGCATCAAGGTCAACGCGGTCTGCCCGGGCAATTTCTACGAGGGGCCGCTGTGGTCGAACCCCGAGAACGGCTTGTTCCTGCAATATCTGCACGCAGGAAAGGTCCCGGGAGCCAAAACGGTCGAAGATGTCCGAAAGTACTACATGGACCAAGTGCCGATGCGCAAGGGAACCGGCCCGGAAGACGTCACCAAGGCCGTGCTGTACCTGATCGAGCAGACCTGCGAAACGGGTCAGGCCGTGCCGGTGACCGGCGGGCAGGTGATGCTGAGCTAAACCGGGTATCCGCCCCGGCTTCCGGCACGGAGAGAAGCCGGGGCGAATGCTTAACGATTCGATAATGCGATTCCGACACATATCGCAGCAAAAATTCGCACGGAACGAATATAATGCATATCTTTGCGGAAAAATTCGGATGTTTCATGTGAAGCCTTGCTGCAAAACTCTTAAAACCACAAACACATGAAAACGAAAGCTGTAAGACTCTACGGTAAGAACGACCTCCGGCTGGAGGAGTTCGAGCTGCCGAAAATAAAGGACGACGAGATACTGGCCAAGGTGGTTTGCGACAGCATCTGCATGTCGTCGTACAAAGCCTCGCACGAGGCAGATATCCACAAGCGGGTTCCGCGCGACATCGCCCAGAATCCCGTTATCATCGGACACGAGTTCGCGGGCGAGCTGGTCGAGGTGGGCAGCAAGTGGAGCGGCCGCTTCAAGGCGGGCGACAAATTCTCGATCCAACCCGCGCTCAACTACGAGAAAGGCCCCGTCGGCGTGCTGAGCGCGCCGGGTTACTCGTACCGATTCATCGGCGGCGACGCGACCTACGTCGTGATTCCGAACGAAGTGATGGAGCAGGGATGCCTGCTGCCGTTCACCGGCGAGGGTTACTACCCCGCCTCGCTGTCGGAGCCCTTGTCGTGCGTGATCGGCGCGATGCACGCCAACTATCATATCACGCCCGGATCGTACAAGCACGACATGGAGATCAAGCAGGGCGGTAACATGGCCATTCTGGCCGGCGTCGGCCCGATGGGTCTCGCCGCGATCAACTATGCGATTCACCGCACCGACCGCAAGCCGAAGCTGATGGTCGTGACCGACATCGACCAGACGCGGCTGGACCGCGCCGCCTCGCTTTACTCGCCCGAGGAAGCGGCCAAGAACGGCATCGAGCTGAAATACGTGAACACGGGCAGCATGGCCGATCCGGTCGAGGGCCTGAAAGCGCTGACCGACGGGAAGGGCTACAACGACGTGTTCGTATTCGCGCCGGTAGCCGCAGTCGTCGAGCAGGCCGACGCGATTCTGTCGTTCGACGGCTGTCTGAACTTCTTCGCCGGTCCGGCCAAGACCGACTTCAAGGCTCCGTTCAATTTCTATAACGTGCACTATGCTTACACCCACGTCGTAGGAACCAGCGGCGGCAACACGGACGACATGAAGGAGGCCCTCGCCATGATGAATGAGGGGCTCGATCCGGCCGGTCTGGTCACGCACGTAGGCGGTATCAACGCCGTAATCGACACGACGCTGAATTTGCCGAGCATACCGGGAGGCAAGAAACTGATATACACGCATATCGACATGCCGCTGACCCCGATCGCCGAGTTCGAGGCCAAAGGCAAGGAAAATCCGGTCTACGCCGAGCTGCACAAGCTCTGCCAGCAGCACAAGGGGCTGTGGAACACCAAGGCGGAAGCCTATTTGCTGGCCCATGCCGACAAGCTGTAGATCAAGAGTAAGGCAACGGTCCGGCGGCACGCGTGCCGCCGGACCGAAACCCAAGGGAAAGGATACACGATTAGGTTAGTTAAAATAAACAACTTTTCGGCCGAGGAGCCGAAAGAACAATGAATTAGGTTATGAAACAGTTAGACACCAAGCTGATGCATCCTGCCGACCAGATCACGGTCGTCATCAGTCGCATCTACCGGAGCGGATTGACTACCACTTCGGGAGGCAACATCTCGATCAAAGACGAGAACGGTGACATCTGGATCACGCCGGGCGGTATCGACAAGGGATCGCTGACCCCGAAAGACATCATCTGCGTGAAGCCGGACGGAACGATCATCGGTCCGCACAAGCCGTCTTCGGAATTTCCTTTCCACAAGGCCATCTACGAGATGCGTCCGAAAATGACCGCCGTCATCCACGCGCATCCGCCCGCACTCGTATCGTTCAGCATCACGCACCAGATACCCAATACGAACATCATTCCGCAGGCCAAGCGCGTTTGCGGTAAGATCGGTTTCGCGCCGTACGATGTTCCGGGCAGTCAGGGCCTCGGTCAGAAAATCGCCGCCGAGTTCAAGAATCACCCCGACTACAAAGCCGTCATCATGGAGAATCACGGCGTCGTGCTGTGCGGCGAGGACCTGATGGACGCGTACCAGCGCTTCGAGACGCTCGAGTTCTGCGCCCGCACGGTCATCAACGCCAAGACGCTGGGCGAGCCCACGTATCTGACCGACGACCAGATCGAGCAGCACGAAAAGTCGCTTCCTACGGATTATCCGCACTTCATGGGCGTCACCTATCCGTCGGACGAGCGGGCGATCCGCAGCCTGATCGTGAAAATGGTGCGTCGCGCCTGCGATCAGGGCCTGATGATCAGTTCTTACGGTACGGTTTCGGTGCGCTGGCGGGGCAACGACTTCCTGATTACGCCTCCGGGCGTTCCGCGCTGGGATATCGAGCCGGGCAACATCGTGCAGGTTAAGAACGGCATGGTCGAGGCCGGCAAGATTCCGAGCCGCTCGGTCGCCCTGCATCAGGAGATTTACCAAAGCCATCCTGAGATCAACTCGATCATCATCACGCAGCCTCCGCACCTGATGGGCTTCTGCACGTCGGGCGTCAAGTTCAACGTGCGCACGATCCCCGAAAGCTGGATTTTCCTCAAAGACACCCCGATCATTCCGTTCGGCGTGCAGTACGAGGATAACAAGAAGATTTCCGACACGCTGAAGAGCGTTCCGGCCGTACTGCTGGCCAACGACTCGGTGCTGATCACCGGCGACGGGCTGTTGCAGACCTTCGACCGTCTGGAGGTAGCCGAGTTCAGCGCCAAGTCGCTGATCATGGCGGCTCCGATCGGCGAGCTGAAACCGATCAACGACAAGGAAGTCGAAGACCTTCGCGTCGCATTCCACGTCAAATAGCGGCCGTGCGGCTCGTAAGAAGCATATCGGACTCCCCTGTCCTGAACGGACTGTTGGAGGAGCATCTGTTGACAGAACGTCCCTTAGGGGACGTTCTGCTCTTCTATATCAACCGGCCGTCGGTCATCGTCGGACGCAACCAGCGGATCGAAGCGGAGGTAGACACCGATTACTGTCTGCGGCACGGCATCGAGATAGTCCGGCGCCTTTCGGGAGGCGGAACCGTCTACCATGACTACGGAAACATCAATTACGCTTTTATCGTAGACAAAGACGAAAGGCCCGTTCTGGACCGCGATTTCGCCACGCCGATCATCGACGCGCTGCGACCGCTCGGCGTCGAGGCCGTCTCGGGAGAACGCAAGGAGCTGCTTGTCGGCGGCTACAAAATCTCGGGGACCGCCTCGCATGTCGCACGTACGCGGATACTTTTCCACGGCACGCTGCTGCACCGAACGGACCTCGGCGCGCTGGACAGAGCGCTTCGCGGAGACGTCTCGAAGCGCGGTCGGAAAGTCGCGTCGGTTCCGAGTCCGGTCATGAATCTGGCCTCGCTGACCGGAGAGCAGGAAACGACGGAACACTTCCTCGGCAGACTGACCGGATTTTTTGAAAACTATTACGGCACGGCGCTTCGGCTGGAACCGGAGCCGGAAACGGAAGCCGCGCTCAAAAGGAGAGCGAACGAGTTGTCCGGGCCGGCATCGGGAAGCCTGCAGCCGCCCGTCTCCGAAGCGGAAAGATAACAGGAAATCCCAAGCGGAATAAAGCCGGGCAGGACGATCCGAGCGGAAATCGCCGAAGGATTCGGACTCCCATATTTCCCATATGGAACAGCCGGCGGGAAAGACCGCATCCGTCCGTGAGGACAAGGGGGCGGAGACCGACGGTTTTATGAAAATAAAAACTCTTTTTCTATTGGATTTCCGGACTTTTTGATTTTCTTTGCAATGTTATTCTAATTCAACTTTTATGAAAGGTACAGTAAAGTGGTTTGATTCGGCCAAAGGTTATGGCTTTATCACGACCGAGGCAGGTAGTGACATTTTCGTACACTACACGGGTATTAACAAGGAAGGGTTCCGCGGTTTGGAAGAAGGCCAGAACGTCGAGTTCGAAGTGAGCGAAGGCAAGAAGGGCGAGCAGGCCGTGAACGTTTCCGTAATAGGATAAGATTCTGTATTTATAAAAAGATACTGATTTTTTCTATTTTTCATCCGAAAAAAGCCGCAGATTCCCTCTGCGGCTTTTTTTATCGCCCAGACCTCTTGCGGTCAGCGTCCGAGCGATATGCGGCAAGACGCCTTTCCCCTCTTTTCGTCCGACACATGGCACACGATATGCTGTAAGGAATAGCGTAAAACGACCGACAGCCATGACTCCGCAACGAACCGCTCGGGAAACGAAGAGCATCATACTGAACAACGTCGTCATATTCAACGGCAAAGAAGAAAGCACCGTCCGGGGAAGCGTCCGGATCGACGGCAACCGGATTCGAACGGTCTCGACAGAACCGATCGGTTCTGATCGGGACCGGCCGGTCGAGGTGATCGACGGTCAAGGAAAGTTCCTGATGCCGGGACTGATCGACGCGCATTGGCATGCCTTTCTCGCCCCGAACACGACGATGGACCTGATGACGGCCGACGAGTCCTACACGCAACTGAAGGCCGGACGCGAAGCCGAACGAACACTGCTGCGGGGATTCACCACGATCCGGGACGCCGGAGGACCGGTCTTCGGCCTGAAGCGCGCGATCGACGAGGGAATCGTCGCCGGCCCCCGGATATTCCCCAGCGGCTCGATGATTTCGCAGACGGGCGGTCACGGCGACTTCCGGGCCGTCTATGACATTCCCCGGCCGTTCGAGTGCTGCGATCCGACCCACACCGAAATGATCGGAGCGGCGACGATCGCCGACGGTCCGGACGCCGTCGCCGTCGCCGCAAGAAACAACCTGAGACTGGGCGCCAGCCAGATCAAGCTGATGGTAGGAGGCGGCGCCGCCTCGCTGTACGACCGGCTCGAGGACGTCCAGTTCTTCGAGGAGGAGGTCCGGACGGCGGTCCATGCGGCCGAAAACGCCGGCACATACGTCATGGTGCACGTTTACGTCCCCGAGGGAATCAGGCAGGCGATCCGAGCCGGAGTGAAAAGCATCGAGCACGGACACTTGATCGACGAGGAGACGATGAAAATGATCGCCGACAACGGCGTATGGCTCAGCATGCAGCCGTTCACGGCCGACGACAACACCTACCCGAGCGAAGAACAACAGCGCAAGCACGAGATGATCGTCGCCGGCACGGACAACACGTACAAGCTCGCAAAAAAGTACGGCGTCAGGCTCGCGTGGGGAACCGACCTGCTGTTCAACCCGGCCAAAGCCAAGGACCAGAACCGAGGAATCGCCAAGTTGGCCCGCTGGTTCTCGAACTACGAAATACTGAAAATGGTAACCCGCGACAACGCGGAGCTGCTCGCCCTGTCGGGCCGCAGGAATCCCTATCCGGGCCCGCTCGGAACGATCGAGACGGACGCCTTGGCCGATCTGTTGCTCGTCGACGGCAACCCGCTGGAGAATATCGAACTGCTGACCGAGCCGGAAAAAAACTTTCTGCTGATCGTCAAAGACGGAACGATATACAAGCGACAGGGCGTCTGAGGGCGCCGGACCCGCGAGAGGCCCCCCGAACGGAGAAAAGACAAACGGGCCAAGCTCATGGGAGCACTCCCCCGCAAAGCATACCGGCCAATAATCCGATCCGGCCCAAGCTCGGAGCGCATTCCAAAAGGAAACGACCGCCGCGACCGCGAAGAGCAAAAAGCCGACGACGATCCGAGCCGTTTTTGCTTTGTACGTAGGTGTTCACTGAATCCATATTCTGATATCCGCCTCGGCGTCTCGCAGCGAGGCGGAAGGCCTTGCGCGAAAAAGGCAGAGACTTTCCCTGCAAACATTCAGATGAAGAACAATGTGAAAATCGGAGATCCGGGAGATACGCGTTTGATGGAGGAATAGATCGTCGACAAGCAGGGGTCTGAATTTCAACGATGAACTTTACGACAAGGCTATTATAACGGATACGGGAGATTCGAAGTAATGAAACCGGGTATAATCGTTATATTGCGTAAGTTGCGCAATGAGAATTCGATGCTTAAACGGGAAGATTTGAAACTCATGCAAATGCGCGAATTATTCCATCTTCTTCGAATCAAGTACTTCATAGTATTACGCGGGCAGCATGGCAGACAAGCAGCTTTATGTCGGGCATCGCACCTGAAGATAACGGAAGTACTGAATGCAGCTGCAATCTTCGGAAAAGTCGATCCGTTGGAAGACCTGAAAGAAAATGAGATTTGCAGTCACTTGATACCTGCAGATATACCGGACAACGCGAATTTAATTCGATCATTGTTGGCGCAAAGGACGATTACGACAATATGGTTTCTGGAGAATAATTGATTAACAGACAATAAAAAGAGAACCGGATAGATTAGATTATTCTTCCGGCTCTCTCTTGGGTTGTATATAGATTATCGTATTGTTTTAACAGAAACTTTTCCGACGGTTAGTTCCGGAGATGTAGATAAAAAAGAGAGATTGCCTTCGGTCAAATCGTAGATACGCATAGTGAAACAATAGGCATCGTCAATAAAGCACTCGGCAATCGTTCCGTCGATAAAGAGTTGTACACGCAACGGTTTCAGAGGATCGAAATCGCAACTTCGTTTATATGTTTTGTATTTGCTACCGATACTGATTTCTTGGGTGTTAAAATCGATAGTTAATCGATAGGCCTCGTCACCGTCGGCAGATTCTCGAAAATTTATAGTAGCCACAGGTCGTGTTGTGTCGGGGTCCAATGTGGCTGTAAGCAGATAATTTTGGGGAGTAGATATAGCAGTGTTCAAATCTACATTCTTTGCCTGAAATTTCGTTTCGGAGAATAGGCGTAATACCTCTTTAACAGGACGCTGGCATAATTGATTGTTTTCGTCAGCATATAGTTCGCGAGGCATACTGAGGCTGCCGCCCCATTCATAGCTCCCATTATCAGAAGAGTCCTTATAATCGCCGATCCATCCGATCAGAATGCGGCGTTTCCCATCGTACATGGTTTTGGCAACGCGAAGATCGCCACAATCGTATGGGCGTATTTTCGGGTTGAGTGTTCCTGTCTTATCGACCTGCATATAATGATAGTCGGCACAATTGACGTTCCATAGATCGTCCAACGCGAATACGTCCGGACAATCTCCTGAAACAGAGTTTGGATAGATAATAAGAGGAGTATGGGGTGTCCAGCGGGTCAGGTCGGTAGAGGTGTAAAGTCCGACGTTCGGAGAAGAGCCGTCTGTCGAAACAGAGTGCAAGGCAAGCCACCAAATCTTCTCTTTGGGATTCCACACCACATGCGGATCCCTGAATGCTTGATGATGATAAATCTGTTTGTTGTCGATCGCTCCGTTTATGGTTTTGTTCCAGTAGATCTTCCCATCGGCGTAAAAAGTATACTCCGGATGTTTTTCCCAATGAATCAGATCAGTACTTCTGGCCTGCATGACCTTTTGGTCTCCGAGCGGATCATTGCTGTTCTTACCGGTGTAGAAAAGAAAGAATGTGCCGTTATGTTCGACAATACTTCCGGTCCAGATACTTTCCCAGTCTGGCCCTTGGGGATCGGCCCCTTTCACTAAAGCCTTGGGAAGTTCTTGCCAATGCAAAAGATCTTGGCTAACGATATGCCCCCAATCTGGGCCTTCTAAATAGAAAAGGTGATAAGACCCTTTCCAGAAAAAGGGAATTACGTCTCCGGCTTTCATTCCTTCCGGGCGAAAGTGCAAAATAGCTTTTCCTGTTTGCGGAAGTTTTTTTTGATTGGGTTTGGCAGAAAGAGTGGAAACCATCCCACAGACCAAAAGAAATACGATGGCGGAATACAGTTGATTCCAAAAACGGGATATTGCCATAATTTCACAAGGTTTTTGTCTAGAGTTACTATATTTTGACGCTTGCGGTGAAGCGACTAAGTTTATGTTGGATTCTTAAATACGTATCAATATGCGTACAAATTGAATTAATCACTGTATATGCGAGTAACCAAACTCATATAAAAAAGTCCGATCTACACATTTGATAAAGATACGATAAAAATGAGATATCGCCCTACCTTTCCGTGACAAACGTGGTTATGTCACTCAAAGTCGCTTCATTGAAGCGGTAAACGCTATTTTGTATAAATTCAAGACGGGTTGTCAATGAGCACTGTTTAGCAGTAAGGTGCTGACATATGGTACCGCGTCCCATCGTTATATAAACGGAGCAAGACGGGTCAGTGGAAATCCATGTCGCCTCACCGGCTTGACAGATACCGTACGGAATCGGATATGCCCAGTGTTGATCCGGACGGAAGCCACACGACTGCACTCCGGGGCTGTGAAATGGTCGGATACTCTAAGGAATCAGAAACAGGAAACGACCAATGCCCTCTATCTAACGGACAGGCAAGAGCTTCTGTTGGTCATGTATCCCCCTAGACATCAGGAAAATACCGTGATATACACAACATTGAAAGGATCATCGCACTATGTTCAAAGACCTTGGAAAAGCCGGCATCAGGACGGTATTCGACCGATTTGACACGGCTGCTTCCAATCGAAAAACTATTTAACAATCTTATTTTTCTACACTTTTAATCATTGAAAAATTCACGAAAACAAAAAGTTCACATCACTTCATCGTACAAAAGCCGCCGCGTGCCCCGGACGAAAGAGCCCCATAGGAACATGAACCGAAAACAGGCCGAGGATTTCCGTATCCGGTCCCGGCATAGTCGCAAAGCCCAAGAAACTATGGCTTTTTTGACATAACTATTTCTCGAAAAGCACCGGAGTTCCGAAATTCAGGCATCCGTTCGTAATAAATTTACTAACCGTTTAAAATCAAAACCTATGAAACATCAGACATCGTACTTGAAACGAGCGCGGGAAATACAACGAATCGTTTCCCGGCATTACGAACCAGGAAGACAGGACCGGAACCTGAGCGCGGTATACCGTCGCCACGTCGAGCCGCGATTCGGCATCACCTACAAGACCTTTCTGCGGGCCCGGAAGATCGACACCTCGCCGCTCGGTCAGGACGAGCCCGTCCGCGAAACAGTCCATTCCGACGAGCCATGCGGAGAGTGAACCGATTCCGTTTCGAGCCGGGAACGGTGTATCTGTTCACCGAATCCAGGAAAGATAGGCCCGAATGCGGCCTGTACGGCCTGTTCGACTGCATGGACCGAGGGAAAATCAAACTCGAGGCGGTCCAGCATCGGCCGTGCGGCCTCCGCTACGGAGAATACCTGCCGGACGGATATCGTTACGTGCGCAAAGCGAAAGAAGACGAGATCAGGGACTTCTGCTATCTGCACGGATACGACCGCTGCCGGATAGAGCGCCTGCATACCCCGAATCTCCGCAATCCGGCCGCAGGCGTTCCCTGATATCTTATGTTGTCGATATTCGACGTTGCTCTTTGTGCGAAAAATCGTTTTGATTACCTTTGCACGATATGAACGGATGAGATAACCGAATATAGACATACGCGAGATTTAAGCTCGAACTGTTTATTCCAATTCTGAAAGACGCCATTCACCCGATAGAGCAGGAAAATAGACAGTTGAAGCTTGTGCACAGCACGGGCTTCGACTTACCCTGCACGGTCGATTGGCGTCGCCTCAGAATGTAAGATCGGAGTCCGTGCCTTTACTTCCGCCCTCCCCTACGAGTCTCAGAAAAGCGTCCGAGCGCTCTCCGATCGCCTGCTCCGGACCGTTTCTATCCGGATCGCCGAACAGAAAAAAGCTGCAGGCAGAACCTGCAGCCTCGTTTCCGATTTTTCCGATACGTTCCGAGCTACTTACCGTTCTGGGCAGGCGCGCTATTGGCATCGGTTTTGGCTTTGGCATCGGCCTTGGCCTGATCGGCCGGCGATACGACCATCGACGCGCACTGTTGCATCGCATCGGCCACCTCGGTCGGAACTCCGGGCTCGTCGAACAACGCGATGGTGAACAGATCGGGCGTACGGTACAACTCCTTGATCTTGCCGGTCAGACAACCGTAGAACGATTTGACCTGATCGTTCGACAAACCGGCGGGAAGAATACCGGCCTGCTGCAACTGGTCGTAGGGGAACAGCAGCGGAAGATTCTCGTAGTTGGGACCGATCGTGAATCCGAGGCAGTCGACGATCACGGCGTCCACCGTATCGGTCTTGCCGGTCAGTTTGTCGAAGCGATTGTAGTCGGGATACGTCTCCTCGATCGTCGTCACGACGCATTCCTCGAGATTCGTGTAATTTTTCGCCTCCATGTGGCGGATAGCCGAACGGTCATGGCGGTCGCGCACGACTTTGCGGACCTCGTCCCTCTCCTTGTCGGTCCACTTCCGTGACTGGGAACAAGAAACAACCAGCGCGATGGCTGACAGAGCTAAGATAATTTTTTTCATTGCTTTTTGAATTAGGTTATTAAACTCTACGGGTAATTGCGTATTTCTTTCTCGCTCGCGAATTTACGGAGGGAAAGCCTGCAAAAACCGCACACGGTCTCCGCAAGCGGTCGTGTCGCGGACAACCCGTGGAACCGGCCCCGAAACGATACGGCAGAGGACCGAACCGATTACGGAGCGAATGAAATGAAGCAAAGCCGCGTTTCAAAATCCCGTTTTTATTTCTATTTTTGTTTTCGGACCTATCTGGCCCGGCCCATACGGTTTACCGCGAACGGCAAAGCGAGGGGCGGGAACTATCCGAACGTCCGATAAATGCGTCCATATGGATATACTCGACGTACGCGAACTCTGCCTGTCTCTGCCTCAGAGCGAGGAAACGACCCCTTTCGACGAGACGACGCTGGTCTACAAGGTAGCGGGCAAAATGTTCCTGCTCGCCGACATGACCGACGGTCGCGCCGTCAACGTCAAGTGCGATCCCGATCATGTGATCGCGCTCCGGGAGCGGTACGCCGAGGTGACGCCGGGCTGGCACATGAACAAACGCCACTGGAATACGGTACGCATCGACGGCGACCTGCCGGAAAAACTGATCCGCGAATGGGTCGTCGATTCGTATCGTCTGGTGGCCGGAAGCCTGCCCAAAACCGTGCGCGGACCGCTACTCGAAGCGCTGGACGCATGCGCCGAGGAAAACGAACCCGAGAAACCAATGAACCCGAACCGATGAAAAAACTGTTTCTGCTTACGCTCGCTCTGCTGGCGGCCGCGACAGCCGGCGCCCAGATCCACCTCGAAGGCTACCGCCAAAGCGACATCGCCCCCCGCTGGACCGAAGGACGATGGGACGCGCGGTGGATCTCCGTCCCCGGAGAACCGCTGAACGCCTATGGCGTCTATGTCTTCCGCAAGACGCTGAATCTGCCGTCGAAACCGGAACGATACGTCGTGCACGTATCGGCCGACAACCGCTACAAGCTCTACGTCAACGGACATCTGGTCAGTCTGGGTCCCGCCCGAGGCGACATCTACAACTGGAACTACGAGACGGTCGACCTGTCGCCCTGGCTACGGCAAGGCGACAATACGCTGGCCGCCGAAGTGTGGAACTTCGTCGAATGGAAGCCGATCGCGCAGATCAGCTTCAATCAGACCGGACTGATCGTTCAGGGCAACGGCCCCGACGAGCAGGGCGCCAATACGGACGGCAGCTGGAAATGCCTGCGTAACGACGCCTATGCCCCCCACACGACCGGAGTCTACGGATACTTCGCCGCCGGACCCGGCGAGCGGGTCGACGCGTCGCGCTACCCATGGGGCTGGCAGCAACCGGACTACGACGACTCCGCCTGGGCGGCGGCCCGCGTCGGTATGGAAGGCGCGGCCAAGGGCGCCCGAGACTATCCGGGCCGGCTGCTCGTCCCGACTCCGATTCCGCCTATGGAGTACGCCGAGGACCGTTTCTCGCGCGTGCGCCAATCGGAAAACGCTCGGATTCCCGACGCCTTTCCGCGCTCGGCCGCTTCGATCACCGTTCCGGCCCGCACGAAAGCCCGCATCCTGCTCGACAACGACTCGCTCACTACGGCCTATCTGTCGCTGCTGTTCAGCGGCGGACGGGGCTCGCAGATCACCGTCGCATACGCCGAAGCGCTCTATATGGACACCGCCCCGCTGTCGAAAGGAAACCGGGACGAGATCGAAAGCAAGAAATTCGTCGGATACGAGGACATCATTCTGCCCGACGGCGGCAGCGACCGGCTGTTCACGTCGCTTTGGTGGCGGACGTGGCGTTACGTGCAGCTGACGATCGAGACGAAAGACGAGCCGCTCGAAATCGGCGACGTGTACGGCACGTTCACGGCCTATCCGTTCGAGCGCGCATCAACGTTCGACGCACCGGGACATCCGCAGCTGAACCGCATGCTCGACATCGGCTGGCGGACGGCGCGCCTGTGCGCGAACGAGACCTACATGGACTGTCCCTACTACGAACAGTTGCAATATTTCGGCGACACGCGGATTCAGGCGCTCATTACGCTCTACAATACGCGCGACCGGTACATGGCGCGCAATGCCATCGAACAGGGCCGCCAGTCGATCGTATCGGACGGCATCACGATGAGCCGCTACCCGTCGGGCATTCACCAGTTCATCTCGTCGTTCTCGCTCTATTGGATATGCATGGGACACGACTATTGGCGCTACCGGGGCGAGGAGGAATACCTGAAAACGCTTCTGCCGGCATACCGGGGAGTGTTGTCGTGGTACGAAGGCTTTCTGAAAGAGGATTTCTCGCTCGCATTCGTGCCGCACTGGTTTTTCGGCGACTGGGCATCGAATTTCGAGGCGGGAGAGCCTTTCCGCGAGAAGGACGGCAATTCCGCGTTCCAAGACCTGCTGTTTGTCATGGGACTCGAAGCGGCCGCCAACATGGAGGAGGCTTTCGGCATACCCTCGTACGGGAAACGCTACCGCGAAACGGCCTCGTCGATCAAGCGGACGATCAAGGAGAAATATTGGGATGCCGAACGCGGCCTGTTCTCCGACACGCGCGACCGGCGCAACTATTCGCAGCATGTCAACGTGCTGGCGATCCTGAACGAAGCGGTCGAAGGCGACGAGGCGCGCGCCGTCATGGAACGCACGCTGGCGGACACCACGCTGACGCAGACGACGATCTATTTCCGCTACTATCTGAACCAAGCGCTGAAAAAAGCCGGGCTGGGCGACCGACTGTTAGACAACATGCAGGTGTGGGAAGACCAGATGGCACTGGGCCTCTCGACCTGGGCCGAACAGCCCGAACCGTCGCGCTCGGATTGCCATGCTTGGGGCTCGAGCCCGAACATCGAATTTTTCCGCACGATCCTCGGTATCGACAGCGACGGACCGGGATTCTCGCGCATCCTCATCGAGCCCTCGCTCGGCAAGCTGAAGGAGGTTTCGGGCACGATGCCCCACCCTCGCGGCGACATCGCGGTAAAATACCGAGTCGGGAAAAAAGGTTCTCTGTCGGCCGAAATCACGCTGCCCGAGGGAGTCGAGGGAGAATTGATATGGAACGGGGAACGCAGGCCGCTTCACGGAGGATTCCAGCAATTGACCGTTCGATAAAACCGTACGCATACGAATCCGACGAAGGCCGCGGAAAATCCGCGGCCTTCGTCGTCTCTGAACGGGGTTCTACGGACCGTCCATCGATTCGGGTCAGGCATGCCTCTTACACCGAAGCCCGACAAAGGTCGGACGGATTCCTTCGGAGGAAATGCCTGTCCGGGAGAAACATCACAGCCCGACGGGGCCCGGCCATATGCCGATACGGCAAAACAACATGCACCGGAACACTGCGAGAGCCGATACAGGGCATATCCCGATATGGTAGCGTTCCAAGCTGTTATAAATAAGTCGGGCAGTACAACTCCTCTCGAGACAATGCGAGAATAAGGGGAATGAAGGTGAACGGAGGAAAACGCAAAGAGCAAGGACAGCGGGATAGAGTGAGGACAGCAGAAAGAACGGAGAGAGCGAGAACAGTCGCACAAGAACCGGCCCGCCGGAGCAAAACCGGACGTTCCGGGGGAAGCGCCATGCCGGATCGAAGCGACTCGCCGTCGGTCGAGGTCTCCGAAAAAACCTGTTACGGACGGCGACGGAATGCCAGAAGAATTGCCGAATCTCCCGGTTTACGCCCGGCTAACACGAGAATCGCTCGCCCCTACATCAATGCGGGAGCCATGTATTTGACCAGCAGCCACCCTCCCCCCACAAGCCACACGAACAGAAGCAACGAGAGCACGAAAGGCTTGGCGCCCGCCTTTTTGAACTTTTCGATACTGGTCTCGGCTCCCAAAGCGGTCATGGCCATCGTCAGCAGAAAAGTGTCCAGCGAATGGATGAACGACACGGTCGCCTCCCCTAACAGGCCGAACGAATTGAAGCCTATCACCGCCAGAAACCCGAGCGCGAACCACGGCACGGCGATCCGCCGAGTCACGCCGCCGCAGGACCGCCTGTCCGCAAGCCGACGCCGCCGGGCTCTCGCAACCGAAATAGAATAGCTTATCGTCAGCAGCACGGGCACCAGCATCATCACGCGGATCATTTTGACGATGATCGCCGCATCGGATATCTCCCCGTTCATCGCGTTTCCCGCCCCCACCACATGAGCGACCTCGTGCAGCGTGGCTCCGGTGTAAATGCCCATCTGCTCCGGAGTCAGCGAAACGATACCGTGACGATAGAGAACCGGATAGAGAAACATCGAGATCGTCCCGAAGATCACGACCGTCGAAACGGCTACGGCCGTTTTATAGGGTCTGGCGCGGATCGTCGACTCGGCGCCGAGCACGGCGGCGGCTCCGCAGATACCGCTACCGACCGACGTGAGCAGCGCAATGCCCCGATCCATCTTCAGCAGCCGTCCCAACAGGACCCCTCCGCAAATCGTGACGGTCACGACGACCGCATCGATCAGCAGGGCCGGAGCGCCCACGGCCAGCACGTCCTGAAAAGTCAACCGGAAACCGTACAGAACGATACCCAGCCGCAAAACGCGCTTCGAGCAGAACAGAATGCCGGGAACCCACGTAGCCGGCAACCGGTTGCGCAGACTGTTCGCATAGAGCATGCCCAGCATGATGCCCACGATCATCGGGCTGAACGAAAGGCTTTTGACCCAAGGAAAATCGCCGATATAGAACGCTGCGCAGGAGAACAGAGCGATCAACAGAACGCCGTGCAGCATATTGCCCCTTTCTTCACTCATTTTCATCATCCGGAACGTTTTTACGTCAATGAACCGGGGACAAAGAAACGACATTCGGAGCAAACTCCGAACGATCAAATTCTTATACGCCATAACCGAAAGTTATCGGGCGGTCGTCATGCGACCGGCGACACCGGCGAATCACCCCACGATCATAGACGGGCAAGTCATGGCCAGTCCCATGCAAGACCTGCCTGCCCCACGCCATCGATATGTCTGAACACGCGCGACTGTCAAGGAAAACACCGTTCAACCCGATATAATGGAAACGAACAAGAAAAATCTCGGGAATCCGTTGGCGCTCTATCCCGAACCGACGACGGTTGCCGGGGCGGAGATCGAAAGAAAAGCGAACCAACTCGCAGTGGAACACACGGGAGTTATCGGCCATGACCGGATACCGGTCAGCCTGAGCAAGAGTCATCACACCAATCAAGGCATAAAGAAGGCGAAAAGACTTTTCGTCAATCTCGTGAGCCGTGACATGCTGCCGAAAGCCGACCATGTAGGGAGCGTAAGCGGTGCAACGGTCGACAAGTCGGAAGCGTTTGCCTGCCGGACACACAATCCGACAGTCCGCCGCAAAAAAACCTACGCTCTCAAACATCGTCGCCGTGCCCCTCAACGAGACACGGCGACGACTTATACGTTTTTCGGAAGCTCTTACCAAGCGAACAGCGGATAATTCGCCATCAGATCGTTCACCTCCTTGCGGACGGCAGCGATTTCCGTTTCGTTATCGATATCCGAGAGCACGCGGTCGATCAGCGATACGATCGTCTCCATCCGGTCCTCTTTCAGTCCCCGGGTCGTAATGGCCGGCGTACCGACACGGATGCCCGACGTCTGGAACGGCGAGCGGCTGTCGAACGGAACCATGTTCTTGTTCGTCGTGATATCGGCCTGCACGAGGGCTTTTTCGGCCTGCTTGCCCGTCAGATCGGGGAACTTCGTCCGCAGATCGATCAGCATCAGGTGATTGTCGGTACCGCCCGAAACGATCTTATAGCCGCGCGCGGCAAACGCCTCGGCCATCGCCTGAGCGTTCTTGCGCACCTGCTTCTGGTACTCCTTGTACGAAGGATCGAGCGCCTCGCCGAACGCGACGGCCTTGGCCGCGATCACATGCTCCAGCGGCCCGCCCTGAATGCCGGGGAAAACCGCCGAGTTGAGCATGGCGGACATTTTCTTGATCTCGCCCTTCGGCGTCTTGACGCCCCACGGATTGTCGAAATCCTCGCCCATCAGGATCACGCCCCCGCGCGGCCCGCGCAACGTCTTGTGCGTGGTCGAGGTGACGATATGCGCATACTTGACCGGATTGTCGAGCAGTCCGGCGGCGATCAGGCCGGCCGTATGGGCCATATCGACCATCAGCAGCGCGCCGACGCGGTCGGCGATCTCGCGCATGCGCTTGTAGTCCCACTCGCGGCTGTAAGCCGAAGCTCCGCCGATAATCATCTTGGGTTTGTGTTCCAATGCGAGCTTTTCCATCGCATCGTAGTCGATCCGACCGGTACGCTCGTCGAGCTTATACCCCACGGCATGATAGAGAATGCCGGACGTATTGACCGGCGAGCCGTGCGACAGATGGCCGCCGTGCGACAAATCGAGCCCCATGAACGTATCGCCGGGCTTGAGCACCGTGAAAAATACGGCCATATTGGCCTGAGCGCCCGAATGAGGCTGCACGTTGGCATACTTGGCTCCGTAGAGCTCGCACAGGCGGTCGATAGCCAGCTGCTCGACCCGATCGACGACCTCGCAGCCGCCGTAATAACGCGCTCCGGGATATCCTTCCGCATATTTGTTGGTCAGCACCGAGCCCATGGCCTGCATGACCTGTTCGCTTACAAAATTCTCGGAGGCGATCAGCTCGATGCCTTGCATCTGCCGCCGCTTTTCGCTTTCGATCAGATCGAATAGTTTGGTATCCTTTGTCATTATCTTACGGGTTTTAAACGTTGTGCCGATCGGTAAAACGGACGCTCAAAGGTAGTAAAAAAGAGCGACAAAACACAGCGGGCGGTTCCCGATGCCGAAATAAATTGTTACCTTTGCGAAGCTCTTCGCCTCCAGATTTCCGAAGCCGGCGACGGTCCCGGAAACGCGGAGCGCAACGACAGCCCGGAGACGGAGCGATGGCGCCCCGCTTCGGAGCGGAAAACAAAGAGCCATACATTAACTTAAATACAAGCAGATGAAACTACTTGAAGGAAAAGTCGCCGTCGTAACCGGAGCCGCCCGCGGCATCGGCAAGGCGATCGCGCTGCGTTTCGCGGAGGAAGGCGCCTCGGTCGTTTTCACCGATCTGAAAGTCGACGAGAACTTTCAGAACACCGAAAAGGAGCTGCAGGCCCTCGGCGTTCAGGCTAAGGGATACGCGTCGAACGCGGCCGATTTCGAGGACACGGCCGCCGTGGTAGCCCAGATCGTCAAGGATTTCGGCCGGATCGACGTGCTGGTCAACAATGCCGGCATCACGCGCGACGGACTGATGATGCGCATGAGCGAGCAGCAGTGGGACATGGTCATCAACGTAAACCTGAAGTCGGCGTTCAACTTCATCCATGCCGTCACGCCCGTGATGATGAAGCAGAAAAGCGGAAGCATCATCAACATGGCTTCGGTCGTCGGCGTATCGGGCAATGCGGGACAGTGCAACTACTCGGCATCGAAAGCCGGACTGATCGGTCTGGCCAAGTCGATCGCCAAGGAGCTCGGCCCGCGAGGAATCCGCGCCAACGCGATCGCCCCGGGCTTCATTATCACCGACATGACCAACGCGTTGTCGGACGAGATCAAGGAACAATGGGCCAAGCAGATTCCGCTGCGGCGCGGAGGTACGCCCGACGACGTCGCCAAGGTCGCCCTGTTCCTCGCTTCGGATCTGTCGTCCTATGTCAGCGGCCAAGTAATCCACGTGTGCGGCGCGATGAACACCTGATACCATATTTGCGATCCATATTCTCGAAAGCCTGTCCCGCGGACAGGCTTTTCTCTTTCCGACAAACTATCGGGAGGGAAAGTTATGAACACATAATAGACAAACGAGGCCGGAATATTCAACGAAAAGACGGAATATATGAACAATTCGGGCCGCTTTTGAACAATGCATCGACATGCTATGAACCGATCCGGCCGAAAAACGGGAAGCCGACCCGATCCCCTCCGCCGCACCGAAGCGATGCGCACAAGCGGGACAGCCGGGCCCGACCGTCCGTTCCGCACGAAGCGAACAGACTCACTCTACCGGCTTTCCGCACGAAGCAGGCAACGCCGATAGCCATGAACGACTGATTTCCGGCACATATCCAAGAAGTTCTTCTGTGTTCCGATATTTCGTCCAAAGTATGAACACTCAAAAATGAGGGGACGGTCTTTCGACCGTCCCCTGCTTATTTTACACCGAACTATACCGGTTATTGCTGAACGGCGTCCATCGTCGTGAACTCCTCCGAGAATAATCCCGTCGTAACGCCGCTCATATAGCCGAAAGCGATGGCCAAATACTGGGTTCCGGGCTTCAGCTCATCGCCCAGCAGGTCGCTCTGGCAGTAAAGCCCGTCCATCTTGCCTCGAACGCAATACATCTCGATATAGTCGCCCAACGTATAGACAACGGCCTGCATGAACTCCTCGTCGGTCGTATAGTAGCCGCGCAACTCATAAGGCACCACTCCGATATAATACAATTCGTCGTCGACCGAAGGCGTGAAACTCAACACGCACGATCTGTCGGTCCGTTCGCCCACCTGAATTTGGATGGTCATGTCGGACTTCTGGAATTCCGCGGTGGTTACGTTCTTCGTTGCGACCTGCGTCGTGCGTTCGCCCTCGGCACTCACACCGAACACGAACACCGTATAGTCGTGCTGAGGTTTGAACGGAGCGATGCCCAGATCGGAATTCGAGTTGAGCGTCTGCGTCCCCGAATGAATCCGGGGATCGTTGACCCAATCGGTCTGCCAGCCTTCCTCCTCACTGATTTTCATAGCAGCCACTTCGTCCGGCGTGTGCGTTTCGAGGATAGAGGATTCCATGAAAGTCGCATAATAGCGCGTCGAGGAATTCGACGGCACGATCTCCACATCGACGGTCGAGGCTCCGATCTCGACGAAGCGGATATCGAACGTGCAGTCGTCGGTCAGCTCGGCTGCCGCTGTTCGGAAGGGCTTCTTGGAAATGTCGGTCGTGATCGCCCCACGGTCGAGGCCGAAAGCGAACGCGTAATAGTCGGTACCGGAAAGAAGCGAGGCCACAGGGAACGACTTGGCCCCCAAATGAACGAAGTCGGACCATGTGGCGCCCGTCAATGCCATGTTGGACCTGATCTGGGCGACGGTCGCCTGCATCAGTTCGCTGTCGCTGCCATGGAAATCGTTTTCAAAGGCTTTTCGCTCGACATAGGCAACGTAATAGGAAACATCGTTGCGCTCGGGCGTCACCTCCAACAACACGCTGTTCTTGGTCACATCCCGCGGTTCAATCGTAAAGGAACAGTCGGTCATAGCCACCGTCTCGAAAATTTCCTTGACCAGCCCCGTCGTAAACTCGCCGTTCGCATCCATACCGTACGCATAGGCGCAATACTCGGTTCCGGGTTTGAATCCGTCTTTCGGAAATACCTGCTTGCCGGTATATAAGACACCAAACTCAAGATATTCGCTCAGGCTCATGCCCCATGAGTCGGCATCGGCTTTGAATCCTTCGAGATCGTGCTCCATCATCTCGCGACCGCTCGCATAAGAATCGATCACGCTCCTTTCGGCAACACCCAAAATGTACGTCATCGAAGCATCGTCGGGCTCCCAGGTTACCCGAGCCGAAGTCGTGGTCAGTTCCTCGATGCGAATGCCGATCGGGGGCTCGGCTCCCTGCTGCTCCACGACGAGTCGGACGCTCTCGGCATCCTCATAGGTCACGATCACTTCTCCCGTGCGAAGATCGTAATCGGGATTGGCATCGACATAGAAAAAAATTTTGCCCTCTGTCGAACAATCGAACGAATGAATCCATGTCGCCCCGCTCGACGAAGCTCGGACGCTCCCGCCGTTCGGGTTTTCAACGAGGCAGGATAGCTCCTGGGGGCCGCCGTCCGCACCGACCGTCAAAGGATTAGGAGTCACCGTCAACTCGGCGGGAGCACTCCCTCCTTCCGACAAATCGTCGCAGGACTGAACGCCCGGCATCAAAAGGACCGTCAGGGCCCAAAAGAACAGTAAATGCTTTTTCATAGTCGAACCAATAGTTTTAACTGCCGAACAATTCGCTCCGGCATTCGATGCGCTAAAGTATGAAATTCCCACGAGAAAATACCACGAAATATTAAGCACGGATAATATAAACGGGCTGTCGACCGACAGTTTTCGCAGACAATACGCAAATCACGGTTACATCATAACCGTCGTTCGCATATTTTCAAGGAACACGCCCGAACACGGTTTTGAATAACCGCATCAAAAATCAAAAGACAACTACCCGACACGGACAGACGCCGCATCCGGCTTTTCAAGCAGCGGATCGATCTGGCAGCAGATGGAACGGAATATCTCCTCTATGCTGCCGGTTCCCCGAATCGCACGGAATTTGCCCTGCCGGCGATAATGATCGGCGACGATGGCCGTCTGAGCCTTATAAACATCGATCCGGTTCCGGATCACCGATTCGCAACTGTCGTCGGCACGTCCGCTCTCCTTGCCCCGCTTGAGCAGACGATCGATCAGCTCGTCGTCGGAAACCTCGAGCGCCAGCATCAGATTGACCGGCGTGCCGTGCTGTTCCATAATCTTGTCGAAAGCCTCGGCCTGCGGAGTCGTGCGCGGAAAACCGTCGAAAATGTTTCCTTTGCTCTCCTTATGCTTCGACACATAGTCGGCGATCAGGTCGATCACCAAAGCGTCGGGAGCCAGCTGCCCCTTGTCGATAAAGCCCTTCACGCTGAGGCCGAGAGGCGACCCCTGACGAATTTCCTCGCGGATCACCTCGCCGGTTGATATGTGGTGAAACCCGTATTTCTCGATCAGTCGGGCAGCCTGCGTTCCTTTGCCGGCCCCCGGAGGACCGAACAGCACGATATTCAGCATCGGAATCGAAATTTAGCTTGATATGGAACAAACGTCGACAAAATTAATATAATTTTTCACCTGCGCAAAAGATAAACTATCTTTGTAAATCTGCGACAGCAACCCGAATAACTTATGGAAGGAAAAAAACGAACCGAAATCGCCGAAATCGGAAAATTCGGACTCATCGAACGAATCTGCTCGCGCGTCGAGCCGCAAAACGCCTCGACGGTCAAGGGCTGCGGCGACGATACGGCCGTAATCGACGCAGGCAACCGCTACGTGCTGCTCTCGACCGAACTGCTGCTCGAGGGCGTGCATTTCGACCTGACATACTATCCGCTGCAGCATCTGGGCTACAAGGCGGTCGTCGCGGGAATTTCCGACATCCTCGCCATGAACGGAACGCCGCGGCAGATCGAACTGGCGCTCGGCATCCCGGCCCGCTTCTCGGTCGAAATGGTCGATCGGCTGTATGACGGGGTACGAGCGGCCTGCGACCGTTACCGGACCGATCTGGCAGGCGGAGACACGACAGCCTCGGTCAACGGACTCGCAATCGGCGTGACGGCAGCGGGCGACGTCGCCAAGGACCGGATCGCCTACCGCAGCGGAGCGAAGCCGAACGACCTGATCTGCCTGAGCGGAGATCTGGGCGCCGCCTACATGGGACTCCATCTGCTCGAGCGGGAAAAGAGGGCATGCGGCGGACAACCCGATCCGAAACCGAAGTTCGAGGGACACGAGTACATTCTCGGGCGGCAACTGAAGCCCGAAGCCCGTACCGACATAATCGAACGGCTGGCCGAAGCGGGCATCGTGCCGACCTCGATGATCGACATCACGGACGGTCTGGCGTCCGAAACGCTGCACCTGTGCAAAAGTTCGGGTTGCGGAGCGCGCATCTACCTCGACCGCCTGCCGATCGCCCGACAGACGCACGATATGGCCGAAGAACTGCACGCCGATCCGGTCGTCGCGGCGCTCAACGGAGGTCAGGACTACGAGCTGCTGTTCACGGTCCCGCTATCGAAACAGCAGGAAATCTTCGCGCTGGGCGTCGACGTGATCGGGCACGTCACGGCCGCAGGAACCGGCGCCATGCTCGTCACGCCCGACGGCTCGGAAATCGCGCTGAAGGCGCCGGGCTGGAAATAGCCGCGCGGCAGAAAACGCCTCCAAGGACGAAACGATGCAAAAAATCGAATACGGCGATCTGTACAAATTCCTCGTCTCGGTCGGAGTCATTCTGATCGGGTTCGCCGTACTGATTCCGTACTTTTACCTGAAAGAGGATTTCGGGCTCTGCGTCCCGCAGTCCGACATGGCCCGCTTCGAGCCGGAAGTACGGCAGATCATACGCACGAAACAACAGCTGCTGCTCCGCGTGCAGAACTACGTTCCGTACCTGTCGCTCGCCATGTTCGCGACCGGGCTCCTGTCGGTCGCTGCGGGACTGTACAAATGGAGCCGGCGGCAACGGCAGGCCGACGCCAAGTTCGATCTGGAAGTCAAACGGCTCGACTTGCAGATACGGGCGCTTTCGCCTGAGGAAACGAAAGAGAAGATCGCCCGCGAGGTGGACGAAATCACCCGGCAGGAACCCTCGGGAGCGAAAAAACCGGACAAGCCTTCCGGCCCGGTACAAGCCGGAGAGCGGGCAAGATACATCAGCGAATACTACGACGTCGAGCGGGCGGTCATCGAATCGTTCGAGAAACGGCTGTCGGACAGGAAAGAATACGAGATAAAACCGCAGACGGAGATAGGCGACCGGCTGCACTTGGATATGCTGCTGCTTTCCCGCGACAACGGGCTCCGGAGCGACAAAATAATCGAGATCAAGTATTTCAGAAACGGGCTGAACGGGAAATACGTATTCGACATCGTTCGACAAATGAATACGTGCCTCTGCCGCTACCGGGGCCTTACGGGCAGACGGGCCGCGCCCGTGCTGCTGATCGTCTACAACCGGGAACGCGACTCGGCGGAAAGCGCGGCCCGGTTCGGCGACAGAATCCGCTCGGCGGCCGAAGGTCTCCCGGATATGGAAGAGTTGAAAATGCGGCTGATCGACCGCTCGGAAATCGGCATGTTCGACCCGAGAGAACTGGTCGCGCAATAGCAGGAAACGTTCCGCAACGAGTAACTTTTTCCCGCTTTTCATTCCCCGGAAATCGCGCCGTTCCCGTTCGAAATAAAATTTACGAGAACCGGACGAAGTCCGTTTCGGAGCGCAAGCGGCGACTTTCGCCTACTTCGGCCCGTCCTCGGAGCCGCCCGGCCGCAGACCGTTTGTTACGATCCGCTACACGCGAGTTTCATTGAGTACGAGCCGGCTGTCACCATCGGCTATAAGCGACACGAAGCCGAACCGCATTGTCCGTTGACTTCAGCGTAACGATACGGGAACGCCGCCGAACAGAAACGAATTCAGGGAACGGCCCCTCTCCCCGCAGTAGGTACGAACGGACGCGCCGGCACCTTCCGGAGTTGCGAACGGGAATACACGCGCATGTCCGGGAAGCAGGTATTTACGCCTGCATATTTTCCAGTTTGTTGAGCATCTTGAGCGTGGCCTTGATCGCCGCCTCGGTCTGGTCGGCATCCAGCCCGCGCGTCTTGAACGTATCGCCCCGGTATTCCCAGGTAATGTAGGTCTGGACGAAAGCGTCGGTCCGGCCGCCGGGAGGAATCGAGACCGTATAGTTGACCAGCATCGGGAACTCGCGCCGGAGCTGCTCCTTGTATATCTTGCGAAGCGCGCGCATAAAGGCGTCGTACTGGCCGTCGCCCGACGAGGTCTGCTCGTACTCCTCGTCGTTGATCCGGATCTTGAGCGTGGCCACGGGCCGGAGGCCCTGCGACAGCGACAGGTTGTAATTGAGAATGTGTACTTGCGTCTCGTAAACGTCCTGTTTCAGTACGTCGGCGATGATGTAGGGCAGGTCCTCCGACGTGACGGCCTGCTTCTTGTCGCCCAGCTCGATGATTCGCTCGGTCACCTTGCGCATCGCCTCGTCGTCGAGATCGATGCCGAGCGTTTCCAGATTCTTCTTGATATTGGCCTTGCCCGAGGTTTTCCCCAGCGCATACTCGCGGACACGGCCGAAACGTTCGGGCAGCAGATCGTTGTAATAGAGGTGGCTTTTGTTGTCGCCGTCGGCATGAATGCCCGCGCACTGCGTGAAGACATTTTCGCCGACGACCGGCTCGTTGGCCGGGATATGGATACCGGTATAGGTCTCGACCAACCGGCTCACATGGTTGATGTTCTTCTCGACGATCGCGTTACGCACCTTCAGATGGTCGTTCAGCACAGCCGCAACGCTCGACAGGGGCGCGTTGCCGGCCCGCTCCCCCAGCCCGTTGACGGTCGTATGGATTCCCCGTACGCCCGCCTTGACAGCGGCCATGACATTCGCCACGGCCAAATCGTAATCGTTGTGGGCATGGAAGTCGAAATGCAGTTCCGGATAACGCTCGACCATCTCGCGGCAGAACGCATAGCACTCGTCGGGAGCGAGCACGCCGAGCGTATCGGGGATCATGAAACGCGCGATCGGCCGATCGCGCAGCGCGTCGATCATCCCGTAAACGTAATCCTTGGAAAAGCGCATGCCGTTCGACCAGTCCTCCAAATAGAGATTGACCGCGATACCCTCGGCCGAGGCAGCCTCGATCGCCTCGCAAATATCGGCTACGTGCTGTTCGGGCGTCTTGCGCAACTGCAACTCGCAATGGCGCAACGAACCTTTGGCAAGCAGATTCATCACGCGGCATCCGGCATCGGCGATCCACCGCAGCGAAACTCCGCCGTCGACGAAACCCAAAACCTCCACCCGGTCGAGAAAACCGCGTTCCTCGGCCCAGCGGGCGATACGCCGCACCGACTCGAACTCTCCGTCGGAAACCCGGGCCGAGGCTACCTCGATCCGGTCGACATGCAGTTCGTCGAGCAACAGACGCGCGATGCTCAGCTTCTCGCGCACGGTAAACGACACTCCCGAAGTCTGCTCGCCGTCGCGCAAGGTCGTATCCAGTATTTCGATGCGATCCACCATAGACAATCAATCTCTTTTTCAAAATCCGTCCGGAAATCCGTTCCGAGTCCCCGTCCCACCGGACGACAAGGGGTAGGGTCCTCGGCCGCGCGTTCCGAATCGCCGGCACTCGTCCCGGCCGGCCTTTCACTCCGCCCCCCGGACCGCTCCGCCCGATCGATCACGCATGGAGCGACAGACCCCGAAGACCATTTTTCACTGTCCGTCGTTCTGCCGACTTTCTCTGAACGACGGACGGTCAAAAGACAAACTACGCATGCGCCTGCTCGTAGCGGGCAATGTCGTCGCGGATGCTGAGCAGATAGTCCACGTCGTCGTAGCCGTTCAGCAGACACTCCTTCTTATAGCCGTCGATGTCGAAAGACGCCTGCTCGCCGGTGGAGAGAATCGTGAACGTCTGATTCGGCAGATCGACCTCGAAACGAGCCTGCGGATCGGCCGCGATCGCAGCGAAGATCTTTTCCAAGAAAGGCTCGCTGACCTGAACCGGCAGCAGGCCGTTGTTCAGCGCATTGTTCTTGAATATGTCGGCGAAAAAGCTCGACACGACCACGCGGAAGCCGTAGTCGAAAATGGCCCAGGCCGCGTGCTCGCGCGACGAGCCGCAACCGAAGTTCTTCGCGGCGACCAAAATCTCGCCCCCGTAGCGCGAATCGTTCAGCGGAAAACCGTCCACGCGCGCGCCGGCCTTGTCGAAGCGCCAGTCGCGGAACAGGTTGTCGCCGAATCCCTTCCGCTCGACGGCTTTCAGGAAGCGGGCGGGAATGATCTGGTCGGTATCGATGTTCTCTATGTTCAACGGGCAGGCCGTCGTCGTCAGACGGGTAAATTTCGGAATAGACATGACAAATATCGCTTTAAGTTCAACGAATCGGTTAGAGACCGAACACCTCGCGCGGATCGGAAACGCATCCGGTCACGGCGGCGGCGGCAGCTACCAGCGGTCCGGCCAGCATCGTACGCGCGCCGGGCCCCTGACGCCCCTCGAAGTTGCGATTCGACGTCGAAACGCTGTACATCCCGGCGGGAATCTTGTCGGCGTTCATTGCCAGACAGGCCGAGCAGCCGGGCTGACGGAGTTCGAAACCCGCCTCGGCCAGTATCTTGTCCAACCCCTCGGCACGGGCCTGCGCCTCGACCCCTTTCGAGCCGGGAACGAGCCATGCGGTCACATGGGGCGCTTTGCGGCGACCCTTGACGGCATGGGCGAACTGGCGGAAATCCTCGATGCGCCCGTTCGTGCAACTGCCCAAGAAAACATAGTCGACCCGCTTGCCGAGCATCGGCTCGCCGCTACGGAAATCCATGTAGGCAAGCGCTTTGGAGAAGCTCACGCGGTCGCTGCCGCTCAGACCCTCGTCGGAGGGAATCGTTCCGGTGATGCCGACGCCCATGCCCGGATTCGTGCCGTAGGTAATCATCGGCTCGATATCGGCGGCATCGAAGCGGTACTCCGTATCGAAACGGGCGTCGGGATCGGAATAAAGCTCTTTCCAGCGTTCGACGGCCCGGTCGAAATCGGCGCCCTTCGGCGCGCGCTCGCGCCCCCGAACGTAGTCGAACGTAGTCTGGTCCGGAGCGATTATGCCGCCGCGGGCTCCGCACTCGATGCTCATGTTGCAGACGGTCATCCGCTCCTCCATCGACAAGGCCCGGATCGCCTCGCCGGCGAACTCGATGAAATGGCCCGTGCCGCCCGAAGCGGAAATCCGGGATATGACGTACAGGACGATGTCCTTGGCCGTCACGCCCGGGCCGCGCCGTCCGTCGACGGTAATGCGCATCGTCTTGGGTTTGGGCTGCAGGATACACTGCGAGGCGAAAACCATCTCTACCTCCGACGTACCGATGCCGAATGCGACGGCGCCGAAAGCCCCGTGCGTCGACGTATGGCTGTCGCCGCAGACGATCGTCATACCCGGCTGCGTAATGCCCAGCTCGGGGCCCACGATATGCACGACCCCGTGACGCGGACTGCCGAGTTTGAAATACTCGACTCCGTTCGCCTCGCAGTTGCGACCGAACGATTCGAGCTGCATCCGGCTCTGCTCTTCGGCAACCGGTTTGTCCTGATCGACGGTCGGCACGTTATGGTCGGGCGTACCGGTCGTCCGGTCGGGACGGGCTACCTTGATTCCCCGGTTACGCAAGCCCAGAAAGGCCACGGGCGAGGTCACCTCGTGGATATAGTGGCGGTCGATATACAGCACGCTCCGGCCCCCGTCCAGCTGACGGACCGTATGAGCGTCCCATACCTTGTCAAAAAGAGTCTTTCCCATCTGTTCGGTATTTAAGTGTTCTTATTCTGCCTTCTCCGTCGCATTGAGCAGATTCAGCGCATCGACGAACGCCTCGACGGCCGCCTTCACGACATCGGTATTGGCCGAAAAGCCGTGGACGAGCATCTGTCCGCAACGCACCTGCACGTGTACGCGCCCCACGTCGTCGCTGCCCTTGTTCATCGCCTGAATCAGGAACTCGGTGATCTGCACCGTCTCGTTGATCAGCGTCTTGATCGCCTTGACGGCCGCATCGACCGGTCCGTTCCCGGTGCAGGTCGCCGTGCGCTCGTTGCCGCCGATCTTCAGAATGACCGTCGCGGTCGGAATCAGCGTACCGGTCAGTATCTGCAAGTATTTCAGCTTGATCCGCTTGGTTATCTTCTCGCCCGTCGTCGCGCCGACCAGATAGAGCAGGTCGTCGTCGCGGATATCCTTCTTCTTATCGGCCAGATCGAGAAACTTGGCGTACACCTCGTCCAGCTCGGCCTGCTCGAGCTTGAAACCGAGCAGATCGAGACGATGGCTCAGCGCCGCGCGACCGCTGCGGGCCGTAAGCGCGATGACCGACTCGTCGAGTCCCACATCGACCGGATCGATGATCTCGTAGCTCTCGCGGTTCTTGAGCACGCCGTCCTGATGAATGCCCGACGAGTGGGCGAACGCATTGCGGCCGACGATCGCCTTGTTGGCCTGAACGGGCATGTTCATCATACTGGCGACCATGCGGCTCGTCGAAGTCAGCAATTTCGAGTCGATGCTCGTATCGATGCCCAAGTGCTTGTGACAGCGCAACGCCATCACAACCTCCTCGAGCGCCGTGTTGCCGGCCCGCTCGCCGATGCCGTTGATCGTCACCTCGACCTGACGGGCTCCGCTGATCACGCCTTCGAGCGTGTTGGCCGTCGCCATGCCCAGATCGTTATGGCAATGGGTCGAAATGATCGCGCGGTGGATGTTGGGCACATGCTCGACAAGATACCTGATCTTGCGGGCGTACTCCTGCGGCAGGCAATAGCCCGTCGTATCGGGGATGTTGACGACCGTCGCCCCGGCCCCGATCACGGCCTCGATCACGCGCGCGAGGTACTCGTTGTCGGCACGCCCGGCGTCTTCGGCATAGAACTCGACGTCCTCGACATACTTCTTCGCATGCCTGACGGCCGCTACGGCCCGCTCGATGATCTGCTCCGGAGTGGAATTGAGCTTATAGTAGATGTGCGAGTGCGATACGCCGATGCCCGTATGTATCCGTTTGTGCTTGGCCAGAGCCAGCGCGTCGGCCGCCACGTCGATGTCGTTCCGCACGGCCCGCGTCAGCGCGCAGATCGTCGGCCGGGAAACGGCCTTCGATATTTCCCGGACCGAATTGAAATCGCCGGGACTCGACACGGGAAAGCCGGCCTCGATGATATCCACGCCCAGCGCTTCGAGCGCCCGGGCCACCTCCATTTTTTCGATCGTATTAAGCTGACAGCCGGGAACCTGTTCCCCGTCGCGCAGCGTCGTGTCGAAAATGTACAATTTCTCGCTCATGACTTCTCCTCCCTATTTAACAACGTTCCAAAATCGCATTGTTACAAAATTAGCCCGATTGTTAAATTTTATCTCGAATTGCAAATATATAAATACGACACCTAAAATCAAAATGAATCGCCGAACCGCTTCCCGGCCGCGCGGAAACCCCGGTTTGCCATCGGAAAAATCCGACCGCAAAAAGCGAAAAAAACGCACGGCCGATCCACCAGCATTGCAAAAAATCACCCGACGTCCCGACATTCCGTCACGCGATACGAGGAAATCCCGTCTCGGAAGCCGGGACGAAATACCGGAACGTCCGGACCTCCGTCAGCAGGCCCGGTCGCCGAGCAGCAGGCGGGCCTGCTCGCGCGCCGCCTCGGTCACGTCGGTCCCGCTGAGCATGCGGGCGATCTGCTCGACGCGTTCGGAAGGCGCCAGCTTCCTGATACGAGTCGCCGTGCCGGAGGCGGACTCCTCCTTATATACGAAAAAGTGGTCGCTCCCCTTGGCAGCCACCTGAGGCAAATGCGTGATGTTGATTACCTGCAAGCCGGACGAAAGGCGAACGATGATCTCGCCCATGCGGTCGGCCACCGACCCGGAAACGCCCGTATCGATCTCGTCGAAGATCACCGTAGGAAGCTGCCCCGAACGGGCGACGAGCGACTTGAGACTCAGCATCAGCCGAGACATCTCGCCCCCGGAGGCCACCTTCTCGACCGGCTGGAGCGGCATCCGCCGGTTGGCCGTGAACAGGAAGCGTATCGTATCCGCACCGTCGGGCCGCAACTCCGCGGCCGGCGCGATCTCGATCCGCAGAACGGCCGACTCCATGCCGAGCTCGGCGAGCATCCCCGCTATCTGCTCTTCGATCCGCGGAGCGGCCGCCGTACGAACCGCCGTCAGCTCGCCCGCGATCCGGACAGCCTCGGCACGCAACCGCTCGACCTGCTGCCGCATTTGGGCAATCGCCTCGGTACCGCCTTCGATATCCGCCAGTTGCGCTTCGTATCGGGCCTGCAATGCGAGCAGTTCGGAAACGGAAGCGACGCGATGCTTCTGCTGGAGCGAATAGATGCGGTCCAGACGGGCAGTTACCTGTTCGAGTCGCCGGGGATCAGCATCGATCCGGTCGGCGCCGGAAGCAGCCTCGGAAGCCAGATCCTTCAGATCGAGCGCCGCCGCGTGCAAGCGGGCATAAAATTCCTCGGCCCGGGGATAGACTTCGGCTATGCGGCCGACCGACGTTTCGACGCTCTTGAGCCGGGAAAGCAGGCTATTCTCGGCCCCTTCCAGCTCGGAAGCGGCGAAAAGCAACGTATCGCGGATCTCCGAGGCATGCGACAGCTCGGACAGACCGGCCTCCAGCTCCTGCTGCTCGTTCTCCGACAATTTCGCCCCACGCAGCTCGTTCAACTGAAAGGAAACATACTCCCGGTCGCGGCCGCTCTGCTCGGCCCGGGCCCGAAGTGTCTCCAACTCGCTCTCGCAACGGCGGAGCTCGCCGTATATCCGGCGATACTCCCCCAGCCTGTCGCCGGCCTCTCCCACGCTGTCGAGCAAACCGGTCCGGAAACGGCTGTCGCCCAACAGCAGCGTCTGGTGCTGCGAATGAATATCGATCAGTCGGACGCCGATCTCGCGCAAGGCCGTCAGCTGGACGGGAAGATCGTTGACGTAAGCGCGGCTCTTGCCGGCGGGCGTAATCACCCGCCGCACGACGGTCCGCTCGTCATAGTCCACATCGAGCGACCCGAACAGCGGCTCCAAGCCGTAACCCCGGACGTCGAACTCGGCCTCGACGACGCAGTTGCGCCCCGAGTCCTTGATCGCGGCCGCGTCGGCGCGAGCTCCCAGCACCAGCCCCAGCGCGCCGAGCAGGATCGACTTGCCGGCTCCGGTCTCGCCGGTAATGATATTCAGTCCGGCAGCGAACTCGATGTCCAGCCGGTCAATCAGCGCATAATTCTCGACCGTCAAACGACACAGCATATCCCGTATGAATTAAACGGACCCTTCCTCGCCGGAAAAGTCCGAACTACAAAGCGAAAGTTACGAATTTCCGGTTATTCCTCCTTTTTCCAGAACGCCTCGATCTCGTCCGCGATATCCGAAGCGACCTCTCGCTTGTTCTTGAGCCCGAAAGCGTTCCGCCGCCCGTCGCGGTGCAGAATCGTAACGCGGTTCGTATCGACGCCGAAGCCCGCGCCCGGATCGTCCAGCGAGTTGAGCACGATCATATCCATATTCTTGCGCTCGAGCTTATCCTCGGCATGCTCGAGCCCGTGATCGGTCTCGAGCGCGAAGCCCACCAGCAGACGGGGCCCCTTGATCTCTCCGATCGCCGCGGCAATGTCCCGCGTAGGACGCAGCTCGATGCTCCGCACCTCGCTCTCCTTCTTGATCTTCCGGTCGGCGACCGAAACCGGAGTATAATCGGCCACCGCCGCACACATTACGGCTCCGTCGCAACGCTCGAAAGCATGCAGGGAGGCCGCGTACATCTCGTCGGCCGTCGTAACCTCCAGCGCCTGCATCCCGTCGGGAATCGGCAATGCCGTGCGTCCCGTCACCAGAATCACGTCGGCTCCCCGATCGCGCAGTTCCTCGGCCAAGGCATAGCCCATCTTGCCGGACGAATGGTTCGATATGTAGCGAACGGGGTCGATCGGCTCGATCGTCGGGCCGGCCGTCACGAGCAGGGTCCGCCCCTGCAGCGAGCGCCGGCGGGCAAAATAGTCCGACACCGCACGCGCGATCGCGGCGGGCTCCTCCATCCGTCCTTTGCCCGAAAGGCCGCTGGCCAATTCTCCCGAAGCCGGTTCGATGATCCGGCATCCGTAGCTCTTGAGGCTGTCGAGGTTATAGCGGGTCGTCGGATGAGCGTACATATCGAGGTCCATCGCCGGGGCGACGAACACGGGACAACGCGCCGACAGATAAGTGGTCAGCAGCAGGTTGTCGGCCACGCCGGTAGCCATCTTCGCAATCGTATTGGCCGTAGCCGGAGCGACGACCAGCGCGTCGGCCCACTCGCCGAGCGAGACATGGCTGTTCCACTGTCCGCTCTCCGGATCGAAAAACTCGACGAGAATCGGGTGGCGGCTCAACGTCGCGAGCGTCAGCGGCGTGATGAACTGCTTGGCCAGCGGAGTCATCAGTACGCGCACTTCCGCGCCCTCGCGGATCAGTTCCCTGACGAGTATCGCAGCCTTGTAAGCTGCGATACTGCCTGTTACGCCGACGATTATTTTCTTGCCTCCGAGCATGTCTGCGACCGTTAAAAACTATTCGGCGATCGTCTCGGGCTGAGGCTCCGGTCTGTTCTCGCGGAAATAGACCTTTCCCTCCAGAAATTCCTCGGTCGCCACGAGCGTAGGCTTCGGCAGCCGCTCGTAGTATTTCGATATCTCGATCTGCTCCCGGTTTTCGAACGTCTCCTCGAGCGAATCGGTGACGCTCGAGAAATCGGCCAGCTTCCGGTTCAATTCCTGCTTGATCTCGCTGGCGATCTGATTCGCACGGCGGGCGATCACGACCACGGACTCGTAAATGTTGCCCGTCGGCGCGTCGATGTCGGTGAGCGTCCGGGTGACTGTGTTCGTCGGAATGCTACTTTTCTTGATTTCCATCTTTCGTTTCGGAATTATCTGATTGATTCGTATTGTCGCTGTTCGAGCCGTTCTGCAGGTCGCCGTACTTGGCCAAGTGCTTCTTGGCCTCCTCGAGCATCTTGTCGACCTCCTTCTTGTACTTGCTGTCAGGATATTGGTCGACGAAATTGTAATAGGCGTTCTGCGTATCGAGATACCGCTGGCGCTGCAGCGAAGCGACGCTGTTGCGCGCATAGAGACAGTGGGCGCTGACGATCAGATAGGCCAGCTCTTCGCGGTGACCGCTCTCGGGATACATATCGATGGCGTTCTGAAGCGCCGTAACGGCCGAATTGTAGTATCCTATATCGTAGTACACCTTGGCGTTCATGAAAGCCTTGTCGTAGAGTTTCTGCCTCAGCTCGATCATGTTCTCGATCAGCTGGTCCTTCTTCACGCTGTTCGGATAGCGGTCCAGATATTCCGTTATGGCCTGAAGAGCCTGATGCGTGGCCGTCTGGTCGTACTCGGGCTTAGGCGAGGAAAAGTAAAAACCCTTGGCATACATATACTCCGCGTCCTCCAGAAACGGGCTGCGCCCGAAACGGCGGCGGAAGCCGTCGAACAGCTCGGCGCTCGAAACGAAGTCCCCGCTTTTGTAGTAACAGAGTCCCGTATAATAAGCCAAAGTATCGGCGCGGGCCGACTGAGCGTACACGTGAGCGACGTCCTGAAAAAGCGTCAGCGCCTTGTTGTACTTCCCCTTATCGGTGTATTCGATGGCCGTCTGATACTTCAGGTTGCTGTCGTTGCTCTTGAGGACCTTGCTGTATCCGCTGCACGAGGCGGCCGTCACACCCGCCAGCACGACCAAAGCTTTGTTTACGTCGATTCTCATCTTCAATTCATTAAGGATTAGGCGCCTACACCGACTCCGAACCGTCCCGAGAACGGTTCGTCGCCTAATTTCGGCAAAGTTATGTATTTTTAACGAGTTGAAAAAATATATATTGCGTTTTCGGGCGGATATTATCCGCAGCCCCGGACGCCCCGGCATAGCCGGCACGGAGAGCGAGCCGCGCACCCGTTCCGCCGCCCGCCCGCAACGGACGGCCAATCCGCACGAAGGCTCTCCCCTCCGCAGAGACCATGATAAAAAAAGCCGTTTTTGTACGCGCATACGGAAAAAAATAGTTAGCTTTGTACGTTTGTTTCCGAAACGATTACTCAATTTAAATACAATTTAAAACGGATACGATTGTGGATATTTTCGAACGACTCAAACAGAATGCCGGGGGTCCGATCGGCCAATACCAAAAGCTGAGCCACGGCTACTACTCTTTCCCGAAGCTCGAGGGCGAAATCGGCCCGCACATGATCTTCCGCGGCCGCGAGGTGCTGAACTGGAGCCTGAACAACTACCTGGGCCTGGCCAACCATCCGGAGGTGCGCAAGGCCGACGCCGAGGCGGCCGCCGAGTTCGGCATGGCCTATCCGATGGGGGCCCGCATGATGAGCGGACAGACCAAGTGGCACGAGCAGCTCGAGCGCGAGCTGGCCGCTTTCGTGGGCAAGCCCGACGCCTTCCTGCTCAACTACGGCTATCAGGGAATGATCTCGATCATCGACTCGCTGCTCACGCGCCGCGACGTGGTGGTCTACGACTCGGAGGCGCATGCCTGCATCATCGACGGGCTGCGGCTGCACACGGGCAAGCGCTTCGTATATCCGCACAACGACATGGAAGCCTGCCGCAAGCAGCTCGCCCATGCGACGAAACTGGCCGAGGAGAACGGCGGCGGCGTGCTCGTCATCACCGAGGGCGTATTCGGCATGAAAGGCGATCTGGGCAAGCTCGACGAGATCGTCGCGATGAAAAAGGACTTCAACTTCCGCCTGCTGGTCGACGACGCGCACGGCTTCGGCACGATGGGCAAACGCGGCTCGGGTACGCCCGAACACTTCGGCGTGACCGACGGCGTGGACGTGCTGTTCAACACGTTCGCCAAGTCGATGGCCGGCATCGGAGCGTTCGTATCGTCCGAGAAGTTCATCGTCGACTATCTTCGCTACAACATGCGCTCGCAGACCTATGCCAAAGCGCTGCCGATGCCTATGGTCAAAGGAGCGCTCAAGAGGCTCGACCTGATCCGCACGCATCCGGAGTTCAAGGAAAACCTGTGGAAAATCGTCCGTGCGCTGCAAAGCGGCTTCCGCGAGCGCGGATTCGACATCGGAGGCACGCTGTCGCCCGTCACGCCCGTCTATATGAAGGGCGGCGTGGACGAAGCCTGCAATATCGTCGTCGACCTGCGCGAGACTTACAACCTGTTCTGCTCGGTGGTCGTTTACCCGGTGATCCCCAAGGGAGAAATCATCCTCCGCATCATCCCGACGGCCGTGCACACGCTCGACGACGTGAACTACACGCTCGACTGCTTCGAGAAATGTCACAAGAAGCTGCTCGCCGGCGAATACAAAAAGCCCATGCCCGACATGAGCGAGAAATAAGTCCCTTACGGACGACACGAGACACGGGGCGCCTGCTATGCAAGCGCCCCGTGTTAGCGAACACAGGACACACATTCGATCAGCCCTCTGTCACAAATTCCCCTCCGGCGCAGGGGACTTCATATCGAGAAACCGGAATCGTCGAAAACCCGAGGGCCGGTTATTATATAAATTCATTCCCAGCCGTTATTTCAGCCGGCGGACGACACGGGCCGGATTGCCGGCCACGACGACGTCCGGCTCGACGTCGCGCACCACGACGCTGCCTGCGCCGACGACCGAGCGAGGCCCGATCCGGACGCCCGGACAGAGAATCGCCCCGCCGCCGATCCAGCAGTCGTCGCCGATCGCGACCGGACGACAGCTTTCGACCGGGCGGCGGCGCTGCTCGAAATCCATCGGGTGGGTGAAGGTGTAAATCTGCACGGCAGGCCCGATCAGCACATGGTCGCCGATGCGGATCGGCGCACCGTCGAGCATCACGCAGTTGAAGTTAATGAAAACGCCACGTCCGATGAACAGGCTGTAACCATAGTCACAGTAAAAAGGCGGACGAATCAGGCATTCGTCCGAAGCATGAGGCAGCAGCTCGCCGAGCGCCTCGCGGTACCCGGGCGCATCCATCGACAGCGCGTTGAGCCGGCTCAGCAGCGCGGCCGCCCGGCGGCGATCCTCGCTCAGTTGCGGGTCGAGCGTCTCGAACTGCTCGCCCCGGAGCATCTTTTCCCTTTCGGTCATCGGTCCGCTCAAGAAGTAAATGTAAAGAAATAGTTCATAAAGAAGTTCCACAGCGTCACGACGCCGATTGCGATCAGCTTCGACAAATAGAACCCGACACGGGCCCGGTCGTTGAGCAGATAGATAATCAGGTTATTGATCAGCAGCCCGATAGCCGATATGCCGATAAACTGCATGTATTGCTGGGCCACCTGCGGATCGCGGCTATGGAAAGTCCACAGCCGGTTAAGCACGTAGTTGGTCGAGGCCGCCGAAATGAATCCCAGCGAGTTGGCGACATACTTGTTCAAGCGGAGCTTCTCCTTGCCGAGGAAGGTAATGCCGAAATCGACCGCCATGCCGGAAGCGCCGACAACGCAAAATTTGATGAATTGAATAAGCATATCTCGTTATTTTGCAATCGTTCTTATCCGTTCCGTCGGCCCGTTGAACCAAGTCGTCACCGGAAGGTTGGACACGGTGAAGCCTACCTGCCACGTGCGCTCCGGCAATTCGGGCACGACGAAACGCGCCTCGCGGCGGAGCGTCCCGCCGGCAGGAAGCAGGCCCTGCACTTCGGGCAAATCGTAGCGACGGGTCGTCTCGCTCAGGTTGCGCCACACGATGCCGACCTTCACCGAGTCGCCGTCGAAACGGTAGTCGTAAGGATAGGGATTGCGCAGCGTCAGACTCAGACGAAGCGTGTCGCCCGGCCGGACCTCGGAGGGCAGCGAACCGGTCTCGACCGCGATGCGGCGCACCGGAACGAACCGTCCGCAGCGCAGATAGCGGAACGTCCGGCCGTTCGGCAACTGAACGTCGCGCGAGCCCGGCACGCTGTCCCACACCTGAATCAGCACGGGGCCTCCGGCCATCCGGTCGTCGTCGTCGCGCAGCTCGTACTGGCTCGTCCGGTAATAGATCGACGGCTGGGCATACGCCTGTCCGCCCGTATAGAAGGCATATTTGGCCGCCGCCGTATACTGGCCGTCGAATATCACGGGAGCTCCCGCAGCCTCCTGCGCGATCCGTCCGTAGGACGTCCGGTTGTCGAACACCTCGAAGCGCAGGCCGAGCGGGTTGAATATCATCTCGATGCGAACCAGCGCGACGAGCGCGACGGTCACCCACCCTACCCGCACGACGTAGCGGCGCGGACGACCGCCCCGACGGGCATGGAGGAACAGCAGCGCGATCACGCCGAACGCAACGGGAATCTCCCATTGAGGCTGCACGTACCCGCGCAGAGTCGTCGACAGGAAAAAGAGGACGAACCCGGCCGAAATGAAGTTGAGAGCCCGCAACACGGGCGTTTCGGCTCGGGTCTTCCACCAGACGGCGACAAAAACGGGAAACAGCAGCGGATTGAAGATCGCCAGCAGATTGAGCAGGTACTCGGTCACGAACGAAAACTGAAAATCCTTGTTGCGTCCGGCCAGATGATAGCGGAACGAAACCCAGTCGTGCCCGGACTGCCATCCCAGATGCGGAAGGATCAGCAGCAGCGTCACGACGCAGGCGGCGTAGAATTTCGGATTGCGCAGCAGGCGCAGGTTCGACAGCACGGTCAGCAGCACGACCAGCGCGCCGTGATACTTACTGTACGCGAGCGCTGCCATAGCGACGCCGAGCCACAGGGCATGGCTCCAGCGGTCGTCCTCGGTCAGGCGCTTGTAGCACCACAGGAACAGCGCGGTAAAAAGCATCAGCGGACCGTCGGGCACGGCCAGAAAGCCGTAAAGCTGCAGGATCGGCATCGCAGCGGCGATCAGGACGAACAGCCCCGCGTCGCGCACCGTCGCGGAATCGGGACGGACGACCCGCCACAGCAGATAGAGGTAGAGCGGCTGCAACAGCGTGAAGAAAAACCGCACGCCGAACTCTCCGCCCCAAAAACTTCCCAAGCGTACGAGCAGCGCCGTCATCGGCGGATGATCGAAATAGCCCCACGCCAGCGACCGGGAGAACATATGGTAATAAGCCTCGTCGTTGGCCAGCTCGGTGCAGCCGGCCTGAATCAGGTTGGCGATCCACCACAGGCCCAGCAGCAGCCACAGCCGTACGTCGGGATTTCGCGATTGCAACAGTTTTCTCATTTCGGTCGAGTTACCCCGGACTTTCCGCGCGGGGAGGTTTCGGTCGGAATCTATCTTGCAAAGATACGAAAAAAGCCGCAACGAATCGCGCTTGCCCGCAGCTTCCCGCCTCACGCACCGCGCCTGTGCCGGAAACGGCCGGTCCGCCGGAGAAAAAACGGACCGCGGCCAGCCTTTTTCAAACGGTCTTCACCGGCAGAGGCACGGCAAAACCGGAATTTTCGCCTCCCGGCCCACGGGAAACGGCTTCGTCGCAGACATAATCCGAAAACACGCCGCCCCCCGAAAACAGGACCGAACGCCTTGTCCTTCCCGAATCGCCGGAAACGGTATGCCGAGCAACCGAAACACGTCGCAACAGCCGAAAAGGCCGGCATACGCCGATCCTACCCCTCCTTTTCAAAACTTTTCAGAAGCTCGATCTCGGCCGGCCAACGGCTTTCGTCGGGCGTCTCGAGAATCAGCGGAATGTCGTCGAAACGCTTGTCTCGGGCGATAAAGCGGAAAACGGTCATACCCAGAAAACCGTCGCCCAGATTCCGGTGACGGTCGACCCGGCTGCCCAGCGGCTTCATCGAATCGTTCAGGTGCATACCGCGCAGGTAACGGAATCCGACCGTGCGGTCGAACTCGTCGAAGGTCCTCTCGCACGCCTCGTCGCTCGTCAGGTCGTAGCCGGCGGCAAAGGCATGGCAGGTGTCGATGCAGACGCCCACGCGGCTCTGATCTTTCACGAGCGAGAGGATCGTCGCCAGCTGCTCGAACGAATATCCGACATTGGAGCCCTGCCCGGCCGTGTTCTCCACGACGGCCGTCACGCCCCGGGTCCGCTCGAGCGCCCAGTCGATCGACTCGGCCACGAGCCGCAGACATCGGTCGGCGCCGATCAGGCCCAGATCGCTGCCCGGATGAAAGTTCAGCCGGTCGAGCCCCAGCTGCTCGCAACGCTGCATCTCGTCGAGGAAGGCAGCGCGCGACTTCTTCAGCTCCTCGTCCTTGGGATGGCCCAGGTTGATCAGGTAGCTGTCGTGAGGCAGGACGACGCCCGGAGCGTATCCTCCCGCCCTGCAATTGGCCTCGAACGCGCCGATCGAGGACGGCTTGAGCGGCGCGGCCGACCATTGCCGCTGATTCTTCGTAAACAGGGCGAAAGCCGTCGCCCCGATCTTTTCGGCGTTCAGCGGAGCGTTTTCGACCCCTCCTGCCGCACTGACATGCGCTCCAAAATATTTCATCGTACCATGTTATTGTCGCGTCCGTCTCCTCGTCGCGCCGGAAAGGCGGACGCACCGGAGCAAAAATACGGATTTCCGAAGCAAAAAAAAGAGGGTCCGCTCAATCCGGGTCAAAATTGCTATCTTTGCGCAAGACTCAACCCTGCGCAGACTATGAAACCCCTGAGAATTTTTCTGTTGCTTGCAGGACTTCTGCTGGCTTCGAGCCGAGCCGAAGCCCAGTTCTCCATTTCAAAAGTCACACCGAAAGAGGCGGACGTCAAAAACTTTCGGGACACGATCAAGCAGCTGTCGGCCGTCAACAACCAGTTCTTCAGCGAAGCGCGCTACCGGGCCGAGAAAAAACGTTTGCGCAAGGAACGGAACACGATCACCTGCACGGTCGGGCTATCGTTGAACCAAACCGGCTTCGACAACTGGGCCCCGGGCGGAAACAACACGTTCGACGCGACCGCCTCGCTGCTCTATACGCACGTCTACACCCGCGACAAACTGAACATGACCTACTCGTTCGACTCGAAATACGGCATGAACGTCATTTCGGGAACGACGTTCAAGAATCTCGACTACTTCATTTTCAACCTCAACACGGGATGGGCCATCTCGAAGAACTGGTCGTACAGCGCCAGCGCCAACCTGCGAAGCCAATGGTCGAAAGGATACAAGTCGGTCACCGAGAAAATACTGGTCAGCAACTTCATGTCGCCCGGCACGCTGACGCTCGGCGTCGGCTTCACGTACCGGGCGCTGAAGAAAGTGCCGCTGATCGTGACGGTCAACCCCCTGAGCGGCAACATGCAATTCGTTCTGGACGACTCGCTCTCGCGGCAGGGCGCCCACGGCGTGCCGGCCGGCAAGCACCAGAAAAGCTCGCTCGGATCGACGCTGCGCATCGACCTGAGCCAGCCGATCGCGGGAGGAAAGATGAACTACATCACTTACTTTTATGTCTCGACGAACTACGAGCAAAACAACTACGTCGAATGGCAAAATACGTTCAACATCATCGCAGCCAAGATATTCAACATCGGGCTTTTCTGCCGCATGGTCTACAACGAGCCTCAGGCGACGCCTCGGAACCGCTCGCTTCAATGGACCTACAAAATCGGGGTCGGATTGTCCTATACGTTCAAAAACAAGTAGCTTCGGGTACGGGAATTGCCCATGGCCCCGACAAGAAACTTTCGCTAAAACGACATGTACAAAAACAGTAAATTCACGATTCTGCTGCCGACCGTGATCGCCTGCTCGCTGGCAGCAGGGATGTTACTCGGCAGTTTTCTGCTGCGCAGCGGCGCGGACCGACCTGCACGCAGGGCCGCGCTTTCCGTAGCTGGGACCGATAAGCTCAACATGCTGCTCCGCCTGATCGACGCGCAATATGTCGACACGGTACGGATGGACTCGCTCACGGAAGAAATCATCCCGCTGATTCTCGAAAATCTCGACCCGCATTCGATGTATTTCAGCGCGAAGGACCTCGCTCAGGCCAACGAGACGATCGAAGGAGAGTTCGACGGCATCGGCGTCGTGTTCAACATGGCGACCGACACGGTCATCGTGCTGAACGTCATCGCCGGCGGACCGAGCGCCAAGGCAGGCATACAGGGAGGAGACCGGATCGTGACGGTCGAGGACAGCACAATCGCCGGAGTCGGAATGGACCAAAACGAAGTAGTGAAAAGGCTCAGGGGTCCTCGAGGCAGCGAAGTCCGGCTCGGAATCCAGCGCTCCGGAATCGACGGGCTGATCCCGGTCACCGTCCGGCGCGACGCCATTCCGATCAAGAGCATCACGGCTTCGTACCTGATCCGCCCGGATATCGGTTATATCAAGTTCGATCAATTCTCGGTCAACGCCTACAAAGAACTGAGCGAAGCGATCGGACAGCTCAAGGGACAAGGCATGCAGAAGCTCATCCTCGACATCCGGGGCAACTCGGGCGGCCTGCTCGAACAGGCCATCGCGATCTCGAACGAGTTCCTGCCCGCCGACAAGATGATCGTCTACACGCAGGACCGCGCGGGAAACAGGGAGACCCAATACAGCGACGGGCAAGGAGAGTTCACCGACGAACAGCTGGTCGTGCTGATCGACGAATACAGCGCCTCGTCGAGCGAGATTCTGGCCGGAGCGCTTCAGGACAACGACCGGGGCACGATCATCGGCCGCCGCTCCTACGGCAAGGGACTGGTCCAAAGTCAGATCCCGTTCCCGGACGGCTCGGCGGTCCGTCTGACCGTCGCGCGCTACTACACGCCGACGGGACGGTCGATCCAGAAACCGTACAGCGACGGAACGGAAAGCTACAACCGCGAGCTGCTGTCGCGCTACGAGCATAACGAGCTTTTTTCGGCCGACAGCATCCATTTCGCCGACAGCCTCAAATACGTGACCGAAGGCGGCAAGGTCGTCTACGGCGGAGGAGGCATCATGCCGGACATTTTCGTACCGGCCGACACTTCGGACATGACCCCTTATTTCAGAGAGGTGGCCGGGCGCAACATTCTCTACCGTTTCACGCTCGACTATACGGATCGCCACCGCGCGCAACTGAACGGAATCCGGACGCTCGAGGAACTGGACCGCTTCTTCGGCTCGCAGCCGGACCTGCTCGGCGAATTCGTCCGCTATGCGGCCCGGCAGGGCGTGGCACCGAAACCGGCCGAAATCGAACGCTCGAAAGAGGTCATGCTGGCCCAAATCAAAGCCTACGTAGGCCGCAACACGCCGCTGGAGGACAATGCTTTTTACCACAACATCCAAAGCATCGACAACGTGGTAAAACAGGCGCTCGAGGTGCTGTCGGCTCCCCGGCCGGACAACGAGCTCCATGTCCGGGACACGGTCGCGCGGACCGAGCCGTCGCTTTAGCGCAGCGGGAAACAACGCGACGTCGCATGCTTACGTCACACCCGACATACTTTTATTGCAAGTATCCTCGACATTACAATCGACTCGCCCGGACGACCCGGACAAACGGACCGTTTCCGATCGGAACGATGCCTTGTCGCTAAGACGGCGAAAAGTCGGGAGAGCTCCTGCAAGCACGCGATCGCGAAAAACCGGGACGGTGTGCGTAGCCTCATGCACATTTATTTCAAGACGCTTACATGACTATGCTGTCGCGTAAGTCGCCTTCGATCCTTTCCTTTCGTTCGGACCACCGTCCGATTGTTTCCGGGTTATATGGGAGAATCAATGCCGGCGCACCGAAATATGCTATCAGGGGCTTGAAATACCTTCTCCGAGCGTTCGGCCGTCGATATTTCTCAACCGTATATCAGATAACCGGCTACGCCCGAGAGCACGATCAGCAGGATCGGATCGATCTTGCGCAGCGAAGCCAGAAAGACCGCGCCGAAAATCAGCCAGCTCTTGTAGTCGATAAAGGTGACCGGAGTGAACAGCACGGCGCCTGCCAGTGCGATCATGGCCAGAATCATCGGCCTCATGCCGTACATGACTCCGCGGATGTAGGCATTGTTCCGCAGGGCCAGATAAAAGCGCGTCAGTACGATCATCAGCGTCATGGCGGGCAGGCAGACGGCCGCCGTCGCTACGACCGCTCCCCAGACGCTGCCGGTCACGACGTAGCCGATATAGGTCGCGCTGTTGATCGAGATCGGCCCGGGCGTCATCTGCGAAACGGCAATGATGTCGGTCAGCTCCTCGTTCGTGATCCAGCCGTGGGCGATCACCACCTCGTGCTGAATCAGCGACAGCATCGCATACCCCCCGCCGAAGCCGAAAAAGCCGATTTTCAGATAGGATAGGAACAGTTGCAGATAGATCATGGCTTCAGCCCCTTTCTTTTCAGACAGAACGTCCAGCCCAGCCCTCCGACGGCCCCGACCAGAATCAGATAGACGGGCGAGAATCCGAAATACCACGTCGCGCCCAGCGCCAGAGAGGCCAGTACGAAACGCCATGCCCCGAGCCCCTTGGACAGATGAATGATCGGGGCCAAAATCAGCGCCACCACGGCCGGACGCATGCCCTTGAACACGGCCTCGACGACCGGCTCGTGCTCGAACGAAACGAAAAACAGCGCCACGAGCAATATGATGACGAACGAAGGTACGACGACACCGAGCACCGAGCTGAACGCCCCCCGGTAACGATCGATCTTGTAGCCGACGAAAACCGCCGTATTGAGAGCCAAGGGCCCCGGCGAAGTCTGGGCGAGCGTCAGCAGGTCGAGGAATTCCTCGCGATCGATCCACGCCCGGCGATCGACCACTTCCTTTTCGATCAGCGGAACCATGGCGTATCCCCCGCCGAAGGTAAATACCCCGACCTTGAAGAACGACCAGAAAAGATTCAACGATTTCTGCATAAAGTCTTTTTCTCCTGTAATTCGCCCGCTCGCTCGCTTTCGTCCGTTTCCGCACGGACTTTTCTCCCGGAAACGGACGGAAGCGCCGGTCGGGCCCCTTCCGCCAAATCCGCGGCTTCGCCGTTTCCTCTATGACGGATACGTACGCATTCGGAAACAGAAACCGCGAGCGACTTCTTCCTCCGATTGCGTCCGCCGCCTTGCACCAGTCCCCGAAGGAGTCCGGAAACACCGGTCTTGCGCAACCGGATACTGCGGGCACCTGCGGCACGGCGCGCACCGCTAAAGAGCGTCCCGCAAAGTTCCTACCAGCCGTTTACGAACGCGACCGAGTGCGCAGCCACGACGCCGGCCGTTTCGGTCCGAAGACGGCTGCGGCCGAGCGAAACGGCCCGGAAACCGCTGTCGAGCGCCGAGCGGATTTCATCGGAAGAAAAATCGCCCTCGGGCCCTATAAGGATCAGCACCTGCTCCCGGGGGCCGAAAGCCTCCCCGAGCGGAGTCCGGTTCCCGCTCTCCTCGCAATGGGCGATCAGCCGGCTACCCGCGCAAGGGAGCTCCAGCAGCTCACGCAAAGGCATCGGAGAATCGACCCGGGGCAGATAAGCCTTCAGCGACTGCTTCATCGCACCGGTCACCACACGGAGTATCCGGTCTATCCGGAGCGTCCGCCGCTCGCAGCGGTCGGTCAGCACGGGCGTGATCCGGTCGACGCCGATTTCGGTCGCCTTCTCGGCGAACCACTCGTAACGGTCGACGTTTTTCGTCGGCGCGACGGCCAGATGCAGCGAGTAAGGGCGTTGCCCGAAGCCCTGCTCGCAGCCGAGTATCTCGAGCCGGCAGCCGCGCGGCGAATCGTCGGCGATCTCGGCCCGGCACATCGCGCCCCGGCCGTCGGTCACCCACAGGCTGTCGCCCCGGCCCAGACGCAACACGCGGACGGCATGCTTCGACTCCTCTTCGCCGAGCAGATAGCTTCCGGAAGCAGGGTCCAGATCGGGGGCATAAAATAATTGCATAGAAATAGGCGTTTTGTGGATCGGTATCGCTACTTTTGCAATAGCGTCCCGAACTCTCCGGGCAAAAGTACAAAACAACCGACGAACTCACAACGTTTGCCATCGATGAAAAAATTTTCGTTTCCGCTCATCGTTCTCTTATCGATAACCGCCATGTCAAGCTGCCGCAACAAACAGGCGGAGGTCAATCCGCTGCTCGCCCCGTGGGACACGCCCTACGAGGTTCCTCCTTTCGACAAGATCGAAATACGCCATTACAAGCCGGCCGTCGAGCAGGCCATTGTCCGTCACCAAAAGGAAATCGACTCGATCGCATCGAACCCGGCGGCCCCGGATTTCGAAAATACGATCGCGGCGCTCGACCGGAGCGGGGAAACGCTCGACCGGGTCTACACGACCTTCTCGCTGGTCGCCGCAGCCGACAACAACGAGGCGATGCAGCAGGCCGATCTGGAAATATCGCCGGCGGTAGCGGCCCATCGGGACGACATATACCTGAACGAAAAGCTTTTCGAACGGGTGGAGGCTGTCTACGAGAAGCTCGACTCGCTGCCGCTCACGCCCGAGCAGAAACGTCTGACGGAACTCACGTACAAAAACTTCGTGCGCGCCGGAGCCGGTCTTACGCCCCGCAGCAAGAAACGGTTGCGCGAGATCAACTCGGAACTGACGACACTCGGCATCCGCTTCGGCAATAACCTGCTGGCAGAGAACAAGGACTTCGCGCTCGTGCTCGACAGCCTCAAGCAGACGACCGGCCTGCCCGACGACGTGATCAATGCGGCGGCGGCCGAGGCCGAGGCCCGGGGTATGAAGGGGAAATACGTCTTCACGCTCGGCAAACCCAGCCTGATTCCGTTCCTGACCTACGCCAAAGACCGCAACCTGCGCGAGCGGCTCTACCGGGGCTATTTGAACCGGGGAGCCAACGGCGGCGACCACGACAACACGCGGATCGTCGAGCGGATCGTCAGGCTGCGCTCCGAGAAGGCCGCCCTGCTCGGCTATCCGTCTTACGCGGCGCTCAAGCTCGACGGTACGCTGGCCGCGACGCCCGAGCGAGTATACGAGATGTTCGACCGGCTCTGGGAACCGACGCTGAAACTGGCCGGCGAGGAGCTCGCCGAAATGAAGGCGATCAAGGCGGCCGAAACCGGCGACAGCACGTTCGCCTCGTGGGACTGGTGGTACTACGCCGAACGGCTTCGCCAATCGAAATACGATCTCGACGAAGAGGCCCTCAAGCCGTACCTGTCGCTCGACAATGTCAAGCAAGGCGTTTTCATGCTCAGCAACCGGCTCTGGGGACTGACTTTCCGCCCCGTGTCGATCCCGGTCTATCATAAGGAGTGCCTGACATACGAGGTTCTCGACAAGGACAACGCGCATTTGGGCATCCTCTACTTCGACCTGTACCCGCGCGAGGGCAAGCAGGCCGGAGCATGGTGCGACGCATTCCGGCCCGAGCGGTACACGGCCGACGGACAGCGCGTCGCGCCGGTCGTGACGGTCGTAGCCAACTTCACGCCTCCCCGAGGCAACGCTCCGGCTCTGCTCAGCCTGGACGAAACCGAAACGCTGTTCCACGAGTTCGGACATGCGCTGAACAACCTGTTCGCCCAGACCCGGTACAAAGGAACGGGCATGAACTCGATGGAGCTCGACTTCGTCGAAATGCCGTCGCAGATCATGGAGAACTGGGCCACCGAGCCCGAAATGCTCCGCGCCTATGCCAAACACTACGCTACCGGCGAGACGTTCCCTGCCAATATGATCGCGCGCATCGTCCGCAGCAAGCTGTTCAATCAGGGATTCATGACCGCCGAACTGCTCGCCGCAGCGCAGCTCGATATGGACATTCATACGCTCGGAGCGTCGGACACGCTCGATCCGACGGAACTCGAGCGCCGCTCGCTCTACGAACAGCGGGGATTGCTGCCGCAGATCGCCCCGCGCTACCGGTATCCCTACTTCGCCCACATATTCAACGGCGACGGATATGCGGCGGGCTACTACAGCTATCTGTGGTCGCAGATGTACGATGAAGACGCCTACGAAGCTTTCCGGCAGAGCGGCGACGTATTCAGCCGCGAGCTGGCCCGTTCCTACCGGAGAAACATTCTCGAGCGGGGCGCCGCCGAGCCGGGAGCCTCGCTGTACCGGAATTTCCGGGGAAGCGATCCCGACATCCGGCCGCTGCTGGTCGCACGGGGACTGGCCCCCGCCCCGTCTCCTTCCGATACGACGGCCGTGCGGGATACGGCCGTAATTCTCCAAGTATCGGCCGACACGACCGACGGCAAGAGGCAATAAGTCCAAGACAAGTAACAGCCCTATTTCGCTAAGGCGTACCGTCGTCCGTTCCGGCGTGTCATCGGCAAGCCGGAGACCGGCCTTATCACCGCGTGTCACACGACAAACAAGAAAATCAGGAAATACAGCCGTGCCGAAAGTTCGTCGCAACCGATCGCCCGGCAACAAGTCAAGACAGGCAACAGCTTCTCGTGACAGCATACCGACATCCGTCCCGGCATGTTACCGGCAAGCCGGGGACCTACCTTACCCAGCACGGCAAGTCGAATAACGGCGGACAAGCAGCGGACAGGCAACGCACGCCGCACCGAAAACCCGTCGCAACCGACGCTGTCCGGCAATCGCGGCCGAGCCGCCGATCCGACGGCATCCGCAATGACCGGCGGTTCGTTCCAGCGCCATGGCGAATTTCCGAAGCGAAAACGCGGGGCAACGGAGTACCGGACCATGCGTTGCCTTGCACGCCCAAAAGCTCCGCCATACATGAAAGACGGCGGAGACGGATATACGAAAGGGGAGGCTCGCGCCTCCCCTTTCGTATATTGACGTTCCTCGGCTCTCCGACGAACGCGCCGGATCGGCCGGCACTTATTTCACAGGCTTCCCTTGGCTGTCTACCACGACCAGATCGCCCAGACCGAGCGAGCGCACGCCGGCCAACTGCGTCTTGGCGTCGCCCACGATGACGATCGTCATCCGGTCGAAATCGATATACTGCCCGATCACCTGTTTGGCCTCGTCGAGAGTCATATCCTTAAGCGTCTGCTCGTTGCGCTTGACGTAATCGTCGGCCAAGCCGTAAAGGGCGATCTTGCGCAACATAGCCAGTTGGGCCGCCGGCGTCTCGAACGATCCGTTCATCGTGCGCAACAGCGCCTGACGGGTCCGGTCCAAAAACTCCTGCGAGTAATCCGCGCCGTACGAGGAAAGAATATCGCGGAACAGAGCGACCGACTCTTCGGTCACGATCGCCTGAACGCTCGAAAGAGCTTGGAAATTGTTGTAGTAATTGCCCTGCACGAAATGGGAATACGCCCCGTAGGTATAGCCGTGCTGCAAGCGCAGGATCTCGAACAGCAGGCTGCCCGAGGAGGCACCCAGCTTATCGTTGACGATTACGGCCGGATAGGCCTCGGGACTGCGCATCGGCATGGCCTTGGAACCGATCAGCACATAGGACTGGCGCGCTCCGGGATAATCGACGAAGAGAACCTTGCCCGCGGGCTCCGCGCCGTCTTCGCCGATCTCGGGCTGACGGACGTCCTTGGCCGGCCAGTTCCCGGTCAGCGACGCGAGCGACTTCTCCACCTCGGACTGAGTGAAACCTCCCACGAAGCTCATGCGCGCGACTTTCGGGCTGAAGCACTCGTCATAGAAAGCCTTCAGATCGTCGAGTGTGATCGACTGAAGCGACGCTTCCGTGCCGCTCGGATTCTCGGACAAGACGCTGCCCGCGCCGTAAAGCGCCTTGTCGAAAACGCTCTGAGCGATCGCCTCCGGTTCGGTCGCGCGCTGGCGGACGTTATCGATCGCCCGCTCCTTGACTACGGCGAACGACTGCTCGTCCCAACGCGGATGGAGCAGCATCTCCTCGACCAACTCCATCGCCCGGGCGAAATTCTTTTTCAGGCAAAGGCCGCTGAGCGTCATCGACTCGCGGCTGCATGCGACCCGGATCGAAGCGCCGAGCTGTCCGATCGCCTCCTCGAGCTGCTCGGGCGTCTTCGAGACTGTTCCCTCGTTCAGCATCTGCGCGGTCAGATAAGCGACGCCCACCTTGCCGGGAGCATCGAGTAGCATGCCCTGATTCAACTCGATCGAGAAGTTCACCAGCGGCAGCTCGCCGTACTCGATTCCCTTGATCCGCATTCCGTTGGGCAGAGTCGAGCTCCAGATAGCAGGTACGCTGAGTTCGGGCGTATTGGCCATCAGGGCGGGCTCGACGCTGCGGTCGATCTGCGAGGGAGTCTTCTCGTACGGGTCGTCGACGATCTGTCCGCCCTCGGAGCTCATCTGCTGGTCGTCGATCGACTCCTGCTCGACCTGAGCCGGCACGGAACCGGTCACGGCCAAAGCGGACTGTCCCTCGGGATAGATGCTGACCGACAGGAACGGACGCCCCTTGACGTACTTCTCGTACACGCGCATCACGTCGTCGACAGTCACTTCGCGGTACTTGTCCAACTCCCGCAGCGAACGGTCGGGCGCTCCGCCGAACACGTTGTCACGCGCCATGGAGATCGCCTTGCCGTTGGTAGAGGTCAGCCGGTTATACGTACGCGTCTCCTCCTGATTCTTGTAACGCTCGAGGTCCTTCGGATCGATCCCCTCCTTCTCGAAGCGGGCGAGCGCCTCGTCGAAGGCGGCCTGCACGTCGTCGAGCTTCACGCCGGGGAAGGTTTTGGCATCGAAAACGATCAGCCCCGCCACTTCCAGCTGGTAGCTGAACATCTCGACCTCGGGCGCGAGTTTGCGCTCTTCGACGAGCACCTTGTACAGCGGCGACTTCTTGTCGCCGGCCAGCAGGTTCGTGAGAAAATCGAGCGCATAGCCGTCTTCATTATAGGTTTCGACCCCGGGATAGGCAAGCAGCAGCATCGGCGCGTTGCAGAAAACATCCTCGTACGAAATTTTCTTCGTCGAGTCGAGCGTCACGTTCTGCACCTGCGGAGCCTCGGGCTTGCCTCGGTCGGGTATTTCGCCGAAATACTTTTCGATCAGTTTTTTGGCCTCAGCCTTGTCGAAATCGCCCGCTACGACGAGCGTCGCGTTGCTGGTCGTGTAATATTTGTCGTAAAACTCCTTGACGTCATCGACCGTCGCGCTGCGCAGATCGGGAATCTCTCCGATCACGGTCCAGCTGTACGGATGTCCCTGCGGAAACAGGTTCTTGAACGTCAGGTCCCATGCCAGACCGTAAGGCACGTTCTCGCCCTGACGTTTTTCGTTCGACACGACGTCGATCTCGCGTTTGAGCCCGCCCTCGGTCACCGTGTTGATGAAATAGCCCATACGGTCGGACTCCATCCACAGCACCTTCTCCAGCGCATCGCGCGGCACGGTCTCGAAATAGACGGTACCGTCGTTGCTCGTGCCGCCGTTGAACGTGCCGCCGAGCGCGTCTATTTTCTGGAAAAAGGCGTTGCGCGGCAGGTTCTCGGAACGCTGGAAGAGCATGTGCTCGAAAAAGTGCGCGAAACCCGTTTTGCCCGGTTTCTCGCGGTTACTGCCCACATGGTACTGGATAGCCACGGAAACGACCGGATCGGAGGTATCCTGGTGCAATACGACTTCGAGACCGTTGGGCAGCCGGTACTTCTCGTACTCGAGAGAAGCGCGGTCGTCTGTTCCGCTCGCACAACTACTCATGCCGAAAACGGTTAGGGTGAGAAACGGAAACAAAGAAAGCTTTTTCATAGATTCTATCGGTTATTGACTTCATACATTGAAAATTATTGACTTCGGACCACAGGGATGCAATCCGTAATTCGACAAAGTTAACCATTATCCGGCACAATCAGGCAAAAAATCGCGCAATACCGTTTCAAATGCAGTAAAGCGGGCACGAAAAAATTCCATGCGAAATCGGGCCGGTCTCGGGCACGGAGGTAACGGGCACAGCGCAAACCGGCAAGAAAAAGAGTTTCGGCTTCCGGTTTCATTCGCTACATACTGAGGATAATTCGTAGGATTCGGCCCGGAAATTTTCCGGAAAAACGATTTTTTTCTCCTCAATTGCTCCCGCCTTTGCTTATATTTGTCATCAAAGAGCCATTCGAAATGACCCGGCGCGAAATATGGGATACGGTGTACGGCGCGGCCGCGTCGGCTTACGAGCCGAGGGAGGCGCGGGCCGTCGCGGCGCTCGTGTGCGAGGACCGGCTCGGGCTGCGGTTCACGGACGTGATCGTCGAGCCCGACGCGCCCTGTCCGCTGCGCGACGATCTGCAGCGCCTCGCTTTCGAGATCGGGTCGTACCGCCCGGCCCAGTACATAGCCGGATTCTGCCGCTTTTGCGGCAGGAAGTTTTCCCTCGAGGAGGGCGTGCTGATCCCCCGTCCCGAAACCGAGGAGCTCGTCCGGACGATCGTCGAGCGGCACAGGAGCGACAGCGGCCTGCGTATTCTCGACATCGGAACGGGGAGCGGCTGCATAGCCGTGACGCTGGCGGCCGAGCTGCCGGATGCGCGAGTGACGGCCGTCGACATATCCGATACGGCGCTGCGCATCGCCCGACGGAATGCGGAACGCCACCGGCAGACGGTCCGCTTCGAGCGGCGCGACATCCTGACCGGCCCGCCCGAGGGAGAGTTCGATCTGATCGTCAGCAACCCACCTTATGTGACGGAGTCCGAGAAGAGGCAGATGAGCCCGAACGTGCTGCGATACGAGCCGCACCGGGCGCTGTTCGTGCCCGACGACGATCCGCTGTTGTTCTACCGGGCAATCGCCGGTCTCGGCCGGCGGCTGTTCGCACCCGGAGGGACGGTTTATTTCGAGATCAACGAGCGGTTCGGCACTCAAACCGTCGAATTGCTCGAAAACGAGGGCTACCGCGAAATCGTCCTGTCGAAGGACTTTTTCGGAAAGCCCAGAACGGTCAGCGCGCGATGGAAGTGAAACGGACCAAAACGCCCGAACAGGCTCTGCGGGCCCTGATGAACGTCTGCGCCAAGAGCGAGCGGGCGATCTCGGACGTCCGGCGATCGCTGACACGGTGGGGAGTAGCCCCCGAGCAGCATCAGCCGATTATCGACCGGCTCGTCAGGGAACGGTTCATCGACGAGGTACGCTATGCCGAGGCATACGTCCGGGAAAAACTGAACCTGAGCCGCTGGGGCGTCCGCAAGATCAGAGCCGCGCTGAAAGCCAAGCGGATTCCGGAGCAGACGATCGACGAGGCGCTCGCCCAAGCCGACCCGCACAAACTGGGCTCGAAGCTCGAGGAGTCGCTGCGGCGCAAGATGCAGGGCATCCGCACCGCCTCCGACTACCAGATGCGCGGCAAACTGCTGCGCTACGGCGCGGGCCTCGGATTCGACTACGACGAAGTGAGCGACGCGATCGACAGGCTGATGCGCGAAAGGGAGAAATGACTGATGGTAAAAAGTAAAAAACGCCATATGAAGAAAAAGACTGTTGTTCTGTTGTCCTTAGCGGCGGCTATCGCTCTCTGCACGGCATGGATCGCCTCGAGCGGTACGGACGAACCGCTTCCGTCGGAGCGGACGGTACGGACGAGCGCGGAAGCGCGGGCCGAGCAAGAGAAACCGAGCGATTTTTCCGAACGCTCGCCCGCTCCGTCCGCAAGCGTGGCGAACGAAGCGAGCGGAGTCGAGCCGGCCGCCGTTTCGGGACAAGCGACGGCGCCAAGCGGACAGGCGACCGGCTACGCTTCGCCGCTGAATATTCCGCTGCGGCTGTCGGCCAACTACGGCGAACTGCGCGGAGGCCATTTCCACGCGGGGATCGACATCAAGACGCAGGGCGTGATCGGCAAGCCCGTCTTCGCCATGGACGACGGCTACGTCTCGCGCATCAACGTCTCGCCGAGCGGATTCGGCAAGGCGCTTTACATCACTCACCCCGACGGACGGATGACGGTATACGGCCACTTGGAGCGCTTCACCGAGCCGATCGAAGCCTACGTCCACGAGCTGCAATACGCCCGCAAAACGTTCGCCCTCGACTTCGCCCCGCCCGAAACCCGCTTTCCGGTCAAGCGCGGCGAGCGCATCGGGCTGTCGGGCAACCGAGGGTCGTCGGGAGGACCGCACCTGCATCTGGAAGTGCGCGAAGGAGCGGCGCAGAGACCGCTGAACGTACTGGCGCGCGGATTCCTGAAAGTGCCCGACACGATCCCGCCCGTCGTCAAGAAGCTTTACTACGTATCCGTCGATACGGTCCAGGGCATTCCCCTGCACACCGTACGGCTGAGCCTTCCCGTCGGCCGGACGGCCTCGGGCGGATACGCGCTGCCCGATACGGTCTCCCTGCCCGTCACGGCAAACGGATACTTCGCCGTCGAGGCCGAGGAGAAAAAGAACGGCACGAGCAACCCGATGGGCATTTACGAGGCCGAAGTGTCGAAAGACGGGGAACCTTGCTTCTCGATGACGGTCGACCGGATCGGCTTCGAGCTGGGCCGCTACTCGTACGCCGTCGCGCTTTACCCCGAATCGCGCGGCACGCGCAACGGAGTGTACCGCCTTTGCGCCCTGCCCAACAATCCGCTGCCGATCTACGGCAAGGACGCTCGCAGGGGCATGCTCTCATTCGAGGAGGGACGCACGCACAGAATGAAAATCACGCTCGGCGACGACTGCAAAAACCGCTCGACGCTCGCGTTCGACGTCCGCCGAAGCGAGACGGACAGAACGGATGAGGAACAAGACAGGCCCTCGGGCATCCCGGTGCGCTGGAACAGCGACTACCGCTACGGAGGCGAGGGCCTCTGGTTCGCCATTCCCCGGGGAGCGCTCTACGAGTCGATTCTGCTGCGCATGCAAACCAAGCCCCGACCCGCCTACGGATACTCTCCGCTGTATACGGTCCACACGCCGGACGTGCCGCTGCACAAGAGCATCCGGATCAGCATCGACGCATCGGAGCTGCCCGAGCATCTGCAAAGCAAGGCCCTGATCGGCTCGGTAGGCGCCGACGGGCGGCGCAGCTCGGCCGGCGGTTCGTGGAAAGAGGGCAAGGTGAGCACCGACACCCGCTCCTTCGGAACGTTCTACATAGCCGTCGACACCGTTCCGCCCCGCATAGCTCCCGCCTTCAAGGCCGACGCCGACTTCGGGTCGCGGGAGACGATCGCCGTGAAGATCAGCGACGACTTCTCCGGCATCGGCTCCTACTCGGCCACGATCGACGGACAGTGGGCCCTGTTCGAGCTCGACGCCAAAACAGGAACGCTGACGCACTATTTCGACGACAAGCGCTGGGAGAAGGGCAAGACCCACGAACTGGTGCTGACCGTGACAGACAACAAGGGAAACCGGGCCGTCTACAAAAAGAGCTACAGGCGGTAGCCGCGCGACGGCAGGCAAATGCCGCGGAAACGTCCGCCTCGTCGCAACGGACGAAAAGAAACAGCGGCGACTCCCGGTTCCGCCGAGCCGGAGGCGAAGCCGTCCGGCTCGGCGGACGGGAAGTCGGAACCGGCCCGGCAGGCTAATATCCGGTCAAGCCGCTTGCCAAGCGGTCCGGATACGGACCGGAACGAACGCCGGGAAACTTCCGGGCCATATTCCGCGACGGTCCGGTCGTGACGACGGATCGGGTTCGCCGCCTTTCGCGACGCCGGCGGTACGGAAACGATCTTACGCTTTCGGGAAAACAGGCGAAATCTTTCCGCCGACAGGAATCCCGACCGAGAAAACCGATAAAAAACCGAAAGGTCATGGCATACGACGGAATCATTTTCGACTTCAACGGAACGCTGTTCTTCGACTCCGACAAGCAAGAGCAGGCATGGCATACCGTATCGCGACAACTACGCGGAAAAGGTTTTACCTCCGAAGAAATGTACGAGCGGGTACACGGACGCTCGTCGCGCTCGATCTTCGAATACCTGCTCCGGAAACCGCTGACCCAAGAGCAGGTCTGGGAACTGATCGAACGCAAGGAAACGATCTACCGCGAACTCTGCCTGCAGGACGAGGAGCGCTTCCGTCTGGCTCCCGGAGCCGCCGAACTGCTGGACTGGCTCTGCGAGCACGACATCCCGCATACGATCGCAACGGCTTCGGAAATACGCAATGTACGGTTCTTCAGGGAGCATTTCGGGTTGGACCGCTGGTTCGATCCGAGGCGAATCGTCTACGACGACGGCACGTTTTCAGGCAAGCCGGCGCCGGATATCTACCTCCGGGCCGCCGAACGGATCGGGTTGTCCCCTTCCCGGTGCATCGTGGCCGAGGACGCCCGTTCGGGTATCGAAGCGGCACGGAGAGCCGGCGCCGGCATGATCGTCGCCGTCGCCTCGACGATGGACCGCGGGACGGTAGGCCGGATCGAAGGCGTGGACGTCGTGATCGACCGACTCGACCGACTCGACCGGAATCTGTTCGTTCAATATCCGAAAGCATAGTTCCCTCCGGAAAAACGTCGTCGCGACCGGAAAATGCTGCCGAGTCCGCTTGCAAGTCTGTCTTGTTTTCACTATCTTGCGGATAAACAGAGTAAAAACGCGCGGTCGACAACCGAAAAACCGGTCCGTCACGGACGGACGGCAGGCGTATGCCTTACGAAACGGGAACGGCCGGAATCAAGGAACGCGAGGCCGCGCGAATCGTCCTTAAAAACCTTACACGATGAAAACGGTCAAGGAATGCGGCAGCCTGTTCGAAGCTCAGGTCGTCAGGCAAAGACTCGAAAGCGAACGGATACAAGCTTTCGTCCTGAACGAGAACTCCAACGACTACGTGCCGTTCGCCGGGGCTATTCCGTCGCTGGCCGTACAGGTCGTCGTAGCAGACGACGACTACGAGAGGGCCCGCGACCTGTTGGCCGAAGAAACGGCCTCGGAGCGACCGATAGTCTGTCCCGAATGCGGGTCGCAGGACGTGCGTTCGGAAGTGGGAGAAACCCGTCTGAAACGTTTCGGCGCCTATCTGCTCGCCGGCCTCGGCGCATTGGGGAACGGCTCAGCAGGCAACATCCGCCGGTATTTCCGGTGCAACCGGTGCGGAACGCCGTTCCATTAGCTCACTCTGCTCGTCCGACGGAAAACGGTTTCAACTTCACGCCCGAAATGCACGGCAATCCGCAGAAGGACTGCTCGGCTTTTTCTTGCGATCAGACGTTCCGGTTCGTGGCTGCGTTTCGGACGCATGGCCAGAAGCACCCGGACGCTGTGAAAAACCGGCAGAGACCACGGCCCGACATCGTCTTATCCGAAATTCCGATTATCTTGCATTTACGACCAAGCGTTGCCGGTCCGGCAACGGGAGAATCGCCGACGCGCTTCCGGACGGCTCCGCGACGGATTCCCGTTTCAGAACTTCCATTTCGAAGAGAGCGAGCAGGTAACGTAATCGTTTCCGGAGCCGAAGTCCGTTCGCAAAGCGGCGAGCGACCGCTTCCGGCAAAAGCTCCGGGCAAACGAAATACGGAGAGGAACGCCCGCGAGATACGGCACCCCGTGCGCCGGCCGTCACATCATACGGCCGAAACGACGACGGCCCAGCGCATGCCGCAACACGATGCTGCCGCGGAATATCCAGCGCGAGCTGGCCACGCGGCCGCGCTGAATCACATGTCGCTTCCGATGAAGCGAACCGCGGCGACGGTGAAAGTCCATGTGAGCGCGGAATACCTGCCTGAAAAAATCGGGACGTCCCTGAGCCAGAAAAACGAGAGCGGCCGCGCCGTCGAGCGCCATCCGTGCGAACAGCACCGGCCAGAACGACAGCGGGGAGAGGTTCTTGAACAGCATGCACAGATTGTTGCGGAAGTTCAGATAGATCTTCTGCGGACTGTTGTTCGGCAGCGTGCCGCCCCCGACATGCAGCACGCAGCTACGGGGCTCGACCCGTACCGCATAACCGGCCAGCTGGGCCCTCCAGCAGAAATCGATCTCCTCCATGTGGGCGAAGAAATCGCCGTCGAACCCTCCCAGCGAGCGAAACACGTCGGCTCGGACGGCCATGCAGGCGCCCGATGCCCAGAACACCTCACGCGGATCGTCGTACTGTCCCTTGTCGGACTCGATCGAATCGAGTATGCGGCCGCGACAGAAAGGATAGCCCAGAAAATCGATGAACCCGCCGGCCGCACCGGCATACTCGAATTTGTCCGGCTCGCCGAACGAGCGGATTTTCGGAGACACGGCGGCGACCGACCCGTCGCCGTCGAGCGTGCGGACCAACGGATCGAGCCACCCCTCGGTCACTTCGACATCGGAATTGAGCAGTACGAAATACTCGGCGTTCAGCCCGGCGAGCGCCCGGTTGTATCCCTCCGCATAGCCGTAGTTGCGGTCGAGCCGCAACAATTCGACCTGAGGATAACTACGCTCGAGGAAACGGACCGAATCGTCGGTCGAGCCGTTGTCGGCCACGACGATCCCCGCGCCCGGCGTGCGCGAAACGAGGGAGGGAAGAAAGCGCTCCAGATAATCGCGCCCGTTCCAGTTCAGTATGACGATTTTTACTCGGGTCATGCTTCCGGGATATTATGCGTTTCCGTATCGCGGGAATGGCGCATGTCGTAATCCGCGGGCTTTTTGTGCTTCCAGCGACGATGCGACCACATCCACAACTCGGGCGACTCGCGGATCATCGCCTCGAGCAACGCGATATAGCGTTCGGTTATCTGATGCTCGGCCACCGGCTCTACTCCGTCGTAAACGAGTTTGAACTCGGCTTCGTAATGCCGGGGAGCCACCTTGCGCACGTGCATGAAATAAACGGGCATTTTCAATTTCAGGGCCATCTTCTCGATGCCCGAGAAGAAAGGAGTGTCCTGCTCGAGGAAACGGTACCAATGCTTGATCTCGTGCCAAGGAGGAGTCTGGTCGGCGATCAGGGCGACGATTACGGGCTTCCCGCCTGAGAGCCGGGCGGCGATCGTCTCCTTGAAGATGTCGTTCATCGGTACCGGCTGGGTCCCGAAGCGCGATCGGGCCGAGTGATAGAAACGATCCACCACTGCATTGTGCAGCGGCCGGTATACGGCGAACACGCGGTGGTCGGTATGACAGACGTAATTGATCGTCAGTTCCCAGCTTCCGAAGTGCGACATGGCCGAAATCCAGCTGCGGCCGCGCATCAGCTCTTCCTGCTTTTCCACATCGCGGTAAACCATGCGCTCGAGTATCTCCCGCCGGGAAATCGAGCCCAGCAGAATCGTGTCGATAAACACCTCGGACAGATGCCGGTAGAATCTGCGCTCGATGTCGCGCAGCTCTTCCCTGCTCTTTTCGGGGAAAGCGTTCGCCAGATTGGTCCGCACGACGCTCACCCGGTAGCGGACGACCCGGTGGAGCACCCAGCAGACCATCGGCGCGAACCCGCGATAAAGCAGCCCGCGGGGAAGCCACCCGGCCACCCGACTGACCCCCCACAGCAGCCGATACTGTATCCGCTCGCTCGACGTCATTTGACCTGCTTTTGAAATTCGTCGTACACGGCCGGCGTAGCCGCGATGATCCGCCGGCCGTACAAATAGCCGTTCCCTCCGCCGTAGTCGGTCACCCGCGCCCCGGCCTGCATAGCGACCAAGGCCCCCGCCGCGACATCCCACGGCGACAGGCCCTCATGGAAGAAAGCGTCGAAGCGACCGCAGGCCACGTAGGCCAAATCGGCAGCCGCCGACCCCAGACGGCGCACGCCGTTGGTCGTATTCTGAAAGCGTATGAGACTATCGATAAAGCCGTCCGTCTTTGAAACCGTCCCGTAGGCGAATCCTATGGCAATCAGCGAGTTTTCCAGCCGGTCGGTCTGCGAGACAACGATCCGCTCACCGTTCAGATAGGCATACGAGCCGCGCCAGGCATAGAACATCTCGTCGCGGGTCACCTCGTATACGACTCCGACGACCGGCTCGTCCTCTTCGGTCAACGCGATACTGACGCAATAGGGCGAAAGCCCGTGCACGAAATTGGTCGTCCCGTCAAGCGGATCGACGATCCATTTGAGACGGCTCGCCCCACCGGCGGCGGAGACGGTTCCCTCTTCGGTTACGAACTCCGCCTCGGGAACCAGGGCCTTCAGACGTTCGACAAGCGTCCGTTCGGTCTGCTTATCGACATACGACACCAGATTCTGGGCCCCTTTGAATTCCACGTCCGAAAACGTAAAACGCTCGCGCTGCCGGGCGATATAGGCTCCCGCTTCGCGGGCCAGCTCGCACACATCCAGACAAACCGCTCTGTAATCCATCGCTCTATTCGATATAAAGTTTCAAACTGTCGGTCCGGGTCCTCGCACGGAGCCACGTCTCGATCTTCGCGCGCTCGGCAGCCGGGAGCCGCCCGTCGGTACGGACCACGCACAATACGAGCGTATCGGCCGAAGAACCGTAACGAACCGTCTTCGACAGCGACACCTCGCGCAGGGAAGGCACCAGCGCGCGCATCTCGCGCGCGATGTCGGCCGAGGGCAGCGTATCGGTCGCATAAGCGGACAACTTCCGCTCCAACTCGCCGATGCGGCGGTTCTTCTCGGCGATCAGCTCGCGGTATCCGCTTTGCAGGGAGACCAGATCGACGTGATCGTCCTCGCCATTCTGCCGGACGATCAGCTTCGCTTGCGACAGGCCGTAACCGGCCATTTGCAGTCGGGCGCTCTCGATCGCCTCCTTCGAGACGGGTTCGCCGATCATAAACACCTCGATCGAGGAGCTGTCGGAATCGAAATGCGTGTGGAAATCGATCGCCTTGGCCTTCGGAAACTGAAACACGTTCGACACGTAGCGCTGAGCATTCGTTTCGAAAAAACTGCGTTTGACGATACGGTAGCCGATCACGACGCTCGGCACGATCGTCACCAGAACGATCAGCAGCATCGAGCGGCGGACACGCGCCTCGCGGCCCTTGTCGAGAAACTCCTTCTTGCGATATTTTAGGAAGCGGACGACGACGAAGGTAGCGATCGCTATGAAGACCGTATTGATGAAAAAGAGATAGAAAGCGCCGAGAAAATAATTCAGTTGGAGCGTGGCCAGTCCGTAACCGGCCGTACACAACGGCGGCATCAGCGCCGTTGCGATCGCCACGCCGGGAATCACGGTCGAAGTCCGGTCTCGCCGCGACTGGGCGACGATACCCGCCAGTCCGCCGAAGAAAGCGATCAGCACGTCGTAAGTCGTCGGAACCGTGCGCGCCAGCAACTCGCTCTGCGCTCCGCTCAGCGGCGAAACGACGAAATAGAGCGTCGAGGTCAGAATGCTCACGAGCACCATGAAGCCGAAATTGCGCACCGAACGCTTCAGCAGGTCGAAATCGTTGATGCCGACCGACAGTCCCATGCCCATGATCGGGCCCATCAGCGGCGAAATGAGCATCGCGCCGATGATGACGGCCGTCGAGTTGACATTCAGGCCCAAGGAAGCCACGAACGTCGCAAATATCAGCACCCAGAGATTCGTGCCGCGAAAATCGACCCCGCGACAGATATTGTCCACCACCTCGTCCTGCAGGGCGCTGTCCTCCCCCAGATCGAAACGGTCCCTGAGAAAACGCCTCAGCGAGTCGAACGGAGATCCGGAAGCGTTATTTCTGGTCATCATAATCCCATGGAATTAATGTCGGCGGAATCCCGCCCCGACGCCGCCGGTCCGTCGGCACCCGCCTCGCGGCGAGGACGTCCTCCGAGCACGACGACGATTTCGCCTTTAGGCTCGTGCGCGGCAAAATGGGCCGCCACTTCGGCGAGCGTACCCCGAACCGTCTGCTCGAACTTCTTGGTCAGCTCGCGCGATACCGAAACCGGACGTTCGGGTCCGAAAACCCCGGCGAACTGCTCGAGCGTCTTCGTCAGACGGTAAGGCGACTCGTAGAAAATCATCGTACGCTCTTCGTCGGCGAGTTGCAGCAAGCGCTTCGTCCGCCCTTTCTTGGCCGGCAGAAAACCCTCGAAACAAAAACGATCGCACGGGAAGCCGCTGTCCACAAGCGCCGGCACGAAAGCCGTAGCGCCCGGCAGGGTCTCGATTTCGATCCCGTGCTCGAGGCAAGTTCTCACGAGCAGAAAACCGGGATCGGAAATACCCGGCGTGCCGGCATCCGACACCAACGCGACCGCCTCGCCCGACTCGATGGTACGGGCAACGGCCTCGACGGCCGAATGCTCGTTGAACTTATGGTGACTCCACATCCTCTTCTCGATCCCCAGATGTCTGAGCAGCACTTGCGTGGTCCGCGTATCCTCGGCCAGAATCAGGTCCACGTCCGAAAGCACCCTCACGGCGCGCAGCGTGATATCGTCCAAGTTGCCGATCGGCGTGGGCACCACATAGAGCTTCGACATGGTTCCTCTCAGCTAAGTTTGCGCTCGAGCAGATCGACCAACAGCTGCACTCCCTCGCTGTCGGGGTCCCACTCGAAATTTTCCTGCATGTAAAGCAGCGCGTCGTCCAAGTCGGTAAAGCTGTCGAGCCGTTCGATCGTCGCCGAATAGGCGGCGACATCGCCTCCGAACAAATTGCGGATCAGCATGAAACGGTCGTTGACGCCGATATGCTGGCGCAGCTCCCCGCGTATCCCCTGCTGAATTTTCGATGCGACGTCCGCATGGAGGGTCTGCTTGCCGAGCACTTCGTTCATAGCCGTCGCTCCGCTGCCGGCAAGCACCTCGCCGAGCACTTTCTTGCTCGTACCGCCATCCGGCACGGCCGTATGAGACGAAATCCCTTCCGGCTCGGAGACAGTCGGCAGACCGGCCGCTTCCTCGTGTTTGCGATAAGAAGCCGAAGCGGGATAAGGCGAAGCGGCGGGAACATCCCCGTACAGAGACAGAATGACCCGCTTGTCAACCCGGTGACGAGTGACAGGCTCGTCGTCGAACAGCTTTTGCTCGACGGAATCCTCCCCGTCCGGCAGCGCTTCGGCCGCAGCGGTCGCGCAACCGTCCTGCGGCGCCTCCGCAGTTTCGGCACAAGCGCCGGCCGGTATCTCGGCGACCGCTTCCGGCACGTCACCGGCCGTTGCCGCAGGGATTTCCTTCTCCGCATGCCTTTTCCCGGCGGCAGCGAACCCTACGTCGCAGGAAGACTTCTCCTGCGCACTCTCCGACGGCGCGTCCGAACCCGGCCGTCCGGCCGTCGGAACGGCTGCCTCTCCTTGCGCGCCGGAATGCGGCTCGGAGACCTCGCAAGCGGGAAGCGGCTCCGAAAACAGAACCGTTTCATACAGCCCCCTGAGCTTTTCCAGCACCAAGTCCCGTTCGAGAGCTCCGGCCGGTCCGGCCGCGCTCCAGCTTTTTATCAGGGCGCGAAGGCGCTCCACGTCGTCGATCAGTTTCTGTACATCCATAGATACTCCGTCAAATTCTTATCAGTCCGTTTCCGTACCGCCGCCGAAGCGAGACGCCCGTTCGCCGCGCGCCCGTCGTATCCGCCAGCGGCCGAAATATACGAACAAAATTTTTTCAAAGTTAGAATTTATACGGGATTAATACAAATTCCGGGAGACGGCCCGTTCGGCCCGCTCCGTTCCCGAATTTCGGCCGAAAAGCCCCGGGAAAGCAAAAAAGCAACCGTTCGATACAAAAAACACAAGAAAAAATTGCATTTTATACCCGAATTGCATACTTTTGGAAAACAAATCGACGGTTCCGGCGCACAGCGAACAACCGGAATTTTTGTAAACTTATACAATAAAACAACTTATCCAATACTATGAATTCACCCTGTGGATCATGTAGAATCGGAGTATTTTACGACGGAAATTTTCTGCTGCACGCATCGAACTACTACAACTATATCCATCCGGTAAAAAGGCGACTGAGTCTGGGCGGACTGCATAATTTCATCCGCCACCGCGTGGCCGAGGAGGAAGGCATCGAGCCCTCGAAATGCCAGATCGCCCAAGCGCACTATTTCAGAGGGCGGCTCAATGCGGCCGAGGCGGCCCAGCGGGGGAACCAGCTGTACAACGACCGGGTGTTCGACGATATCCTGATGTCGGAAGGGATTCAGCCCCACTACCTGCCGCTGAGAAATCTGCAAGGGAAAAAGGAAGAGCGAGGAATCGACGTATGGCTTTCGCTGGAAGCCTACGAACTGGCGATGACCGGCCGCATCGACACGGTCGTGCTGATCGTCTCGGATACCGACTACACCCCGCTGATGCGGAAACTCACGGGGTTGGGACTGCGGATCATGCTGCTCAGTTGGGAATTCGAGTATGTCAACGACGACGGCGTGAAGATGGTCACCAAGACCTCGCACGAATTGCTCTCGCTGGCCACCTATCCGGTCGCCATGCACGACGTGATCAACTACGGCGTACAACAGAACAACCCGCTGATCAGCGAAATGTTCGTCGCGCCCGACCCGTCGCGCCAAGCCCGCGAGCAGACGTTCGAAACGAGCGAGATATTGAGCCTCAAGAACGGTTTCGGCTTCATCAAGTACCCGAACAACAACCTGTTTTTCCACTATCAGGACGTCGTCGGGGAGTTCGCGGACCTCAACGTAGGCGATCCGGTCGAATTCACGATCGAGCAGAACCAACAGAAGCAGGACGTCGCCAAGAACGTCCGCAAGTTGCTCCCGTCGGAGATCAAGAAGATAGCCAAAAAGGGAGCCGGCCTTTAACCGATACGACGAAGAATGATCCGGGAACCGCTTTCCGGATCATTTTTCATTAGCGACGAACTACCAAACCCTAATTGCCGTATGAAACTCAAACCTTTTCTGACGATCCTTTGCCTGAGCGCCCTGCTGTGGAGCTCGGACCGTGCGGTCGCAGCGTTGCCCGACCGCGCGGAGCGGCCATGGAAAGCCCGCTGGATCAGCTCGGGCACGACGCCCGAACAACCCAATACATGGCTCAACTACCGCTACACGGCCGATCTGCCCGCCCTGCCCTCCTCGGTCGTCGCCCGCATCGGAGCGGACAGCAAGTACTGGCTTTGGGTGAACGGCCGGCTGGTCGTATTCGAGGGAGGTCTCAAAAGAGGCCCCAATCCGCAGGATACCTACTACGACGAGGTGGAGCTGGCTCCTTACCTGGTCAAGGGGAAGAACACGATCGCCGTGCTGCTGTGGTATTTCGGCAAGCCGTCGTTCTCGCACAACGACAGCGGCAAGGCCGGTCTGATCTTCGACTGCCAGACGGCCGATTTCGACATTCTGAGCGACGAGACTTGGAAGTGCGAGACGAACGCCGCCTACGGAACCTGCGACAAGCCGGACCCCAACTTCCGCCTGGCCGAGTCGAACATCCGCTACGACGGGCGCAAAAGCGACGACGCATGGTACATGCCTTCGTTCGACGACCGCGACATGACCCGGGCGGTCGACAACGGACCGGCCGGATGCCGGCCTTGGAACAAGCTGGTCAAGCGCCCGATCCCGCTGTGGAAGATCGGCGAGTTGCGCGACTACGCCTCGCAGAGACGCAGCGGCGACTCGATCATCTGCACGCTGCCCTATAACGCTCAGATCACACCGTACATCAAGCTGAAGGCGCATGCCGGCGACACGGTGAAGATCATGTCGGACAACTACCTCGTCTACAACGGCGGCGACAACTACCTGCGCTGCGAATACATCGCCCGCGAAGGTCTTCAAAGCTACGAGAACCTGGGTTGGACGAACGGGCACAAGATCTATTACGTGCTGCCCAAAGGGGCCGAAGCCGTCGAGCTGAAGTTCCGTGAGACGGGCTACGACACGGAGTTTACCGGCGAATTCGAGTGCTCGGACCCGCTGTACAACAAATTCTGGAAAAAAGCGCTCCGCACGCTCTACCTCACGATGCGCGACACCTATATGGACTGCCCCGACCGCGAACGCTCGCAATGGACGGGCGACGCCGTCAACGAATCGGGCGAAGCGTTTTACGTGCTGTCCGAGTCGGCCGCGCTGCTGACGCGCAAATGGCTGCACGACCTGGCAGGATGGCAGAAGACCGACGGCGTGATCTACGCCCCCGTTCCCTCGTCGAACTGGGACAAGGAGTTGCCCGGACAGGTCATGGCCTCGCTCGGATTCTACGGACTGTGGAACTACTACTGGTACACCGGCGACCGGCAGACGCTCGCCGACGTCTATCCGGCCGTGCAACGCTACATAGCTCTTTGGAAAAAAGGGAACAAAGGGACCATGCTGCTGCGCGAGGGAGGCTGGAATTGGGGCGACTGGGGCACCGACATCGACATCGTTCCGCTCCAGAACTGCTGGTACTACCTGATGCTCAAAGGCATGCGCAATACGGCGCAAATATTGGGCAAGAAAGAAGACGCCAAACGTTACGCCGAACAGATGAGCGCGCTCAAGCAGGCTTTCAACGCCCACTTCTGGACTGGCAGCGAGTACCGCGACCCGCAATACGAGGATGCCACGGACGACCGCATCCATGCGCTGGCCGTCGTATCGGGACTGGCCGACCGGGACAAGTATCCGGCCATTCTGGAGGTCTTCCGCACGCAGGAACACGCCAGTCCCTACATGGAAAAATATGTACTCGAGGCCATGCTGCAAATGGGTCACGGAGCCGAAGGGCTCGCGCGGCATAACCGCCGGTTCTCGAAAATGGTCGAGGACGACCGCTTCACGACGCTGTTCGAGGGCTGGGGCATCGGAGCGGAAGGCTTCGGAGGCGGCTCGGTCAACCATGCATGGAGCGGAGGCGGGCTGACGATCGCCTCGCAATATATCTGCGGTATCCGCCCGCTGGAAACGGCCTACGCCAAGATCGGCATCCTGCCTATACCGGCCGGACTCGACTCGGCCCGGACATCGGTTCTGACACCGGTCGGGCGCGTAGTCTCGTCATTCGAGTACACGCCTTACCTGTTCGCGCTCGACGCCGAGCTGCCCGCCGGGTCGCGCGGCGTGATCGGAGCTCCGAAACAGGGCGTCCGGGAGATCAAGATCAACGGCGTCACCGTCTGGAAAAACGGACGGGCCGTCCGCAACAAGGTAGCCCGTCTGAGCGCGAAGCAACCCAGCGACCAGCACCTGAGTTTCGACGTGCGGGGCGGATCGTACAGGCTGATCGCCGTCCAATAGGACCCGCCCGGTCGTATTCGTCAGGCGGAGGCCATGCAGGGATGAACGGATTCCGGAAATGTTCCGACCGCGAACCGGGACGCCGGAAATTACAAACGGCGAGTCTGCGAATGAAAATAATCGGCGCACGACACCTGCCATACGAGCGCGGCAAGCTTTCAGGAAAGGCTTGCCGCGCTTTTCGTTTCGACAAAGGGCGCCTCGGCACATGAAGTTCAAACGACCGATTCGACCGCTATTGAGGTATTCCTTCACGAAAGATCTAAAAGATATACGATAACAGAAAACCGAAGTTCGTCGGGTTCCTCCGCCCTGGCAACATCCATCGAAACAGCGCCGAAGACTACGGCATTTTCCGCCGCTCGCCGGACAAGTCGCACCATATACGGGAAACGCGCGGCATTCCCGGCCGGAAAACATAAACCAGCCCGCGCTAAGAAAACGGCGGGCGACTCGGAATGCCAAAAAGAAAACGGCCGAAAACCGGAGGAATCGAAAGAAGCGCCCCGACCCGCAACGTGCCGTACAGCCGTCGCAGGAAACGACCGGAAAGCCCGCCAGTCTTCCGAAAACGGTCGGAACGACAAAAGCAGGCCGGAAGGCAGCCTACCCATGCCGCAAACGCCGCCGGCAAAGGATCAGCGCATAGTGCAAAGCATGCCGGAGCGGCCGCAAATCGGTACGTCCCGTCCGGTAGCGCCGGTACATGCTCCGGGCGAAAGGCACGTAGGCGCTCCGCCCTTCGGAAAGAACCCTTTTATAAAACTTATAGGCCGCGAAAGTTTCCGCCTCCCGCACCTCGCGCGGACTCATCGGCACGACGGTCAGCGGCAGGCAGCCGTCCCATCTGCGCTGGAACAGCAAGACATTCCGATACCGGTCATCGTCGTACGATCCGACCGACCCGTGTTCCCCGAACACGCTGTGGCAGATATAATTGGCATAGCGACGGGCTATGCAGACGCAGAAATCGACGTCGTACAAATGGAAGTCGCGAAAGAGTTCCTCGTCGAAAGGATGTTCGCGCCAGACCGCCTTGGGCACGATCAGGCACTGGCCGTCCACCTGAACGACCGGCGAGAAGTCGGCCTCTCCGGCCCTGCTCTCCAAGCGGACCACACGCTCGCCGATATGCTGGTAGAGACTGGCCCGTTCATAGCGACTCAATCCCCCCATTAGCGAAGGCGACCGCGTCTTGAGCGCATACCCGAAGAACCCGATCACGCCCGCTCCCGGCGTAGCCCGATAAAAATCGACGATCGTGCGGGCCCACGAGTCGGTCCTGAACGAGAATCCTCGTGCAGAAAGCACAAACAGTCGTTCCTGGCCCGAGAGGCGTAATGGTTGTAGGTTTCGCACCGTCCCCAACCCCCTTCCCGATTGTCGTGAATGAAAATTTCGGGATCGATCCCTGCGCTCCGGCGGATATTCAGTTCGGCCCGCCGGCTCCGATCCGGATCGACAGAGCATATGACGAATGTTATCATCGGACGAATATTTGCCGCCGATCCGTCACCCGGACGGGCGCGAGAGACGTCGCGCCGCCCGGGACTATTTCCACGACCCGGCGAAGTGATGGATGCAATAGGAATTTTCCGTCAGTTCGAGCTGCCCCGTCTCGTAGGTTTTCGGACAGAAATAGTCTTTCGGGAAAAAATGCAGCTCCCCGTCGTACACCTGATACGTGTTGTCGAGCCGAATCCCCCGACGACGGAAAATTTTCGAGATGATCAGCGTATTGGGAGTATCGTTCAGGCGGCCGTACCAGCGGACGAAAGGCTTGCCGTCATAATAGCTCATCAGCATATCGAGCCAAGGCGCCCCTTTCCTGGAGGCGAGCAGTCCCGTCGGCAGCAGACAGTTGGATTCGAATCCCGTAAAGCCGGGCAGGCCCAGCAGATCGTCCAGACTGCGCAGCACTTCCACGTCGGTATCCATATAGATTCCGCCGAAACTTTTCAGGGCATACAGCCGGACATAGTCGGTGACGAACGCAAATTTGCGCCGCTCGTATGCCTGACGGGTGAACCGCAGCCGGTTCACGTCGAAACTGTCCTCGTTCCAGAGCTTGAGCTCGTAGTCGGGAAGAAACTTCCGCCACGAGGCCAGGCAATGCTCCGCCAGTTCGGGCATCTTTCCCCGGCCGAACCAGCAATAGTGAATGATTTTCGGTATCATACGTCGCCGTTTATCCGACAAATATAGCAATTTTCCGCTCTTGCGGAACGGCCGGCCCGACCGGAGGGCGCTCCGTCGTCTTCCCGAGGTCACAAATCTTGGGGAATCGGACCGTGTTAGTCGGTATTTTTTCGTACATTTGCGCACATTACCAAAAGACACTAACACTCCGGACAATGGCATTACAATGCGGAATCGTAGGCCTGCCCAACGTAGGCAAGTCGACGCTGTTCAACTGTCTGTCGAACGCCAAGGCGCAGGCGGCGAATTTTCCTTTCTGTACGATAGAACCCAACGTCGGGGTCATCACGGTGCCCGACGAGCGGATCGTGAACCTCGCGAAAATAGACAACCCGAAGAAAATCATCCCCACGACGATCGAAATCGTCGATATAGCCGGTCTGGTCAAGGGCGCGTCCAAAGGCGAGGGGCTGGGCAACAAGTTTCTGGCCAACATCCGCGAGACGGACGCGATCATCCACGTGCTGCGCTGCTTCGAGAACGACAACATCACGCATGTGGACGGAACGATCGACCCGGTGCGCGACAAGGAGATCATCGACACGGAACTCCAGCTCAAGGACCTCGAAACGGTCGAGAACCGCATCGGCAAGGTGAGCAAGCAGGCCGCCACGGGCGACAAGACGGCCAAACGGCTGTTCGACATTCTCTCGCGCTACAAAGCGGCGCTCGAACAGGGCAAAAGCGCCCGGACCGTCGAACTCGACAAGGAGGACCGCAAAGCGGTACACGACTTGCATCTGCTGACCGACAAGCCGGTGCTGTACGTCTGCAACGTGGACGAAAAGAGCGCGGCGAAAGGCAACTCCCATGTGGATGCCGTCCGCGAGGCGATCCGCGACGAGAATGCCGAACTGCTGATCGTAGCGGCGGCGACCGAGGCCGACATCGCCGAACTGGAGACCTACGAGGAACGGCAGATGTTTCTGGAGGAGGCGGGACTCAGCGAGTCGGGCGTCAGCCGGCTGATCCGCTCGGCATACAAGCTGCTCGATCTGGAGACCTATTTCACGACGGGACCGGACGAGACCCGCGCATGGACATACCGCAAGGGGACCAAGGCCCCTCAGGCCGCCGGCATCATCCATACCGACTTCGAGCGGGGGTTCATCCGCGCCGAAGTGATCAAGTACGGCGACTACGTCGCGCTCGGCTCCGAGAAAGCCTGCCGCGAGGCCGGCAAGATCGCGGTCGAGGGCAAGGAGTACGTCGTGCAGGACGGCGACATCATGCACTTCCTGTTCAACGTATAGCGAAAGAACAACCTGAAATACTATAAAACCGTAAACTCATGGCAACTGCAAACAAATCAGGCAACCTCTACCTGAAACTGGTCCCGATCATGCTCTCGTTCTTCGCGATGAGCTTCGTCGATCTGGTGGGAACCGGAACGAACTTCATCAAAAAAGACTTCGGGCTGTCGGACACCATGGCCGGACTGTTCCCGCTGATGGTATTCCTGTGGTTTCTGATCTTTTCCGTGCCGACGGGCCTGCTGATGAACCGTATCGGCCGGCGCAAAACGGTACTGATCAGTCTGGTGGTCACGGCGCTCGCATTGCTGCTGCCCGTACTTACCATCCCGATGCCGCACAATACGGCGTCGTTCACGATCATGCTCGTGTCGTTCTGCCTGCTGGGCATCGGCAACGCGATCATGCAGGTCTCGCTGAACCCGCTGCTGTCGAATATCGTGCACGGCGACCGGCTGGCCAGCGCTCTGACGCTGGGGCAGTTCGTCAAGGCGATCGGCTCGTTCGTCGCTCCGATCATCGCCGGATGGGCCGCCCTCGAGTTCGGAAATTGGAAACTGCTCTACCCGATCTTCACGGGTATCTCGATTCTGGCCGTGCTGTCGCTCGGCGTAACGAAGATCGAGGAGGAGGACGAGAAGGGAGAAGCCTCCACGTTCCGGCAGTGCCTCGCGCTGCTGGGCAACGGATTCGTGCTGCTCGCCTTTTTGGGAATCGTTTGCCACGTGGGTATCGACGTCGGCATGAACCTGACGGCTCCGAAGATATTGCAGGAGCGTCTGGGCATCGGCATCGAGCAGGCCGCCTACGCGACGAGCATCTATTTTCTGTTCCGTACGATCGGGAGCTTCGCCGGCGCATTCCTGCTGGCTCGTTTCGCGGCCCGGCCGTTCTTTCTGGTCAGCGTGCTGATGATGATCGTCGCCCTCGCCGGGCTTTTCTTCACGCACGACAAAACGGTGATCTCGATCTGCATCGCGCTGTTCGGCCTCGGCAACTCGAACGTTTTCTCGGTCGTCTTCTCGCAGGCGCTGCTGCACATGCCCGATAAGAAGAACGAAGTATCGGGCCTGATGATCATGGGCCTGTTCGGCGGCGCCGTGTTCGCGCTGCCGATGGGTATGGCTGCCGACTCGCTGGGATCGCAAGCCGGAGCGCTGGCCGTGATGATGATCGGCGTGCTGTACCTGCTGTTCTTTACCAAGAAAATCAGAACCAACCGATAAGGGCTTATGAACGATCCTCTCATCGTAGGCATAGGCGAAATCCTGTGGGACGTCCTGCCCGAAGGGAAAAAACTGGGCGGAGCGCCGTCCAACTTTGCCTATCACGTATCGCAACTGGGTCTGGCAAGCTGCGTGGCGAGCGCTATCGGCGGCGACGCGCTCGGACAGGAAGCGGCCGGCACGCTCGACGGCAAACGGATAACTCACCTGTTGCAACGAGTAGACTTTCCTACCGGCACCGTGCAAGTCGAACTCGATGCGCGAGGCGTACCGCGCTACGATATCCGCACCGGCGTGGCATGGGACAACATCCCCTACACCGACGCGCTCGATGCCTTGGCCGAACGGACGCGGGCCGTTTGTTTCGGATCGCTCGCCCAACGAAGCCCCGTTTCTCAAGAGACGATCGCCCGGTTTCTCGACCGGATGCCCGACGACGGCGATCGCTACCGGATATTCGATATCAACCTCCGGCAGGACTTTTATACGAAGGAAGTGATCGAACGATCGCTCGATAAGTGCAACGTACTGAAGATAAACGACGAAGAGCTGGTCATTGTGAACCGATTGTTCGGCTATCCGGGCATCGATCTGCAGGACACCTGCCGGACGCTGATCGCGCGGTACGGACTCCGATACCTGATCCTGACGCTCGGAGCGAACGGGAGCTACGTGTTCCCGCAGCACGGGGAAGCCTCGTTCTGCGAGACGCCGAAAGTGGAGGTCGCCGACACGGTGGGCGCCGGCGACTCGTTCACGGCCGGGTTCTGCTCGGCTCTGCTGCGAGGTAAGACAACGCGCGAGGCCCACAGATTGGCCGTCGACGTGTCGGCTTATGTCTGCACTCAGAACGGAGCGATGCCCGTCCTGCCCGAATCGCTGAAAAAGCGATTGGAATAAAGACAGCGGCCGTTGTACGGTCGGCAGAACGGACGTCCGTCGAACGTTTTTTGAAAGCCAAGCACTTCAACGTCCGCCGGACCCGAGACGGCAGGAGAAGCTCCAACGGAAACGCCGGCGGTATGGGGACCGAGCGAAACCGCATCGGAGCAAACTCCGGAAGCAAGAGGAAGCGGTTCCGCTACGGCATCCGGAAAACGAAAAAGAGAAGATCGAGAAATGAAACAGAACATTTGGAGCGCAGCCGTCATCGGTCTGTGCGTTATTCTGACGGCCGCCGTCCTGGGCGGAGCCTACAAGCACAAATACCGCTCGCAGAACCGGATCGTCGTAACCGGACTGGGCGAGCGCCAGTTCACGTCGGATTTGATCGTATGGAAAGGCTGGATCGTCGAGCAGGCTCCGGCGATCGAAAGCGGTTATGCCGCATTGGAAGCCAACAAGCGCAAGGTGCAGGAATATCTTCGCAGCAGGGGAATCGCCGACAGTGCCGTACTGTTCATGTTCGTCAACGTGAACCGACAGACCGAGTCGGTCTATCAGGACGGCCGGTACGTAGGCGACCGCTTCACGGGGTATGAGCTGCGGCAGGAGTTCCGCATCGAGTCGACCGACGTGGAGGCCGTCGAAAGCGTATCGCGCGAAATCTCGTCGCTGATCGCCCAAGGGGTCCGGATGGACGCCGAACAACCGGAGTATTTCTACACGAAGCTGTCGGACCTGAAGCTCGAGCTGATCGAAGAGGCGACGGCCGACGCGCGTGCCCGAGCCGAGATCATCGCCCGCAACGCCTCGTCGTCGCTCGGCCGGCTCGCGAACGGCCGCATGGGCGTATTCCAGATTACCGGAGCCAACTCGAACGAGGCGCTGTCGGCCGGCGGCAACTATAATTCGGCCTCGAAGAACAAAAAAGCCAGCATCACGATGCGGCTGGAATACATCACGAAATAAACGGAAAAGAACTCACATGGAACGAAAAGTCAGAGTACGATTCGCGCCCAGTCCGACGGGCCCGCTGCACATGGGCGGCGTCCGTACGGCGCTGTACAACTACCTGTTCGCCCGTCAGCACGGCGGAGACTTCATCCTCCGCATCGAAGACACCGATTCGCAGCGGTTCGTGCCGGGAGCGGAGAAATATATCCTCGACTCGCTCGCCTGGTGCGGGATACGCATCGACGAGGGAGTCGCCGAAGGAGGACCGCACGCCCCGTATCGGCAGAGCGAGCGCCGCGAAATCTATCTGAAATACGCACAGCAGCTCGTCGAATCGGGTCACGCCTACTATGCGTTCGACACGCAGGAGGAGCTCGCCTCGATCCGGGCCGAGGCCGAATCGCGGGGCCAGACGTTCGCCTATAACCACGAGGTACGGGGCCGGCTGGCCACGTCGCTCGCGCTGCCGGCCGAGGAAGTGCGCCGGAGAATGGAAGCCGGCGAACCGTGGGTCGTACGCTTCATGATGCCCGAAAACGAGCAGGTGCATATGCACGACCTGATCCGGGGCGACGTGACGGTCAACACGTCGACGCTGGACGACAAAGTGCTCTACAAGTCGGCCGACGCGCTGCCGACGTATCATCTGGCCAATATCGTCGACGATCACCTGATGGAGATATCGCATGTGATCCGGGGCGAAGAGTGGCTGCCGTCGCTGCCGCTGCACTACCTGCTCTACCGGGCTTTCGGCTGGAGCGACTCGCAGCCCGAGTTCGCCCACCTGCCGTTGCTGCTCAAGCCGACCGGAGGCGGCAAGCTCAGCAAGCGCGACGGCGACAAGATGGGCTTCCCGGTCTTCCCGCTGCGCTGGGTGTCGCCCGACGGTGAAACGGCGCACGGATACCGCGAGGACGGCTATTTTCCCGAAGCGTTCGTCAACATGCTGGCGCTGCTGGGCTGGAACCCCGGAACGGAACAGGAGATCTTCTCGATGGACGAACTGATCGGAGCTTTCTCGCTCGAACGGGTCAGCAAAAGCGGCGCCCGGTTCAACCCCGAAAAAGCCCGCTGGTTCAACGCACAGTACCTGCACGCGAAAAGCGATGCCGAACTGGCCGGAATACTGATGCCCGTGCTGAAGGAAAAGGGAATCGAAGCGGGAAAGGATCGGGCCGAAAAGGCCGTAGCGCTGATCAAGGAGCGCGCCACGTTCCCTCAGGAGCTGTGGAACCTGTCGTGGTTCTTGTTCAAAGCGCCCGAAGAGTACGAGGAAAAAGGCGTTGCCAAATTCTGGAAAGGAGAGAACCCGGCCCGGATCGCCGCGCTGAAGGAAGTGATCGCCGGCATCGACGACTTCACGAAGGAAAACGACGAGCGGATCGTGCACGACTGGATCGTGGCCCGAGAGTATCCGATGGGACAGGTGATGAACTCGCTGCGGCTGACGCTCGTCGGAGCCGGCTCCGGCCCGAGCATCTTCGACATCTGCGAGATCATCGGCAAGGAGGAAACGCTCCGGCGTATCGACACGGCGCTCGACAAGTTGGGACGACAGGCGATCGGTTGACACTAGCGCGAGCCATCGAACGGCTACGGCCGGCGGCCGTACCGGTAAAAGCTCGGCTGAAGCGGCAAGAGCATGAACGAGGAGAAGCCTTTCTTAGGCTTCTCCTCGTTCCGTGCAGAACCGGAGCGAAAACTTTCCCGGCGACGATTCTGCCTTCCCGCCCGCAACTTCGGGATACACGGATCGCGAACGACACCGGATTCTTTACGTCCAAAAACCGGGGAGGAAAATCATAGAATCCTTACAAATGGCTCTTCATCCGGAAATATGCCGGCAAGAACGCCTTGTCCGAAGGGGAAGGCGACGATCCCATCAACGTTTAAAGGGGGGGAGAGAGGAGCAGTCCCGCCGGCGTCTTTCTTCGGAGACGACCCGGCTCAACGGCTCGACCGGACATCCGCTGCCCGGCAATAATCGTAATGCGGCACGCCTTTCCAGCCCGCAGGAAACAAATCACGCGTTCCAGTCGGGCACAAAGCCGGTTCTGCAAAGCGACAGCGAACTATTCGTGATGATAGGGCTCGTTGCGGATAATCGTAAAGGCCCGGTAAAGCTGCTCGGCGAAAAGGGCGCGCACGATCTGATGGGAAAAGGTCATGGCCGAAAGCGACAACCGACCGTCGGCCCGCTCGTACACTTTCGGCGAGAAACCGTAAGGCCCGCCTATCACGAAACAGAGCCTGCGCAATCCGCTGTTCATCCGCTTTTGCAGCCACAGCGCGAAATCGACCGAGCGCAGCTGGGCTCCTTTTTCGTCGAGCAGCACGACATAGTCGCCCTCGCCGAACTGCCGCAACAGCGCCTCGCCCTCCTGCCGCTTCTGGCTTTCGGCCGACAGGCTCCGGGTATTCTTCAGGTCGGGCAGTTCCGTAAGCGTCACCTTCGCATAGAAATTCAATCGCTTCAGGTAAGCCGCCACGAGCGAGCGCACTTCGGCCTGGTCGGTCTTGCCGACGACGATCAGATCGACTTTCATCGGCGGCGCGCGGAGGCTTTGCCCTTGGGTTTGGCGGCCGGCTGCTTCTGAGCGGCGGCCGAGTTCAGGTAGGTCCGCCCGTCACGGGTGGCAGGGAAATCGAAATCGGAGTTCCACTGCCCCTGCGCGTCGCGGTAGGTGACCAGATGCAGCGAATCGGCTGCCTTGAGCCACTGGTAAGCCTTGTAGAGGTTGTACCCGTTGCCGCAATGGCCGCCGAGCGACAGCGCGACGACCGACGTATGATTCTTGCTTCGTCCCTGCATGGCGCACACCCGATCGATGAACTGAGGCAGGAAATCCGGCGCATTGGCCACCGAGCCGCCGACATTCGGATCGTCCGTCCGGTATCCGGCGTTGACGTTGGCCTGATCGATCACATAACAGCCCACGCGGTCGCACAGGCCGTAGAACCAAGCCGGCTGCGGATAGCTGACGCAAACCGTGTTGAATCCTCCTTTCTTCAGCGCCTTCAGTTCCCGCTCGGTCGCAGCGGCGTCCGGGGCCGCATCGTAGTCGGCCGCCGCCAGCGACGCCCTGCTGCCGTTGATCCACAGCTCCCCGTCGCGCAGCTCCACGTCCTTGAACCCGAACCGCAACGGGATATACTCGATGATACGCCCGTCGCGGCGCGTATAGAGCATCAGTTCGTACAGCGTCGGAGCGTCGGGCGTCCAGGCCGATTTCATCACATGGTAGAGAAGTTCGTGACAACGGATCGTGTCGGTGCTCTCGCCGGGAATCTCCCGCTCGACGAGGTTGTACGTCAGCAGCTTGCCGGCCGGCGAATAAATGTCGTAACCGAGCGTGACTTTCTCGGCGCTGCGGTAAGAGTTCGACATCACCACGGCGAAGTCGACATTGCCGTGCACCCGAGCCGAATCGGGACTCGTCTCGACGACGAAATCCTCGATCCGCAACTTCGGCTGAGAGTAAAGGTAAATCTTGCCGAGCGTGCCGGCGGCCGTCTGCGGAATCAGCGTTTCCATCCAGTTGCCCGCCGAGAAGCCGTACACCTCGATAGCAATCGTATTCACGCCGTCTGTCACGGCCGGGGAAATCGGAAATTCGGCGGGTGTACGGGTGTCGTTCGCGTAGCCGATCCGCCGTCCGTTCACATAGAGCGAATAGCCCCCTCCCACCCCCTCGACATGCAGGAACAGGTCGCGGTCGAGCCACAGGTAAGGAATCTCGATCTGGGCGCGGTACTGCACCAGCGGAATCTCGGCAGGCAGTTGCGGCGGCACGAGCCCTTCGAGCGGCGAGGCTCCCGCCACGGGAGCCGTGTTCGGCAACTCGGTCTGCTGCCACAGGGCGGCCGAGAAAGAGGGCAGATAGAAGTCGCGCTCTCCTCCCGAGGCCGTCGTCGAATGGCGCACCCGCCACTTGCCCTCGAGGGACACGTAATGGGGGGACCGGGAGGGATCGCCGGTCTCGGCCTGCTCGCGGGTCGAATAGCTGACGAATTCGGGCCGGGAGTCGGCCTTGCCCTCCGAGGCGACCGACGGATCGGTCCAAAAGCCTTCGGGCGCATTCTGGGCACCGAGCGCACCGAACCCCAGCAGGCTCAGCACGGACAGGCAAACGGTTCTTTTCATGGTATAGCGAATCGGAATCCTTGCGTTTCTGTTTTTCTATTTATGCTCTCCGCAGTCCGCCGCTCCCGAGACGTAAAGCACGACAACGGCAATGCCGCAAGCCCCGGGAGCGGGCGCTACTTCTGGCGGAAGAAAATCTGAATCGGCACTCCCTTGAAGTCCCACCGCTCGCGGATCTTGTTCTCCAGAAAGCGACGGTATCCCTCCTTGATATACTGCGGCAAATTGACGAAGAACGCGAAAGCCGGAGTCGGGGAAGCCAGTTGAGTGACATACTTGATGCGGATGTACTTGCCCTTGGTCGACGGCGGAGGCGTCTGCTCGATGATCGGCAGCAGATACTCGTTCAGCGCCGAAGTCGGAATCCGGCGGATGCGGGCGTAATAGACGTTCATGGCCGTCTGCAGCACGTCCAGAATACGCTGCTTGTTCAGCACCGACGTGAAGACGATCGGCACGTCGTCGAACGGAGCGATGCGGCGACGGATGCTCTCGGCATACTCCTTCATCGTGTTGCTGCCCTTTTCGACCAAGTCCCACTTGTTGATGACGATCACGCAACCTTTCTTGTTCCGCTCGATCAGGCGGAAGATGTTCATGTCCTGAGCCTCCACTCCGGCCGACGCGTCGATCATCAGGATGCAGACGTCGGACGACTCGATCGAACGGATCGAGCGCAGCACGGAATAGAACTCCAGATCGTCGGTCACTTTGGTTTTCTTGCGCAAGCCGGCCGTGTCGATCAGATAGAAGTCCATGCCGAACTTGTTGTAGCGCGTCAGGATCGAGTCGCGCGTCGTCCCGGCGATCGGCGTCACGATGTTGCGCTCGCGGTCCAGCAAAGCGTTCGTCAGCGAGGACTTGCCGACGTTCGGACGGCCTACGATCGCGAACTTGGGCAGATCGTCCGTCTGCTCGGCCTCCGTGTCGGGCGGCAGCGCGGCTACGACGGCATCCATCAGATCCCCCGTCCCGCTGCCGCTGATCGACGAAATGCAGTAGGGATCGCCCAGACCGAGCGCATAGAACTCGTGCGAGCCGTACACCAGGTTATTGTTGTCCACCTTGTTGACGACTAGAATCACTTTCTTCGACGTACGGCGCAGCAGATCGGCCACCGCCATGTCCAGATCGGTGATCCCGGTCGACACTTCGACCAAAAACAGAATCACGTCGGCCTCCTCGACGGCCAGCACCACCTGCTTGCGGATTTCCTCCTCGAAAATATCCTCTCCGCCCAGCGCGTATCCGCCCGTATCGATCACCGAAAACTCGCGGCCGTTCCAGTCGGTCTTGCCGTAATGGCGGTCGCGCGTCGTACCGGCCGTATCGTTCACGATCGCCTTGCGCATGCCGACCAAGCGGTTGAACAGCGTGCTCTTGCCAACGTTCGGACGGCCCACGATAGCTACTATACTCATCTTCTATTGACTTCAGATTGACCCCTGCGGTTCCCCGCATGGGTCAAAGATAGGTAATTTTTCTGTAAAAACCGGTCCGCTCAGCCGCCCTGCCGACGCTTTCCGAAAACCGAGAGCGCCCCGCGCAGCGCGTCCGGAAACCGCATATGGAAACCACGCGCGCATGCCGACCAAGCGGTCGAACAGCGTGCTCTTGCCAACGTTCGGGCGCCCCACGATAGCTACTATACTCAATCTTATACTGACTTCAGATTGACCCATACGGTTTTCCGCAAGGGAAGCCGCGCACAAGCCGGCCAAGCAAAACGGCACGGAAACGCCCCGAACGGAATCCGCTAACCCGACGCCGTCCCCGTCGGAACGAACACCTGCGACCGGCTACCGCTCGCCCCGGACGGCACGGAAATCGGCCTCGCGCTGTTCGGGCGCATCGATGCCGTAGCCGGTAGCCATGACGGGAGCCCGGTCGCGCAAGGCATCCTGCCCGACGGCCGCCTCCAGCGCACGGCGGTCGTCGGCTCCCTGACGGACGAGCTCCCCGATATCGTCCGAGCCGATGCTTTCTTCCGGCTTGCCGAGCAGTACGGACAGGGCGTACAGCGCCCAACGGCGCGCGTCGGCCTCGTAGCGTCGGTCGATCTCGCGGAAAGCCTCTTCCAGACGGTTCAGATCGTCGATCTCGCCCCGGTCTATCCGGTCGAGCAGCGCCTCGACACGGCTGCGGGGCGCGATCAGGCCGGCCAGATCGACCCACTGCCGGAGCGACGCATCCGGCCGGGCATCGGCCATCCCTTCGCCCAGCAGTCCGGCCAGATAGGAGCGAAGGGCCTGCCGGTAGAGCACGAGTCCCTTGCGGAGCGAGGGAGTCTTGATCTTCACCCGGTTCCACGTAACGGCTTCGGCGGTAGGATGGCGCCCGATCAGCGCCTCGCACTCGCCTATGGCGTCGAGCACCCGGCCGGCCGTATAGGGATTCATCATATCGTAACGGATCAGGTCGTGCGCGACTCCCCGTCGGCGGTCGCGCCGGGGCCATTTATCGATGTCGCGGGCCGTTCCGCAACTGCGGATATTGACGGCGGGCAGCAATACCGAGTCGCCGGCCTCCTCGACCAGATACGAAAATGGCATCCGTTCGGTATCGTGATGATTGTAGTGACGGCCGGTCACGATCGTGAACGCGCCGGTCGAAGCGGGCAACAGCACATAGGCGTCGCTGCCGAACTTGCATCCCCGCAGGTGAACCCCCTGATGTACGGGTCCCGACTTGTACATGTGATTGCTCTGATTGGCTCCGCTACCGGCATTGAAAAACGAGAAGTATCCGGCGATCAGCAGCGTCGAACGATGATGCGAAACGGTATACGGCCCGGCGAAAACGGCGCACGCCTCGCCGTGATTGAGATGGCTGTTCGCAAAAAAGAGCGAGTTCTCGGCCGAGAATCCGTTCTCGATCACCACGCCCTCGCCGACGAAACAGCGGCGCAGCATCGATCCGGTATCGACCGTAGCCGAGCAAGCGACGACGAAGTCGCTCGCCGTCACGCCCGATCCGATCCTCGAGGGGGACTCGAACGTGCTGTTCAACGTTCCGTTGCAGAGCGACGCGGCTCCGTCGATCGAAGCGCCCTCTCCGACCGAGACGTTCAGCAGCGACAGCGTGTTGACCACCGAGCTGCCCCGGCCGATCGCGCCGCGCGATGCCGTCCGGCTCTCAGCGTACCGGGCGATCAGGCCGCGCAGCCGCTCGACGGTCCGAGTCCGGTGGCGGTACATGGCCAGCACGTAAGCGATCTGGGCCGTCAAGCCGTCGTATATCGGGACCTCGCGCCCCCCGGCTTCGTTGATCGTCGCGACCTCGACCCCGTTCCCGAACGACGAACGCCCGTCGCAGATGATCTGCCCGACGTTCTCGATCACCGCGCCGTCTTCCACGTCATACCGGGCCATATAGCGTCCGACGTTGGCGATCAGCACGCCGTCGCCCACCGTACAGTCGTGAAGCGCCGCACGGTATATGCCGCTGCGGCGGACCACGCCTCCCGGCAACTCGACCGGCGTACCGTTGGCGCCGAGCCGGACCTTTCCGCCGAAATGAGCGTCCCGGACGAAATCGGTCCGGAAGCCTTCCCCCACCTCGATCGAGTCCCACGAGTCGGACGTGCACCCCTGAGCCTGCAAAGCCGTCCTCTGAGACTCGGAAAGCTTGCTATACTTTTTCTTCATACCCGCATGATAATGACATGGCCGCAACGACTCCGCAAAACAGGGACCGAAAACCCCGTTTTCTCCGGATCGGCAAGCGCCGTTTCCGGCAAATATGCCCCATTATTTCAATATTAGCAAATTAGTACGTAGCTTTGCAGAGGTCTGCTCTCGGTTTCCGCCTCGGAAGCGAGGCTTCCGGCAAAGACGCCGCGAAGCCCGCCGACGGGAGGTTTTACGGATGCAACGTTTCGGACCGCAATAACATCTATAAGGAATACGTTATCCTTTTGCGTCGCGAAACGCACGCAAGTTTCGACCGAATGAATGACAAACCGCAAAATCAAATGAACAATAAACCGCAAAACATGAAAAAGCTATTGCTCCTGATGGCAGGGTGCGCCGCCCTGTTCTCTTCCTGCCTGAAAGGTTACGAAGGAACCAGCGCTCCGTCGACGCTGCCCTACTATTCCCTTTACATCAACACGATGAACCAAAGCGTGTTTTCGCTCGATCCTTTCGACGTCGCATTCCGGCTCAATACGCTGATCGTCGAGGGAAACGGCGACTACGAGGCCGCCCCTCAGGGAGTCAGGGACACGCTGTTCGCTCCGGGAACGATCCTCAGCTACAACGAGACGGACGGCCGCTATACCCTTCAGTACAACGGGCGGGCCCCTCACATGAAAAACGACTATACGCGTATGGGCGACCTGATAATCAAAACGAACGGATACGCTACGCTGACCGAACCGGGGGCCCGCTGGAACATCGAGTTCCCCAGCGAAACGAAATACAGAATAGTCGACGGAAGCGCCTCGGTAAGCATGACCTCCACCAGCTATATAGTCAGCCTGACGAGCACGAACCAGTGGGCCGTCACGATGAGCGGAATGGCCACGACGCAATCGGCCAGCAACCTGAGCTCGGACTGGAACGGAACCTACCGGATCGTACAGCTCTCCGGCGACCAGACGTACGATGCGATCAAAGCCTCGCACTACACGATTTCGACAGAGATACTCTACGGCAAGTCGATGTACGAAATGTACACGTCTTCCGACAAGAACGAGCTGCGCATCAACGCAAGCACCTCCGTTCCGTTCTATTATAATCCGGAATGCTCGACCCGGAATCCCGTCGCCCAAGGAAAGCTGACGATCTATCTGGCGAGCGACGTAGCGGGACAGTACCCGATCGATATCGAGCTTCTCGGAGAGAACAACCCGAAACTGTGCAACCCCAAGACCAAAGTCACTATCGGGGAATATTCGGACGAATACGGCGGCAGCAACTGATTCGCCGCTTCTCATCCAGCTTCATCCAAGCGCCCGAATCCGGTCGGTTCGGGCGTTTTCGTTGTTGCACCGCCGGCAAGTAAAAGAAAACCGATACCCGGCCGGACCGCCCGTCGGCAGCCATTTTCGAAACCCGGGAAGACGACTTTTGAATTAAATTTACGATATTTGCGTTCAGAACCGCTTTCGGTGCCGTGACAAAGGCAAGCCTCATTATCACGATGCAGGAAACGGATGACGCGCAAACTACTAAAAGACGAAATATGCCAGACAGCAGAACAAAAATCGCGGAGTTGCTCCGATCGACGGCGCCGGGAACGGACGTGGTCGTCAAAGGATGGGTACGGACCAAACGGGGAAATAAGAACGTGGCCTTCATCGCCGTCAACGACGGTTCGATCATTCACAACATTCAGATCGTGGCCGATGTCGCCCGATTCGACGACAGCCTGCTCAAAAAGATTACGACCGGATCGTGCATAAAGGTCGAGGGCCGTCTGGTCGAGTCGCTCGGTTCGGGGCAGCCCGTCGAGGTACAGGCCGAGCGCATCGAGCTGTACGGGACCGCCGACCCGGAAACCTATCCGTTGCAGAAAAAAGGACATACGCTCGAGTTCCTGCGCGAGATCGCCTACCTGCGCCCGCGCACGAACACGTTCGGAGCCGTACTGCGCATCCGCCACGCCATGGCCTACGCGATACACAAGTATTTCAACGACAGGGGATTCTTCTATCTCCACACTCCGCTGATCACGGGCAGCGACGCCGAGGGCGCCGGCGCCATGTTTCAGGTCACGACGCTCGACCTGAACAACGTGCCGAGGAACGACGCAGGAGAGGTAGACTATGCGCAGGATTTCTTCGGCAAACCCTGCAACCTGACCGTGTCGGGCCAGCTCGAGGGAGAGCTCGGCGCGCTGGCGCTGTCGCAGATCTACACGTTCGGGCCGACGTTCCGGGCCGAAAACTCGAATACGCCCCGACATTTGGCCGAATTCTGGATGATCGAGCCCGAAATGGCGTTCTATGAGCTGGAAGACAACATGGAGCTGGCCGAGGACTTCCTCAAGTACCTGATCCGGTACGCGCTCGAAAACTGCGCGGACGATCTGGCGTTTCTAGCCAAGATGTACGACGGAGAATTGCTCGAGCGACTTCGTTTCGTCGTCGAGAACGATTTCGTGCGGCTGGACTATACCGAAGGGATCGAAATCCTCGAGAAAAGCGGCGAGAAGTTCGAGTTCCCGGTCAGCTGGGGCCTCGACCTGCAGAGCGAGCACGAACGTTATCTGGTCGAGCGCCACTTCAAGAAGCCGGTTATCCTGATCAACTACCCGAAAGAGATCAAGGCGTTCTACATGAAGCAGAACGAAGACGGCAAGACGGTACGCGCCATGGACGTGCTGTTCCCGAAGATCGGGGAGATCATCGGCGGTTCGCAGCGCGAGGAGAATCTCGACAAGCTGCGGGCCCGGGTCGACGAGCTGGGCATTCCGCAAAAGGACATCTGGTGGTACCTCGACACGAGACGATGGGGCAGCGCGCCGCACAGCGGCTTCGGGCTCGGATTCGAGCGGCTGCTGCTGTTCGTCACGGGCATGGCCAACATACGCGACGTGATTCCGTTCCCCCGCACGCCGAAAAGCGCCGAATTCTAAGCGTTGTCCGATTGTGCGATCCGCAGGCGAAAGATCGCTATCACTTACGACTTATCACGACACAAAGTCCCCTTTCACGGGGGCTTTTGTCAAATAGATTATGCGTATCTTTGTCCTATACGAACCGAGCATACCATAATTTATTTAACCGCTATGAAATATGTCTAACATCAACCAACGCCAGGTACAGAAACTGCTGCAGAAACTATCGCCGCAGCAGATCCAGATGATCAAACTGCTGGAGTTGCCCGCCGTTCAGCTCGAACAGCGCGTCAAGCAGGAGATCGAGGAAAACCCCGTACTGGAGGAAGAAGCCACCGAGGAAAACGACGAGCAGCAAACCAAAGAGGTTTCCGTCGAGGAATACTTCGCCGAGGACGATACGCCGCGGTACAAATATCACGCCAACAATTATTCGAAGGACGACCAGAAACGCCCCGTCTACCTGACCGAGGGAATGTCGTTCCACGAGAACCTGATCGAGCAGCTCGGCTTCAAGAACCTCTCTCCGCGCGAGATGACCCTCGGGCAATACCTGATCGGCAGCATCGACGACGACGGGTACCTGCGGCGCAGCCTGAGCTCGATCGCGGACGATATCGCGTTCAGCCTCGGAATCGAGACGACCGAGCAGGAGCTGGAAAGCGTACTGAAAGTCATCCACGAACTGGAGCCCACGGGCGTCGGGTCGCGTAATCTGCAGGAATGCCTGCTGCTCCAGATGCATGCCATGCCCCAGCACAGCGAGGCACAGAAACTGGCCATGAAAATACTGACCAACTATTTCGACGAGTTCACGAAGAAGCATTACGAAAAGCTGATGTCGCGGCTGAGCGTCGGCGAGGACGAGTTCCGGGACGCGATCGAGGAGATCGTCCGCCTGTCGCCCAAACCCGGCAACCTGTACAGCGACGGGAAGAACGACAACCAGCCCTATATCATACCGGATTTTACGCTCGACTATCAGAACGGCATCTTCGAGCTGAGCCTCAACTCGTCGAACATCCCCGACATCAAAGTCAACCGGCGCTACGTCGAGATGATCCGCGAGATGGCCACCCGGGGCGGGCAGAGTACCGAGGCCGACCGCGAGGCGATCCAGTTCGTCAAGAACAAGATCGACTCGGCCAAATGGTTCATTTCGGCGATCAAGCAGCGCCACGACACGCTGATGCATACGATGCAGGCCATACTGGACTATCAGCGCGAGTATTTCATCGACGGCGACCAGTCGAAGTTGCGCCCGATGATCCTCAAGGACATCGCCGACGCGACGAATCTCGACGTATCGACGATCTCGCGCGTGGTGAACAGCAAGTACGTGCAGACGCAATTCGGAATCATACCGCTCAAGCGGCTGTTCTCGGAGGCGATGCAGACCGACAGCGGCGAGGAAGTGTCGTCGTACGAGATCAAGAACCTCCTCTCGGAGTGCATCGACAAGGAGGACAAGCGCAAGCCGCTGACGGACGAGGTGCTGATGGATATCCTCAACGCCAAAGGCTACCACATCGCCCGGCGCACGGTGGCCAAGTACCGCGAAATGCTCGGCATTCCGGTCGCTCGGCTCCGCAAGCAGCTATAGCGGTCGCCGTCCGCGCGGCGAGCCATGCGGGCGAACAGCACGCGGAAGCAGACCGAGGCTCGGCTCCGTATCGGCTGGGGCCCGCCCTCGGAAATTCACCATGGCCCAGAACGGCGCGATCCGCACTCCTTTTTCGCCATACGCAGTTTTGCAACACACGGTCCCGATTTACGGAATCCCGATCCGGGCAGAGCCGAGACTCGAGAGCGTACCCTACGGTAAACGCGCGTACCGACGCGCCTGAAGGACGGAACCTTTCGGGCCAGTTCTTGCAGGTATGCCGCAACGAAGCGGGATCGTAAGGCGCAAAGGCCGCCCTCTACGACGAAATAAAAGACCCGAGCGACAATCCGGATTTTTTCCTTAACTTAGGCCGCCTGAAACACGCTTGTCCATGAAAAATCCATACGACCGCCTCAGCCGGGCGATATCCTACGCTCTGCACCCTCTGATCGTTCCGACGATCGCCGCGCTGCTCCTGCTGTTCGGCCCGACCGTCATGTCCAATCTGCCGGCCGAGGCCCGCTGGTTCATCGCAGCGGTCATCCTGCTCAACACGCTGATACTTCCGGCCTTCTCGCTGGCCGTACTGAAACTGTTCGGCGGTCTGTCCGACCTCAGGCTGCAAAGTCAGAGACAGCGCATGCTGCCGATGGGTATCGTAGCCGTCTGCTATATGCTGTGCATTCTGTCGTTTCGGCAAATGACGGTCGCTTTTCTGGTCGACCGGTTTCTGATCGCGGCGCTCTGCTGCGTAGTGATCGCGTTCGTCGTCAACCTCTACTGGAAAATCAGTCTCCACATGACAGCGGCAGGCGGCCTGCTGGGTATGATGATCGTGATGAATTACACGGGACTGGCGCAGTTTCGGACTGTGCTCATCGTCCTGACCGTTCTGACGGGCGCGCTCGGCAGCGCCCGCCTGCAACTGGGCAGCCACAGTCTCGCTCAGGTCGGGGCCGGTGCGGCGGCAGGCGTAGCCGTCACGGCGGCCACCGTGCTGCTGATCTGACAGCGGGCGCTTTTGCCCGGTCGGTCCGTCCGAAATACTTGGTTTTTCAAGCCTTATTCGTTATTTTTGACCGGAACCTAACAAACTCTGCCGATATGAATAAAAAATCGTTGCTTGCCGCAGCCGCACTGCTGCTGGGCTCGTCCGGCTCCGCCCAATGGCAGCCGGCCGGGGACAAGATCAAAACGCCATGGGCCGAAAAGGTCGACCCGGCCTGCCCGCTGAACGAATACCCGCGCCCTCTGGCGGAAAGAGCGCGATGGAAAAATCTGAACGGACTGTGGAATTACTCGATCGTCCCGGCCGGAACGCCTGCCGGAGCCTACGACGGCCAAATTCTCGTACCGTTCGCCGTCGAGTCGAGCCTGTCGGGCATAGGCAAGCGGCTCGGAGCCGAAAACGAGCTGTGGTACGCCCGCACGTTCGTCGTCCCGACCGACTGGAACGGCGACCGGATACTGCTCCACTTCGGCGCCGTAGACTGGAAAGCCGACGTCTGGGTCAACGACGTGCAGGTAGGCAGCCACACGGGCGGCTATGCTCCGTTCACGTTCGACGTGACGGCAGCGCTGCACAAGAAAGGAGAAAACACGTTGAAAGTCCGGGTTTGGGACCCGACCGAGCGAGGCGAGCAGCCGCGCGGCAAGCAGACGTCCGCCCCCGGCGGAATCTGGTACACGCCGGTCAGCGGGATTTGGCAGACGGTCTGGCTCGAACCGGTTCCGCAACGATACATCGCCGGGCTGCGGACGACGCCCGACATCGACCGCCGCACGCTGCGCATCGAAGCCGACGTGCCCGATGCGGAGCCGAACGACCGGATCGAAGTGACGGTTATGGACGGCGAGCGGACGGTCGCTACCGCCGTGGCCCTGCCGGGCGTGGCGGCCGAAGCGGCCATGCCGGCCGATATGAAACTGTGGAGTCCCGACTCGCCTTTCCTGTACGACCTGCGGGTAACGCTCAAATCCGGCAAGGAAACGGTCGACGAGGTGAAAAGCTACGCGGCCATGCGCAAATTTTCGACGGCCCGCGATGCGGACGGCATCGTCCGGCTGCAGCTCAATAACCGCGACCTGTTCATGTTCGGACCGCTCGATCAGGGCTGGTGGCCCGACGGACTTTACACGGCCCCGACGGACGAGGCGCTCGAATACGACGTAATCAAGACCAAGCAATGGGGATTCAACATGATCCGCAAGCACGTCAAAGTCGAGCCGGCCCGCTGGTACACGCACTGCGACCGGCACGGAATCATCGTCTGGCAGGACATGCCCAGCAGCACGGGCGGACCGCAATGGCAGATGGAACAATATTTCGACGGAGCCGAATGGCAGCGGTCGCCGGAATCGGAAGCCGACTTCCGCAAGGAATGGCAGGAAATCATGGACTATCTCTACTCGAATCCGTGCATCGGCGTTTGGGTTCCGTTCAACGAGGCGTGGGGCCAGTTCGAAACCGCAGAGATCGCGCAATGGACCAAGACGCACGATCCGACCCGTCTGGTGAATCCGGCCAGCGGAGGCAATCACTACCCCTGCGGCGACATGCTCGACCTGCACCACTACCCGGACCCCGAAATGTATCTTTACGACGCGAAGCGCGCGACCGTGCTCGGCGAATACGGAGGAATCGGCATGGCGGCCGAGGGGCATCTGTGGGAACCGGACCGCAACTGGGGATACGTCCAGTTCAAGACACCGGCGGAAGTGACGGAAGCCTATCTCCGCTACACGGGCATGCTGCTCGACATGATCCCGCGCGGATTCTCGGCCGGCGTCTACACGCAGACGAGCGACGTGGAAATCGAAGTGAACGGACTGATGACCTACGACCGGAAAAAGATCAAGATCGACGAAACCAAAGTACGCGAGATCAACCAAGCGATCTGCCGCTCGCTGGAACACAAAGATAAAACGGCACGAAAACAATAATACGGCTCACTCTCCCGTTTCGTAAGAGAGTTCCAGATAACAAACAAGACGGTCTTATTCGATAAGCGGCGGACGGAAGACGTTCCGCCGCTTGTTTTTTGGCATGGACTTTGCAGTACTCACAATCGAAAGGCGTTCCGCCATGCACGGTTTTCGGAAACGGCAAAACGGAAGATCGGATTTTCGGCACGGTATTTGAAGTGTTCCGAAAGCAGAAAGCGACGACGCGAAACGAGTCGCACGAAATTTGGCACAGAGTTTGAAATATACGCTTTAGAAAGTAAAGTGGACAAGCAACAAGGTTTCTTCATTTATTTAAGTTTGGGTTAGTAGTTTAGGGATGCAAGTCCCGCAGAAGGAGGCAGCCGCGACGGCTCCCTCCTTTTTGTTTTCGGGCAAGACGAACCCGCGCAGCCCGCTCGGGAGTCCGCGAAACACGAAGGCTGTAGAAACAGGCTGAGCATCCGCTGGTTTTCCACACTGCGCGCTCCACACATTTCCACAGAATGCCACACTTCTCCACGCATTCCACACGATGCAGTGTTGTGGTCATTATGTTATGCACGTTACGTCTATCGACTACTTTTTTGACAGATCCCTCTCTTCACGCGATTTGTCGAACCATTTTCAGTTCTACCTGCACCAAATCGGAAATTTGACGCAGAAAACACCTAGTATAACTTGAAAATCAGAAAAAGAAAGCCCCTTCACGATGGGGAATTTTTCCGAAACGAAAATGTACGGACTTTACACCGACAGGGAACATAAATGCATTTCAATCAAAAAGCCCCGTTAAAAAGATTGAAATCCACATATTGAGAAATATCGTAGTTACATGCATTTTCTGACATATATTTTATATACCTTTTCGTCATCGAAGGAGACAATCGGCGATACAAGGAAGGCGCCAGCCCCCAACTTTCGATTCTCGCGGCGAACAACTCTGTCAATTTACCTCCCAGACTCGCCATATCCAAATCTTTCCACGAAACGACGTATTCTTGTAATAGGCTATTGGTATGTTCATTATGATAGCCCAAAATAATACAGGTGCAATCCTCCGCAGGAATTATATGTACAAAGCCATTGTCCCAAACCGTACAGGAATCGGCAATCCTTGCGACAGCATCGTTGGGATGATAGCTGAAAACGGACGAAGCATAAACTTTCACCAAAGGATATCGGTAACAAACGAAGAAAAAATTGTGCGATATTTTTTCCAACTCCTGCTCCAACAAACTTTTATATCCATCCAAATCTCTAATACCCAGTTTATTCCCCGTAATTGACATATCGATAACATCTTCCAAAAATTGTAAAGTACTCGATTTTTTCATCCTGCCGAGGAACTCGATATTCATTTCCTTTTTTCGTATTTCTGCACAAACGGTCCTATAACTCAAAAGCAATTGCATCCGATAATCCGAACAGTCAATTTCATCTTGCTCTATCGAACGGAATAATCGGCTGTCATGTTCATGGCAAAACAGCGGCAAGGAAATAGCCCGATTCAATCCAACCATTTTGAATTCAATCGGAGGATTTCGATTCCATTTATAATAATCGCATCTTTTCACTTCGTATAGATGCCCATTCTCCACAACGCGATCCAACACTCCATGCCGTTGCAAAAGATGGGAATTGATAGCATGTTGATCGCATCCGCCATATATGCATGGCCAAGACTTTTTATCCATATTTTTTTGAATAGCGGCTAAAATCTTCACCGTATCGTTCGTACGACCCATGTATCGTATTTTTTAATACCAAAATGGAAACGATCAAAAGCGATCTATTTTACGGCCTAATGCCAAAAAATTGAAGTATAACAATCGATAAAGGCAACGTCACATAGAGCCAGCTAGCATTCTTCGTTTTTCCAAACTGACGGAGAGGAATTTACATAACACACCGAAAGATCCACAGAAAGATTATGGCCAGTGGCGGCAGACAAAAAACACAACGTACAACTCCGGAATGATCACCATATGCAAAGGAAACACTTACCGAAGCAAACTACTTGCGAACCAGCTTCGTCTTGTAGGCAGCCTTGTACTTGCCTTTGGCCATGGCGGCCAGCTTGCCCTTGATCAGCGTCTTGCGCAACGGAGAGAGACGATCGACGAACAGCTTGCCGTCCAGGTGATCGTACTCGTGCTGAATCACCCGGGCCGCGAAGCCGTCGTACTCCTCGTCGTGTTCGACGAAATGCTCGTCCACATAGCGGATGCGTATCCTTTCCGGCCGGCTCACGTCCTCGTTCAGGCGGGGCAGGCTCAGGCAACCCTCGCCGTAGAGCACCTCCTCGCCGGAACGCTCATAAATCCGGGCATTGATGAAGGTCTTGCGAAACCCGGCCAGACGCGGGTCCTCGTCGGCATTGACCGACGCGTCGACAACGAACACGCGGATGTTGCGGCCGACCTGCGGAGCGGCGAGCCCCACCCCGTCGGCCTCGTACATCGTCTCCCACAAATCCGCCAGAAAGCGATCCAAATCGGGATAATCCTTCGTAATGTCGACCGACTCGTTGCGCAGAACCGGCGACCCGTAGATATAAATCGGTAAAAACATAGTCGCGTATCTTCTTTTTACTCTTTTCCTGATACCGGGCCGTCCGCCCGGAGCCTTCCGGCCGACTCCATGTACCCCTGCAGGATGATCGTCGCGCTGACGCGATCGACCAAGCCCTTGTCATGGCGACGGCGACCCTTGGGCACGCCGCCCTCGATAATGGCCCGCTGGGCCAGCACGGAGGTGAAACGCTCGTCGAACAGCTCGACGCGCATCCCGGGCAACTCCTTCCGGAGACGCTCGACCAACGGGCGTATCTGCGAATAGCTCGCCGACGGAGCCCCGCTCATCTGCCGGGGCATGCCCACGACGATCAGATCGACGCCCTCGGCGACCACATAGCGTTTCACGTAATCGAGCAGCGCAGCAGTAGGCACCGTATCGAGCGCCCCGGCAATGATCCGCAACGGGTCGGTCACCGCCAGTCCCGTCCGCTTCGCCCCGTAGTCGATCGCCAGAATCCGCCCCATAATTTCCTCGCCGCCTTTCCGGCGTTCGCACGCAAAGTTAAGAAAAAAACCTATCTTTGCATCTGCGTCGCGCGAACGCCATGACGGACAATGGCCGTCGGAGCCGAACGCCTCCCGGCGCCGCAACGATTTTCGACCCTTATATGCTTATGAACGGTCCGAACAAAAAAATATCGAATCGCCTCGCCCTGTATTTTGCCGCCGCCTTTCTGTCGGTGCAAGAGCTACCGGCCCAACAGCCGGCGGAACGGGCCGTGCCGCTCGCCGGGATTCATATCCGCGACCCGTATATCCTGCCCGTCGCAGGCGACAGCACGTATTACCTGTTCGGGACCAACCAAGCCGACGTTTTGTACCGTTCCAAAGGGTTTTACTGCTATGCGAGCCGCGACCTGAAAGAGTGGACGGGCCCCTACCTCGCTTTCGTTCCGGACGAAGGCTTCTGGGGCGGGAACAATTTCTGGGCGGCCGAATGCCATGCCTATCGGGACAAATACTATCTGTTCGCGACGATACGCGGCAAGGCCGACAGCCTGCTCGGCACGGCCATATTCGAGGCCGACACGCCGAGAGGACCTTACAGGAAACACAGCAAAGGGCGCGTCACGCCCGAAGACTGGAACTCGCTCGACGGAACGCTGCATGTGGACCGACAAGGACGGCCATGGATGGTTTTCTGCCATGAGTGGACGCAGATCGGCAACGGCACGGTCGAAGCCGTCCGGCTCAAAAAAGACCTGAGCGGTCCGGCGGGAAAGCCGGTCACGCTGTTCAAGGCGTCCGAGGCGCCATGGGTCCGCTCGCACGTCCCCGGAGAAAAGCTGTACGTCACCGACGGACCGTTCCTGCTGCGCAACAGCCGGGGCGAGCTGCTGATGCTTTGGTCGTCGTTCACCGACGAGGGCTACGCCATCGGGCTGGCCCGCTCGCGGAGCGGCGACATCGGCGGACCGTGGGAACAATTTCCGCAGCCGATCTTTCGGCGCGACGGAGGGCACGGCATGATCCTGCGCACGTTCGACGGCAGGCTGCTGCTGAGCATCCACCAGCCCAACCGGACGCCCGACGAGCGGACGAAGCTGTTCCCGCTGCGCGAAACGGCCGACGGAGGACTGGAGATCGCGGGGGACGCGCTCCCGTAAAACGAGCAAAAAACGAAAGTAAACCGAACGATATGACACAGGAAGAACTCTTCAAGAAACTGGTCGCTCACAGCAAGGAATACGGGTTCATATTCCCGTCGAGCGAAATCTACGACGGCCTGAGCGCCGTATACGACTACGGACAGCTGGGCGTCGAGCTCAAGAACAATATAAAGCGCTACTGGTGGGACGCGATGACGAAGCTCAACGACAACATCGTGGGTATCGACTCGGCGATCTTCATGCACCCGCGCATCTGGGAAGCGTCGGGCCATGTGGGCGCGTTCAACGACCCGCTGATCGACAACCGCGACTCGAAGAAGCGCTACCGTGCGGACGTGTTGATCGAAGACTTCATCGCCAAACAGGACGAAAAGATCGCCAAGGAGGTCGAAAAGGCTCGCAAGAAGTTCGGCGATTCGTTCGACGAGGCCAAGTTTCTGGCGACCAATCCCCGCGTGGCCGAGCATAAGGCCAAGCGCGACGAGGCGCACGAGCGGATGGTGAAGGCCCTCAACGACAACGACCTCGACGAGCTGCGGCAGATCATCGTCGACAGCGGCATCGTCTGCCCGATCTCGGGCACGCGCAACTGGACCGAAGTGCGCCAGTTCAACCTGATGTTCGAGACGAAGATCGGCTCGGTCAGCGAAGGAGCCAACACGATCTACCTGCGCCCCGAAACGGCTCAGGGCATTTTCGTCAACTTCCTGAACGTACAGAAGACCGGCCGGATGAAGATTCCGTTCGGCATCGCGCAGATCGGCAAGGCGTTCCGCAATGAGATCGTCGCGCGGCAGTTCATCTTCCGCATGCGCGAGTTCGAGCAGATGGAGATGCAGTTCTTCGTCCGTCCGGGCGACGAGCTGCGCTGGTTCGACCATTGGCGCCAGACCCGCATGAAGTGGCATCGCGCGCTCGGATTCGGCGACGAGCACTACCGCTTCCACGACCACGACAAGCTGGCCCATTACGCCAATGCGGCGACCGACATCGAATACGAGTTCCCGTTCGGCTTCAAGGAGGTCGAGGGCATCCACTCGCGGACGGACTTCGATCTGGGCAACCACCAGAAGTTCTCCGGCAAAAAGATACAGTACTTCGACACCGAAACGGGCGAGAGCTATGTGCCCTATGTCGTCGAGACATCGATTGGCGTCGACCGCATGGTGCTTCAGGTACTGTCGGCCTCGTACGAGGAGCAGACGCTCGAGGGCGGCGACACCCGGCTGGTGATGCATTTTCCGCCGGCTTTGGCTCCCGTCAAGGCCGCCGTACTGCCGCTGGTCAAGAAGGACGGACTGCCCGAGGTGGCCCGCGAGCTGATGCACGCGCTGAAGGCCGACCACAACGTGCAGTACGACGAAAAGGACAGCATCGGCAAGCGCTACCGCCGTCAGGACGCGATCGGCACGCCGTTCTGCATCACGGTCGACCATCAGACGCTCGAGGACCGGACCGTCACGGTCCGCCACCGCGACTCGATGGAGCAGCAGCGCGTGGCCATAGCCGACCTGCCCGCAATGATCGGCGAGGAGGTCAGCCTGCGCAAGCTGTTCGCCAAGCTGGACTAAGCAGACGAAAAAATGAACCGAGCGGACCGTTCGACCGCCTGGTCGAACGGTCCGCTCGTTATGAACGATTACAACGACCGGGCCCCCGGGATCGAGTCCGATCGATTAAGGCGTCGCCCGACTCCATTGCCGAGCGTTGGTCGTCGAAGGATCACGAAAGGAATCGGAACGATTCTCGGATTGCCGATCAAAGCCCCATTCAGAAAAACGGTTTCGTCAATGAAATTCCTAAAATTCACATATATTCGATAATAGGACACGGATACGCAAACACTATCACTCCGATTCTTCGATCCCAACTAATTCCAACTATTATGAAAAACCTAATCTTTCCGCAGCATGTCTTTTTCTGTTCGTGGAAACTCTGTTTTTTTCCCGCTGTCACAACGACAAAACGAACCTGAGCGAATACGCTCTGTACAAATGGCATCACCCTGAAGGGAACGTTCCTTACGACACGTCCGATCTGGTCGTCGCTTGCGAGAGCGATCCGGACCGTTTCGTCATAGAACTCAAAAGCGAAGGGGATTCCCCGACATTGACCGGATCGAAATACGACCCGGTCGTCACGTTTACCGTTCCGGCCAATACGAGCACCGATGATCGCGAGTGGAAAATATTCGTCTCCGGACCGACTGCCGCCAGAGCGTTGTCCAACGATCGATGTATACCGACGTGACGATAGGAGAGACGACGTGGGCCCGCGGCAACATCGTGCTCAAGGATGGCCGGTTCGCGATCGGATCGCCGACCGACTTCGGGCTGTTTTTCCGGTTCAACAGCATTTATGGACTACCGTCCGACGATCCGAAAGCATGGATGTATCAAAACATAGCGTATAACCCGGACCAGGTAACGATTCAATGGAAGGATATGCCTTACGATGACGACAGCGATCCCTGCGGCTTGGCGGATCCAGCCGGGACATGGCGTTTGCCGACCAAAGACGAGATCGAATCGCTGAGCGGCACCGTGGATTTTAGTCAGCCATACGATTATAATTACGGCGAGATGAACGGCGTATTCGTTTACAAATATGCAGAAGGCAAACTGATCATGCCGGGTGGAGGCGTACTGTACGACACATACGGAACGGGCATGGCCCGTTATTACTGGAAAGGAGAAGGATACATCCGGTCCGGTACTCCATGCTATGCGATGAAAGGCCACCTTTTCCGTGACCGAACCACGATCGTGGAATTATTGGCCAACCGGTACGCCCTACCTGTCCGATGCGTCAGACAATAAACCGAATGCCGGCAAATATTCCAATTCGGCAAACCATCGTTACCCTCCGTTCCGAAAGCGAATCGCAGAACACGCCCCCGTTATGCGGATCGGTTCCACCGGCCCCATCCGCAAGCGCATTCGGAATGTCGAACGGAACCGTCATATACGGGGGATTCGGGAGACAGCGCATGCGGAAACAGGTTACAGCAGAGGGGAAGTCATCCGCCACGGTAGGGAAATGCTAAATCGCAGAGAATCGCTCGGCCGCAATCCTTCACGCGGACACCCGAGCTCCGATCCGTCGTCCTGCGAAAGGCCGACATCCTTTTCCAGAAAAAAAAGAAAGCGCAGCGACTGATCCGACCGAACGAATATCATGCAAGCTCCGGACCCGGCTCGATATACGCTCTTCGCAGCGAACGAAGCTGTCTTTCGGACGCCCGAGTTTTTTATCTGCCGCGTTTTTTATACCTTCGCCTCAGCGAAATGCAAACCAAAAGGAACGTCATGAACCGAACCGCGCTGTTTCCGGGATCGTTCGATCCTTTCACGCTGGGACACAAGATCGTAGTCGATCAGGGACTCGAACTGTTCGAGCGGATCGTCATCGCCGTCGGCGTCAACACCGAAAAGAGGGGCCTGCTGACGCCCGAGAACCGCGCCCGGCTGATCCGAGACCTGTACCGAAACGACTCGCGCATCGAGGTGGTCATTTACAACGAGCTGACCGGCAAGGTATGCCGCCAGCTGGGTATAGACACGATCCTGCGCGGCCTGCGCAACACGGTCGATTTCGAGTACGAGCGAAACATCATGCAGGTCAATCAGACGCTCTTTCCCGAGATCAAGACCGTGCTGCTGTTCACCCCGGCCAGGTACGTCGCCATCTCGTCGAGCGTCATCCGCGAGCTGGTCACCTTCGGAGGCGATCCGACCCCGCTGATGCCCGAAAACATCGATATTAAAAACTACCTGTAAGCCGAACAGAACAATCAACCGAACCAACGATATGGAATTTACCGCAGAACTGATCGCCGGCTACCTCGGCGGAGAGATCGCGGGCGACCCGAAGGCCGTCGTCACGAAACTCGCAAAAATCGAAGAAGGAGAAGCAGGCGCGCTCGCTTTTCTGGCCAACCCGAAATACGAGCATTATATCTACGATACGAAAGCGACGATCGTGATCGTCAACCGTTCGTTCGAGCCTACGGCTCCGGTCGCGGCGACGATGATCCGCGTCGACGACGCCTACTCGTGCTTCGCGAAGCTGCTCGAACTGTACGTAGCGAACAAGCCCCGGAAAAAGGGCGTCAGCCCGCTCGCGGCGATCGATGCGTCGGCCACGCTGGGCGACGAAACCTACGTGGGCGAGTTCGCGGTGATCGGCGCGAACGTCCGCCTCGGGAAAAACTGCCAGATATATCCTCATGTCTACGTGGGCGACAACGTCCGTCTGGGCGATAACGTACAGTTGTTCCCCGGCGTCAAGATTTACGAGCAGTGCGAGATCGGCGACAACGTGACGATCCACGCCGGATCGGTGATCGGAGCCGACGGATTCGGCTTCGCTCCGGACGACAAGGGTGCGTATCACAAGATTCCGCAAATCGGCAACGTCCGCATCGAGAGCGATGTCGAAATAGGCGCCAACACCTGCATCGACCGGGCGACAATGGGTTCGACGGTCATCCGCCGGGGCGTCAAGCTCGACAACCTGATTCAGATCGGCCATAACGTGACCGTAGGCGAAAACACCGTCGCCGCCTCGCAGGTCGGCGTGGCCGGATCGTCCAAGGTCGGCGCGAACTGCATGTTCGGAGGGCAGGTCGGCATCGCCGGGCATCTGACCGTCGGCGACCGGGTCAAAATCGCCTCGAAATCGGGCGTATCGAACAGCATCCCCGAAGGAGAAACCTACATGGGAAGCCCCGCCATGCCGGGCATCAAGTACCACCGTTCGCATGCCGTTTTCCGCAACCTCCCCGACCTGAGCTACAAGGTCCGCCAACTGGAGAAGGAGCTGGCCAAGCTCCGCGAACGGCTCGGCAAAGCGGAGCAGTAGCCGGAGACGGCATAAGGAAATCATCCGATGGACGGCAAAGTCATTCTGGGAATCGACCCGGGCACGAACCGGACGGGCTACGGCATCGTCCGAAGCGAGGGGAATGCGCTGCATCTGGTCGTACTGGGCGACATCGACCTGCACCGGATCGGCGATCCGTATCGTAAGCTGCAGCACATATTCGAACGCGTCTGTCAACTGATCGACACCTACCGGCCCGACGAGGCGGCGCTCGAATCGCCCTTTTTCGGCGCGAACGTGCAGAGCATGCTCAAACTCGGACGGGCGCAGGGAGTCGCTATGGCCGCCGCGCTGAGCCGGGGGCTGCCCGTCTCGGAATACGCGCCCCGCCGGGTCAAGCAGGCGATCACGGGACGAGGGTCGGCCTCGAAGGAACAGGTAGCTTCCCTGCTCAAAAGCATGCTCCATATGACCGAACTGCCGTCGCATCTCGACGCGACGGACGGGCTGGCCGTCGCCGTATGCCACCATTTCCAGTGCTCGGTCATCGGCCGGATCGATCCGTCGCCGCGCAAGAAGGCCCTCGGGGGAGGCCGCACGGGCAGCAAGAGCTGGGCAGAGTTCATTTCGTCCCACCCCGACCGGATCAAGGGTAAATAAGAAACGAGGCTTTCGGACCGTATCGTGAATCGCCGACCGCACGCCAATCCTGCGAAAAACAGCCGGCCTACGAATTGCGGTGGTCACGGCAGCTTCGGCCGTTCCGCCGCAACAGAGCCCACAAGCTCCATATAAGAGACCCGGCGCAACGATCGCCAGTTTTCCGCAAGTCGGGGAATAAGTCGTTCATGAAGAGGTACGCCGCTTCCATGCCTCCCCATCGGCGGACGGCGTCCGCAACCGACGGCCACCCCGATCGACATTCCGATAAGATCGTTCCCGTAAAGCCTACGGGGCAGACCGGGAAGTACGCTTCCCATCCGGCGGAGCGTACCGCGACGAAAGATACCACGACCGACATCGGGACGAATTCCGGCTTCTCGAACATAGCACGCGACGAATCCGAGGCCAGACCGCATAATACGCCATCCGAATCCGCAATGGACATTCTGGCAAACCGTAAATCTATGCTTACGAATCGGAAAAGGAACGTAAGACATTTTCCCTCTTGCATGAAAACAGTGCGATGACTCGGTCCAAAACATCCATATTCCGCGACTGCAGGGGCAACAGAACGTGAGACGGACGGAAATCCCGGCTCCGATCGAACTATTTTGCACTATTCCGCCTTTTTTATTTGGAAGAAACGATTTTTTACCTATCTTTGCACTCGCAATAAGGGAAGGCTCCGTAGCTTAACTGAATAGAGCACTTGACTACGGATCAAGAGGTTACAGGTTTGAATCCTGTCGGAGTCACAAGAAAATCAAGCACTTGCAAAGGGATTTGTGAGTGCTTTTTCATTGAATGCTCAATGTGCCTTGCGTATGTGCCTTGCGTAAGTTTTAAATCTTGTCCTTTTTCATTAACTGGTAATATCTTTAAAGCATTAAATTCGGCATACCTATTTTGGCACGGGTTAATATTTGTTTGTCTTTGCAAAATTATACTTCCTTTGAATCAAACAAAAGTTTTTCGGAAGAATACATTCATCAGCTTACCGTTTGATCTCCCCAAGTGATATAAAAATGTCCATCATCGTCCTGTTCCCTCCGGAGCAGGCTTTCGACCAGGTTCGGTGAAATACCGAACTCATCGAAGATTTCGGATTGCTCTTTAACCTCTCCCGTTTTGATAAAGTCGTTCAGCCGTTCTTTGGTCAACACGAGCGCCATCAGGTTCTGTTCGATCGAATCTTCGTACAGGACGAAGTGCACATGCGTGAACTCTTTCGAATCGAGCCGGATGAACCGAAAGTAAAACTGTTCCATTTTGGAGATATTCCATTGGAGCGATTCGAGGATCGCATGGTTGCAGGAAGGAATATTGGCCGAACTTTTCAGGCTTTGCTGTGTACAGACCAGCAGTCCGTTCTCCGTAGCCTCGAACTCTGCGATGATCTTTTCCCTGCGTCTGAAGGTGACATCCCCGCGAATGACGAACAGCGGCCTGTCTGCGAATAATTCCCGGAACAGCCGCTCATACATGAATACCGCGCTGATCGTCGTACACCCTATCGTAACCTTGCCCGGTATGCTGCGAATCATCCGGACTACCTGTTTCGTTTTCCGCGGAAACCGGTCGCCGATATATCCCGGCATCGTATGCGGGACCGAACAGGCGCGGATCAACAACATGATTTGGCGGATCAGTCTCATCTGGGCCTCTTTTTTCTGATCCTTTGAGCAGGTAAAGTAGAGTTCGCACAACCGCAGGAACTCTTTCATAACTTTCCGGTAAACAGCCCTTTCTCCCGCGCTTGGTGTGACGTTGCATGTGTGTACATCATATTTCTCTCCCGCGAACTCCCTGAATTTGCGCGTCAGTACCGTCATGGCGATCAGCCTTTGGAGTTCTTTCTTGTTGTAAATATCCTGATTGTGTTTTTCGATCCCGAATACCGTTGTTCTGCCCGGAGAAAAACAGGCCCGGAAGAGGTTATGCCCGCCGTAAGCCGGGAAAGGCATTCCACAACGGTCGTTACTGCGGGAAACGATGTCCCGATCCTTATCCTCGAAATACGCTTCGGGACAATAATTGATCATGTTGACCGAATTGTTGTAAAGCATTTCGAACTGCGGGTAAAGTTCGTTGACATTATTCCGAGTGACCGTTCCGGTCGCGAGCATTTTGTAGCGGGCCCTGCGGAACAAGGCCAACGACAGTCGGGTTCTGCGCGAAAGTGGATTGCTGATTTCGTCCGATTCGTCGAACAACAGGCAGACTTTGTTGGACCGCTGTTTCATAAAGGTTTTGAGCCCTCTTTGCAGTTTTTCCATCATCGACAGCGAGACGAGCAAAAAGACACCTTCCGGAACTTTCGACAGTTTCGCGGGTTCGTCGATACGAATATACTCCGTACCGTTGCGGATCAGAAAGGGTTCCCAGGTCAGATTGACGGCAATGGCCGGAGCCAGCACGATTACGTTCTTGACCTGTTGCAGCCTATCCATCGCATAGCATCCGAAATGGTAAGCCACGGCCGTTTTCCCCGATCCCTGCTGCCAGTTCAGCAAGGAATAGCGTTTTTGGAACAACAGTCCCATATCCTGCTTTTGCAACGGAGTGAACTCGCACTCCTGCAATTCCTTGTTACGGAATCGCAGCCGATCGATGTATGCATCGATTCGGGGATCGGGAGTCATTTCAGGGAAAGGGGTCTGCTGACGCAGAAATTCCTTTCGTTTGCGGGCAATCAGTTTTTCGGCCTGCCTGTATTGCTCTTTTTGCTTTTTGTTCTTCCGGGGCAGTTCGGGTAGCGGTTCTCCAGCCGCAATCAGCTCCCGGAAAGAGACTTCGCGTCGCTCGATCTTATCGAGCAGATGCGGAGCATAAGCTTTGAGTTTGTAACCGTAAGAAGTTTTGACCAGTGCGATCTCCTTACGGGGAACTTCGTTCTGGTGGCGGATGTGCCGCCGCAGAACAGCGAGTACTTTGGCGTGAGTCAATCTGCGGCGTTTCCACTCCTCATACTCTGTGACCGTGCAGTTTATCGGGGGTTTTTGGTTCCGGAATACGGAAACAAGAGCTAGGGATTTGTCGTAGTGTTTTCGCAGGTGGGGGTGGGTTTTCAGTTCGAACAGGTATTTGTCTATTTTGTACTGAAAGTCTCTTTCGGCCTGCTGAGTCATCCCATCGGCCTCACGCCTCAGTTTCATTCGAATGGTTTTCCTCGCCTCTCTCGTCTCTTCAATCTTTTTCCCGAGCTCTTCGAACGAGAGGAAACATTCTGCATTGTACGGCCGCATTTCGATATGTTCCGATTTTCGCAGGAAAGCCATGATTTTCGTGCTGAATTTTTTAACACCGGAAGCGGCGAATATATCGTCCGGAAGACGGATCTGTCCGAGGAACGAGAACATGGTTTCCATCTCGCTTATCTGTCGCTTGTCCCAAAATTCGTTGAGCATGAAGGTGTGGGGAACAACGATCAGCATCAATCCTCCCGGATTCAGCAAATCGTAGGCTTTCCTGCAAAAATAGAGTTGCGACGGGCAGCCATCGAAGTCGAGATTGTAGGGCGGATTACCGAGCAGCAAGTCGAAGCGAAAGCCGGGATCGTAGTGTCGCAGGTCGCAAGTTTCGATATGGGCCTGCGGATAGAGGTATCGGGCTACCGTAACAGCATCGGGATCGATATCGAAACCGTAGGCATTGTAGAGATTCGGAAGATGGTTCATGAAGTTGCAGATTCCGCAGCACATATCGAGTACCATCTCCGAAGGATCGGGAGAGGCGAGGTCGACCATGCGGGCGCAAAGGTCGTGACACGTGAAAAATTGTCCCATTTCGAACTCCTTTTTGGCCCGCGCGTAGTCGTTGTACGAGTTGAAATCTTTTCTGTCTAATCCGTGCAGCCCTCCGAGCCCGGTATAGCTGTTATATACCGTTTCGGCCGGAATTTTCTTCGCAGAGGTTTTGAGAGATGCGAGAATCGCCCGGTTAATCTCGGCGCGTCGTTCTTGGGGAATGTTTTGAGGGATGTTTGCATAAATCATAACGGATATCGAATGAGTAGGTGAATAAATAAGGGAGGACTATCTTTTGTCGTTCACCTCCGGAGGCTGTTGTTTTCCCGTTCATGCGATTCTTTTGAACAACTCGCCGGAGAGTTCCTGCATTTCCCGGCTGCGGGTTGGTTCCGCATCCCGTGCAAAAGCCGTCAATGCTTGCGTCAGCTTCCAGAGCGTGGCTTCACCCTGAAGTCCGTCTTCGGGTCGGTTTTGCATCAACAGTTGTTCTACTTGCTCGCTTTCGTTTTTCAGCAGGCGGTTGTTTTTCACCAGACGCTGGAGCTCAGTCGTGAAATCCACATCTGTTTCACTGGCCCGCTGAATTTCGATTGCTTTTTTGCGGATCGTCTCGTGGCTGTACAGTTGCCGAGCCAAATCACGTACTGCCGACACCGTAGCCTGCGTATCGAGTTCGTAAGTGCGGTCGCTCAACCGCAGGTTACCGGGTAGTTTTGCACCCAGATGAATCTGTTTCCATACGCTTTCGCGTACCATGCCGTTCAGGCAGACACCATTGAGCAGGAATGCCCGCATGTCGAGTGCCCCATCTCCATAGTCCGAAGTGGAGAATCGTGCTCCCATGAAGATCACGACATGGCCGTTTTTAGCTGTCGGGATGGTCAGTGGTGTCGGCAGGATCGTCTCGGCCCATACTTTCGTGTCGCTCATGTAAGCGTCGCAGATTACCGCACCCTGCCGTTTCGCTTCTTGTAAAAAGGCGATCAGAGACGACTGGCTGTCGATACGTCGGTAGCTGTCGCTCAACACGCCCCGTACTTCTGTTCCGACGGTCCGGAGCAGGACCCTGGATCGTGGGGTATGTATAGCGTGCTGATTCAGCATGTCTGTTGCCAGTGAGCGTTGCCAAGGTTCTCCTGTAGCCAGCTCGCGCAGGTAACGCGACGGAATGTTCATGCGGGCAGCCAACTGTCCGATGGCGTGTCCGTGCAGACTGTATGCTCCTTGTGGAATAGTCAGTGTAACCGTTCCTTCATCCCGGAACGATACGGCGGAAGTTTGGTTGAAATGGTTATGTTCGGTTCCTATAGGAACGATATAATCGCGAAGCAGTTCCTGTTCCCTGTGCAGGCGACCGATAACATCACGTACGTTTTCCTGACGGGCTGTGACCATTTTTTCGACCTTGCGAATAACTACTTCGTTCAGACCCTGTTGTTTTTCTTGTGCATCCATAAGTCAATGTTTTATCGATAAATTGTAAGGTTATAGATCGGTTAATCTACGTCATAACCGATAAATGTCCGTTCGTTGATAAGCAGGTAATAGTATCCGTTCAGAGAGTTGCGGAATTCTTTGGAAAAGCCGGCACTGAGATCGCCTGCACGATAGTAACTGTCGTCGTTGTCGTGAGGTTCGACCCAAAGCGAACCGTCGTAACCTCTGAAATTGAAGCGTAATGAATGGAACGGGGTATGGTTCTCGACGGCTTTGCAGAATTGCAGATATACCCCTGTCCCACACCATTTACGTACGGCATCGAGCGTGATGATCTGTCCATCGATACAGTTTCCTGTAGTAATTCTGTTCTCGTAAAGCGTTTTGTTGCAGTCCGCATGTTGTATTTTACGGATAAAAGGATTTGTAAATCCTGCTTTAGCCGCTTCCCGTTGGTATTTGCGAACTAAACGGTAATCGGTAGCAGCCGTTTCCGGCCGTGTGTTTTTATTAGTATTCATATCCATAAAACTTAAGGTATCTTTCCGTGTTCTCGATATTTGGGTATTGGGCAAAATATTCATACCATCGGGCTTTACACTTGGTATGTTTTCTGCTTAAGCGTGTTATGACCATTTCTTCACCGAGATAATTGAATCTGCAGAGGATCTTACGGTCGACCGTCTTTTTGTAGATATTGCGCCAATTCCGTTTTTCGTATGCCTCCATTATCTGTGGAGCGAAGGATTCGATCCATTCGTCGAATCCCTCCAGTGTGACATGGGGATATTCTTTTCGGATGCGTTTCCAAGCCTTTTCGCAGGCTTCTGCCCATGTCGGGTATGGTTCGGCAAAACGTTCACGATCGTTACCGTCGCGTCCTATAGGAGTCCAATCCGCTGTACAGATGATGAATTCAACAGAACGGCTGATGATGTAGTCGCGTTCGCAAAAGCCATCCGGAGCATCCCGCAGTGTATACCACAGATGAGCCCCGAAATCGTCCCGTCCGATATACACGTTATTTTTTCCGTCCCGCAGCATTTCCCATACCTCCAGACAATAGCCGGGATCGGCATGGTGCAGGCGTACCTTGAACTCTTTAGGTCCTGTTCTGGTTTCTTGTTGTTTCATGATGATGGATTTTAATTTAAGGATATAAAAAGAGCGGCTCAGAAATGAGCCGCTCTCGGTGAAAATGTTGTCAGATACTATGTATCAGATATTATTCTGGAGCCAGATGCCGAAAAACCGGTCGTAAATCCGATATATGCCCTGTTCCTGTGTGATGAAATCTTTTTCCAGTAATCCGCGTAAAGCGGACTGTACGGAACTGGAGGACGGGAGACTGTAGCGTTTGACGAAATCTCCGGATGTGACCCTGTGTGCTTCCCCTTCTTTGGCGATAGCGATCAACAGTTCTTTCTGCCGTTCCGGCAATCGGAACAAAATTTCCTGAAAGGTATATTTATAAGAGTCGAGTATTCCCGATAGTGCTTCGGAAATCATTTCTGCGGTACAACACCCTCCAGCCGGCGTTAGGTTATAGAACGTATTGAGCATTTTCTGAATGTACCATGTAATGCCGTCGAAACGCCGGTAGATTTGCCGGATGGTTTCGGGTTCGATGTCTTTGCCTCCGTCTCTGAAATGTTTGGAGGCGAACGAAATGTACTTTTGCAGGTCGATGCTTTCCAGATACATCATCGAAACGCTTTGGTAAAAAGGACGGGATGTTCCGGTAAATATTCCGCCCATAACATGACGCTGACTGCCTGCAAAGATAAACCGGGCATTTGTGAGGTGCTGTATATGGGTACGCAGCAACGCTTCCACATTTTTCTCCGGATAGGACATGATCTGTTGGAATTCATCAATAGCGACGATACAGGGTTTGTCGGCCCGCTCCAGATAATCGAATATCTCTCCGAGTGTTGTTTCCGTCGTACGGATGTCCCCCAGCTGCAGATTGAAACTCGGATTGCCGACCGGATCAAATGTAATTCCGGCTTGCAACGATTTTACACTGTTCCAAAAACATTCCAGAGCCTTTTTGCCGAAAGGTTTCAGTCCGTTAAGTATGACTTTACTCATAGAGTAAACGAAGTCTTTCAGTGATTTGGTCGCATAAATATCGATGAAAAACGTATAGTATTCCTTCTCTATCTTTTTGTTGTGAAAGCAGTGGAGGATCAATCCTGTTTTACCCATACGGCGCGTGGAAATCAAGGCTACGTTATTTCCATTCGTAATTTCACGGATCAATTCACTGCTTTCCCGTTCCCGGTCGCAGAAGTATCGGGAAGATACATAACCGTTGGTTGTAAAGGGATTTTTAAGCGTCTTCATAGCAAGTATAAAATTATATACAAATATAATTATTATAAAACAATAATCAAATTTTGATAATTTTGATTGCCGGATTTTTTCAGATAAAAGGCAGATGTCTGTTGCGGAGTGTTTCGGCCAGATCGCGGCACATTTCATAGGATGCCCGGTTACGGTCGTCGATAACGATGTTTCCGGGTATGGCCATAAATAGAATGCACTCTTTGATCAGGCGGAAAAAACGTTGCTGGAGCGTATGGTGCATTTCGGGCAGACAGGCGGCGAAATTTTTGAAATTGAAACTGCCGTTAAGCATGTTTTCTATCTCTTTGAGACAGGAGTATTCGCTGGTTTGTATCAGCTCTTTTTGTTGAGAATAATCGTAAGACATAATGTTTTGTTTAACATGTTAAAGAAATAAAATCATAAGGTAATCGGATTGACATGCATCGTATCAAGATTCATGTAGAATCCGTGAAAAAATATGACACCCTCACGGAACATTTTCCAAAGCAGGCTACATCCGAGATGAGCCAGTGAGGAATTGACGAACAGATCCTGTTTGCCGAGTGCTTCTGCGAGTGAGCAGCTTGGTCCTGATTCTTCCTCTTTGTACCGGGTGTATCCTTTCACGTATTCAGTTACGAACGGCAGCCGTTGTACGGTTTCGAACTTTTTTGATTCGGGTTGTTTGATGTTTTTTCGGATTGTACCTACAATGACCTGACCCGTTTTTTGGGCATTTCCGTAATCTGTCCAGTACAGAGGTGTATTGTAGTCCGTATAGCTATTGTTTGACCGGTACGCTTTGAGTAGTTTCGAAAGTTGTATTCGGGAGTTTTTGCTATCGGTACAAGTGATAAAAAGATTAGCGAACAGATTGTCTTTCTTTTGTGGATAATATTGCGGTATGGCAGTCCAATCATTGCCGAAAAATCGGTTGATTCTTGTAATGAGGCATTGTGCCTTGTTGAGTCCGAGGTCTGCTTCACTGAAAAGCTGACGGCCGATATTGGATTCACTAACCCTATCCGGATCGTAGACCCGCACGAAAAGACCCGGATGGCCGAGTCGGCGCAGGGCCAAATCCATGCGGGCGAGTGAAGTGATGACTTGCGAGCCGGTTCCACCGGCTCCGATTACGTTCACTGTTACCGGATGTCGGGGTCGATTAAGTATGAGTCTGAAAAATGTGCGCGTATCATAGACATAATTGTTCGAGGGTTTTACCATAGGGTTTCAGTTCTTCTGGATTGAATGGTCGGTCCCGAACCGCTTTCGTGACAAGTACGAGGTTGTGTTTTGTCGGATTCCCTTCTCCGCTCAAGTGGGAGAATTCCGACTGCCAGAACCGTTTTTCCCAATATGCCAGAAGCTCCGCATAGGTCGGATTCTTAGGCTTGTCGAGACGCGCCGTGCCGAGGCATACATGGCTGGAAGAAGTATTGAAGAACGGTCCGAGGAACAGCTTCTCCTGAGGCTGCGGCCGTTCGCCCCGGAACGCATATACGCGCAGTGTATCGTTTTCCACGACATACGCCACGCCCGGCATGTGGTATTCGGCATTCTCGATGCCCAGCCCTTCGCTGAAGTACATCATCCTTTTGCCGGGCGGATCGAACCAGACGTACTTTTCCCGGCCCATGCGGACGTCGCAGTAGAGCAGGCGCTCCGGCACAAAACCGAAAGGTGCGCCCGAATGCGATTCGCCGTAAGCGTTCAGGAGCCGGTTCATGAACTCATGGGATACGGGCCGACCTTCGCCCATTTTGCCGTTCTCTAAGATCGGGCGCGTCTCCAGATAGTATTTCCGCTGCGGCTCCTCGCAACGGTATGCGATCAGCGCCGCTTCGGGACGAAGCAGCTCGTGAAATTCTTCGGTCAGTCTGTTCATGGCCGATCGGGGTTATAAGCGTTTAAATATTCGGCGAAACTCTCTACCCATGCGGCGAAGCGTTCCGGATAGTCGTCTTTTGAAAACGGCTCCGTCAGTTCGGGAGTGAGAAACAGCGTCGTGGCGGGAGCGATGAGATAATCGCAGTTCTGAATCTCATGGTTCAGCATCTCGGAGAGATTGTCTGCAAGCAAATCGTGCGGATCGAAGACGACCCGGATCATCCGGTCCGGATCGACCGTAACCCCGTCCCCTATTCCTTCATCGTCGTACGGGTCGTAGAAGTAGCGCATGATCGAAGGCGTATCCGGCCCGATGAACTGCAACCCCTCCCGAAACAGGGCGATCAATCCTTTTTCGTATTCATCCGCGGGACGATACCGTTCGACCGCCTGCCGCAGACGTTTGTAGTAACGGCGTTTTTGTACGCGCTTCAGCAAATGAACCGCATGGCCTTTGCAGTAGGAGCGGATCGTGCGGCGGTACTCCTTACGTTCCTCTTTGTCGGGGTTCGGCTCCGACGCATATCCGGCCATCCACTCCAACGCCCACTCCAGATTGCCCCATTCGTCCAGATAGCTCATTCCGTTGCTTTGGGCGAACTCATGGATGAACGTTATGGCGATACGTTTGAGCGGACCCTCCAGCCTGTCGATAAAGGAGACCGGAAGCCAGTGGAAAGTCCATTCCGGCCAACTGTGGTACTCGTACAGGCAAAAAGTCAGCCGATCTTGGTAAACCTCGAAATTGATCTCTTGCGGAACCAAGGCAGCCAACTCCTTGTATAAATTGACGAAGCTTCCGCACAGAGTCTCTCCGGAAGTATGCCGCAACTCCCTTCCCAGAAGCCCCGCGTAATGGCGGACACATTCCAGCAGGTAACGGTAATTCTCTTCAGTCAACAGATCGACGCAGCCTTCGTTCGTCTCCCGTTCGATCTTCGTGGGGGTGAGTCCGGGAAATTCCGTCCTCAGAAAATCATGACCGAACCTTCCGGCGCTGCGATCCGCTGTTTGCGGTCGGTTCCCCTTTCGTAGTCGCGGTCGGTCGCCTCTTCGATAATAAGACGGCAGAGGCTGTACCTCTGCCGGTCGTCCAATTCCCGTTCGCATGGCGGTTTCGGTTTATCGGTTGTCGTTTTCTTTTTCATACCCGTCATCCTTTCGTGCCGAGTGTCGTTTTGAACGTATAAACGCTTCGGTCGCCCTTGATCTCCGGGCCCCGTACGGTCGCCGTGGTCAGTTCCGCGTAGGTTCCCGCATAGAAGTTCATCACCTGTTCGGGCGTCATGGAAGGATTGGGATCGGAAAGCGTGATCGTCTCGTTTCCTCTTTCGAACGTAAAGGCCCGTTCGAGGCTGTTAACAGCAAGTGCCATAATCGATGTCTTTTATAAAAGGTTTAGGTTTAGAATAATGTGTCCCGGTCCATATTCTGGCAAGGGTCTTTCGCCCGGCATTCTTCCGGGAAATCGACGAACTCGCCGTAGGGATCGCCGGCGTCCTCCTCCACGTAAGAGGGAGCGGAGGCTGGCGGTTCTGCCGGACGGACGGCAGGGACAGGCTGCAGGCGAGACTGTAAAGGAGATTGTGCCGGCCGCTGCATCGCCGCTCCGAACAGGGTTCCCTGACTCGCTTTGGCCTGTACGGTGCGGATCTGCGCGTCGATCTTTTTCTTCTCTTCCTCCGTAGCGTGAAGGCGTGCCTGGCGCAGGTTAGTCAGCGCATCGGCGTATTTGCCCGCCGCGGTCTGCTCGTCGGCCTTCTTCCGGTATTTGTCGCACTTTTCCTTACGCTCCTTCGCCTCTTTCGCTTCCTTGTCTTTACGCTCTTTCTCGGCCTTGCTGTTGGCACGGGCCGTTTCGAGCTGCTTCTCGTACTGCTTCAGGTTCGTCAAGAGTCCCTGCGTTTTGACTGCGGGCTCGGCCAGTGCGGGAATGAAACCCGTATCCAACTCCTGCGGAGTGCCCGAGGCTGTGAACGGGGCGATGTAGTGCCGCGCCTCGTCCTCCACTCCGTTCATGCGGGTGTGCGCCGCTACGGTCAGCGTGCCGTCGTCTGTTTTGCGGATGGTCAGGATCAGGTCCGCATCCCGTCCCATCATCCGGTCGATCTGTTCGAAAAACATGATTGAAATGATTTTATGGATTAATAATGGATGAACCGAACTTTGTACCCGGCGATCAGACCGCCTTCATTCAATCGGTGGGCGAATTCGTCGGGGGTAAGGTTTTCCACAGGTGTGGACGTTTCGTTTTTGCATGTCTGTCGCCATCGTTCGACGATCTCCCGGTCGGAAACGTTCGAAAGAAAATATTCTTCGGAATAAAGAAATACGCCCCATGTTTTTTCTTCAGACGGGTTTTTATTGCCAATCGTCCCCGTTTTTTGTGCAGCACCGGATGTATCCGTTCCGAAAGGTGCGTTGTCGATAACCGGGGTATCGTCCTCCGTATAGATCCTGATCGTAGTTCTCCCTTCGTTCTTCCCGGGATCGATCTTTTCGGAATGTTCGAAAAGGATTTCGAGGGGCCCGAATTCGACCTCTTCCTCGTGGTTGTTTACATCGCAGTCGCAGAAATTTTTTATTATAGCGACCGCCGCTTCGTAGCTTTCCGCTTCTACTTTAAAATGGCAGCGTTCCCAGGTCCGTATTCTCGTGTCCTGATAAAAATCGAATTGCGGCATAATTCAGGATTTGGCAGTTTCATTTTTCAGTATCCGTTCGATACGGTATTTCTGACGTTCGTTCAGATAGGACTGCCAGCACGCTGCGATCGACGCCCAGCGAAAACCGTTGGATTTTAACTCTTTCCGCACCTCTTCCGAAGGTTTCTCCGGGAAAAACACCTGAAGGCGGTTGGCTTCGGTATTTTCGACGATCCGTACCTCCCCGATCGTGTATTCCTTCGTCGGGGTACTCTTCAGACGGGCGACGCTTTCGAGTCGTTTTTTCAGCCGCCGGATATTGGCCCCGTTGTTCCGGATCGTAAAGTCGGCGAAGCCGATCTGTCCGAAACAATTCGGGACGAACAGCTCTTCGGCGTTCCGTCTTTCGAAGCCGAGCCTGCACAGCGCCTCGATCTTCTCTTCCTGCGTCTGTTTCAGGTTTTTGATAATCCTGTTGGCCGCTTTCATACGCTCCTGAAGAGATTCCAACGCTGCGACTCTCTCCGTCAGATTCTCGACGGCGTCATCGTCTTCCGCATAGATTGCTCGGTTATGTTCGGCAGCTTCGGCTTTTGCTTCATAATAGTTCGCTTTTTGTTCCAGTTCGACGCTTTTACCCAGTGCGTTCCAAGAACGTTCGAGGGCGCGACGGTGTTTTGTCTCGCTGTGATGTCCCACGAGAATCGGTTGTCCGGGAGGGATATGCTCCACGAGTTCTTCCGAACGTCTGTAAGCTGCGGTAGAACCGGCTTTCGCCTGTAATGCGCGTTCCCGGTAGCGGTCGGCGCGTGCCTGTTTTCTCTCTTTTCCTGTTGCCATGATTTTTAATTGTTAATGGTTATTAAAATGGCGAAGACCGGCTTCGGGCCGGTCTTCATGTCTATTTTCGTATGAAGTGCGGGATCAGTCCGCCGGAATCATATCCCTCATATCTTCGATCGCCGAGACGAGTCCGTCGAAGTCTTCCTCGTCTCCCAGAATCCCGGCCCGCCCGGAGACGATGATCGGATTGACGTTGTATCGCACGGCCAGGTCGTTCAGGTAATCCTCGCGGGTTTCGTAGCCCGCTTTCTTATATCGGTCGGTGTTCGGCATGGGAATGACGGTTAAGCGTTACAGAACAGAAAATAAACGATGGCGATGCCCAAAATCAGGCTGCGCCGTCTCCAGAGCAGTCTCAGAACAAAGCAGATGAGACCACTTCCCAGAAGAAGCCAGCCGAGCAGGTACAGCAGCGGTTGCCGGTAATAGACGCACAACGACACAAGGAGAATCAGTACGATCCCCCTCACGATCTTTTTCTTTTCCATAGCAACTATTTTTTAGATTCTACGGAACCGAAAAAACTATAAACTTTTTTTGACGTTTTATTGGATTTGGTTCCGTTCCGAAGGCAAGGGCCGTGAACGGGTCCCGATCCGCCCATGCAAGGTTTCGGGCGAAAAAATACACCCGTAAGGGTGCGATTTTTTCGCTCGAACCGCAGGGCAACCTTGTCAGGGGCGGTCGCCGTTCACGACCTTCGCGTAGGGACGGAATAAATCGGAAAGTTTTTTAATGAACGAATGAAAATGTATTTTGTAATACTTTAATTTTCATATAGATAAAAATATAGCCAATCATACAGCATCCGATTTTTATCAAATACGGAAAAGATTGTCTATCTTTACATTCCATAAAACGAAACGATAAATATCACCCGTTATGACAAAAGCAGATATAGTAAGACAGGTTTCCGAAAATACCGGTATCGACAAAAAAGAAGTCGGCGCTGTAATCGAATCCTTTATGGAAAATGTTCGGGAATCGTTATGTAAAAATAAGAACGTATATTTAAGAGGATTCGGTAGTTTTATTGTGAAACAACGGGCATCGAAAGTCGCTCGGAACATCTCCAAACAGACCACTGTCGTCATTCCTGCCCACAGCATACCGTCTTTTAAGCCGTCTAAGATTTTTCGGGAGTCTATTAAAAACTAAGGGGGATTTATCTTTTTCAATTGTGGCTAAAAGCCGGGAAGTTGTTATTTCCGGCTCTAAATTTTACAGACGAAAGAAATGGTTCCATTTTATAATTTAGAGCCATTATAGAAATCTAAGATCTTACAATTGAAGATAACTTCATATTTAGCCTGCATCATTTCAGATTCCGATTTTTCCATTCGTGTTTTCGCATCGTTGTAATCAAAAAGTGTAGAACGTCCTACGGCAATTTTTTCGTTTTCGTAATGAAATGCTTCTCGGGCTGCTTCAAAAGATTCTCGTGCAGATAAATATTTTTCATATGATGTTTCTGCATTATGGTAAGCAGTTTCAATTTCTTTCCGCAGTGCCATTTTTGCGTTTTCTAAATTCAATTCCTGAAGTTTGATATTGATTCGTGCATTACGGATCTGGTTACGAGTAGCCAACTTATTGAAAATCGGTACGGAAATATTTAATCCGATATATTCATTGCCATTGTTTTTTAATTGATTACGGAAGGCTGCGTTATTATAGCCGGTGATAAACGAATAGTAATAACTATTGCTATACCCTCCGCTCAGAGAAACAGACGGATATCGTGCTGCTTGAGCTATTCGTAAATCATGCCGGCTACTTTGGATTTGTAACTTGGCCGATCTGATTTCTGGGCGATGATCGGATTCTGCGAACAGAACCGCAGTATCGCATTTATGTAAACTATTTAGTGCTTCGACCAAAACCATTTCGCTTTGCGGTTCTTCAATATCGAATCCGGCAGACGATTTTCTGTTCAAAGCTTGACTCAATTCAAGAATGGCGCTCGATAAATCGTTTTTGCATTGAGTTAAATTCAATTTATCTTTTGCCCATAATGCTTTACTCTCCATCAGCTCGGATTTCAAACTCTTCCCATTTTCCGTTAACAATTGGCTTCTTTCTACTTGCTGACGGCTGATCTCGACTTGGGATTCAGCAATTCTAACTAACTCCTTACAAAGTAATGTTTTCAGATAATAAGCCGTTATATTCAATGCGACATCATTTTTAGCTTTTTCTAAATCCTCGAGGGCCGCTTGCAGATTGAGTGTATAACTTTTAATTTCATGTTTGATACGCATTCCATTGAAAATCGTCAAGCTGGCGGCGATATTGGCTGAAGATGACATTTGGTTATTATCTTGATAAGTCCCATCACGGGAAGGCCCACGGCCGAAGTAGTTGGTGTGACTTAAACTGGCAGACAAATCCGGCAATTTGCTGTTCTTTACTGTATTGAGATTGTTTTCGATCAATTGCCCATTCAGTTCGGTTTGCTTAATTTCTATATTGTTCTCCAACGCATAATCGATACATTGCCGCAAAGTCCACACCTTTTGCGTAAAACATGTTTGAACCGTAATAATAAAGGTCAATATAATGATAAGCGTCTGTTTCATCGGTTATTCCTGCCTATGACAATAATAATGATTCATCCCAATCGGGAGACTCATCGGATACGGTACTGAGCAATGCCAGACCGATACCCGCCAAACCACCGAGCACTCCCCTGTGAAATCCATAAACGTTATTGATTCCGGTATTCCACACGTTATACCCGGTTTGAGGTTCCGTATAGTTGACATGCTGCAACCCTTTTAAAAAGAACCGTTCGGCAAAATGTTTGAATTGTAGTTCTCCGGTTTGTTGATATATCCGGTTGAACAGGTGTCCCAGACTGAAATTTCCACCATACAGTCCAGCTTCAAAACAATCGTCATTATCTAAATATAGCTTCCCGTAATCTTCCCATTGTTCCAGTGCTTGCGATTTGGTCTGGGAAATTTGGAAGCGAGTCCATAACAAACCGACTTCGCTTCGGTTCCAACCGGGTATTATTCCTTTTTTTGCAGTTAGTTCGACCGTCTTACGCTGAATAAATATATCTGTAAGATAATCAATAATATCGGATAGATATTCTATGCGGAAATATCTGTTTTCTAATTTTTGTAAAACGCACCAAAGACCGGCCAGTCCTGTAGGAATACTGAAATCATCGGAGCCGTCCAGTTTGTTCGAACATATTCGTTTATAAAGCTCCCATACGAAACGGTTCAAGTATTCTTTAGCAAATCTGTCAGGCTTATTTAAACAATAGAGAGCTATTCCGGACGCCCCTTGCAAAAAACCGTATCGATCGTTCTGTACGTGGTAAATCATACTACGCAGAATTTGAGGATCTACCGTTCCCATTGTATCGAATACATCCCCGGATGTAATTTCTTGCGCCTGAAAGTGGGTAAGACTCCAGCCGAATCCGCTCAATCCGTTTTCAAACGATGATAAAGATTCTATATCCTTATCTGTTTTAAGTAAAGGTTTTTGTTTGTCAATACAATCGAAGAAAAGACGTGTTGTCTTTTCATAATATTCTTCATTTCCCGTTTCTGAGCAATAGTAGAACAAAAATAGAATGTCTCCTATATCTCCGTGCATCAGAAAGGGATTCGAGCTGTCTGTATGAAGAAAAATGCTTGCGATTTCATGTATCTTTTTCCATATCGAATCGCACAGGGTATCTGTAAATAGGGGGCTCCAACTCATAGCTGATAACTAAATGTATACATTCAATGCGTTCTCTTTTTTTATCTTGTTTTGTTGTTCTTCGTCTTTTACGTCATGGAAAATTTGATCCCATGACGTTATGTCAATCTGTTTTTTTGCGAACTCGAAAGTTTCATCCTCCTGCGGTGTTTCCCAGTCCCTGAAGACAAACCACGCCGGTTTGCGACCATAAGGGTCCACCGGATCGTCAGGATATTTTCTTAGACCTGTTTTTAGTCCACCTTCATAAGGTGCATCAATCCAACTATGTGCGATATAAGCATCGATACCGCTGAGTGCCTCTACCTTTTTGAGCGCAAAAGCCAATCCGGCAGCCTGCTCTTGTAATGCGGCTTCGGTGTAGTCGAGCGAATTTGGATTCTGTTTGGATAAAAACAAGGTCCTTTTTTGTCCGTTATAAAACGTATCGGGATTTTTGATCCATTTATCCAAGACTTCCAGATTTTTAAACGTCACATATGGAGTACCGAAAAAGAATTTGGCCTTGGGGTCTTCCCAAGAACGAGGGTTGATCAAGTCTTCCGGATAAGGGTGGATTGCTATTCCACATTTGAAATCACCTTCGACTTTACAATAATCTAATAACAATTCTAATAATTCTTGTGCTGGATAACAGTTCGTGTCTTTTTCGTAATTGATAGCCCAAAAATGATCGAGAGAGATAAAAACCTCTGCGTCATCATTGTATTTTTGGACCGTATAATAAATCAAGCGCATGGATTTGATATATATATCCATAAATTCCAATGGCGTTTTATTTCCTGCACTGACCCATATTCCATTTGAATTTACCAGATTTATAAAGCAAAGCCATAAAATGAAAACAAAAGCCAAACAAGTGCAAATAAAATAGCTTATTTACAATACTTTGCAGGGCGTTTGATGTTTTCAGTTGTTTTCATTCTTTTCAGTTGATTGGTTCTTTTTCGGTACAATTTTGTTTCTCGTTTGTTTCTCAATATCGACCTTTATCATATCTTTGCAACAGAAACAAAATTATGAAGGGATTGATATGCCACGAATAAAGAAGCCTACAAAAGTAAAAGAGCCTGTCCGCCTTCGGACAAAGAAGCTGGCAGATGGAAGCCAAAGTCTGTATCTTGATATATACCGTTTCGGCAAACGAACATACGAATATCTTAAGTTGTACCTCATTCCGGAAACGGACAACAATGCCCGTCTGCAGAATCAGGCGACCATGAATGCCGCCAATGCCATCAAGTCCAAACGCATTATCGAGCTGACCAACGGCGAGGCCGGTATAGAAACCAAAGAGAGAGTTTACCTGCTTGACTGGATGAACACCTACAAGGAGAACCAGGCCAAGCGTGGCAAAAAGGACGGTTATCAAATTGACATCACTATACGTATCTTGAAGGATTATGCGGGAGAACGTATGTTGATGGATCAAATAGACAAGACATTCTGCCAGAATTATCTTGACTACCTTCAGGCCGAATACCGTTCGAGAGGCAAACGAGTGTCGAATTATACACTGCATACTTATTACCGGGTATTGAACGGAGCATTGAATGCGGCTGTCAGGGCCGAGATCATCAAGTCCAATCCTTTCACGAAAATCAGCAAGTCGGAAAAGATCCGTCTGCCTGAAAGCAAACGGTCATACATGACCATTGAAGAGGTTCGGGCGCTGATTGCTACCCCGATGAAGAATGAGGCCGTAAAACAGGCTTATTTATTTTCTTGCTTCTGTGGGTTGCGAATAAGCGACATTATCGGTTTGAGATGGAAAGATGTTTTTGTGGACAGAGGACAATACCGCCTTGCTGTGTCCACGCAAAAAACCAAAGAGCCGATTTATTTGCCGCTTTCACCAGAAGCGTTAAAGTGGATGCCGGAGCGAGGAGACAAGATGGCGGAAGACCACGTCTTCGACTTACCGAGTCTAACGATGATAAACGTGCTGCTCAAACCCTGGGCTAAAGCAGCAGGCATAGACAAACGTTTCTCATTTCACACCGCCCGTCACACGTTTGCGACGATGATGCTAACGCTTGGCGCTGACCTCTATACAACCTCGAAGTTGCTCGGTCATGCCGACGTGAAGATGACACAGGTATACGCCAAAATCGTCAATCAGAAAAAGGACAATGCGGTCAATTTGGTAAACGGATTATTCGACTGAAACATGAATAGTCCTTTGTACCAGAGCGGCCATATATATTTTAGTTTACTTTAGTATCTATATATAAGGGAGAAAAACTAAACTAAACTAAACCATTTTCAAGTAAACAATTGAAAGGAAATCGGTGGCGAAAGTTTGATCCAAATAAGGGCTTTTACCGCCTTATATAAAAAGGAACAAGTCGTCTATAGGATTGACCTTCCGCCAATGAAAAATATCTCTGAATAGGCTGCTGGAATATGCTGCCCGACTCGGATAACGGTTCCCGTTTCTTCTTTCTGTTCCCCTTATATTGCTTGATAGACGTGCGTGATGCCGGAGGAACTCAGATGGTAATTCTGCGTCGGAATATACCAACCTGTTTGCCACTTTATAATCAGGCCAATATTGGACAACGAGACTGCCCCTGCTTGCAGATTGTGTGGCAGCCCTCCCGCCGCCGAACGGTGGTAGGGGTATTAGGCTACCCCAAAAGAAATTTCGTGGCAGACGGGCAAGCCCGTTGGAGAATGGTTGTGGCAAGAACATAACACAATTATTGAAGCGAATTATCGCTAAACTTCCACTTGATTATTCAGGATTTCAACTACCCTTTATCCAAAAAATACAAAAAAATACAGCCGAATGGCGCTGTATTTTTTAGCCAAAAAAGGTAATTTAATTTAGCCACATATGGAAATTCTAAAATATAGTATTATCTTTGCCTTATAATCAGTATATAGATATGAAGACATATAAACCGAGAATTGCGGATAAGGAGTTACAACGAAAGCTGGCAGGTATCGGTGCCGTTTTGATTGAAGGACCTAAATGGTGCGGTAAAACTACAACTGCGGAGCAACAGGCGTCCACAATCATCTACATGGACGATCCTTTGTACAAAGAACAGAATCTCCGTATGGCTGATATAAATCCGAAAGCGTTGTTGGTCGGAGAATGTCCCATATTGGTAGATGAATGGCAACTTGCTCCCAAATTATGGGATACAATCCGCTTTGAAGTCGATCACAGAGAAGGCGAAGGTCTTTTTATTTTAACTGGTTCGGCTGTTCCTGCAAAAACAGAAGAAATTCATCATTCAGGAGCAGGTAGATTTGCATGGCTAACTATGCGTCCCATGAGTTTATACGAGTCGGGGGAATCTTCTGGAGAAGTGAGTTTGGAGGGGATGTTTGAAACTCCAGATAATATAATGGGAATCAACAAATTGTCGCTTGATGATATTGCTTTTTTAATTTGTCGAGGTGGGTGGCCTCGTGCATCATTGCAAACAGGAGATATTGCGCTGGATCAAGTGAAATACTATTATGACGCTGTGACGCGTTCGGATATTTCTCGAGTAGATGGCGTTCGACGCAATCAAGAACGGGCAAAACGATTGATGCGTTCATATGCTCGACATCAAGGTTCTCAGGCTCCAATCAGTACTATTGTAGAAGATATGCGAGTGAATGATGAGGAATCAACGGATGTAAAAACAGTTACTTCTTATATTGACGCTCTGAAAAAAATTTTTGTCATAGAAGATTCTGTTGCATGGAATCCTAATCTGCGCTCAAAGACAGCTATTCGGACATCTGATACCAGGTACTTTGTTGATCCGTCAATTGCTGTTGCTGCTTTGGGTCTTGGCCCCAAGGACCTGATTAATGATCTGAATACAATGGGGTTGTTGTTTGAGACGCTTTGCATCCGGGATTTACGCGTATTTGCGAGCGCTTTAGATGGACAAGTTTATCATTTTCGAGACAAGTACGGCCTCGAATGTGACGCAGTTGTTCATCTGCGCAATGGTAAATTTGGCCTTATCGAAATAAAACTTGGCGGAGACCAACTTATAGAGCAAGGCGCAACTACCTTAAAAACATTGGCTGCAAAGATAGATACGGATAAAATGAAAGCCCCGTCTTTCTTAATGGTGTTGACGGCTACAGGAAAATTTGCCTATCGACGTGCAGACGGAGTTTATGTGGTTCCTATTGGATGCTTAAAAGACTAATAAACGATATGACACAGATACAACATAACCAACTGGTCTCATTTATATGGAATATTGCTAACGATGTTCTTGTAAACGTATATAACAAGGGGGATTACCGTAAAGTGATTCTCCCGATGATTGTATTGAGACGCTTCGATGCCGTTTTAGAGGATACGAAAAAAGAGGTTTTAGCGATGAAAGAACGCTTAACCGCAGCCAATATCATTCAACAAGACGAAGCATTGTGTGCTGTTGCTGGACAAGCATTCTGCAACAGTTCTCCATTTACGCTCAAAGATTTGAAATCAAGGACCAATTCCCAACAATTAAAATTGGATTTCATTGCTTATTTGGATGGCTTTAGTGCCAATGTTCAGGACATTATTACAAAATTCAAATTTCGCAATGAGATAGATACATTGGTCGAAGGCGGCGTATTGGGGTTGCTCATCGAAAAATTTGTCGACAATAGAATCAATTTAAGTAATCGTCCCGTCTTATTTGATGATGGCTCTGTGCGTCTGCCAGCTCTTGACAATCATTCTATCGGTACCGTCTTTGAGGAGTTGTTACGTCGATTCAACGAAGAAAACAATGTAACCGAAGCAGGAGAGCACTTTACGCCTCGTGATATTGTCACATTGATGGCCGAAATTGCATTTGTTCCCATCATGGATAAAATTACTGACAGTTCTTATTTGATTTATGACGGGGCTTGTGGTACCGGAGGTATTCTATCCGTAAGCGAAGAGCGCCTTCAGCAACTTGCCGAAGCTCGGGGCAAACGCATCAATACGCATATTTTTGGTCAAGAATTACAGCCGGAGACATATGCGACATGCAAATCGGACCTCCTTATAAAAGGAGACGGAGAAGAAGCAAATAATATCTCGTTTGGTTCGACCATTTCCGAAGACGGTAAAGCCGGTATGAAGTTCGATTTCTGTATTTCCAATCCACCATTCGGGACTCCTTGGAAACGAGATTTGGAGAATTGGGGATTGAAAGATAAAAAGGATATTACCGATGGCAGATTCCTGATAGCATACGATGGAAATCCGGCCTATTCATTGGTTCCTAATATTGGTGATCCCCAAATGTTATTTTTGGCGAACAATATTAGTCGAATGAAGGATACCACCGAATTGGGAACTCGTATTGTTGAAGTCCATAATGGTTCGTCGCTTTTTACTGGCAATGCAGGAGGCGGTGAAAGTAACTTACGGAGATATATTATTGAAAATGATCTTTTGGAGGCCATTATTGCTGTTCCCGAGAAGATGTTCTACAATACAGGCATTGGAACTTTCATTTGGATTGTCACGAACCGTAAGGAATCCCGAAGGAAAGGAAAAATTCAATTGATTGATGCTACCGGTCTGAAATCACCTCTTCGTAAGAACCTCGGTGAGAAAAATTGTGAATTTACGCCGGAAATCAATGATCAGATACTTCGTGCTTATATGGATTTTGAAGAGACGCCTATCAGCAAGATTTTCGATAATTCCGAATTCGGGTACTGGGAAATCACGGTCGATCGTCCTAAACGCGACGAACAAGGCGTTATCGTCAAGAACAAACGAGGTAAAATCGAAATCGACAAGACGTTACGTGATAAAGAACAAGTTCCCCTAACATATGAAGGAGGTATCGAAGCTTTTGTTCGGAACGAGATTCTTCCATATACGCCCGATGCCATTGTTAATACGGACGATTATGTAATTGGTTATGAATTGAGTTTCACCAAATATTTCTATAAGCCCAAGCAGTTGCGAACGCTCGATGAGATTCGTGCCGACATTCGGGCCATAGAGGAATCGACAAAAGGATTGTTGAACCAAATATTAAATTAATTATGGAGATCAATCTAAAACAAGCTATTTCAATGTTTTTTTCACAGTCTTCATTTGATATGGTTTATCTGGAGGCTGTCGCTAATGCATTGGACGCAGGAGCCTCAAAAATACATATTCATTTTTCTGCATCTACGCTTTCGAATATAAAGTCTTTCCATTTGACAATTTCCGATAATGGTATTGGTTTTACTGATGAGCGATACACAAAGTTTTGTCGCCTTTTGGAAGTTGACAAAGACGACAAAACACATCGTGGCCTTGGGCGATTGGTTTACCTGTTCTATTTTGATAACGTTAAGGTAATCAGCCATTATAATGGAAATCAATATCGTGAGTTTAATTTTGATAAGGAATTTGGGGCTGATGCTCCTAACAATAGTTCTACTTTAGATAGTGAGCACGAGAGCGGCAGTACTCTGGAAATGACAGGATATAATTTATCTAAATTAAAAGAGAAAAATTTTGCTGATGCCGAATGGATAAGAAGACGAATTTTAAAGAAATTTTATTCTCTACTATACAAAGCAAAAAAGAATGGTAATGATATAAATATCACTATCCAATCTACCATAGGTAAAACAAACGTAGTACGCACAATTAGTGCAGCTTCAATTCCTGAGTTGAATGAGAAAACAATTGTGTCTAAATATTCCCTTGACGGGGAGATGACACTGTATTACTCTGTTAAAGAGTGCGATATAAAAGATTCATCGGTAATTACTGCTATCTCTATTGATAATCGAAATGAATCAATAGATGTCTTTGCTGATGAGAGTATCCCCAAAGGATATGATATGGTATTTATTTTATACTCAGATTCTTTTCAAGGACAAACGGATGCTACTCGGCAGGTCATAACGATTAAACCGTCTGACATGAGAATGCTCCAAAAAATATTTAGAGACGAAATAATAACCATACTTTCTGATTTGGCACCCAAAATAATAGAACAGACACAGCGTACATCCGAACAATTAAACAATCAATTTCCCCATTTGAGAGGCTATTTTGAAGAAGATACTATTGGAATAAGTTCGAAAAATGAAGTTATCAAGGAAGCGCAGACGCGTTTTATCAAAGATCAGCGAGATATTCTTTGTAAGTCAACCGATTTAACTGAGCCTGAATTCGAAAAGTCAATGAATTTGGCTGGTAGGGCATTAACAGAATATGTGCTATTCCGCCAGAAAACGATTGACCGATTAAAAAAGATTGATAAAAAGGATCGAGAGTCTGAAATTCACAACATATTGGTTCCGATGAAAAGGATTCTTCGTTCTGGAGATTTCAGCCAAGATATTTACATAAACAATACATGGATATTAGATGACAAGTTTATGACGTATTCCACAGTCTTAAGTGATATGGAAATGACAGACTTGCTTCGAGAATTAACAAAAGGCGAGGTTATAAAAGATGATGATAGACCGGATATTGCAATTATCTTTTCAGACGATCCAAAAACCACAGAAAAGTTTGATGTCGTAATTGTTGAATTAAAGCGCAAAGGATTAAAGCCAGAGGACAATGTTCGGGTTGAAGTTCAACTCGAGAAAAGAGCGAGAGGATTATATGGATTGTACCCCGGTAAAGTGCAATCATTGTGGCTATACGGAGTAGTTGAACTTGACAATGATTACAAATCACATTTATCATCAGCAGGATATCATCCTCTATATTCTAAAGGTAATGTTTTTGTAAATACGAATGATATCACTGTAGATTGGGAGTCGGGTATAAAGATTCCGGCGGTACGTTATATTCTGGATCTCGATGCAGTTGTTAATGATGCAGATGCAAGGAATCTAACCTTCTTGAATCTGATTAAAAGTAAATTTGAAGCACAATAGAAATGACAGTATATCCAACATATAAGGACAGCGGTATCGAATGGCTTGGTCAAATTCCAACTCATTGGGAAATGCTTAAAGCAAAATATATGTTTCAGAAAAATAAAAGAGAGGTCCAAGATGGCGACAAAGTGATTACATGCTTTCGGGATGGTCAGGTTACTTTACGAGAAAATAGACGTACAACTGGATTCACAGAATCAATTACAGAAATCGGCTATCAAGGAATTAGGAAGGGAGATTTGGTTATACATCAAATGGATGCATTCGCTGGGGCAATAGGGGTTTCTGATGCAGATGGCAAAGGTACATCGGTGTATCATTGTTGTACCCCAAAAGGTGAATATCTAACATACTATTATGCACATGTCATTAGAGAAATGGCATTAAAAGGATATATTCAATCCTTGTATAGAGGAATTCGTGAGCGATCGTCAGATTTTAATTATGTAACATTTGGCAACTGCCTTTTGCCTGTTCCTTCTCCATCAGAACAACGGCAAATTGTTGCCTATCTGGATTATAAGTCAAACAAGATAAATGAACGTATATGTCAGAGAGAGAGAGAGAGTTGCAAACTATATCTGAATTAAAGCAGGCGGAAATTGCCACCGTTGTTACCCGTGGCCTCGTTCCCAATGTCCCGATGAAAGAGAGTGGAATCGAATGGTTGGGAAAAATTCCGGCTCATTGGAATGTGAAAAGAATAGCCTCTGTTTCACATGAGATTAATGATTCTAATGTAACAATGGAATACACCCAACCATCGCAATTCAAATTTGGAGAAATTGTATTAAAGTCAATAATTGGGGAAGGAGAATATGATGAGAATATAAAGAAGTGCAGATTGTTCAAAAAAAATGATATTTTAATCAATGGACTAAATCTTAATTATGATTTTGTTACACAAAGAGTTGCGAAATCAAATTATGATGGAATTATAACTCCTGCTTATATAGTAATAAGGGTAAAAGATGGATTGTCAGCAGATTATGCGATGTTTTTATTCAAATCCATTGATAATAAAAAGATCTTTAATGGTTGGGGTACTGGGATTCGTCTAACTTTGTCGTATAAAGAGTTAAAAAAGCAATGTATCCCAATTCCTCCCAAAGAAGAACAAGACGCAATAGTAGCATATTTACAATCTCGAATTACATTTATTGATAATTATATAGCAAAATTAAAAGAGGAAATCAATTACCTGCAAGAGTATAAGCAACGCCTAATTTCTGATGTCGTAACAGGAAAAGTCGATGTCAGAGGAGTAGAAATACCAAACGAAGAATAAAAAGGAGAAATATTATGGCAACAGATATCAGCGAAGCCGGTTTAGAGAAGATAATATCCGACTATCTGGTCGATGTGAATGGTTACGAGCTCGGCAAGGCTGCTGAGTTCAGTAAAGAGTATGCGCTCGATGAAGGGCGAGTATTACGGTTCCTGCAAGCCACACAGCCCGAAAAGGTGAAAGCCGCACATATTCTGGATAGTGAGTATGAGCGGAACAAATTTTTTGTCAGTTTGCGCAAGAAATTGGGCGAGGCTGGGATTATCGACATCCTTCGCAACGGTTTCAGATATCTGGCTTATAAATTCGACCTTTACTATTCTACACCCTCGGAACAAAATCCGATGGCGAAAGCATTGTATGCCCGGAACATTTTCAGTGTCACGAGGCAGGTGACCTATTCCAAGGAATTTCCCCGATTGGCTTTGGATTTGGCAATCTTTATAAACGGCTTGCCAATCGCTACATTCGAACTGAAGAACAGACTGACCAAACAAAATGTCGATGATGCGGTCAATCAATACATGAACGACCGCGACCCGAAGGAGTTGATCTTTAACTTCAAGCTATGTGCAGTACATTTTGCGGTCGATGACAACGAGGTGAAAATGTGTACACGGTTGTGCGGTAAGGCGTCCTGGTTCCTGCCGTTCAACAAGGGGAACAATGACGGTGCAGGCAATCCGCCCAATCCAGATGGCATCAAGACCGATTATCTCTGGAAAGAGATTTTGACCAAGGAATCGTTGTCGAATATTTTGGAGAATTATTCGCAGGTGGTCGAGAAAATCGATAGGAAGACGAACAAGGTTGTCGGCGAAACCATGATTTTCCCACGTTATCATCAATTGACGGTGGTTCGCAAACTGTTGGCCGATACCCTTCGGAATGAAGTCGGGAAACGCTATTTGATTCAACACAGCGCAGGAAGCGGCAAATCGAATTCGATTGCATGGCTGGCATATCAGTTGGTCAAACTGGAGAAAAGCGGAAAGACCTTTTTCGATTCAATTATCGTGGTTACTGACCGTGTGAATCTTGATCGACAGATTCGGGACACAATAAGACAATTCATGCAGGAGCGGAGCGTTGTTGGCTGGGCCGACGACTCTTCCACACTCGGTTCGCTGCTTAATGCGGGGAAGAAGATAATTATTACAACCATTCACAAATTCCCGTTCATTTTGTCGAGCATAGGCACGGAAAATAAGGACAAACAGTTTGCCATCATTATCGACGAGGCCCATTCGAGCCAGACGGGAAGTCTGTTTGCCAAGATGAATATGGCCGTTTCGGGAAATGTATGCGATGACGAGGAAGATATCGAAGATAAAATCAACAAACTCATAGAAGGGCATCGGATGGTCCGAAATGCCAATTATTACGCATTCACCGCAACACCCAAAAACAAGACTTTGGAGATGTTTGGAGATGCGATACCACAGCCTGACGGGCAAGTACGACATGTGGCTTTTCATACCTATTCAATGCGTCAAGCGATTCAGGAACGATTTATTCTGGATGTGCTGGAACATTATACCCCGGTATCAAGTTTCTATAAACTTGTGAAAAAATCGGAAGATGACCCATTATTCGACAATGAAAAGGCACAAGCCAAACTCCGTGCCTATGTTGAAGGCGATCGAACTACAATCCACCACAAAGCGGCTATTATGGTTGAGCACTTCCATACGAATGTCATCAGCAAAGGGAAAATAGGAGGACAAGCTCGTGCAATGGTCGTGACCAGCAGTATCGAACGAGCTATAGATTACTATTTTGAATTTTGCCGATTGCTGGAAGAACGAGGAAGCCAGTATAAAGCCATAATCGCATTCTCCGGAGAAAAGGAGTTGCCAAACAAATACAGGGCGTACGGAAAGATGACCGAAGCCTCGTTGAATGGATTTCCGAGTGCAGAGATTGAAGATCGCTTCAAGAAAGACCCCTATCGTTTTCTTATTGTTGCCAATAAGTTCCAGACGGGCTATGATGAGCCGCTGCTTCATACGATGTATGTAGATAAGATTCTGACGGATATCAAAGCCGTACAAACTTTGTCTCGACTCAATCGGGCCCATCCCAAAAAACGAGACACATTTGTTCTTGATTTTGCTAATGATCCGGAAGACATTAAAAAATCGTTCCAGCGCTATTACAAAACGACTGAATTAGCCTCGGAAACCGATCCAAATAAGCTCAATGACCTTATTACTGAGTTGGAAAAACATCAAGTATATACGGCCGAAGATGTTGAACGTTTAGTGGGATTATTTCTTGGCGCATCGGATCGTGAAATGATTGATTCGATTTTGGACACATGTGCCGAGAATTACAAGACTCTGAATACCGATTCACAGGTAAAGTTCAAGAGCAGTGCCAAAAGTTTTATCAGAACCTATGCTTTTTTGGCTGCCATATTGCCTTTTGGGAGTGCAGAGTGGGAAAAGTTGAGTATTTTTCTCAATTTGCTTATTCACAAGTTGCCGACTCCGGAAGGAGATGATTATACAGAAGGGTTACTTGATGCTGTGGATTTCAATAGCTACAAAAATACGATTCAGGGAGAACAACGTATTATTTTGGACAATGAAAAAGCGGAAGTCCAAGCCATTCCCGTAGGACGGAGCGGAGGCATTACATCCCCGAATCTTCAGTCGCTGACAACGATTTTGGAAGAGTTCAACACTCGATTCGGTAATATTCCTTGGACGGATTCAGATCGTATCCGGCAACAAATCGCTGCTATTCCTGAAGAAGTTGCTAAAAATGAAGCTTATCAGAATGCAATTCGCAATTCTGATAGAGAGGTTGCGAGAATTGAAAGTGACAAAGCATTGATGTCGATTATCCTTAGGTCCATGACGTCTGGATTGGAGCTCTACAAAGAATACCAAGATAATCCATCATTTCAACGGTGGCTACAGGAGTTTGTTTTTGAAAGGACATATAATCAGAATCGTTAATATTGAGTAGAGACTATGTAAGTATAATACAGCGAAAAGAGAAAAAGACGAGCTTTACTTTATTCCCATCTTATATATATTCATTAAAGTAAAGTCAAACAAAGGGAAAAAGATGGCTGCGCCAAAACTGATTGGTTACAGCCATTTTTCTTTTGGCTGCATTGTTGAACAAACTGAAAAAATTCAGTTTACTTTAGTCTATTAGCTCTATATATAAGCTAAACCAAAGTAAACTATATTTAGATAGGCATATTTGCTTGTCAGTATGCCTATGGCTATTACGGTAAAAGCGGTTTTGGTTGCCAATAAAAGGGAAGCACAGGCTGAAGAGAGATCGGGAGTTTTTCTTTTTTGGCTGCAAGTATGTTTATCAATAAATATCCCTTGGAGCAGAGAGAATAACTGCTCACAGTAAAGCTCGGACTCCTTGTGCAAACAAGTGAAAGGAATGAAACCTAATGAAAATAGAAAAGGTTTGAATTTGCTTTAATTGATTATTTTGTTTCTGTATTGTTTCTTAATCAAAGGGGTGGAAAATGTTAAAATATTGATTATGCGTAAATTATACATTAAAAATCTCCATTAATTTCAGATTTACCAGATTTCTGTAACAGCAAAGCCAACGCACCGTTTCCGGCAAACGTTACCTCAAAGGTACGAAACGAATCGTAAAAAGCAACGGTCGGGTGTTCTGTTTCCTTAATTTTTCAATCTCTTTTTGTCCCTTTTCGTGTTGTCCTGGAATGGACAGCGCCTCGTTCGCACCTCTTTTGCCAGGAATCTGACGCATAAAGAACTCTTTATGCCGAAAACGCTTCATTCCGTCCGAAGGTCGGACGAGACGAAGGCCGTATGATGGACATGGTAGGCGCGAACCCGGAAACAGCCCGCACCGGAAAGGAACGGACTATCTGCCCCGGCCTGCACGCCTGCTCGCGCGCCTGCCCCTATCGGCAAACAAACTCTCCATTTAATTAAAAATCTGTTACATTAACGCCGCAAACATACGGATTATTTTGTAAATTGCATCCATACGAATTGTCCGTTTATGAGAGTATGGATCTTTTGCATCCTGTCGGCATGGATGCTCGGTGCTTGCAACAGCAATCGAAAGTTTTCCGAATCGTTGCTGAAGGCCACTTTACAACAGGCGGATGGGAACGCAGGGGAATTGATTTCCGTTCTGGAGCACTACGAAGATGATCCGCAAAAACGCGAAGCCGCCGAATTTCTGATAGCGAACATGCTCGATCAGGTCAGTTTGGATTCGGCTTCTGTATCTAATACTCAACCCTATTATGATTTTTTAGCAGAATATGTCGAGAAAAACGGAAAGTACAAAGATTCCCGTATATATTACTATTTCTGCGATAGTCTGCAAAATATACTTCCCAGATCGACAAGATATGTTACTGAATACTATAGACCAGACCCGACATTTTTGTCCGCATGTTTTCTGATCGACCACATCGACGAGCGGTTCGATGAATGGCGTAATACTTCGTGGAAAGACAGAATCGACTTCGAAACATTTTGCAACTATATTTTGCCCTATAAAAGTCACTATGATTACTGGGATGGAAGCTCAGTGTATTTCCAGAAAAAATATCGTGATACGCTTTCCTGCTATGCGGACAGTTCTTATGTGCAGGCAGGGAAATATCTAAATGCTATTGTACAGAACGATTTTCAACAGGATGCTCCGTTTTTCTGTGAATTTCCGTTTATGATGCCGACTTCTGCCCGTAATTTTACATTATCCCGACTGGGGACATGTATTGAAGCGAATGTTGTCGCAATTTCTGCCTTGCGAAGTTTTGGAATTCCAGCGACCTTAAATTTTATTCCTTATTGGGGAAATTCCAACGCAGGACACCATTGGACGGAAATTATTGGAGAGAAGCGGTCGGAGCGATACAATAATAGACAACTTCCAAGTCCTGAGAATAGGGAGGATATTGTCAATAGTATGTTTTGGTTGAAATTTGATTGTAAAACAACAGTCGGAATACCAGAGCAGGTACAGATTCGGACATGTCGAACTGTGCCTAAAGTGTATCGGAGCAACTATGCTATCCAGTCAGGGAGTTTGGCGTCAGTTGCTTCATCGGAGGAAATTCCACCTCTTTTTGCAGACAAGGGAATGGAAGATATTACGGACAGCTATGTCGAATGTTCGGATGTTAAAATTTCGTTGCAAAGGGTAACTGAATTAAATCGACATGCTTATCTGTGTTGTTATGAGCCCGAAAGTTTGTCATGGACTCCTGTAGCGTGGGGAGAAATACACAAAGGTGAAGCACGGTTTAAAAAAGTAGGTAAAAACATTGTGTATTTACCTGCAATATATGAAAACGGAATGGTTATACCTGCGGGTGACGTTTTTTTGCTGACAGACGCAGGGAATGTAGTGCCGTTGGACGGGAGCGAGGACGTACATCCGGAAGTAACGTTGTACAATAAGGTTCCTTTCCGGAATCACTGTCTGTATTATGCTTATGTAATGCTCGGCACCCGCTTTCTGGCAGCGAACCGTCCGGATCTGGCCGATACGGTATCTTTACACACGATAGACAAGATTCCTTTTTACGGTCAGGATGTTACGGTCGATCAGGCTCCGCTTTCCCGTTACGGTATCTATCGTTTTGATCTGGCTCGACCTGTTTTCATTGCCGAACTCGAATTTTGGGGACTCGATGAGAACGGGAATGAGGTTCCGTTGAAAGGGAAACCCTTTGGAAATCCGGGGTTGTTTGGAAATACATTGAGAGAGATGATCGATGGCGACCGGGTAAGTTTTTTTTATGGAGCTCATGATGATGTAAATTATGTAGGTTTGGATTTCGGGAAACCGTACCGGATAACCCGTATCAAATATCATCCTCGTAGCGATGATAACAATATAGTACCCGGTGAATTATACGAGCTGTACTATTGGACTATTGACGGGTGGAAATCATTGGGAAAACAGAAGGGACGAAGCGATAAAACACTTCGGTATTCAACTATTCCGAAAAATCTTTTATTGCGTCTTCATAATCATACGAGAGGTAAAGAAAACCGTATTTTTATATATGAGAACGATAAACAAATATATTATTGATATTCTACTGAGCCGGTCTTAAAATCAAATGTTTTTTGTGTTTTTAATGGTTTTAAATTTTCTATAAGCCAGTTGCAGCGTTTTACTGTCATGCGCCGAGTAGAAACCATATTTTGGGATAGATATAAGTATATGGAGCTTAAAGATATGAGTAATATGGCTGTTCTCTGAAAAGTTATTGGATTTTTTTATTTTTTTAGTGTTGTAATTTGTTAAGTTGAGTTGAAATAATTATATTGAGGCCATAGCGATTTGATCTATAGTTTTAAATGAGTCTGCCTATGGGAAAAATAAACACTATTGTGATCGCGGAGTGAGTGCAAACATATTACGCTCGGTGTCTTTGTCAGAACAAAGACCTCCGTATTCCAAGATGTCTCACCCAATAATATCAACCAATTTTATAGGATTTTTGATATGAAACGGATGTCTTTTAAAATAGTCATTTCATTAATGGCTGTTCTGTGGGTGGTGTTAACGAGTGTTTTTATACAGAGCTGTAAGTCGGATACAGATTCTTTTTCGTCGGATTTGGCAGCACAGCAAAAAGCGGCTTCGTTGTCTTTGTCATGGGAGAAAGGATTGTCTCGATGTATTCGGTTCAGTGGGCCTATTCTTCAAAAATACGGACTTTCACTGATCGATTATCAACTGTCAGATGTAGTTGGCAGTGATGAAATCAATAAGGGTATTGCATCGGATACCCGGATTCCTGTTTATGATAATACAGAGGATTGGAATGATTTTACCATTAGGTTATTTGGCGATGTAGATGTAAATACACGACAAAAATATTTGGAACGTAAGATTCTGGATATTGAACAAAATGAGTTAAGCGATCTTGCAGTTGTTAAACTGACATGGAATTACAACGGGGAATGTTTTGAAACACAATGTTATGTTTCAGATACGGAAGTCATTTACGATCCTGTTTTTAGTAATTTTCACTTCATTTCTTTTTCCGAGGGTCCGCAATTATTGGCCCCTTGTCTGACTCAGATTAAAACGAAAAGCGAACCGGTTACGGGTAAGCCCGGTCCGGTATCGACAATTTTTGAAAAAAAAGTTGTAGATCAAAAAGCCAATGGAGACATAAGGGCACAAGCCGCAGTATCTGTCATTGTATATGGTATGAGAGATAGCACGGGTGTAGTTTCAATTACAAGTTATGAGACAGCTGCTCCATATTCAGCAACAGCGGGTAATTCCGCTAAAGCGGAAGTAAAAGTGACCTCTTTTGAGAAAGGTCAGAATGGACATCTGCAATTTGATTTTGCATTAGCGACCAGTAGAGGAAATGATATTAGCTTCGATTTTAAATACGGAGTAGGCTTTTCTATTTCACAAGGGGCATCAGGGGAAACAGGATCGAAATATATAGATGCATCGGAACTTAAGTAAGTTCGTTATATACCAGACAATCCCTTTAATTCAATAGGGATTGTCTGGTATATAACGAAGAAGTCAGTAGTATTTGAAAAACATCTCTATCCTTACGAGATATGAGGGGATAGTAATATTTCGAGGAAATTATACAAATCAAACCAATATTAATTTAAAATTCAAAGTTATGCGAAACATTTATTATTTACTTGCTGCGCTTATCTGGGGAAGTGTAGTCATGAAAGTTTCAGCCCAGTCTCCAACGGATAAGGAGATTACTCTTTTTGAAGTCGGTGCTCCGCTTACGTCGGACGAAAGCAATTTCAGTAATCTGTTCTGTAATTTTCCTCGATACATTGAAAATAGAGCGGGGATTGAATTAGTGTCCTATAAGAAAGTAGGGATCGTCAAAAACCGAAGCCATGCCCAGAAATATTTGAAAAAAAATTTCGGAGCATCAAGCAGTATCTTTTGGGATATTATACGCCATACGGGCAGTACATCTACCAACATTTCCAAAGAGACTACTGATTCGAGAATATGGCTCGATGTAATGCCTGCGGATAATGCTAATTTTGAGGATTCTTATGAAATGACCCGGAGAGAAAAAAGAAAACAGACGGTTGCGTTTATCGACGTCGGAGACAGTATTTACGAGATAACATTCAGCTATAATAATAAACAATATGCGTATTATGTTTTCGTCGATCCCCAAAATCATGCTGTGGTAACGCAGGGAAATATTTTCGCATTTACAATTCCATACGATCATATAGCTTATGTCGATGCTCATAAGTAAAATGTCGCTATTGAAAATAAATTGGCAGGGAGCGGTTGATTTAACCGTTCCCTGTTTGTATATTTAAATTGGATATTCACAACTTATCACCCTATTTCAGTAATCCGTTTGGCCGGTCAGGTATTGATGAACTTGGGTGTATATGGAAAACAGCCTTTTAAAAATTTCCCGAATCGGTATTCCGCTTCTGCTGATCGGTACCTTATTTTTATCTTCAGACTTTTTTATAGACAGAGAGATCAATCCTAAGATCTATGCTTTTGTTGTCTTGAGCTATGTTTTCGGTATATGTTTGTTATTACTATACCGAAGAAAACTCATGATAAGTTCATGGGGGATCACGGTCATTTTATTTATATTGTACATAAATGTCGATTCAATGTTTACGGCTTCCTGCCGACTAACGACTTTATGTTTATGGGGATTTGGAGTGCTTTTATTGTTTTTTACCCACGTTCCGATATCGAAAAACACGGACAGAATCATTGTCTTGTTGTGCGTATTGCAATCGGTTTATGGCCTATTACAGTATTGGAATTTAATTCGAAATACGACTATTTTTCCTGTGACGGGAAGTTTTGATAATCCGGCAGGTTTTTCCGCATGCTTATCAACGGCTTTCCCTCTGATCTTTTTGCTCTTACAGAATAATAAATTATACAAATTATCGGGAATCGTATCGGGAGTTATTATCGGAACGGCTATTGTCGTTTCTGGATCGAGAGCTGGAATTATTTGTCTTACGATTTCACTTTTTATATATGCTTACACTCGTTTATTTCCCAAAATCGGAAAATTGAGATGGCTATTATTTCTCTGCTTGCTCATAGTAGGAGCCGCTTTATTCATTCATCTTTACACACTAAAAAAAGATTCGGCAACCGGTCGTATTTTGATCTGGCGAGTCACGACCGATATGATTGCGGATAAACCGATATTGGGCGGTAGGAGCGGTTCTTTTCACGCGAATTACATGCAATATCAGGCTCGGTTTTTTGAGCGGAATTCATGCAGTCGATATGGTTTATTGGCTGACAATATCAATCATCCTTTCAATGAGTATCTTTATTTGATAGTTGAATACGGTTTAATAGCCTTTATTCTATTTATCGTTCAGGCTGTTGTTTTGGTTCGACAGTACCATGCGTCTTTGCCATATACGCTCTGTTTGCTTTCGTTAGGCCTATTTGCTTTATTTTCTTATCCACTCAAATATCCTTTTACATGGGTAATTGCGGCTTACTGTCTGGCCCATTTTGTAAGAAAAAAGAGTAATAAAACGGTTTTTTCAATTGCAAGAATCAAATGGCTAAAGGTAGTCGGAGCCCTCTTTTTGTCCATAGGATTGTTTCGTGTAATTCAAGACATTCGGTTTGAGTACGAGTGGATGCGTGTAACACAGGTAGAATATTCTGCGCCGACATCGGAAGTACTTCGGCAATACGGGAATCTTTATGATCGTTGGAGCGGAAACTATCATTTTCTGTACAGTTATGCCGCTTTATTAAGCAGAAAAGGGGAATATGAAAAAAGCAATGAGATACTGACGGAATGCCAGCGTTATTTTGATGATTGTGATGTACAAACTATCGTAGCGGAAAACCATTACCATTTAGGAAATTGGATACAAGCCGAGTCGCATTATTTAACGGCGGCACATATGTGCCCGAACCGCTTTTTCCCGTTATACGGGTTGTATAAAATTTATATCGTTTTGAATGAAAGGAATAAGGCCCTAGAGATTGCCGATAGAATTCTTGTCAAGAAAGTGAAAATCCCTTCGCAAACAGTACAACATATTGTGGAAGAAATGCGAGAATATGTCAGGACAGAATCATGTAAATAGAAATATTATTACAAATCAATGCTTATCTTTACAAAAAAAGCGATATGAAGAGATCGGTATTCGACAAGGCATTGGATTCGTTCAATGAGTATATGGCGAATCAGGGCTGTTATCTATTCGATCCTCCCGTGCAAGAATTTTCGAGAGAAGAGGAGGGATATGTGTTTTTAGGGAATCGGAACAGTTCGTTCGGCCGCTATGAAATCGAGACGGGCGTATTCATACCGGACGGTGAAGACGAGATCGAATAAGCGCACGGGCCGACAAGCCGCCGGCCCGTGCTCTTACGATAAGGACTATTTTCCTATTACGGGAATCTGCACCTTTGCTTCGTCCCAGTCGCTGACCGTAACGGTAATTTTGGAGGATGTGACGTCGATGCGAATGGGGATCACCACCTCTTTGCCGCAGTGATAGTCGATCCGTTCGCCGTACCGGGCCAGGTAGTCGGACAAAGAAATTTCTCCGATCGTCTCTTCTTTCAGGCGAAGAGTTATCCGTACCTCGTTCTGACGTCCGAAACAGAATACGTCGAATGTGCCTTTCATCGTTCCCGTTTCGTCCTTTTCCAGCAGCGGCGTGAAACGCATCGTTTCCTGCAAAGGTTCTCCCCGGTAGTCGATTCCCGCAGGGATACCGTCGAACAGCACCCGGAAGTCGTCCGCGCTGCCGGAGAGCATATCGGCGCCGGTTACGCTCAGTTCGATACGGAAATATTTCTTGCAGAGTTCTATCCGGCGCACCTGCGGCCGGCCCCGCCGTACGGAAAAGCGCGCGAGGGCGTGGAAAAGACGCTCGGCGGTGCGGTTGGTCCCCGTATCTTTCCTTTTGCACAGCAGCTCCGTCATCCGCGACACACCGGGCGTAAGCACCGGACGTTCCATGCCGTCCGCATTGGCGAAGGTGACGACCGTATATTCCCCGGCGGGAACGCCGCTGAGCAGGGTTATCGAGTCGGTAAAACGTTCCCCGAAAGCGGTTATTTCCCGCAGAAACATCCCCGCAGGGTCGAACAGCAGGGAGACCGTATGTCCGATCTCTTCGTGCGTCGTGTTATTTCCGCTCATGTCGGTGTACCGGTATTCCACTACGAGGGTCGGTTTGGGATTGATTTCCATGTCGGCCTGTTCGTTCAGCGTGCAGGCGCAGAGTATTCCCGTAAGAAAAAGAAACAAAAGAGGTTTCATGGCATTAAGGATTGGTTGTGAGTTCAGTCAGTTCGGGATCGAGTTTTGCACGGAACCTCAGCCTCGGTTCCGCCCCGGCAGCCCTTTCGAAGTGCTCCGCCGCTTCGTCCCGGCGTCCTACCCGCATCGCGGCGATGGCATGCAGATAGTCGTTCTCGGCTCCGGCGGGCAGTTCCTGTGCGATTTCATGTGCCGATCGGTCGTATCCGAGCGACAGCAGGGCGATCAGGCTGTTGCGATCCCTGTACGAGTAGAGCAGGTTCACGGCATCGGCATAACGGCGCTCGCGCAGCAGCCGTACCCCGCGTGCATACAGCGTATCGGGTTCCGTCGTGTGGATCGTGTCTTTGATCATATCCCTTCGACGCAGGTCGTAACGAAAATCCACACAGCGAAGTTGGGGGTAATACTTGCGCCGGATATAGGCGTACTGCTCCGGGAAGCGTTCCCGGATCTTCCGTTCCCGCATATCCGGATCTTTCTCTTCTGCGATCAATTCCCGAATCGGTTCCTTATCGGCGATGCTGTCGTCTTCGAGGATCATCCTGTCAAGAGTCTTCCAGTCTTCGGCTATCCACCGTACCGTGACCGTCGTATCGACACCGTCTCCGAAGCGCCCGCGCAGATAGTTCCGCAGGGCATATCCCCGTTCCTTCGCCAGAAAGCCGTTCCGTGCGAATGGGCCTTCCGGCGACGAGGAGGCCGTCATCACGAGGCTGTCCAGATAGAACTCTTCCAGATCGACCACGCTGTCCATCAGCGCCGCGATCCGCTCCAGCTGTCGGCGGTTGTCTCCCAGCGTGTCGCACAGTTCGGTTCCGTTGACCCGGAAGGCGATGTAGTTCCGATCCCGCACGACGGCATACTTGTCGATTACGCGGATGCAGAATCTCGGCAGGGTGTCGATCAGCGAGAGCATGGAAGATACGGTGTAGCGGAGCGTGTCCGATGGCGGGAGCTCGTAACGGCTCCCGTCGAGCCCCCGCACCTCGCCTTCGAGTGTCACGACGAGCTGCTTGCTGCCGTTTCGGGGCCTGACCTGCTGCGTGTAGTAATAGTCGATCCGCTCCCGTTCTTTCACGACCGAATCCAGCCGCGCCCCGGAAGTGCGGGGAAAGCGTACAATTCGGTGATAGGCTTTGTCGAGAACGGATTCACGAACGGAGTCGATGGCATCCCGCATCAGCAAGTTCATACGTTCCCGATATCTGTCGAACTGCCACAGATCGCGTTCCTGTAAGCGACCGTACAATCCACCCCGCACGACGAGCTGCTCCAGTTTTACGGTCGAGTCTCCATCGTGTAGCTGGGGTGTAATGACAATTCCCAGGCAGTTTCCTTGTAAATGTTCAGGTACGGTAATTTGAAAGTCGAGCGTCACCAGCCCCATCCGTTCTACGACGACCTTGCTGCGTCCGACCACCCGCACTTCATCCAAACGGATCAGCATGCGGCGTTCGCCGTCCTTGTCCACCAGCGTTCCGGCCCAGTAGAGGGAATCGCCGTTCGGCCGTCTGACCCATCCCTCGCCGGGATGCCTGCCGCTTTCGGGTAGGCTGTCCTCCGACGCGGGCTTCCGCTTCTGCATGAGCGACAGCGCGGCGGCCGTACCCCGGCGCTCCATCCTGCGGGTCAGCGTGCAGGAGAGCACCGAAACAGAGAGTACGACCAGAAATACCATATTACGGATTTTCATAGCATAAGGGATTTAGAACAGGTACGAAAAACTCACTTCGGCTTTCGAGGGCAGAAGCATCAGCCGCCGGCTGCGGCGGATGATCTCGTCCTCGCTCCACGGAGTAAAGTATTCCCGGCGGGTATCCCTCACGTAATAGAGTCCCGCCCCGATCTCGGCGATCAGGCTCCAGCGCTTGGCAAGCATCCAGCAGTACCCGTAGGATGCGCCCGCACCAGCCAGCATGCCTTTGTGATGCCGCCGGCGGTTCCCCATATCGTATCGTCCTGCGGCGATATAAGTCCCAACGAAAGGGCCTACGTTCGGCTCGAAACGCCAGAAGCGCACGCCGGCCTGCCCGATCAGCAGTTTGGAGCGGAAGGCGTCCAGCCGGATCGGATTCCAGTAGAGGGAAGCGTCCAGCGAGAGTTTTTCACCGAGCATGAAATCCATGCCTGAGTGAAGCGTTCCGGTCATCAGGGCAAAGGCATCGACCCGCACGGCCCGAAGCTGGGCCGAGGCGGAGGCCGCCGTACAGAGCGTCAGTACGGCGGCCCATGTAGCGATCCGTTTCATGGCCATGCGATTATTTGTTCACGTGACTCCATACGGCCCCGTCGAGTATGTAAGAGACCGAGTTGTCCGACGGACGGTTCGTAATGTCCTGTACGAATCGGGAATAATCCCTGACCTGATAGCCGTGGCGCATGACGGACGTCGGGTTGCCCGAAGCGTCCGCGTAATAGAGGGGACTTTCGGCCGAATAGTAGAGCGCCTGCGCGGAATAGCTCGGGCGGTTCGGCGTGAGCATACAGCTCAGCGGATCGAGCTTTTTGATCTTCTGAGTCGACGGGGTGGTCGTGCTTTCGAGCGTCAGGGAGCAATCGAACTTCAGCGCGATCTCGTGCAGGAGCGGCCGGTCCGTATCGACCGAGAAATCGAGGTAGCTGTCCATTCGCACGAGTCCGCCGCTCTGCGGTACCCGGCACGTGCCGTAGACGAACCGGGGCCGGATGTGGATTGTCAGCGGGGTCATCGTCACGGAGCGCTCGACCGTCAGGCTCTGCCCGTTGGTATCGCTCAGGGTAAAGCGGATCAGCGCCGGGCCGCTCTGCGTTCCGGTAAAGAAGAACGTATGGCTGCCGGCCGGGAGAGTCAGCCGCCTGCCGTCGGTAATCGTATTGGACGCCGTGCCGTAGGCCAGCGTTCCCGCGCCTTGGGGCAGTTCGCATACGACGCCGAACGAGCCTTCGTACTCCCGCTCGGAGAGGTCGAGCGTGAACGATTGGGCGGTGTGGCAGACGCTCCCTGCGAGCGGCGACAGGTCCGCCACGATGGGTTCGGGAGCCTTGTAGGTCGCACGGAGCTCCTTTTCGACCGAGTACCCGTACCCGTCGGTTACGCTAAGACCGATGCGTACCTTGCCGGGCGCGGCCTGCGTATAGAGAATCGGCAGGCGGTACTCGCTGCCGGAGAAGTCGACCGGCAGCGGCGTGTTCTGCGCGAGGGGCCGTCCCTGAACGCGCAGCTCCGAGGCCGCGCCTTCGTAGATGCGGTACGAGAAGCTGTACGACGGATCGGGATTGTTGACGGTAAGCAGGCGCAGTTCGGTCGACAGGGGTTCGTCGGGACGATACGACGGCTTGACGCTGCCCAGTACGACGTCCGTCGTGGATACCCGCGTGTCGATGGTATTCTCGCCCAAGACGGTCGCATGGATGATGTAGCGGCAGTTGCGCCGAATGTCGAAATTGTCCGTATCGTTTTCGCCGGGATAGATGAAGTAGTCGAGCTTGCGCCCGGTCTGGTTCACGGCCTCGATGTGTATGCAGGTCGCTTGTTCCGGAGCGTTGTCGTGGGCTTTTTGCGTAGGGTCCGTAATGCCGGCCACGGTGCCTTGCAGATTCTCCGGCACGTAGAACGTTCCGTTGTAAGAGTGGCCCGTGATGCTCCGGGGGGCGTAGTCCGTCACCGCGTCGTCTTCCGAGGGCGCATTGTCTGCGAAGTAAGCCGCAAGGCGCGGGGCGGAGAGTATCTGTACGGAGCGCAGTGTGATCCGTTCCCTCTGTTGCGGTGCGACCGACAGGTCCAGTTCGATACGGGCGAGGCATCTTACGAGAGGTACCGATACGTTCGCAGGCCCCGTGATCGAGAGCTGCGTCTGGACGGACAGGGGCAGTATGTCACCGTGCGGCAGGTCCTCTTCGTTGACGGCCGTCATCCCTGCTTTCCGGAGTTCTTTTTCGGAGAGATTTCCCAGATCGCTTCCGACATTGGCAACGGCATAGAGAGTATATTCGCCTGCGGGCAGTTCGGTTCGAAAGTCGCCTGTCGCCGGGCTGAGATACAGATGCTTTGCGGCATCAGCGTTCGTGGTGTGAAAGAGGTATAGGTTCAGGTCTTCGATCGTCACCTGCGGCTCTTCGTTCAGCGTGCGGGTCGTTGTCATGCCGGGGCATTCGAAGCGGATCGAGACGGGATACTTCCTGTCGTTGTCGGGTACGGCATCTCCGGAAGTCAGCTTGGCGCAGCTGCCCAGCAGGGCAGCCGCGACCGACATTATGATCGTCTTTTTCATTTGTGCGTTTGTTTTTTCAATGAGGAATGGCGGTTATCCGGCAGGTTTCTCTACGATGTACTCGACCGAGTTGTCCTGCGGGGTGACCGTCAGCTTGTAGGTATTCATGCGTGCGTCGTAGACCGGATCGGAGAACGTGGAACCGCTCTTTTCCTTGATGTAATATCCCGGCGCATAGACCCGGACGGTACCGCTGGAGCGGGTTACGCAGCAGCCCTGATAGGTCTCCAAATCGGTGTGACCGCTCTGTTTGCCGGGCATGATCAGAATGCCGGCGGTTGTGTTCATCGGCGTGATGACTGCTTTTGAGGAGGTCGTTTCGTAATAGCCGGTCGTATAATACAGCGATACGGTGAGCGATGTTCTGTACGGTACGGGGCGATCTGCCGTAAGCAGAACGCGCACGGTCAGGTTCCGGTAATACCGCGTACCGCCGAGTGTGGCCAGTCCGGTCCTTACTACCTGATAATCGGGTGTAAGATGTACGATATAAGGTTTGATATCGGCATAGGTTCTGTCTATAACGGATGTTTGCCCGTCGTCTCCGATGAAGGTCAGCCGGATGCGTGCGGTTCCGACGGCTGTCGGCATGAAGCGGAACGGGCATTTTCTGCCTGTATCGGGGTTACTGGTTCCGGACGAGAATCCCATGCCGTCGCTGATTTCGACACCGTTGTAATACAGTTTTCCGGAGCCTTGCAGCAGTTCGTAGCGAACGGTGAATCCTGCCGTATTGTTCTGCTGTGCAGCATGGACGGTAAAGTCGAGCGGTGTATGGGCTTCTCCGCTCCACGGCTGTTCGGTGTAGGAGGTCGTAAGAGGATGGATCTGTTTGCAATATGTCGACTGTTCCTGTGAGGTGATGTAGCCGTTGTCGTCCGAGAGTGTGTACCGGATGCGGAGCGGACCGGAACGCAGTGATACGAGGGCGATGGCCGCAGTACGGGTTTCGTTGCCCCGGCAAAAGGGCAAGGCTACGCCGGATGGCCATTCGGCACCGTCCACACGGACCGTCGCGCTGCCCTCGAGTATCGTCACCGAGAGGCGGATTGTCCGGTCTGGAGCGTTCGTACAGGTTGCCGTAAGGTTTGACGGAACGGTCTCTCCGATCGTGCAGGGGTTCTTCAGCGTACCCGAAGAGAGTTTGACAGTCGATACGCGCGTGTCGATGGCATTGGTGCCCCGGATCGTGGCGTCGATCACGTAGTGATGGTTCCGTTCGAGGTTGAAGTCGGTCGTATTGTTCGCTCCGGGATAGATCCGATAGGCGATTTCCTGACCTTCAGCCGCAGCCCGGATGTCGAGGAAAGTAGCTGCGGCGGGCGCGTTCGCGGCGCTCTTGTCCCGCTGGTCGGAGATCGAGGCGTTGACTCCTTGCAGGTTTTCCGGGATATAGAACGTGCCGGAGTAGGCGTTACCCGTGACACTTCGCTTCGCGTAGTCTATCAGGGCGGATTCCGCCGCCCGGTTGTCGGAGAACAGGGCTACCGTGCCGGGGGCGTGTCCTACCCGGACGCTTTGCAGAGCGATCTCTCCGGCGGTCTGCTCATCCACTCTTAAAGAGAGGGTCACTTTGGCCGTGCACCGCACGAGCGACACGGGAATGACGGCGGGGCCGGAGACCGAGACGGAGAGACGGGCCGACATGGGCAGTCCTCCGGCGGCAGTCAGGCCGGATTCTCCGGGAACGCTCAGCGAGAACCGTTCGGTCTCTTCGCGCGTCAGGTCGCCCGTATCGCCTCCGGCATTGGCTATGACGAAGACGTCGTAGTCGCCCCGGATGAGCGTTGCGGTAATTTGTCCGGCACCGTCGTCCGAGAAGAGATGCTTGCGTATATCGGTCGTTTTGTGAAAAAGGTAGATGTTCAGGTCGCGCACCTGTCGCTCGTCTTCCGGCGAGAGGGCGCGGGTTACGGTTTCCGTCTCCGGGACGGTAACGGCGAACGTGACGCTGAGCGAATCGGGGCCCGTCTCCCGGTCCCGGTCGGCAAGACCGGCGCACGAGCTCCAGAGCGCCCCCAGCGCACACGTGAAAACGATAAGCGGATTTTTCATAACCGGTATAGTTTAAATGAGAAAGTAAGGGGGGCAGAGGACGGCCCCTGCCCCGAAAGAGTGCGTTACTGTCCGAGGTTTACTGATTGTGTGACAGGTGTTTCCCAATCTGCCACGGAGATCGAGACGGATAATTCGCTGCCGGTAAGCCCGTCGATCAGGGCCTGTACGCGGTAATACCCGTTGCGAAGGAACCGGCCCGCGCCGTCTCCGGACAGCTCTACGGGATAGGTGACATCCGCCTGGTCGTCCGTCGTCGAGAAGTTGCCGTCGCGGTCGTATGTCGCGCCGAGGGTCAGCAGCAGGCGGCTCCCTTCGGCCAGCTCGCCGTTCTCCGGCACGTAGAACAGGTTCCGGAACTTGCCGGAGAGCTCGTCGGCCGCCTGCGTGTGAGTAAAGGTCATGGGCCCCGTGTTCGGGGTCTGCTGAGCGATCAGGTTGCTCCGGGAGGCGGCTTTCGAGAGCACGACCGAGTTGATCCGCACTTTGCCCGAATAGCGTTCCGAGAACTCGGCCGTCGTGGATGCCTGAACCGCGATTTTGGCTACGGTGCGTTCGAGCGTTACCGCCACGTCGGTTTTGGTTCCCTGTGCGGCGATTGCTTTGGTCGTATGGCCTGTCATAACGAATCCTCCGGACCGCTTGGCTTTTGTGGATACTTCGGCAAAGGTGCCGTTGTATTCGGCGGGGGTGGTTTCGCTCAGGGCCATCAGCGCCGCCTTACCGGAAATACCGTCGACGGTTTTGTTCGCCACGACGTAAAAGTCGCAGTTTTGTCCGGCCAGAGCGTTCGGGATGGCGAACGTGGCTTTCTTGGCCGACAGTTCCGAATCGGTGAAGTTACGTTGCACGAGCAGTCGTCCGTCAGCTCCGAAGACCAGCACGCAGACCGACGAGAGGCTTTTCTCCCAGCTTTCGGCCGTGGCTGTCGGGTCGAAGAAGGATTTGGTCCGGGACGATCCGGCATCGAACGAGAGGGTTACTGCGGCCCCCTGCGTGTCGTGAGCGGGCGTATGTTCGCAAACGGATTCTTTGCCGCACGAGCAAAGCAGGGCTGCGGCGGCAGCCGTAAAAAACAATCTTTTCATCGTGATAAATTTTAATGGATTATGCCGTTTCAGGCTGAAACGATCATTTCAATACAGGCATTCATCGATATGCCTGCGGACGACCTCGATCAGATCGAGGATTAGGTGGTTGTATTCCGGGCTCGCGAGCAGGCCGTCGCCGAGGTCGTAGCGCATGAACGCCTCCTTGCACAGAGGGAGCAGCCGCACCACGCACTCGTGCCGTTCGGATTCGGGAACTTCGGGAAACTCCGCGGCGAGAACGCACCTGAGCGTATCGTACCCGGAGAAGAGCAGTCCTTTATAAAGCACGCTGTCCGCTTTTTGCAGGGCCGTGTGCACGCTGTCGCCCGATTGCAGGGCGTCCCATGCCGAGATCCACGCCCTGCGGCTACGCTCACGAACCATTTTCTCGGTCTTTTCGAGCAGAGGATGATGTTCCCGCAGGAATGCCCCGAGCCTTCGGGCGAAGTACGCCGGATCGGGAATCTTCTTTCTGGCAGCCATCGTTAGACACTCATCCCCTGCGATCGGGTCTTTTCCTCGAATACGGCCTGCTGGCGTTCCGCCGTCTGCTCCTGCGCTTTGGCCTGTTCCTGCTCCTTATTCTGCTCCTGAGAACGGTTGATGCGGGAGTAATAGGGTGCATTGGTCGAACGGTCGATTCCCATGATCGAAAGGCTGCGGCCGGTAGAGGATTTGACGTTGCGGGCGTCGATCTCCTCGTAACGCTTCAATGCCTCGATCTGCTGTTCGGTCAACTGCTCGGCGATCCGGGGCGGAATGTACGGCTTGGCATAACTGGGATTGATCGGCACGAAATCCATCCGCGTGACGTCGAACTGGAACACGGAGCTGAATTCGTTGTCCTTGTCCCTGAGTTTGCAGTGTTCGAGCCGGATACCGCGGCCCAGCGCCAGTTCGTTCTGCTGGGTCTGACTGATCCGGTTGCCGTAGATGAACTCGGGTTTGGCGACGGCCCGCACGGGTACGGTAATCATCCGGTTGGTGTCGGTACGGAATCCTGCATAACACCACTCCTGCTTGCCGTGGTTATCGACCATAATGGCGCGGGGCAGTGCCCGGCCGTAGGCGATCCGGGCCTCGTCGTCGGCGCTGATATGCATCTTGTACTTTTCGTCCTTATATTCAGGATGCGGCAGAGGACCTCTGATGTCGAGCCGGGGGCGGTCGTCCAGATCGCGGTACATTTGCAGCGAACATTTGTTCGCCGATATCTGCGTGTCCTGTCCTACTTTGTAGACGACGTCGAACAGCGAGGGGGTTTCTCCCCCTTCGCGCAATCGTTGAAGATCCTGTGCGGAAAGTTGGTTGCGATCGATACCTATCGATGCCAGTTCACCCCACGGGATATCGTAAAGACTATAACGAAGTTTGTCGAGCTGATTGGGACTGGTACGGCATTCGGAGAGAATGGCGGCGCTGATCTCGTCTTTGGGATCGTTGCGAAGCGCATAATAAGCATTGACCACCTCCGGTACACGCTCTACGGGACAGAGGAAAAATTCACGTTCGACAGTCTGTGATTCGGGATTATCACGGTGGTTTACGAAATCCTGATAACGCAGATCGGAAATGGCCTTGGCCGCATCGCTGCCGAACATCAGCGTATAGTAAGACGCGCGGTTTTTGGTTTCGGGCGTGACAGTAACTACCGAAATCCGATTGTTGTCGTTCGGGTCGCGCCGGAATTCGCTGATTACGTCCAGCCGGCCGTTGGCTTTGTCGGCCATCAAGATGGTTTCACGGTTGGGGTCGGGGCGGTACGCTTCCGTTCCCGCATTCTCTTTTTTTGCCATAATTGAAATAGAATTAAGAAGTTGAACAATGATTACAGGACGAATATACAGAGCCGTTCGACGCCTGATACCGGGCGGCCGCCTCAGGCCGCGCATGGCCGGCGATACGCTGTGGACAGCGGTATTTTTACGGTGGATCGGGATGTTCTACCGTTTCATGCCGGCTCGCTGCTTCGGCAGACCGGGCTCTTCGGATAGCGACGGGTTCCGCCCGTTCGAAACTCCCCGGTATCCGGAAAATGCATGATCGAGGATTTCTCCCGCAAGGGCCTTTATCTTTTCGTCGATTCCGGCGCACTGTTCCGGGCTCTTGCCCGCTTTGGCGGCATCGAGCCGGTCGAATTCCTCCTGACGGAAAAACGGTCGAGACAGATCGGCGTAGAATCCTCCGCGAGGATAGCCGTTTTGTCGAATGAAAAGTAACGAGGCGATGTCGTAATTTTCGTCCGATAAGGTCGGGCTGTTCCAATAGTCGAGATGAACGAATCTGTCGAAATTCTCCAGCGTCGGATGCATGTCGTAACGCTCGTTGCAAAATCCGTAACGGGTCGTCTCCGGCGGGCAATATATTTCGGAAGGTACGGGCTGAAAATCGTTGCAGTCCGTATGATGTTCATAATTCATTTCAGCAAAACGGTCGATCTGCCGAGAGGGAATTTCGGGTAAATGAAGCAGGCTGTGTATTCGCAGAAAGGTCGTCTCGTTCTGCGCCTTGAAAAACTGATCTGCTTGGTACTGGAGGTAATCGGCCGACAGTGCAAGACCTTTATTCGTGTTGCTGAATAACAGGATTCCGTAATTCGTTTCAAAGCCCGTTATCTTCGGGAAAGGAGAATTGAGTTTCCGCAGCCGGTAAATCTGCGGAATGTATCCTATGGTTTTGCAAAGGTTTTCGTGTTCCGATTCTTTCGTAAGCAGACCGATGCGGTTCCGTTTGCAGTACGCCACATCGAGCAGCGATACGATTTTCTTCGGATACGCCTGTTGTTCGGTCATCACGGCCGTCAGTTCGTGCAGATAGGCCGAGTTGTCGTCCCGCCTCAGAGGGGGAATTTTCGAGGCGTCCGGAAAGTCGTAGCGGATCATATAGTTGTCCGGTACGCTTTTGGGGTCGTCCAGATCGTCGTAATTGTTGTGCAGGAACCGTAAAAATCCTTGCGGGTCGGTCGGAATGTCGATGCAGATGTGGCGGATCTGCATCGTGGGCGTCAGCGTCAGATATACGCTGCCCCGGAAGGTTCGTTCGATTTTCATGGAAAGGATTTATTTTGATTCGGCTATATCGAATGCCGTTTTACGGATCGTACCGGTAGCGTATCGGAAAGACGCTCCGCGCGGAGCGACTGCCGCGGCGCCGTATCTTCGGCGGAGGGCTTCCGACGGTCGGGATAGCGGCTTTCGAGCAGGGCTCGGGCTCGCCGCCGCGCTTCACGCTCCAATAATACATTCGGCCTCCGGGGATCGTACCGGGCCGCTATGTCAGTGAAGTCCCTGAGGCTTCCCGCTTTCCGTTTCCATATTTCGGGGACATCCTTCACCGGATAGCCGCACTCGGCGATCCGCAGCAGAGCGGTCATGTCGTAATTGGGCGACCACGCCTCCGGGAGCAGCTCCTCCCGTCTGCAAAAGCGCAGGTAGTTGTCCGCCGTCGGACGCATGTCGTAGCTCCGCAGGGGAACTCCTTCGAGAATCGAAGAACAGTCGAGGATATACGCTGCGGGAAGGGAGGTGATAAGAAAATCCCGGTTGCGGTAGCCGCAGTGGAAGTTCAGCGCCCCGGCCCGTCCTTCGAGCAGGAACTCCGCGCTGAGCCGGGGAATGTCGTACACGCCGAGCCGATCGATGGAGAGCCCCGGATCGTAAAAGCGGTCGCAGCAATGCTGCATCAGAGCCCTGAAAGCATCCTCTCCGAGAAGGCGTTCCGTATCGAACAGCAGCACCCCGTCGGGCAATTCTACGGCGCGGACGCTGCGGAACGTATCGGAACTGCCGGATCTTCCGAATCCCTGAGCCGCGCAGTACGGTCCGTACCCGTCGAGCCGGATCAGCCGCTCGTGCGTCCCCTGCGGGGAGAGCGGATCGATCCCGGACTCCGCGCAGAACATCAGATCGCGCAGCGGTATGATACAACAGGGACGGATGCGGCTTTCATGCGCCCGGCGCAGAAGCGAGCGTGCATAATCTTCCGTGCGGTTCTCCCCGATCCGGGGAATCTTCCGCTGGTCAGAAAAGTCGTAACGCACGATCCATGCGTCCTGAGGTCCGTCGGGATCGTTTCGCGCGTCGGAAATATCGGCGGCGGCATATCGGTCGAAATCCTTCCGGGTAAAACCGTCCGTGTAGATCTGCACGCGGCTTGCCGTCTGGTCCGGAGCGAGGGTCAGCAGGACCGTCGCCGGAATGGGATGTGTATTCATAGGCGTTTATCGTTTTCGTATCCGGAGCGTTCTCTCTTCGCTGTCGCCCATAAAGGAGCGGCTTTCCACGCATTCGGGACCGGCCGGTTCCTTCAGCCTCCCGCCCTCCCGGAACCGTTCCCACAGTTCTCGGAAGGAGCGGTCGGCCAGTCTCTTTTTCTTTTCCCCGGCCGGTTCGTCCCGCAGCAAAAAGGCGTAATAGTTTTCCGTCGAGCGACGCATGTCGAACTCCCGGCGGAGATTTCCCTGCCGGAGCAGTTCCCGGTCGGCGTACGCCTCCGCGAAACGGTTTCTGCGCTCCTGTCCGTCCTCCGCTTCGGCAAAGCACCGGTCCGTTATCGGGGCCATATCCGCAGGCCGGGCGATCACGTCGTAGATCTTCAGCGAGGGCGTCTGCTGCTCCGGATTGAAAAAGTTCGACGCATGGTAGTCCATGTATTTTTCGAACTGCATCTTCCCGTGCTGCGTATCGCTGAAAAATACGACGCCGGGAGCCGTCTCGACGGCGGTATAGGCCCTGTATTCCGGAATGTCGGCCCCCGGAGAGGGCAGTTCCACGCCGAAGGTGCCGAGCGGATCGGGGTAGTCCGTCCGCAGGGCCAGCTTTGCGGGATCGGCCTCGGGTGTCAGCGGAACGATGCTGTGCCGCAGGCAGTAGAGCATATCCGTCATGGCGATCTGGTGCTCGGCCCGTATGCCGGCGGAACGTGCCGCACGGGAAAGGCGTTCCAGATAGTCGTCGTTGCTCTGCGGACGGATTTCGGGAATCTGCCTACGGTCCGGAAACCGGTAATGGCACATCCACAGGTTCGGATCGTAGCCCTGCCGCAGCACTTCGGCCGTATCTTCTCGCATAAAGGCGAGAAAGCCGGACAGCCCGCTCTCTTTGATGCTGATATGCACCGGGCGTTTCATGCTGTCGTAGGTAACGTACAGGCTCGCGCCTTCCTTTATTCTTTCTTGCATATTTTCCGGTATTTAATTATCCGCAGGCTAAGATACCCGGCTTCGGAGCGGATGATACCGCACGGCCGTCCGGGGCCGGGCATGGCCGTCTGAAAGCAGTGAAACGGAGCTATTTCGCAGCCTGCTGCTTGGGTTTTGGGATCAGCTTGCGTAGTTCCGGATCGTCCTCGATGCGTTTCATCTCCGTTTTGACGATCCGCTCCACGTCGGCTCTGATCCGTTCGTAGTTGGCCTGAATGATCTCTTTCATATGATCTTGTCCGTCCGCTCCCATAAAGGAGGATATTTCGGGAATAGGAGTATAGGTATCCGTTTCGCGTTTTATCCGTTCGTTGTCCACAACAATCTGTGCATGAAAGATTTTCTGTTCTATTCTTTCGTCGAAGTTATCGGCAACAGCCCCAACGAACATACCTTGAGAAAGGTTACTGATTTTCGAAGGGGGGATCAGCGAGTCCATCTGCGTATTGGTTGAAAGAGTGGTACTTCCTTGGGAAAATGATATGGATTTGCGTCGCTGAAGAATTTTGCCGAAGCGTTTGGAAAGGGTTTCGGCCGTGTCGCCTACAACCTGTCCCGAAAAAATGTTGCCAACCGTATTTTGAATCACTTTACTTTCTTTTTCTCCGTAATCACGAGTGAGTTGGCTGAAGTCTTGAAAACCGAGACAGACAGCGACTTTGTTCGAACGTGCCGTAGCAATCAGGTTATCCAGTCCCCGGAAGTAGATCGTGGGCAGTTCGTCGATGATGATGGCAGATTTTAGTTTACCTTTTTTATTGATAAGGCGAACTATGCGGGAGTTATAGAGCCCGAGTGCCGCGGAGTAAATGTTTTGCCTGTCTGGGTTGTTTCCCACGCAGAGGATTTTGGGCGCCTTGGGGTTGTTAATGTCGAGGGTAAAGTCATCTCCGGTCATAACCCAGTATAGTTGCGGGGAGATCATACGTGATAAGGGAATTTTAGCAGAAGCGATCTGTCCTTGTAATTGGTCCTGTGCCCCGCCCTTCCATGCATCCATAAACGGAGAGAGGTAATTTTCAAGTTCAGGATAAGAGGTTAATATGACGAATACATCAGCATATTTCTTATTCAACAGTTCAATGGCATGAGGGAATGTGCAGTAGCGGCCACCGTCATAGATCTTGAGGAACCAGATAATAGCGGCCAGCAGAATGATGGGACTTTCTACGAAGAAATCGCCCTGCTTGGTGATCCACGTCTTATTGAGGTTCAGCATGATCGTGTAGGCCGACTCGTAGGCGTCCGAGATGTCGGTCATAAAATCCCGGTGGATCGGGTTGCAGCGATGCGAGCGGCGCGGGTCGTCGAAGTTGATGACGTAGAATTTAGGCGGAACCTTATAGCCCTGCATGTGGGTACGCAGGTGGTTGTAGGCGATGACGGAGAGGTCATCGAACTTGAAGTCGTAGATATACATCGAAAATCCCTTCTCGATCTGCTGCTTGATGAACTGATTGACTACGGCGTAGGATTTTCCCGAACCGGGCGTTCCCAGCACGACCGTCGCGCGGAAGGGATTGACGACGTTGATCCAGCCCGGATGCCAGCGTCTTTTGTAATAGAACAGCGTAGGTAGATTTACCGAGTAGTCGTTGGTCATCAGGCGGGTCTCCTGCATGAAGGATTCGTTTTCGTCGTTGAACGGGTCCTCGAAAACGCGCTCTTTGATCAGCCGTCCGAGCCAGACCCCGGCGGCCAGCATCAGGCAATAGCCGGCCAGCAGCGTCAGACCGTAGAGCGGGCCGAGAGCCCGTACCGGCAGGGGAAGGCGCAGCAGCCAGCCGCCGCAAAAGAACAGCAGTATGCCGGCGGCTCCGCAAAACGCGATCCGACGGCGGGAGATCTTCTCACTGCGCACACTTCGCGTACCGAGACATGAAAGTACAAGAAACAATAAACTGAAAAGTTTAGTATAAAGAGGCGACGTAAAGAGTCCCGACGTTCGCTGGAAGTTCATCAGGATCTTATCGACGAGGGCCGTATTCCAACCTACGGCCGTAATCCACGAATAGGCGTACCAGTAAAAATGAATGAGCGCGAACAGCAGGCTGAGCGCCCGCATGAACTGCATGACTTTGGCAAGACCCCGCAGATCGTCTTCTTGCTGCATGGTTTTCCGGGTTTACGTTCGTCCGTCCAACGGAAAATCCTGCGGGATATGTCGGCGCGGCCGTCCGGGGCCGGGTATGGCCGGGAAAGGAGCGAAATGAGTCGATTTTTCGAAAAAACAATATGATCGTCAACTCCAAGAAAATCCGTATCGATTGAGATTTTCAAAGTATCTTTTGGGTTCAGATAATAGAAATCCGTAATTTTATCGTTGAAAATAAATAAATTCAATGAACAGGGTTATCGTCATAGGCAACGGCTTCGATAAAGCGCATGGACTAAAAACCGGATATAGGGATTTTTTTGACAATTATTGGGAAACGGTCATTTCAAGGATTTTTAGTAATTATCAGCTTTGGATCGCTAAAAATTTTGGGACTCTTAGTAGACCGAGTCCCTATGACGATTGTTTTATAAATTTGAAAGTGATCTAAGGAAAGAGTGCTGTCATAATGCCTAAGTTTTGCGAGGGAATTGATCCGTATAACGATTTATGCGGATTTATTGCGAAATTAAATGCCGATAACGATTTTGCCTATACGCTTCATCTGACTTTTAAAAACGAATTTTTCAAACATATATCCGAGCGATGTTCCTTAATGAACTGGTTAGATATCGAGAATGAGTATTACGCTCAGTTGAAGGAATTGCTTGCAGAGAACAATGCGATGCTCCGCCATGAAAAGGTCCGGAAATTGAACCTCGATTTCGATGCTGTAAAGAAACGGCTCGTGAGTTATTTGTCGGAGATCGTCCCTGAAATAGAATTAAAGCCTTTCCCTTCGATACAAGACGTTTTTTCCAGTCAAATACAGCCCATAGAGGTCGCTTGCGGAAAACAACGACTTTTTATCGACTCCATCATCAGCGGTATAATTCAGTTAGGGAAAGGAGATGATGGCATAGTTAAAACAGACGTCGTTTTCGAAGATAAAAAAGAAGATCCGGACTATTTATTCTGTCGCTCTAAAGAAGAAGAAAACAGACTTTATGTCCTAAAACGATTGAAAGACGATTATTTAAGACGTGACCATTGCACATCGGTCCATACCCTAATACTGAATTTCAATTACACACGAACGGCAGAAAAACTCTATGCCAGAAAAAGGATAAGATAATCAATATCCACGGAGAGTTCGATAACCCCTGTAATCCGATCATTTTCGACTATGGCGATGAGCTGGATGAAGACTATAAACGGATCGAAAAATTGCAGGATAACGATTTTTTAGAAAACATCAAATCCGTCCGTTATCACGAAACGAGCAATTATAAAAAATTATTGAATTTTATCGAATCCGATCCGTATCAAGTAATTACGATGGGTCATTCGTGCGGGAACTCGGACCGTACCCTGCTAAATACGCTATTTGAGCATCCGAACTGTATTTCCGTAAAAGTCTATTACCACCAGCGTGAGGACGGTACGGACGATTACACCGATCTGATCCGAAACCTTTCGCGTAATTTCAACGACGAAGCCGCTATGCGCGATAAAGTTGTCAGTAAAGAAAAATGTTCTCCGTTGGTTCCTCTTTTATAAATAAAGAATGGAACCAGCCCGCAAATTGCGCGCATCAGACAATTATATGGATTAGCAAACCGTTCTTTATAAGAAATTTGCTACTTTTGTAATATGGATGTCCGGAATCAAATAATAGACAAACTGATAAAGGCCGGCGGATTTTGGTCATACGACGAACGATCCGTCCGCCGGGCTGTTTCGGATGACCAGTTGATCGAAGCCACGCTCATAAAACTGGATCTCGACGACATAGACCGGCTTTTCGAGATCTTTTCTGTCCGGAAAATAAAGAGTGTCTGGTTGAAATCAATGGTCGTACAGGGGGACTATTACTACTCCCTGAATCGGTTTTTCGCATGGTATTATTTCGGCATCCGCTATCCCGATCGCTATCTTAAATCGATGGTAACACGCCATCTTTCCCGACTGAACGCATGAAAGGAATTGCACGGCATACTGAAGCGATCATCGGGCCTGTTTCCCGTCTCGACTGCCTGAACGGTTGGGTACTGGCCGGAGGCACTGCCCTTGCGGTTCAACTGGGTCATAGGCTGAGTGAGGACTTGGATTTCATGCGCTGGCAAACCTATAAAAATGAGCGTATGGATGTGGATTGGCCAGTAATTCGCAAACAGTTGGAAACGATCGGAGAGATACAGTCGATGGATATTCTCGATCATAATCATGTCGAGTTCGTCGTATCGGGCGTGAAACTTTCTTTTTATGCCCGGGAAAGCAAAGCTCCTGTTATGAGGACGATTCCATTTATGAACCATATCGTATTGGCGGATATCGGATCGATTGCTGCCATGAAGATGGAAGTGATGCTGCGGCGCAGTAAGTTCCGGGACTATTACGATCTGTATTGTATCTTCCGGAACGATGGCGATGTAATGAAATTCGTTAAAGCGGCCGGAGATTATTCCGGACATCTGCTTAAAAGTAAAAATATTCTTGCTATGCTAACCGATCACAGACGCTTCAACGAGGATCATAATTTCGATCAGTTGGAGCCGGTCTATACCGTTACCCCGGAAGAGATCGAGGCATACATCAAAAAATTATTACAAAGATAAAAAGCAAGCTATTACCTTCCCAAAAGAACCGAATCCTCGCAAATAAGCGGATTCCCCTTCTATCAAGGAGTTCCTGACCTGTTCCATTAAATTCTCCACTACTTCAAAAGCGGTGCTCTTATCTATGCCGGTCTGCTCTGAAATCCGGCTAACGAGTTCTGCTCTCGTTATGTCACTTGTAATTTATATGTTCCGAATATTTCTTATCGTTCATATTTTCATTCGAATATACTCAATTATTTCATCTCGCTGACAATTATCGGGAAAATCTGTTTTCTTACCTCTTTTTCGGTTGTTTATATTTTGAGGATAACTTTTCCGGACATTCATCTCTTTACATATTATTATTCAATATCTTATAATATATAAATCATGTTTATACGGCATTAACCATCCGGAACTTTAATGGTTCCGGACTTTTTATTTAATCTAAAACCAACTGCTATGTACACATTACTGAAGACAGGCTTGTTGCTGTTCTTTCGTGAAAGTGACCTGCCGACCGGAACCGTTTCCGAAGCGCATCTCTCGGAACTGTTCGAAGAATTTATCCAAGAACTTACAGCTTATTCTTCCGATGACCGCAGAAGCATTATCGAGCGTCTGCGATGCATGAACTTTACGCACAAACAGCTATCCCTTCTCGAAGAACAGAAACATACGGCAACAGAACATTTAATAACCGACTATATGATAAGAACCTTATTTCTGATCGATATGGAAATTCGGTTGCTTAATCTTCGCTTGCAATATCCTCAATCCGGCATCGTGCCGGAAGTGAAAATCGAGTCCCCGCTGTATTTATCGAAAGAATTGACCGTTACGGATCTGGTCGAACTGCTGTACGCCTTACACCTGATCGGGGCTTTCCGTAAAAGCGACGGTTCACGGATCGAGTTCTCGGTCGTTATCCACACCTTCGAAGAGGTGCTGCATATCCGGATAAAAAATTATGAGCGTTTCAAAAACGCAGCTATCAACCGTAAAATTCGTCTGACCGGTTTTCTCGATCAACTCAAGGCGGCACTGACCGAGCGCAGCCAGCGATAGCATCGGTCTGTGTCTATAATCTACAAAACGAGGATCATAGAGGTCTTCGTTTGTTCCGGCGCTTTCTCTCCGGACGAAAATCTTCCTCATAAGGTTCCGGATATTGCCCTTCCTCCAACGCCGTAGAGAAAATATCCAACGTATCGACAGCCTGCCCGATCAGCCGGGATTCGACCTCCGTATCCATCGGATGCGGTTTCTGTATTTCCGTCGGCGAATCGATTGCAGAGGACTCCGAAGATTCGCTGTCTGCAACGGGCCGTTCGTTGTTTTGTCCGGATACCTCCCGTTCCAGTTCATCGACCGTACGTGCCCCGAACAGTTCATGGAAACGGTTTGCAGCGAACTCTTTGTTCCGCCCCAATTTGGAGCCGTTAATAATAAAACCTCGGTCATGATCGATGAACGTAATTCCGTAGATACGTCCTTGCGGATTTTGTCTGACGATGATCTGTACGCCCTCTGCTGATAGTGCTGCCGCAAATTCCGGCAGGCTCCGCGACCGTCGCATGGCGTCCCGGACGATCCCGCGCAGTTCTTCCATTTCATCTGCATTTTTTTTGAGCCATTCCACACTTTTCGCATAGTGTTTTTCGATCGCCCCGATTCCTGTATCGCGTCCGATTGCACTCGATTTGATCGGTACTCCGACTTTGTCTCCGTTTTCGTTTAATGCGCTGTAAAGCATCCCGGCATACGGCCGGCCGCCTATCTCGCCGCGCACTTCCTCCGCTTCGACTCGAAATAATTGCAATATATTGTTGTACTCCTTCAGAGTGCAAAATTTATAGCGGTCCGTAACGTTGCGGACGACGGATGCGATCTGGGTCTTCAGGCCGCTGAGCCGGTACTCCACTTTTCTCAACGGTACGCTTCCTTCCCGTTCCTGCCGCTTCGTAGCACGACGCAGCCCGTATTCCTTTTCGATGGAACGGGTAATCGCTTTCGAGCGATACCGCTCGTTGCCGTCGTCGATCTTCTGTCCGTCCGGCCCGACGCGCACCGATACGATATGCAGGTGGGCCCGTGCGATGTCCCTGTGCAGGTAAACCACATAGGGCTGATCGCCGTAGCCCATCCGCTGCATGTACTCTTCGGCGATGTCTGCCAACTGCTGTTCCGAAAGCCGGTCCTCGGGATGCGGATTCAGCGAAGCGTGGAAGATCGTCTCCACGAAACGGCTGTTCTTTTTCGCATCGAGCCAGGTTTGCATGACCCGTCTGCAATGTGCGGCGGTAAGCCGGGCGGGGTCTCCTCCCGGCGGAAGCATCCGGTTGCAGAAGATCACGCGGGCCCGCCCTCCGTCTATCTTGAGACGGTTGTACGCCAGTACGCCGTAAAGCGATTTTCCGGATGTTATTCTTCCGACCATCGTTTCCCAAACTCTTCGGCGAGTGTCAGAATTTGCTGCTGCAACTCCGTCATTTTCCTTGTTTCCTGCTCCAGTCGCCACAGCATACGGGCCGCCGAAGCGGCATCGTAGTTGTGATAGATGGCCTTCACGACCTGATTGTAATTGAGCCCGACCTTACGGATTTGGAAATGCAGGTCCCCCAGCCGGGCACAGAAATCCTGTATCGCAGGATCGGTCTTTACGACCCGAAGCTCTCATCCGAACAGTCGGGAAAGAATGAATCTGGATTTGTTGTCCGTACATCCCGACTGTTCCAGCATGGCGAGAAATCTTTTGTTTTGAGCCTCGTTGAGTTTGAAATTGTAGTGATACCTGCATGGATCGGCACTGCGGGGCCGTCCTTTGCTCTTCTTTGTCATTGTTTCTTAAGTTTAAAGATTTGACGACTTTGGAGTCAAACCCATTCCGTCTCTCGCAGAAGGGGCGGAGGTTTCGGGGGCCGGATTTTCCGGCATACCGAAACACACCTTGCTATCGGCAGGCGCCGATAAAATCCGCCGGATGGCGGATTTGCTCGTGCGAGACCGACAGTCTCGCTTCCGCGAAAGCGGCAGTAGGTTCGACCCGTGCAATGTTAGGCAGATTATCGGTGAAGGACAAGGATTCCGATCCGGCCATAGACGGCCTGCAACGGTCCCTCGAAAAACCTTTCGGTATTTCCGTTTTCTTTGCGTGCAGGGTATGCATGCCATAACTGCTGGTCATGGTATGCATGACAGTCATGATATGCAGAGCGGTTATGGAATGTATGGCGGTCACGGCATGGATGACATATATGGCACAGAAGGGGTCTATGTCGGATATGGTATGGGTGGCATAGATGCTATGGATGGCAGCAACAGCCCCTCTGGTATAAACGGCGTATCCGGTATGTAGGGTATCATGGGCATATCTGCTGTTTCCGGCACGGATGGCAGAACTATAGGAGCAGGGAACGACATTATTTTAACCGAAATCATATAATCATGGAACAGAAACCTGTTTTTATTTCCGTCTGCAACCAGAAAGGCGGAATCGGCAAATCGACCTTTACGGTGCTGCTCGCCGACATCCTGCATTACATGAAAGGATATCGCGTATTGGTGGTTGATTGCGATTATCCACAAAAAAGTATTTTCGACCAGCGTAAAAGGGAGTTGGCCCTGCTCGACCGTAGCCTTCATTACAAATCGTTGCTCGTCCGTCAGTTCGGAATGACACACAGAGAGATCTGGCCGGTGATCGCCTCCACTCCGGAAAAGGCCCTTGCGGACATGGACAGACAGCTCGGTATGCTGAGAGAGCCGGTCGATTTCGTATTGTTCGACCTTCCGGGTACGGTCGGCACCCCGGGTGTTCTGCGGACGCTCTCCGCCATCGACCGGATATTTGTTCCGATGAAAGCAGACCGCTATGTGATGGAAAGCACGCTCGCGTTCGCCAAATCGGTCGATGACCATCTGGTCCGCAATTCGGACGTGCAGACCGCAGGCGTCCACCTGTTTTGGACGATGATCGACCGACGGGAGCGGACTCCGCTGTACGACCTTTATGACAAGGCGTTGGAGAAACTCGGTTTGCATCGGATGGAGACCCATATCCCATACAGGAGTCGGTTCAATAAGGAACTGTCGGCAGAAGAAGGGCCCGTTTTCCGTTCGACTATCCTGCTTCCCGAGAAGAGTTTTATCCGGGAGTGCTGTCTCGACAGCCTGACCCGTGAAATCGTCGAACTATCAGAACATATCATACATGGAAAGCAGGAAAAGAAATAGGAATTTCCCCGTCATAGACGAAGATATGCTGCGGGAAGCGGTCGGAGGACAGAGTTCTGAAGGCTCCATGCTGGAGGTGGCGGAACGGCTGCCTGCCGGAAACGAGGAACAGCCGGAGCTTCCTGCGATTCGCAGGCGGAGAATGACCCTGCCCGATTACGAGGCGACATTTCTGAAACCGGTCCGGGTGAAAGTCCGTACGGCACTGTATGTCAGCGAAGAGACACGCTGCAAGATCTCGGAGGTGGCACGGAAGATCGGCACGGGCAGAGTGTCCGTAATCGGATATGTGGAAAACATCCTCCGCAACCATCTGGAACTTTACAAAGAGGAGATCAACCGGCTGCACAGGGAACAAAATAGCAGAGATCTTTTATAAGACAAACGATAACACATATCCTCTATTTTACCTGTGATATAAAACGAATTTGCAGGCACAAACAAAACATGTTATCTTTATGAAACAAATTAAATTAACAATATTTAGATGCCATGGGGATTCTGGATAACATAACGAAAAACACTGCAAATTATTCGACTAAAAGTTTTTACTTTGGCATGCCAGAGGCTGAAGGTGAAAACAGAGATAAGTATAAACTGAGCGATTATTTTGAGGATTATCTTGAAATATTGTCCGAACTGAAAAAAGGAAAATTTATTTTCACGGGGCGGAAAGGATCGGGGAAAACGGCGATAGCCAAATACATCAAAGATCAGTCCGATCAGGCAAAGGATTCTCATGCGGTCTTATTACGGTTAAAAGACTTTGACCTCGAACGGGCGGTTCAGGTTTCCGGGAATTCCGGCGAGGGGAAAGATTCACTGCTTTTCGAATGGCTGATTCTGGTAAATATTGTCAAATTGATTGTCAAGAACGAATGCGGAGAATACACGACTGAGTACAATCAACTGAGGAAATTTGTAGAAAAGAATACAGGATCGTCTGCTATTGACAAGTTCGAAGTGAGCGAGGTATTTCTGAACAATGAAGGGGAGATTAAATTCGGAATGCTTACCCATCTGTTCGGTGCTGTATTTAAGAAACAATTCGGGATCAAAGAGACGAAAGCTCCGTACTATAAACTGATAGCTCCCTTAAAAGAGATCGTGAAAATTATCCTCGATTATCCGACCAACAAAGAAACGGAGTTTTGGCTTTTATTCGATGACCTCGATGTGGGTTACAACGTGGATAGTGAGAGCGATAATCTGAAAATCATGGAACTGCTGCGAATAGCCAAGGAGTATAATACGGAAATATTCCAGCACAACCATGCCCGGATACTGGTCTTTCTTAGGGACGATATGCGGAACGTTATCGCTTCGAAATACAACGATTCCGGAAAAATCTTTCTCTCCTACGAAATTATGCTCCAGTGGTATAACCATAAATTATTGAAGAGTAATGAAAACGACATTCCGCTAAAAAGACTGACCAATCGGCGATTAACTGTCAATTTCAAGAATGCGGGTATCCCGTTCAATGAATACAATCCGTGGGAAACATTGTTCGCACCGACGTACGGCGATAAATATACCGATTTCAAACCGTCGTTCAAGTATATTCTGGACTTTACCCTATACCGGCCTCGGGATATTATCGTGTTTCTGTCTGCCATTACGGAAGACAATTATGAGATACCTATTAACTTCGAGAGCCTGAAAAAAATCCTGTTCAAATACATAAATAAACTGAGAACAGAGATAGAAAGCGAATTAAGTCTGTTTTTTAATGAGGCAGAGAAAACAGAACTGTTTATGGTATTGGAGTATATCGCTAACCATAACTGTAAAAGAGAAGATGTCATACAGGTCATTGCAGAGCAGCCCAAATTTTCGTTTTCAGCGGAAAGAGTATTTTCCATATTGGAAGAGTACTCTTTGATAGGATACAAAAATCAGCAGGGAGAATCTTTCTTCAAATGCAGGGAACAAGATTTAGACGATGATGAGAAACGCGACATGCAATTGACATTGCCTCGATGCATTCTGCATAATTTCAAGAAAATACACGCACGTCGCTACTAGTGGATGTAATTTTGATACCTGACTTTTGCGAATATAAATAAACTCAGAAATACAGAATATTCTTTTGTTAGATTTAATTTACGGCGCTTTTCTGGTTCTGCGGAGAATAATTATTATATTTACCGCATAATTAGCGGAGAATATGTATATCCATCAACACACCGACTGGACGGATTTTCGTTGGGATAACGACGAGTTACTCCCTTTAATGGGACGTGTCAGGTACCTGCAAGGCAGGTTGCTCGGACAGATGGAGCACTTGGGTTTCCCTTTGCAGGCAGAGGCCGTGCTGACCACTTTGACGCTCGATGTACTGAAATCTTCCGAGATCGAAGGGGAGTTACTCAATCCCGAACAGGTTCGCTCGTCCATTGCCCGACGACTCGGCCTGGAGGTTGCCGGGCTGGTGCATTCCCCGCGTCATGTGGACGGCGTTGTAGAGATGATGCTCGACGCCACACAGCGATACGATATGCCATTGACGAGCGAACGTCTTTTCGGATGGCACAACGCGCTGTTTCCTACCGGATTCAGCGGATTGTACAAAATCGAGGTCGCAAAATATCGCAGCGGTGAGATGCAGGTCGTCTCAGGGGCGATGGGCAAGGAGCGCGTGCACTATGAAGCGCCGGAAGCGTCGCGTGTGGAGGCCGAGATGACGGCTTTCCTGTCTTGGTTCAATGCGACATCGAATATCGATCCCGTAATAAAAGCGGCAATCGCTCATTTTCGGTTTGTGACCATACACCCGTTCGACGATGGGAACGGCCGTATTGCACGGGCGATTACCGACATGCAGCTCTCTCGCGGGGACGGGACTTCGCAGCGGTTTTACAGCATGTCGAATCAGATCTTGGCCGAACGCAAACGATATTACAAGATATTGGAGAAGACCCAGCACGGCGACAGCGACATCACCGAATGGATCGAATGGTTTCTGTCTTGCCTCGAACGTGCGCTGATCGGCAGTACCGAAGTCTTAAAATCGGTATTGGCGAAAGCCGAATTTTGGGAAACCCATAAACAAACGGCGCTGAACGAACGGCAGCGAAAGATGCTGAATAAACTGCTCGACGGATTCGACGGCAAGCTCACCTCGTCGAAATGGGCAAAAATTACGAAAACGTCGCCTGATACCGCACTTCGTGACATCAATGATCTGATCGGCAAGGGGATTATCCGCAAAGAGGCCGATGGTGGCAGGAGTACGCATTATGAATTGGTTTGAATGTTTCCTATTTGTATTGCTCTTGTTTCAGTGAGTAAAAGTTTCAAATAATAAATAGTTTCGATCGTTTATGGAGTAGAACGTTCGTAACACAGGAACCTGTGATTGCCCGAAATTCCATTTCCTGATTCTAATTTGCCATTAGGCTTATTACTTTCCGGCCATAGACGGCCTGCCCCGGTCGTGGCGTACCAAATTCCCCGAAAGGTTGTTTCTTTGTCATCGGAGTCGGCGATTCGTCTATCCGAACGAACGGACAGAACGGATTTTACCATCCGATACGAACCATGAAAGCCATGCTGATCCTGTTTTTCGGTTATCTGTTTCTGGAACGCTTTCTGTTTCGGGGCAGTCTCAGACGGCTGTTCGTTCAGGGATGGTGGCATTTGTTTCGTGACGGATGGAATGCTTTGAGTAGCGTGCTCCGACTTCCTGCCGGAAAAAGGGAGAAGCAGACAGTGTTAACGTGCCGAGATTGCCCCGAGCTTTTCCCCGATTCCGGCTCGCTGGTTCCGCATATTAGCTATGCGATCAAGACCGAGTCACCGTACCATGAGTGTACGGAGTGGAAGATGCCGCCCAAACAGCATCTTCGTAAGGAACGTCCTGAAGGTACGGAAGAGATGATCATCGGTACATTCGATCCAGAAACGGACGAAGAGATCGAACGACAGAGAATCTCGCTGGCAGGATCACAAGCTATAAAGGAAGAGGTGTCCCGGACGTTGGATGCCCTGTTGTTCGAACAGGAGTTTATGCCCGAACCGCCCGATACGGCCCCGTTTCTGTGAACGATCAGAAAAGATGTAAAGTATAAAGTATATCTTAATATTTATTGTTTTTCTCTTTCTCATCTTCTACGGAGAATCCTTACCACCACTTTCTGCATCCCTAGTATTTTATCCGACCAATAATATTTTTTTCTCTCTTACTTTTCTCATTTTCCTTGTCTAATTACAGCAATCTGATCCGTCCGGTCTTAGGTATGAGGACGGTATGTCAAACGTCAAATTTTTTTTGCTCTATGCAAAAACACCCTATTTTCAAGCGATTTGTTTCACTGTGTCTTTTCGTATCGTATACCAGTCTGTGTTTGGCTCAAGGTAACGGTACTTCAGGTATTACGCAGGCAACCTCGATGGTATCGTCGTATTTCGATCCATTGACCAAATTGATCTATGCAGTAGGAGCTGTCGTGGGATTGATTGGCGGCATAAAAGTATATCAGAAGTTTAGTTCAGGTGATCCCGACACTTCGAAAACGGCGGCTTCGTGGTTTGGAGCCTGCATTTTTCTCGTTATCGCAGGAACCGTCCTGCGCTCTTTTTTCCTCTAAGACGATGGCTGCGTACAACATCAACAAGGGTATCGGCCGCGAGGTCGAGTTCCACGGCCTGAAGGCCCAATACCTGTTCTATTTCGCGGGCGGACTGCTCGGTGATTTCCTGCTGGTGATCGTGCTCTACATGATGAACGCCGGTCAATTGTTCTGCATCCTGCTCGGCATTGTACTGGGCGTTATGCTTGTAGCGCTCACCTTTCGGCTCAATGCTCGTTACGGCACCTTCGGGCTGCTCAAAGAGGTAGCCCGAAGGCGCAGACCCCGACGGATCATTCATCGCAGAGATGTACGTAGGCTCCTTATCCATTCCTCTATTCCATTTCATTTTTAATTCTGGATGCCATGCGAAGTATACTGAAAACAGCAACTTTGGAGAGCAAATTCCCTATCCTCGCTGTTGAGAAAGGCTGCATTCTCAGCAAGGAAGCTGATATAACAGTAGCCTTTCGGGTAACCCTTCCGGAACTTTTTACAGTCACGTCTGCCGAATATGAAACGATGCACTCCTGTTGGGTTAAGGCATTGAAGATTTTACCGCCGTACACTGTTGTTCATAAGCAGGATTGGTTCTTAGGTGAGCGTTATCGCCCCGAACCGAACGAGACACAAGAGAGCTTTCTTTCGCGCAGCTTTGAACGGCACTTTTTCGAGCGTCCTTACCTGCATCACGACTGCTATCTGTTCGTTACGAAGACCACGCGCGAACGGATGCGTACCCGGAGTGATTTCTCGACGCTATGCCGGGGATTTCTCGTTCCTAAAGAGATCCGTGATCCGGAAACCGTAGCCCGTTTTCTTGATGCCGTAAGCCAGGCTGTCGGCATTCTGAACGAAAGCGGCCTGTTCCGTTTGGAGCGTCTCACGACCGACGAGATCGCAGGAACTCCACAGCGAACGGGGATTCTGGGCCGTTATTTGGCTTTGAGTAGAGATCCTCAGGTTGTACTCGAAGATATGCGCCTCGATCCGGGAGAGATGCGCGTGGGCGACAAACGCCTCTGCCTGCATACGCTGAGCGATCTGGACGATCTGCCTCAAAGCGTTGAAACGGACGCCCGTTACGAGCGGCTTTCCACCGACCGATCGGACTGTCGGCTTTCGTTCGCTGCACCTGTAGGGCTGCTGCTTGGATGCAATCATATCTACAACCAATTCGTGTTTCTGGACGATGCGGATGAGACCCTCCGTCGTTTCGAACGGACAGCCCGCAACATGAACTCCCTGTCGCGTTACAGCCGGGCCAACGCGCTCAACAAGGAGTGGATCGACGCCTTTCTGAACGAGGCGCACGACGAGAGTCTGCTCCCGGTACGCTGCCATTGCCATGTGTTGTCATGGTCTGAAGACGTGCAGGAACTCAAGCGCGTCCGCAACGAGGTCGGGGCCCAGCTCGCTCTGATGGGCTGCACGCCGCATCACAATACGGTGGACGTACCTACGTTGTTTTGGGCTGCGATTCCGGGCAACGAGGCGGATTTCCCGGCCGAAGAATCGTTCCATACTTTTCTCGAACAAGCCCTCTGCTTTTTTACGGCTGAAACGAACTATCGCAGCTCGTCCTCACCTTTCGGGATCAAGATGGTGGACCGTCTTACGGGGATTCCAGTGCATCTGGATATTTCGGACGAACCGATGCGAAGGGGGGTTATTACAAATCGCAACAAATTCATTTTGGGTCCATCGGGTTCAGGCAAAAGCTTTTTTACGAACCACATGGTCCGGCAATATTGGGAACAGGGAGCTCATATTGTGCTGGTGGATACGGGAAACTCCTATAAAGGGCTCTGCGAGCTGATCCACAGCAAGACTCGGGGTGAAGACGGGATATACTTTACTTACACGGATACCGAACCGATTACTTTCAACCCGTTTTATACGGAGGATGGCCTGTTCGACATCGAGAAACGGGAGTCGATCAAGACGCTGATTCTGACTCTGTGGAAACGGGACGACGAACCGCCGTCGCGTTCCGAGGAGGTCGCACTGTCCAATGCCGTAAACCTCTATCTGGAGCATATCGGCAGACACCCCGAACACAAACCCTCCTTCAACGGTTTCTACCGTTTCGTAGGACGGGACTACCGCCGCCTGCTGCGCCAGAAAAACGTTCGGGAAAAGGATTTCGACATCGACAACTTCCTGACAGTGCTCGAACCCTATTATGAAGGCGGAGAGTACGACTACCTGCTCAACTCGGACAGGGAGCTGGATTTGCTTCATAAACGGTTCATCGTCTTCGAACTGGATAATATCCGCGATCACAAAATCCTGCTTCCGATCGTGACGATTATCATCATGGAGACCTATATCGGCAAAATGCGGAGGCTCAAAGGCGTGCGTAAGGTGATTCTGATCGAAGAGTGCTGGAAGGCTCTCACTTCGGCTAATATGAGTGAGTATATTCGCTATTTATATAAAACCGTCCGCAAGTATTTCGGCGAGGCGGTCATCGTTACGCAGGAGGTGGACGATATCATTTCATCGCCTATTGTCAAAGAGACGATCATCAATAACGCTGATTGCAAAATCCTGCTGGACCAGCGCAAATATATCAACAAATTCGATCAGATTCAGACCCTATTGGGCCTGACGGAAAAGGAGAAGGCGCAGGTCCTCTCGATCAACCTTTCGAACGACCCTTCCCGACACTACAAGGAGGTGTGGATCGGACTGGGAGGCGTACAGTCGGCCGTCTATGCCACAGAGGTCTCGGATGAAGAATATTTGTGTTACACCACTGAAGAGAGCGAAAAGGCCGAGGTGTTCGCTCTGGCTGAAAAGCTGGATGGCGATCTGGAGGCCGCGATCCGTCAGTTGGCCCGAAAACGTCGAATGAAATCTAATCCGCTATGAAAACCGTGCGTATAACTCTTTTTGTACTTAGCCTGTGCGCGTTTGCAGTGGCAGTCGTGTTTCTTGTGCGGGAACGCCGGAGAACCGAACGTCTCGATGCGGTTTGCGGGGTATGGATTGCCTCGGACAGCCGTTCCACTCTCCGGATCGATCGGTATGGAGGCAGATACCTGATCGTCGTAAAATGCCTTGACGGACATGGCCGTATTCGTAAAGTGTGCCACGAACTTTTCTACCGGGGCTGTATCGGCTATCGGAACGCCTCGGGCCAGCGGGTTGATCTGTTTACAACACCGCGTAAAGATGTATTGCTGATGAATCCTGGCGGTAGTTTCCGTCGTCTGTCTATTGAAACAAATCCTTAATCTTTTATGATTTATGGTAAAAAGAAAAAATGAAACCGGTGAGTTCTCCGGAGTGTTGGCCCTGATACGTCGGGGAATAGGACTCGGAAATATGTTTGTCGATAGGGTTACCTCATTATGCGAAGAAACCTTGAATGACCGGATTTGTGGCAGTTGGATCGCCCATGAGGGTAATCGCAATTTATTGATCCGGAAACAAGGATCGGGCTATACGGCTCTGCTGTGCGATACTTCGCGCTGTTATAAACAGATTGAGCGGGAGTTATATGTCGTCTTTCGGCGTGGCCGTCTTACGGTTCTCTCCGATGACGGTTCTTCAGGTAACGAGTTGTTCACCTATGATTCCCATACGGGTCTGCTTAAGGCCGGTACGCTAGGTTTGTTCGAAGCGGAGGATGAGGTATTGCGTCGCGCAGCATGTGAAACCGATTTTAACCGATTCCCTTATGACGAAATCTAAAAGTGCGACCGGATTCACAGCCGTAAAAAAGAGAACCGAACGCGTGCTCCTCTGTCTTTTCGTTCTGCTGTGCGGCACAAAGGCGAGTGCCCAATGGACCGTATTCGACCCGTCCAATTTGGTACAGAGCATCATCAACTCGACCAACGAGATGGTTGAGACCTCCTCTACGGCGGCCACGATGCTTAAGAACTTCGAGGAGACCGCTCGCATTTACCAACAGGGCAAGCAATATTACGACAAACTCAAAAATGTCAGCGATTTAGTTAAAAATGCCCGTAAAGCTCAACAATGCGTTTTGTTGGTCGGGGAAATTTCGGACATTTACATGGACGGTTATCGGCGGATGCTGTCCGACGACAACTTTTCGCAGAAGGAACTCTCCGCGATCGCATATGGATATACCCGGTTGTTGCAGGAGAGTACCCATGCCTTGCAGGACCTGAAGGAGATTATCAATCCTACGGAGATGAGTATGACCGACAAAGACCGTCTCGATGTTATCGAACGGATTTATGCTGAATTGCTGCGTTGTCGGAGCCTTACGGCGTACTACACGCGTAAAAACATTTCGGTATCCCTATTGCGTTCTCGGGAGAAAGATAATACGGAGCGTATCATGACCCTTTACGGGGGAAGCGAAGGAGAAAAGTATTGGTAAGAACTCTTAATAACAGACGGATATGTTTTTATCGCTTTCGATTCCCGACAATATGCATGCCTTGTTGCGGATGCTTTACGACGATATGATGCCTCTGTGCGGTCACATGACCCGCATTGCTTCGGCTATAGCCGGACTCGGCGCGTTGCTTTATATTTCTTATCGTGTCTGGCAGTCGATGGCTCGGGGGGAAGCCATCGATGTTTTTCCATTGCTGAGACCTTTCGCTTTAGGGCTGTGTATCATGCTCTTCCAACCGCTTGTATTGGGCGGATTGAACGGAATACTCAGCCCCATAGTAACTGGAGCACACCAACTGCTGACGGATCGTACGCTCGATATGCAACAATACCAACGGCAAAAGGACGATCTGGAACGGGAGAGCCTAGCCCGAAACCCATCTACATCCTATTACGTTTCCGATGAAGAGTTCGATCGACAGATCGGTGAATTGGGATGGTCTCCGGATGATCTGAATACGATGGAGAATATGTATGAGGAACGCACCTCTTTCAGCTTACGCTCGCTCTGTGTCAGTGCATTCCGCTGGCTGCTTGAGCAACTGTTCGAAATTGCGTCGCTCATTGTCGATATTATCCGGACCTTTTATCTGATCGTTTTATCGATTCTCGGGCCGTTGGTGTTCGCCATATCCACTTTTGACGGATTCCGGGACTCTCTGGTACACTGGCTCGCCAAGTATGTCAGTGTCTATCTCTGGTTACCCATTGCCGATATTTTCGGTGCGGTGCTGGCTCGTATCCAAACACTCTCCCTGCAGCAGGATATGGAACGTATGGCTGTCGATCCTTTTTACTTCATAGATTCCAACAACTCGATCTATATTCTGTTCATGGTTGTCGGAATCATCGGTTACTTCACTATTCCTTCGGTGGCGGGATGGGTCGTACAGGCTTCCGGTTTCGGAGCCTACAACCGCAAACTCAATGCGGCCGGGATGAAAGTTAAAAATTTCGTTACGGGAGCCGCCGGATATACATGGGGAAAGACAGCGCAGTTATGGAAATCTATGGCAGCCAAACCAACTTCCTCCTCTACACGAAACCCTTGAAGTTATGGAATTCAAAAGTTTGAAAAACATCGAAACCGGATTCCGGCAGATCCGCTTGTTTACGTTGATCTTTCTTGCGTTGTGCGCAGCCGTGACCCTATGTGCCGTATGGCTGTCGTTTCGTTATGCTGAAGCTCAACGTGAAAAGATCTACGTGTTGGATCAGGGTAAAAGCCTGATGTTGGCTCTTTCGCAGGATCTTCGTCAGAATCGTCCTGTCGAGGCCCGCGAACATGTGCGTCGTTTCCACGAACTCTTCTTTACTTACGGTCCGGAAAAGTCGGCAATCGAAGGTAATGTCAACCGTGCCCTGTTGATGGCCGATCGTAGTGCGATGAGTTACTATAAGGTGCTGATGGAGAAAGGCTATTTCAACCGCTTGATTGCGGGAGGCATTCTCCAAACCACGCAGGTGGATAGTGTAGTGTGTGATATGGATGTATATCCCTATCGGGCCCATACATATGCTACACAGAAGATTGTGCGCGAGAGTACTGTTACCGAACGGTCGCTTGTAACTACTTGCACATTGATTGATGCCGTACGTTCGGACGCCAATCCGCAAGGATTTCTGATCAGTGATCTGACTATTGTTGAAAACAAAGATATTCGTACGTATGACCGTTAAAAAATGGATGAAGGTTCCCTGTGTACTTCGGGACCATACTATGGGAAAGTTATCCTCATTATTCAAAGGATTTTCGCCTCGGCAGCACATGGTTGTGGCTGTAGGAATGATACTTATATTAGCCGGACTCTGCCTGTTCATACTATTGGGCGGAGCAGAGCCGGAGGCCGGGACTCCTTCCATGAGTACGGCGATCGAAATTGTAACCCCTGAAAATATCGAGTGATGAATGAAAAGACGGAAAAGTGTTCTGTAGGCCGTTCACAGACGGTAGTATCGGAGCATAAAGAACAAAAACGCACAGATCCGCAACGACAAATACAAAAGAAAACTGCCGTTGCAACTTTGTTGATGCTGGTTCCTTTTTGCGCTTTGATGTACCTGATCTTCGGCCATAGAGACACTAACGAGGGAGTTGGTACGGATGGAATTAATACGACGATTCCGGACGGGAAAGAGCAGCGAATCGAATCCAGTCGACAGAAAGCGGCTGAAAAAGTAGAAGCTGAAGCAATCGTTACAGAAAAAATGCAGCCACTCGGACAAGCAGTGTTGTTTTCCGAATCGGACAGTACATTGCACATCACGACGTCGCTGCCTGCAAGCGGTATTGATCGCTCGCAGGACGCCCATCGCGAAATGACCCGGCAAATCGAGTCATTTTATAACGAACCTGCGCCGGACCCGCGTGCCGAAGAGTTAAAGCAGGAACTCGAGCGACTTCGTAAAGAATTGGCTGCGAAAGAAGCTGCAGAAAGTATACCTTCCCCCGATCCGATGGAGTTGGTTGAAAAACAATATGCTCTCGCTACGAAGTATTTCGATATGTCAGGAAAAGAACAGGTGAAATTATCGAAGGTAAACAAGGATAAAAAAGTACCGGTCACGAAAGTTTGCCGTTCTGGAAATCAAATTGTATCGACACTGACCCGTTCTTCGGAAGATTCTGCGACAGCGGCAGGGAAAGCATTATCTCGTAGTTCAGGCTTTCACACTCCGGTAGGTGCTTCGAATGCTTTGCCCGCGAATGCCATTCGGGCCTGTATCGCAGAGGATCAGACTGTAAGCGGAGATGCACGGCTGAAACTACGGTTGCTAGAACCTCTGATGGCAGGAGAAACGGAAGTACCCGAAAATACGGTACTTTATGCCGTAGGACGGATCGAGGGACAACGCTTGTCGGTTATTGTTACTTCGATCGAGTACGGAGGCAGCATCATTCCGGTCGCTCTTACAGCCTACGATACGGACGGACAGGCCGGGTTGTATATTCCCAATACGGCAGAACGCACGGCTTTTAAAGAGGGCGCTGCCAATATCGGGACCGGCTTGGGTTCGAGCATATCTTTCGCTCGCAATGCCGGACAACAGGTCGCAATGGATGTTGTGCGCGGCGTGATGAGTGGCGGATCGCAATATATCGCTTCGAAGATGCGGGAAGTGAAAGTATCGGTTAAGGCCGGATACGGTATTCTTTTAATTTCTGAACAGTAAAAAATCGATATTATGAAACGCCTATTGTTTGTAGTGGCACTGACTGTTTTATTTTTTGTGGGAGTACAAGCACAAGATACTGTCCGTACGTTTTCGCAACGTCAGGTTGTCGAGCCTTATCGGGTGGAGGTAGCTTTCAACAAAACGCTCCACATTCTTTTCCCCTCAGAGGTGGTTTATGTAGATTTGGGGAGTTTAGATTTGATTGCAGATAAAGCGAATGGGGCACAAAACGTTGTCCGCATCAAAGCGGCAAAACAAGATTTCACAGAAGAAACGAATTTCTCAGTCATTACAGCCGATGGATGCTTTTACTCTTTCACGGCAGTCTACTCCGAGAATCCGTCCCAACTCAATATCGAGATGGAAGACTGGTTGCACAAAGATCCTTATTCGGACTTTGCAAACCGGCAAATGTATATACGTCTCGATGAATTATCCGGGGAGACACCTCTTACGGTAAATCGTATCATGTATACGATTCTCAGGCGTAATGTTCGGGATATCAAAAGTGTCGGCAGTAAACGTTTCGGCATAGAAGTTCTGTTACGCGGAGTTTATGTACACGGCGATCTGTTCTATTTGCACGTATCAATGCGGAATCGTTCGAAGGTGGCTTTCGACATCGATTACATACGTTTTAAGATTTGCGACAAGAAAACCGCACGCCGTACAGCCGTACAGGAAACTTTTGTAAATCCGGTACGGGTATTCGACGAGATTATGCGCGTGGATGCGGAAGCCATGATACGAAACGTATTTGTATTCCGCAAGTTTACGATTCCGGATGATAAAGTGTTGGTCATGGAAGTTTATGAGCGGAATGGCGGACGGCATCAGCGTTTCGAAATCGAAAACAGTCGTTTGGTCGGAGCACGAGAAATGGATGAACTGAAAATCGAATAGATGATACGAAAGATGTTATTCATTTTGCTGACCGCAGCGAGAGTGCTGGGGCCGGCGACCGAACTTTCTGCTCAGCGATGTCTATACGGACAGACAGGCATTCAGTTCAACGGGGGCCCCTGTGGCGGTTTTTTGTTGCGCGATAAATACGGAGCGTGGAGTTTTCATGCGGACCTGTCTGTTATCCGCTATGTCCGGAAAAGTCGTTATTGGGAGTTCTGTATCGGGTATCTGAGGATGGACTACCCGTACAGGGAAGTGACGATACCTAAAGAGCAGTTTACAGCTGGGGCAGGATATTTTGTTCCTATCGTGCGTGACCGCCGGGATAATTTTATAGCAATGACGGGAGTTTCCGGGCTATTGGGATATGAAACGGTCAATCGGGGCGAAAAACGACTCTATGATGGAGCTGCATTGAAAAATAGGAACAACTTCATTTATGGCGGAGAAATCACTTTGAGTGGCGAAACGTATCTGTGTGATCGGGCAGTGTTGCTGTTGATGCTAAAAGAGCGGATAATGGGTGGATCATCCGTTTCTTGTTTCCATACGTTGTTGGGGGCGGGACTTAGGATTATGATTTATTAAAAACGAAAAATATGGAAACCGTTATGGTAAAGACGATAGTAGCCGGTTGTATGGTCTTACTGGCCACGCTGGTACTTTGGGCCTGTAATGACAAAATAGACGTGCAGCAGGCTTATCCTTTTCAGCTTACTTCGTGTGGTATTTACCCGAAGAGATAGCAGAAGAGGAAAACGTTGAGATCCGTCTGACACTGACAAGGGAAGGGGATTTCCACGATGCGGAGTATTACATCGGGTACATCCAGATGAAGGGCAAAGGCGAAGTGACGGACGATGAGGGTACGTTGCTGGTAAACCGCGAGTTTCATGCGTTGAACGATATGGTCGGAGTCGATCGGAGTGATCCGTTACGCCAGGAGTTTACTCTGTGGTATCATAATCTGTCGGATAAAAATGTCGAGATACAGTTCATTGTTCGGGACAATTTTGGGCAGCAGGCCGAATTGGCCGTAAGTTTCGATGTCGGGCGGAAAGAACCGCAGACGGAATAAAAGCAAGCGCAGGGAAACTGTCGAATGGCAGAAGAATTTTCTTCCGCCATTATTGCTTTAAATATTTAGTTCTTTGTGTTTTAATATTTTATCGTTATATTTAGGGTGTATAAACAATCCCATTCAAAATGAAATACCATATTATCATCTGCGCCATCCTGAAAGACGAAACGCCCTATCTGGTCGAATGGGTGGAACATCACCTCGGTATCGGAGTCGAGCATTTCGTCCTGTACGACAACAACAGCGTGATCCCTGCCAAACAAACCCTCGAAGCGTATGTCCGGAAAGGAGTCGTAGAGGTTATCGACTGTCCGATAACCAATACCCCGCAGGTAAAAGCCTATTCTCATTGCCTTTTCAGTATGCACGACCGGGCCGACTGGATCGCATACATCGATATAGACGAGTTTATCGTGCTGAAAAAGCACCGGGACATCCACGCTTTTCTGGCCGATTATGACGAATATGCGGGAGTCTGTCTGAACTGGGTGATCTATACGGCCAACGGCCATATCGAAAAACCCGAAGGACCGGTCATGCAGAATTATACGGAACCGTTACCCTATGATTTTCCGGCGAACCGTCATGTGAAAAGCATTGTCCAACCCGCAGGAGTCGGCATTGTCGTTTCGCCGCATTACGCCTTATACAGCGATGACTATTATGCGGTAGACGAAAAGCACCGGCACGTTCCCGGAGCCTTCAGCGAATTCTCGAACGAGATCGCCCAGATAAACCACTATCAGACCAAAAGCTTCGAAGAGTGGCTCGACAAGGTGAAGCGAGGAATCGCGGACTCCAATTTCAACCGCCGGAAAGTCGAAGACTTCTGGCATTTCAATCCCCAGATGCTGCATTTAAAGCGGCAAGTCGAGCAGCAGTATCAGGATAAAATCCGATCGCTCAGTCGATAATTACTCTGATTTAACGATTTTATCGGTTTGAGAATTCCGTTCGCCTTATAAAGCGGACAGCAACTGTATGAACAACGGATACTATCTTTCAATGGTTTTCTGTTGTTCTTGGGTCATGTAATCCATATATTCGGATAAAGGTTCCAAGCCCATCTCTTTTCGGTATTCGTCCACTTTTGTCGAATCTATTAAATTATGTACTTCAGCTTTACCGTTTACGAACGTACATTGTGTTCCGTATTTCTGTACTCCGGTTTTCCGAAGCATCATCCGGTCGATCAGCAGAGCAAAGTTCCACGATCCAATCTCGCCTCGTTCTACGGCATCTTCCACTTGGTCGAAATATTTCTCCTGTATATCAAGCGGCGCATGTTGAAGAACGAGAAACATCGCGTTTTGCGCACCGACCGAACGCAGACTTTGTCCCCATATTCCATATTCGGATATTATATCTTCTATTTCTGTCAGATTAATACTATCGACCTTGATTATTTGCTGTCGAATACGTTCATAGTCGGGTGAATCCGGCGGTGTTCTCGTCCATTCTTTTCTCCAGATCTGATCTTTTTCGAAAACCGAGTCCAGCCGAATAGTCAAATAATTCATCAGTGAATCCGTTTTTTTGATACGCTCCAAACACTGTTTAAATTTAACTTCATCCAACGAAGGAAAATCCTTATTCTGAGATGCATGTTCATAATAAGAAAATCCTCTTTCCGCTGCCATATTTAAAAACATAAACGCAAGCCGTTCATGTAAAGTTCTTGCCGACACAACAGCCGCTTCATAAAGATGTACGGGATTTTTGGGAGATTTTTCCGAAAAGGCATCCAGATAAAAATCGAATGCTTGTCGATAATTTTGTACCTTAATCGCATTACGGGCAGAATCTACCCAGTTCTTATAACATGGATCACTCTTTTGCCCTGCTGCAGGGAAAAACGATGACAATAAGGACAAGAATACTACACACAAAAATATTATTGGTCTCATAAGATCGACTTTTTTTTGCCATTTATTCGTACATCTTTTATAATTACATTTTGCTGGTGCTGAGAATGGATCATGAGGATCCGTTATATAAATGCGACAATCCAGACACATATATCTGTATTCACAATCTTTACACTTTTTTATATCATCTTTTTTAATATACCATAAATCCGTAAATCCTTTTTTTTGAACAGCCTCCTTTAAAGAGCAAGTACTGATATGACCGAATAAAACTGGAGCGGATGGGCAGTTTTTTTATTTTACCCCGTTTGTCGACAGATACCCCGGTTCAATACCCCTCGGCCTACAACATCCCGACAGAACGAGAGCGGCCTCCAGCCACTCTCTCCGCTTCACGCCATCACTCGGAAATCACTCCGTATCTTCCTGCTTCAGATCATCTTCCATCTGAAAATAATTCCTCACGAAATAGACC
>ERZ857998.51-NODE-51-length-174459-cov-92.021576_pt1 | contig 174459 bp, 177 predicted proteins | sample MGYA00519954_ERZ857998 | MGnify/ENA primary metagenome ERZ857998 (study PRJEB31778, sample SAMEA3449424) | human gut metagenome | biome: human gut; feature: human-associated habitat; material: faeces | place: United Kingdom | collected 2010/2012 ...
CATTCTTACCTCTTATATAAACATTAGGTACTTTTAGTTCTGGATTTAATATTTCGAGTTTTTCTACTTTTTCACCTAATACTTCTTCTATTATCCCTTTCATTAAATTTAAGCCACTTTTTGTTTTCATTATGTTTTTAAACATCTTATCACTCATGGCAGTTATTTCTTTTTCTTTAATCATCTTAACCTCCCTCTAATATTATTATTAGCGAAAAGTTTTAAAAACACTTCTTTTTATTAAAATTTTCTTCAAAAATTTAAAAAGCCATATTGTTACATATGACTTACAATTACATTATCCTAATCGGAAAGCTGAAGAGACGCCGTAAGCCTCAGAATCAGTGTATATTTCTTTTGATGCTAACAAATATAATTTATCTACCCTACTTTCATTAGTAAGTATAGCATAAATTACCCTTCCCACAAGCAAACATTTATTCTTATTTGATATATTTTTCTTTTTACTGTATAATTAACTCGTGATTTATATGAAGAAGTTAAAAGAAAAAATTGAAATTAAACCAATAATTACTACTATATGTTTAGTTTGTATTCAATCAATATTATATTTTATATCTAAATTATTACAAGGAGATCTAAACTTAGTTGGAAATGTTATTGACACCAAGATACCATTTGTACCTGCATTTTTTATACCCTATTGTATTTGGTATTTAATGATATTTATAATTCCATATTATTTATATTGCAAAGACAAAGATAAATTTATTAAATATACTATGGCGTATATACTATGCTCTATGATAGGAAATATTGTATTTATAAGTTACCCATCAACAGTAGCAAGACCTACTGTAACAGGAACTGATATATTTTCTCTTATAGCAAAATTTATCTATTGGATAGATACCCCTACTAATTGCTTTCCATCATTACATTGTGCGATAAGTATGCTATTTATACTATATATATGTGAAAGCAAAAATACAAACACAATCACTAAAATATCAGTATGTATAATATCAATCTTAATAATGTTATCAACTCTATTTACTAAACAACATGTAGTCGTAGATTTCATAAGTGGAGATATACTTGCTTTAATAGTATATTTAATAGTTAAACAATCTAAAAAATTACCTAATTATATCAAAACAAAACTAAATATTTAAAAAATATTTACAATCATTTGTTTGTGTGTTATTATTTACTTATAAATGGAGGAAAAATATGGAAAAGTTAACATCTAAACAAGAAAAAATATTAACAACTATTAAAAAATTCATTGCTAAAAATGGATATTCTCCTACTATACGCGAATTATGCACATTATGTAGTCTTAATAGTACTGCTACTATGTTTGTACACTTAAAGAATCTTACTAAAAAAGGATATATTAATCAAACAGGAAGTAAATTTAGAACTATAGAGTTAGTTGTACCAAATGAATATGATAAAAAGTATAAAGATAAAGATAATGTAGTAAATGTTCCATTACTTGGTAAAGTTGCTGCTGGTAGTCCTATCGAAGCAATTGAAAAACCTAATGAATTCTTCTCTTTACCTGCTGAATTATTACCTAAAAACAAAGAGGTATTTACTCTTGAAGTAAATGGTGACTCTATGATTAATGTAGGTATATTTGATGGAGATATCGTTATTGTTAAAAAAGAAAAAACTGCGAATAATGGTGAAATAGTTGTGGCTATGACTGATGAAAATGAAGTAACATTAAAAAGATTTTATAAAGAAAAAGACCACATAAGACTTCAACCTGAAAATGATTATCTTGAACCAATTATATTAAAAAATGTAACTATTCTTGGTAAAGCAATTGGTCTATATAGAAAAATATAGCATTTAAAAACTGATCGTTTGATCAGTTTTATTTTGTCATCATCATATATATTAAGAACGCAGCCATAAGAATTAGTACTACTAATCCATTTATTTGATCACTCTTTCTATGTTTGTCCCCTATTCCAATTGCCATTGAAATTAGTATTCCACCAATAAGTCCACCTATATGAGCACTTAAATCTATACTTGATGATAAAAATCCTATTACTAAATTAATAATTATAACAGGCATAATACTACCTCTTAATATACCTTGTAATGTTGCTCTGTAATAATAAGTGAAATAACATATACTACCAAGTAATCCAAATATAGCACCACTAGCACCAATACTTATACTATCAGCAGTCATAAATACTCCGCTAAATATACTACCAAGTAGTCCACTTACTAAATATATAAGTAAAAATTTACTCTTACCATAATATCTTTCAACAACAGGACCTATACTATATAATGCTATCATATTAAATAATATATGCAATATATCAGCATGAACAAACATACAGGTAAATAACCTATAGAATTCTCCATTTTGAACAAGTTCATAATTATTACCAAACATATTAATTAATTCATCATTACCATGAAGTACTCCATATAAGAATACCATTAGATTAAGAACAATTAATATATAAGTAACAACTGGTTTTTTAGGACTAAATATTTTCTCTAATTTCTTTTCTTTTTTCATTGTATTTTGATTCATATCTTCTGTTAATTTAAAGAATTCAACAGGGTCTACTTTATCATTAAAATCAGTTTCTTTAACTTTAGGAAAGAATTCTTTAACAAATTTATTTTTCTTAAAGTCATCTAGTCCATCTATTTTAATAGTTTCTATATTCTTATTATCAATTATACTTACATTATCACCTGTATCTAAAAGTAAATTTAATGTAGTCATTTTAAATGATAATGTATTTCTTTTTATACTTTTCATTATTGTTTTTACTTTAAATATATCACTTTTAAATTGTTCTTCATTATGTATATAATTTGTATTTATTCTAATAAGTTTTAAATCATTTTCCATATTTTCAAGCCATATTTCATTATCAAGGCCATTTATAATAACAGGTTTATAATCTTCTTCTGTTATAAAATAATGTAATATTTTTAATATGATATCATCTTTCTTATTTATTTTTATATTCATTTTAATTTCCTTTCATTTCAATAATAATATTTTACTATTAAACATACAATTAGTAAAGAGGTGATAAAAATTAAAAAGTATTTTAAGAATATATTATTATTTATTTTTATATTGTTTTTATGGTTACTTAGTGGTTTTATATTTAAATTTAATAAAGAATATTATGATTTATTAAGATTACCTTCCTTTGTTTTAAATGGTAAATTAATAAGTATTATATGGTTTATTATTTATATACTTAATACTATTTCTATAATTATTGTATCTAAGAAAACAAATATATTTAAGAATAGAGATTATCTTTATATATTACTTACTAATTATTTAGCAAATGAGTTATTTATGTATTTCTTTTTCTATTTGATGAGTCCATTCTTAGGATTTGCGATTACTACTGTGGTAATGTTAAGTACGATATTCTTATTTTTAGAAACAAAAAAGATTTCTAAAAAATCTTCTTATTTCTTAATACCTTATATTATTTATAGTATATATACATTTATATTAATGAGTACTGTATATTTTATGAATTTCTAAACATATCAAGTATTTCATTGAATTCTCTCTCTGGTGGTACCTCAAATTCCATAAACTTTCCTGTTATTGGATGATTAAATCCTAAGTATTCTGCATGTAACATTTGTCCATAATCATTTATGATTTTCTTTTTACCATAAGTAGGATCATTAACAACAGGATGTCCTATGTAATCCATATGAACTCTTATTTGATGTGTCCTTCCTGTTTCAAGTATACATTCTACTAAAGTTGCATTATTAAGTCTTTCAAGAACAGTAAAGTTAGTAACAGCATTCTTACTATTGATATCTGTTACAGCCATTTTCTTTCTATCATATTTACTTCTACCTATTGGAGCATTTATTTTACCTTTAGATTCATCTATTATTCCCCAGACTAATGCTAAATACTTTCTTTTGATATTTTTATTTTTAAAGTCTTCACTAAGTATTCTATGTGCTCTATTTGTTTTGGCAATTAGTAGTATTCCAGAAGTATCTTTATCAATTCTATGAACTATACCACATCTTTCACTTCCACCTTCATCACTTAACTCATCAGTATGATACATAAGTGCATTAACAAGTGTTTTAGAGTAATTACCATTACCAGGATGAACTACCATGCCACTCTTCTTATTAACAACAATAATATCATCATCTTCATATAATATATTTATATCTATATCTTCTGCTTTAACACTAGTATCAATAGTTAAATCTTTTATTTTAATAATATCTCCTTCTTTTAAACTATATCCACCTTTAACAATATTATCATTAACAGTTATATTACCATTTTTAATATTCTTTAATATAAAATTTCTACTTTCATTAAGATTAGATACTAAAAATACATCTAATCTTTTTAATTCATTTTCTTTTTCTACTACTAACTCTTTCATACTTACCTTCCTTTAAAACAATATAAATAAGTAATATAACACCTATTGTTATATACATGTCAGCTATATTAAATATAGACATTTCTCTTTTAAATAATGTAAATGATATAAAATCAACTACATATCCTCTAAATATTCTATCTATTAAATTGCCTACTGCTCCACCTAGTATTAAGCTAAATGATAAAAGTGATAAATTATTATCAATATTCTTTTTCATCTCTTTTACTATATAAAATATTAATAGTAGAGAAATACCAATAAGAAATACTATATTACCACTAAGTATCCCAAAAGCAGCACCAGTATTTCTAATATAAATAAACTTTAAAAAGTTATCAATTAATATTTTTTCTTCACCTATACTAAAATTTTTAACTATTAAATATTTAATTATTTGATCAAAAACAATAAGCATTAATAAACTAATTAATACAATTAAACTTTTCTTTTTCATATTTCAAATTATATCATAATTATTAAGATATATCTATAAGTATTACATCTTCTCCCATTTTCTTTATTTGACTAAATTTAATAACTATTTCATCTGTATTTGAGAACAAGCTTTTAACAAAATGTGTTTTTTCAATAATAAATTTAATCATATATCCACTTGTTTCATCAAAATAAACATCAATAATTTTACCTATTTTTTTACCATCTTTTATATTAACAATATCCTTTTTTTGAAGTTCTGATAATCTCATATTAAATTATATTACATTATTAATTTTTTAACACTATTTAAAGCACTATTTTCTATTCTTGATACTTGTGCTTGACTTATCCTAAGATCACGCGCTATTTCACTTTGACTCATACCATAGAAATATCTTTTCATTATTATAGTTCTTTCTTTATCTTTTATTTTACTAAGTGCTTCTTTTAATGATAACATTTTATCTAAATCTTTAACACTAGAGTCTTCTAATTGATCTAATAGATATATTGTATCTCCTCCATCGTTATAAATAGGTTCAAATATACTCATAGGTTCTCCTAAAGAAGAAAGTGCTATATAAAGTTCATAATCTGTTATATTAAATTTCTTACATATTTCTTCATTAGATGGGTAAACACTATTATTATACATACATTCTTCTTTATAATTTATTATTTGATATGCAAGTTCTTTAATACTTCTTGATATTCTTATTTGATTATTATCTCTTATATATCTTTTGATTTCTCCTTCAATCATAAATACTGCATAAGTACTAAATCTAACGTTGAATTCTAAATCAAAATTATCAACTGCTTTTATAAGTCCAACCACTCCTATTTGAAATAAATCATCTAAGTTATCACATTTATTTTGATATCTTTTAAGTATACTTAATACTAATTTTAAATTACCTTCTACAAGTAATCTTTTACTTTCATTGTCTCCTTTCTTAAGACTTTTAAATAATAATACCATTTCTTCATGTGTAAGACTTCTAAGACTACTTGTGTTAATACCTGCTATTTCTACTTTATTTTTTGCCATAAAAAATTCCTTTCAACAATATATTGAAAGGAATCTTGATTTTTTATTCACTTTTTAATCTAATTTTATATTTTTAGCAAGTACATCAAGAACTGCTTTATCAGTTACTTCTTTAACAAAGAACTTACCATCCTTATCTACTTTTTCTAAAAAAGCAAAATCATTTGTGAAGTCTTCTCCATCAGGAGTAGTTAGAGCACCTAGAAAATATGTAACACCTTTATAAGAAGCTTGTCTTAATACAAAGTATTGTTTTCCACTTTTAAGTGCTAAAATTTGATTAGTTAAATTATTCATTCTTTTTTCCTCCTTTAACTTACATTCCTTTAGTGTATGAATCAGTTGTTGCATTATTTAATGTGTCAGTATTTTCAAACATGCTTGACCAGTCAAAACTAACATCATCAAATGCATCATTTAAATCTTTATTTTCTTCATCACTAAGTTCTGGGTTATGATATTGATTATCTTCTGCAGGAGTTTGGTTTGGAGTACTTGGTGTAGTTGTATGATCTGGTGTGAAGTCTCCTTTATCAACAATTACTGTATCTCCATCTTTATTTAAATCAGCACTTCCGATTGTATTGTCATTTTTATCATAGATAGTTCCATCATATGATACTCCGTTTCCAGTTTCATTACTTACTACTGTTTCACCTGGATTTAATGATGCTACTACATCTTTATCTGGTGTTGGAGTTGGTGTTGGGTCTGGTGTTGGAGTTGGAGTCGGAGTTGGTGTAGGTGTTGGAGTTGGCTCTGGTGTTGGAGTTGGCGTTGGAGTTGGTGTTGGTGTTGGAGTTGGAGTTGGCTCTGGTGTTGGAGTATTATTTCCATTACCATTTCCATTTGAACTTCCATTTCCGCCTATGCTACTATTTCCGCCTCTATTTTCTGTTTTATCTTCGTCCTCTTCTTTTTCATCATCTTTATCTTTGTCTTCATCTTCATCAAGATCTAAATCTTCGCGTTCATTCATATCAGTTAATGTTTCATTAATACTTGTAGCTGTATCATTTAATTTATGAATATCACTATCAGTATGTCCTGTATGATATGCTGTTCCAAGTGTTGCGATTGCTACTACGAATACAGCAGCTTTCTTTAATACATCACCTATCTTTTTCCATAAACTTGGTTTTGGATTAGTGATTGCTACTACTTCGTCTTCTTCTTCCTCTGGTTCAGTTTGTTCTGGCTCAGTTGTTTCTTCAGGAAGTGGTTCTGGTAATGGTTCAGTTTCATCACTTACTCCACCTACTGGTACAGGAATTGGACCATTTAATGATTCTTCATCTTCTTCAGTGTTTTCTGCTGGTAATTCTTCTGGTAGTTCTTCTGGAAGTGGCTCTGGTAGAGGTTCTGCAGTTTCTTCTCTTGGAGCATCTAATTCAGCAGGTAGTGGTTCAACTTCAGAAGTTACTGGAGCAACTGGGGCAACTGGAACTACTGGTGTTTCTTCAGGAAGTGGTTCTGGTAGAGGTTCTGCAACTTCTTCTCTTTCAGGTTCAACTGAAATAGGTTTAACTTCTTCACTTTTAGTTTCTTCATGAGCAACTTCACGAGTTTCATTCACAGCTGGAGAAGTAACACCATATTGTAAATCTCTCATTGTTCTATATAATGAAGCCTTTCTACTATTTAATTCAGTAACTCTTAGCCTATCACTTTCAAGTTCTTTTAATGAATCATTGTATAATTTCATGAAACTTTCAGATTTTTCTAGTTCTGGACCTCTTTGTACATTTACAATTGCTTCATTTTTTTCAATTCTCTTTTGAATTTCTCTTAATTCTCTTCTAATTTCAATAGTTTCTCTGCCACTTTCTAAATATCTAGTATTTTTACTTTCTAATATTCTATTAAGTGCATTAACTCTATCATATACTGTGTCAGTAATTCTATCAATTATTGTTCTTTCTTCTTCTGTTAGTTCACTATGACTTTCATCATAATTCCAAGCAGCATCTTTAACAGAGTCAAATGATTCGATCATTTGACTAAGTTCTTTGATACCCATATCATTTGAATCAATATTAATTGCTTCATATTGATCTAATAAATTATCTAATCTGTTTTCTAATGTATTTAATTCATTCATGGACTATTTAGCCTCCTTTTTATTTCTAATTAACATTTTTACTTTATATTTTAATTCTCCATTAGACATTATATCTTCTAGTTTTTCTACTTTATATCCTTTATCATTATAGATTTTTATCATTTCTGGTAAAGTTACATATTCAGTTCCAATTTCTTCAAAACTATTTTCATTAGTACCTTGAATTTCTTGTAATTTGATTTTTGTTTTACTTTCTATTTTTCTATATCTTGCTGATGCAGGCTTTTTAGCACTCCAAGATGTAAATTCAGTCCACTTAGAGTCTTTTGTTTTAGTGGCATCTGGATAACCACTTGGAGCAGTTGCACTATATCCACTTACTCTCTTAGCACCTTCTTTATACCACTTATAAGCAGTAGCTTTAGTACTTTCATCCATTAAAGCACCTTTAACTGGAGCTTCTGTATAATATACTTTTTCATCTTTAGCATTGCTCTTTCCTGATGGATAATATGTCTTAGTTCCGCCAGTTACTTTATACCAGTAATAAGCAGCCAATCTAACACAAGTATATTTTTCATTTGATGTACATGCAGTATTATTTCTACTTACAACACATCTACCAATTTTTGCTCCTTCTTTACCCTTAATGATGTCTTGTTCAGTTGGTGAATTACTTTTTACACAAGAATCAAATTCATCAATTTGTTTTGGGAAGTTCCTACTATCACCAGTTCCACATTTTTCATGTGAATACTTAGTATATTTTCCATCACTACTTTTACATACATAATAATGTTTTACTGGATAGCTTCTTTCATATGCTACTTGTTCGCTTTCTATATCTTTATTTGGATATCCAGCCGGAGCAGTAACACTAAATGATTTACTTCCATTCTTCATATAATATTCTTTTGTACCACTTGTAGAAGTGTACCATTTATATGCTGTAGCTTTATCACTACTTAAGTTAAATCCATCTGCAGGAGATACTGTATAATATTCTTTTACATCTTTAGCATTTGTTTTAGTACCAGTACTTGTGTAATAAATCTTATCAGTTAAATTCCAAGTATATTGTAAATCCCTATATCTATAATACTTAGTTGTTTTCAATGTTTTATAAGTATTATATTTGATTTCATCTTCCCATAGTTCTTCTACTTTTCCAAGCTTTTGATCACCTTTCTTAAGAACCATAGGTAAATACTTAAAGTCTATATATGATTTATCAGCAATAACATCATTTATTGTTCCTTCTTTTGATTCATCATATTCTTTGTCAGATTCTTTATCAGTACATACTAGCCAAGGTACAAAATGTAATTTTTCATTTTCAAGTCTACATACTTTAACAATAGTTGTTTCATTATTACATTTACTGAATTCATCTGGATTAACAAGTCCTCTTTCACCTAATGTTTTTAAATCAACATTTACGCAATCACCAATTGCCTTAGGAAGTTCATTAGTATTATTATCAAAATACTTCTTTCCTGCTTCTAAAAGTACATCTTCATATACAAATACAGCTTTAGTAGTGGATGGCGTATCATTTGGTTTCCTCTTACCACAACTCTTTAATAAGAATATAACTAATAATATAGCAATAATGATTAAAACAATAATAAGTATTCTTTTTCTAATGACACTACCTTTATCATCATCATCATAACTATCTTCATAGCCATAATCTTCATAATTATTTGACATATATATTCCTCCAATTCCTTTTATGTCTATACTAAAAGTATTTTATCACAATTAAATGGTAAAAAACAAGATAAATTAAAAAATATGAAATGATTTTTTCATATTTTCATAAGATTTTTTAACTTTTTAATAACTTTCTTCTCAATTCTTGATATATATGACTGTGAAATAGATAATTTATCAGCTAGTTCTTTCTGCGTTAATTCCTTATGTCCTCCTAATCCATATCTAAATTCTATTATTTCTCTATCTCTATCATCTAAGTTTTTAATCTCCTCTTCTAAAGTTGTTTTATCTTCTTGACACTCTATTGACTTATGAACAATATCTTCTTCAGTACCAAAAACATCTTCTATTTTAAGTTCATTACCTTCACTATCAAAATTAATTGAATCTTCAAAACTTACTTCTTTAGTTCTTCTTTTATTTTTTCTTAAGAACATTAATATTTCATTATCAATACATCTTGATGCATATGTAGCAAGTTTTATATTTTTATCTAGCTTATATGTTTTAATTCCCTTAATGAGACCTATTGTTCCTATACTAACTAAGTCTTCTAAATCATACATGGTTGTGTCATATTTTTTTGCTAAAAACACAACCAATCTTAAATTATGTTCAATCAGTTTATTACGAGCATTCAAGTCTCCCATATTACTTTTACGAACTAAATCTTCTTCAATATCTTTCTTTAGTGGTGGTGGAAGTATATCTGTACTTCCAATAAAAAACACATCATCATTCTTAAAAAACTTATTTAATATTTTCTCTATCATTTTATCCCTCCATAAGTTCATAATTAAGTAAACAATCATATCCATTAAATTTCTTTTTAACAACGCCAACTACTACATCATGTCTTTCACCAATACCTTCAATATATACCCTATTTGGTTTAAAGCACTTAAGCAATGATTCATTATCAACTGTCTTATATGGTACTAAATAATAATTTTCATATACATATTTATTAATAATAATTACTTTCTTATTAGTATATGGATCAATTAAAGAATTACCTGTATCAATAAAGCCATTTAAAAATAATACTTTACCATTATTTAAATATATAGTTACTCTTCTATGAGTATTAATTATAGTCTTTAAATGATATGTAAAATACTTATATATATTCAATATTAATGGTATAAATAATAAATATATTTCATATTTAATTAAATTTTCAATTTTAAAATAATATAATACACCTCCTAAAAAGAAAGATAATATATAAAAATAAATACATCTCTTAATAAATTCTTTAATATTACATTTGCCATATGAAATATATATCATTACTGAACAAATACATATTTTAAATATAATAAGTAATATGTAATTCATATCAAAGAATAAATATAATATAGATATTTCACCAAAGATAGAACTTATTATTAATTTATATTTTCTCACATTTAGTTTAAGTAACATTGAAGTAAATAGTAATAATAAGTAATCAATAATGAAATTAAGTACAATGACTTCATCAATATATATCATCTTCTTCACCTAGAAATAGTATATTAAAAAAGATAAGTATATTTTGTCGAATTAATTACTTATCTTTACTTTTTTATATTGATTTTTATGTTTAAGTGTTCCATTATAGCGAAATGGTGATTTTTGTTCACTATTATAATTTCTAATGTACATTCCAAAGTCTCTTAATCTTCTCTTACTTATTTGGATGTTTCCATCATTATCATAAACATATCTTCCATTTTTATCATATTCTTTTATAAATTTATTAAATAGTCTTAATGAACATCTATATAATTCATTACTTTCAAGTCCTTGATGCTCTACTTTATCAATTATTTTATATAATTCTTCTATTTCACTTTCTAAAATTTGATAGAAACAAAATTCACTACACATTTTTTTAAAGAATCCATAACTATGAGTATCTGCTTGAAATTTTAAATAATTTCGAATTGAATGTAGATCTAGAAATTGTTTATCACGTCTATATATTACTGGTATATATTTGATACCTATATCTCTTCTATTATCTTCATCGATATTTTTAGTTTCAAAATAACACACATTAACATCAGGAGTGTATTCTTCTTTAGTAAGAAATTCACTTTCAAATTTACTCATTAATTCTTCTTCAGTAAAAGAACTCGTATAACTATCTATTTCACTTATCGTAAGAGGTCCCATAAGTCTATTATAAATATGAATAGTTGCCGTAACACTTTCATCACAATTAACAATATAACTTATGTTGCCACATAAATACTTTGAATATTTTCTTTTATTATATAAACTAATATCCTTAAGCATTTTCTCATATTCACAAACACTTGATAACCTTTTTGTTTTACTTCCTAAATATTCAACCAAATAATACCTTTTAGTTTCTTTTTTCATATTTAACCCACCAATTTTGAGTTTATAATACTAAAATATTTTAAAAAAGTCAATTTATAACAAATAAATATTATCATTAATCATTTACAATATATATTAAATTATGATAAACTATTATTAGTGAAGCACCTAACTCCCTGTGGCTAGGCGTCACGATTTGTGTTTTTGCCTAACTACAAAGTGAGTTAGGCGATTTTATTAGTTATAAATAATTAATAAAATTATTATAGCAAGTAATATATAAATAATAATAAGTAATAAACTTATTAACAAATCTTTTTTACTCATATAATACCACCTCCCTATTTTTAAAATAATGAAGGTGACGCCTAGCCTCAGGCACTTCAGTGGTAGATTAACACATATGAAATAATGATACAAATCGGTAAAATTTAATTATCACATCAAGTATTATTTCAAAATTTAATTTTGATAAAAATTTAATGTCAATAATTACTAAAACTATATAGGAAAATTTAATTATTGATTTCTAAAATTGAATTTTAACCAAATTTAAAAATATTGCATTTTGTAATTAAATAATAAAATTATCTCATTTATATTACCAATTAATCACAAAATATCATAAAAAAGTCATTTTTTACTTTACTTAACCACTTTTTTATGTTAAATTATATTTGGCTTAAAAAGAGGAGGCAAGTTAAAAATGGCAAAGAATGTATCAAATAGAAAAAATATGAGTGCTCAAAATAGACCTTTTTCATTAAAGGCAACTAAGAAAACTCAAAAAGTTAATTTACAAACAGTTAAAGTTGATGGAAAAAAAGTTAGAATGTCAACTAAAGAAATTAAGTCAAGTAAAAAAAGTAAATAATTTAAGTGAGAAATCGCTTTTTTATTTACTTTTTTATTTTATTATTTCTTGTTCAAGAACTAAATCGATATTATAGTTCTTTTTTATTGTTTTCTTTACTATATCTATAAGCGAGATAATGTCTTTTGGAGTAGCATTGCCTTTATTAATAATGAAGTTTGCATGTTTTTCACTAATAGTTGCTCCACCTACTGTCTTACCTTTTAAATTAGATTCATCTATTAATTTACCAGCAATGTTTCCTTCTGGATTTCTAAATACGCTTCCACATGAAGGATATTCAAGTGGCTGACTTTCTTTTCTTTTAATAGTTCTTTTCTTTATAAGTTCAAGAAGTTCTTTTGAATCTCCTTTTTCAAGCTGAAACTTTGCTTTAAGTATTATAAACTTATTGCTTCCTTTTAATAATGAATTTCTATATGAAAATTGTAATTCATCTTTAGTTAAATCATAGACTCTATTATCATTAAGAATTGTAACGCTTATTAAATTATCACTTATTTCACTGCCATAGCAACCGGCATTATTATAAATACATCCACCTATTGTTCCAGGAATACCACTAGCCCACTCAAGACCTTTATATCCAAGTTTAGATATTTCTAATGCAAGTTTATTAATCATAACACCTGAATCCACGTTCAAAATATTATCATCAGTAATACTATAATTATTTAGAAATTTCAATTTAATAATTACCCCATCATAATAATCAGGTAATATTATGTTAGATCCATTTCCTATAATAAAGTATTTACTATCGCCTAAAATATATACCATTTCTTCTAATTCATATATATCTTTTGGAAACATCAATAATTTACATTTAGTATCTAATTTATATGTATTATAATTTAATAAACTAGCATCTTCTATACATTCAAATTTGCTTTTTAATGTATCTATCATTTACTTAAATATTCCTCTATTTTAGCACTAGATTCTATGTAATTAACTATTTTGCCATTCTTAATTCTAATAAGAGTAACATCATTTATTTTAAGTTCACTTGCTCTTTTAGCATTCTTATTGCTTTCTTCACTTTTGAATACTTTGTTTTCAGGTTTACTTAAATCAACTTTATAAACTTTAATATCACTTTTACCTGCTAAATAACTAACATATGAATCACTCTTTAAATTACTAAAGTCATCAAATAAAACATAATATTCATTCATATCACGAGTAAATGTAGTGCTACCTGCAATATATTCACTACTTATTTCAGTAGCTTCACTTGTTGGTTTAGTATAACCATCTTCAAAAAGTCCACCCTTTTCCATTAATAAAACAAGTCCATAAACAACACCTATAAATACAAGTACACCTACTAAAGTATATACTGCTGACTTAATTTTATCATTATCACTAACCTCTATATTATTCTTATTTCTTTCTCTTTTTTGTCTTTTAACTTTCATTTTCATAGTATTTTTTGCCATAATATCATCTCCATAATCAAAATTATAGCATATTTCCTACATTTATAGCAATTATTTCTTGATTTTTCGTGAAATTTATTATATACTTTATTAAGTATTTATTTGGCAGTGCCCATATAATTATAATGTGTTTCTTTAGTACAAAAAACAAGTAACTTCTGCCAAAGCGAAAGTAAATAAGAAACTCCCTATAATTAGAAAGGTGGCCTTTAGTACAAAAATATTTTGTAAAGGAGGAACAAATACTATGTCAAGATATATCGGACCAGTATATAAGAAATCTAGAAGATATGGTTTTTCAACACTTGAAACAGGTAAAGAATTAAGAAAAAAACCTACAGCTCCTGGAATTCATGGAACTAGTAGAAAGAAACTTAGTGAATATGGTGTTCAATTACATGAAAAACAAAAAGTTAGATTTATGTATGGACTTTCTGAAAAACAATTCGAAAAGACTTTTGTAGCTGCTGGTAAAATGCAAGGTATCCATGGTTATAACTTATTAATACTTTTAGAAAGTAGATTAGATAATTTAGTTTATAGAATGGGATTTGCTAAAACTAGAAGAGCTGCAAGACAACTTGTTAATCACGGACATATTTTAGTAGATGGTAAAAAAGTAGATATTCCATCATTTAGAGTTAAAGTTGGAAGTGTTATTTCTGTTAAAGAAGCATCACTTGATCATCCAGTTATTAATGAATGTATGAATATGGATATCAATATTCCATCATTCGTAACTGTAGACAAAACTAAAAAGTCTGGTACTTATGTAAGATATCCAGAACGTGAAGAATTAAATTCAGAAATTAATGAAGCATTAATCGTTGAATACTACAACAGATAATTTAAATATATTTGTTGATAAGAGAATCATTAGATTCTCTTTTTTGTTATAAAAATTTTAATAAATTAAAAAGACAAACTATATTTTAGATAAGTTTGTCAATAACCACTTTATTATATTTCTATTTTCTATTATAACAAATATAATATATTAAAAATATTAATATTGTAATTATACTTAAAAATATTATACTAGATAAATTTGAAATAACAATATTAAAGTTTAAAGGAGAATATTTTGATAAAAATGAATATGATAACAACAAAATTGAAAATTTGTAAAAAATATCAAAAATAATTATAGTCAATATCTTTTCAAATATATTGATATACATAGGTTTTCTTAAAATTATAAATTCCAATGAGTTGTCAAATTCGTAAGTTAAAAAAATGAATTGAATATATATAACAATTAATGAATTATATAATAGCCATATCAAGCAGAGAAAATTATTGTCAAATATTGTTATATTTCCTAGTATTATATCATATGTAGCATAATTAATATCATTTGCGTAGTTCATTACATAATTTATCATTAGTACTAAAAAGAAAAAATATATTATTATTAAGTTCTTAACTTTATTACTATTTAATATTTTTTGTAATATTAACATTTGACACATCATATTAATATTCCTTTAATAATATTGATTTTGCCTTCTTCAAATAAATATACATAATCCGATATATCATTTATCTCTTCCTTTATATGCGAAGAAAAAATAATTAGTTTGTTTTCTTTTTTTCGTTGTAGCAATATTTCTTTTAATACTTCTTTTGATTTATCATCTAGGCCATTAAATGGTTCATCTAATATAATAATATCAGGATTTTCCATTAAAACTTGAATTATTCCTAATTTTTGTTTCATACCAAAACTATAGTTCTTATATTTTTTGTTCATATCTTTATAAATATTAAATTTTTTTAAATATTCTATAATTGTTTGATCGTTGATTGTATTTTTTATTTTTGCTAGTATTTTCAAATTTTCAAATCCGGTGGCGTCAGGAAAGAATGATGGTGTTTCAATTAATGCCCTCATATTGATCTTACAAATATTATCGTTGTTATATTCAATATTATCAAATAATATTTTTCCACTATTTACTTTATAGAGATTTGTTATTATTTTTAATAAAACACTTTTTCCACTTCCATTTGGTCCAAATAGGCAATAAATTTTGCCAGATTCAAACTTCAAATTTATATTATCAAAAATTAATTGCTTTTTAAATTTCTTTTTTACTTTTTTTAATTCAATTTTCATAAAACTCCTTTAATAGTTTTTTTCAATAGATATTACTAATTTTTCTTTATCTTTATAGGAAAAATATAGACAAAAAAAACTAATTACTAAGATAACAAAAGAAAATAATAATAAATATAATAGACCGAATTGATCCGAAAAGATGAACATATTCATTATGTTAAATAGATAACCAATTTCACTATGGAAAATAGATATTAGAAAATAATTATTTATTACTAATTCAAAAAATAATTGAATAAGTATATACACTATATATGTATATATTAAACTCGCTATATATTTTTGACTTTTTTTTATGCTTATTAATCCTATATTGACAAATATAATTGAGTACATCAATAAATTCAAAGAATACAGTATCATAAAAATTAATGGCTTTTGTATTAAATTTGTTTCCCAAAATGTAAATCCATTTATCACTTGATACTCTGGATTCAGCGAACTATAAAACATCGTTGGTACATAAAGTATAACACCTATCAGTGGTAGTATCCAAATATATTTATACGCTCTCTTTAGCAAAAGTTTCAAAAAATATTTGTATTCAATTCTATTATTAGAATTTATTAAAAATTTATTTTTCAATATATAGATTGGTTCAATCAGCGAAGGAATTAATACTAACAGTATCGCTATAGGATTCAAAAACTTCACTTGAAATATTAATATATTGGAAAATGATGTTAAAGTATCTACTTTAACATTATTGTTTTTTAAAATTTTTTGACAATACTCTTCATAATCATCAACATTAATATCATTATTACTGCATTTGATAATTTCATTTTGCAGGCTTCTTTGATATTTTTTTACACCATCAGATAAATTACTATTTGCTATAATAGATACTAAGATAGCAAATATAATAATAATTATAGTTGCTATCTTAGATTTTTTACTTACATTATACACTATATATATTTATTAGTCGTATGTCCATTTTAACGTTGCTTTTGTATTTAGTAATGTAAAATCCGTTCTTGTTGCACCCAATTGATATTTTCCAGGATTTTGGCTACCATCATGTCCAATAAAATTAATTTCTTGTCCTAATTTTAATTGACTTCCTAGTGCAAACCAATCACTATCACTATACATTCTAACACCTAATTTACAGCTGTCGCAAGGATTTGTAAGTTTTGTACTAACGCTTAAAGCTTTAACTTTTGGTATACTATAAGTTTTCTTAACTACATTTCCCTTAATTTGCCAACTTGTATTTGGAATTTTATCAAAATAAATTTCTACTTGTGAAGAAGCATTTACATTATCAATAAATACAAAGCAAAATATAAATAATAAAGTGGCAAGCATAGTTTTCCTCATATTTTTCTCCTTTCTATAATTTATTTAAACATATATTATCAATACTTAAATATTTATAAGAAATATTTTTATTTAATTAATAATTTATCATATCACATATATGTGATGAATCAACTTCTATACCTTTGTCTTTTTTTTTAATAATGAAATAACCTACACACATATTTCCATATTTATCATGTTCTATATAATTGCCTATTTTATGTTGTATTGTATGCATTTGTTCCACAGTTATTTTGCATTCACCACTAATATCAAATTCGAATATATTTGGATTATCTTCATATACTTCTTTTACCCAATTACTTTGATGCTCATAATTAATTGTCTCGTAATCTAATTTTTCTAGATATAATATATAATTATATATTCCAATTATAATTACAAAAATAATTATAAAGAAAATTATTAACATAATACTTTTTTTATTCATAATTATCACCTACTAGAAAGCAAAAATGTAAAGAAAATTTTGAATATGCAAATAATGAAGAAGATTCTTTTTGCTTAACATAAACATGAAAATAATATCTACCGTTTTCACTTATTATATCAGTAATATCATTTTTAAATTCTCCTTCATATATTACCCTTCCATCTTTTTGAACCATCATTGTTTTTTTATTATTAAATATTTCTTTTAACTTTTGATTAAAAAACGGTTCATAGCTTTGTCTTTGATCAAATCTATTATAAGCTTCATATTCTTTAATATCTAAATAATAGTTTTTTGTTCTTGCAATTTTATTAAAGTAATCTTCATTGTTATCACTGCTGATGGATTTAGTATATGTAGAACCGCCATATCTCTTGAAAATGTATTTAATATATTCAGTATCATACCTTGCTGTTATTTCTTTATTGTTTATCGTTATATCAAATTTATTTTTATAATCTTCTTCTGCATAATACATTATTATGAATGAACTGATTATAATAATTGCTAAAAATGTAAATTTAAAAATTATTTTGAATCCTTCATTAATTCCATCCATACATTAATCACTAGATTGAGTATAACATATTATTTAATTTTTTTAAATAAATTATTAATAATTTAATATGTTTTCTATAAATGAATAAAAACTGGTTATAATATTTATATTCTAAATATGTATTTAACATAAATTTGATTTGTCATAAAATATAATTATTTTTTCTTCTTATAACAATATAAACTATAAAACTTATAAATATAATTCCAAAATATATAAGAGAACTATTTAGTTCAATTTTAGGTTCACTTTCTATAACTGGTAAATCATTATCATTAAGTAATCTTTTACCTCTAACAAGTAACCTATGAGTATTAAGTCCATATGGAGTACATGTTATTAATGTAACATAGTCTTCACCTTCTACTATATCTAAATTAGATAAATCATCAGGTTCTACTACTCTTATATCATCAACACTATAAGTAATTACTTCATCCATAACATATATATAGAATTTATCTCCAACTACTAATCTGTCTAAGTCAGTAAATAATTTATTTAATGGAAGCCCTCTATGACCTGTTAAAATACTATGAGTACTTTTCCCACCTATTGGAAGAGAACTACCTTCAAAATGGCCTATTCCTCTTTCTAATGTTTTAGTACTAGTTCCATGATATATAGGAAGTTCTATATCTATTTTTGGTATTTTAATGTATCCAATTAGACCATATTTATCAAAATTTAATAGTTTTAAATATTCAGTAGATGATACCTCGTTATTATTTTCAAATGAATCAACTACTTTAACGCTAGATAATGATTTGTTATATTTAATTGCTTCATTTAACATATATTCTTTTGATTTACTATCACACTTAGATATTTGATTTGTATAATCACTTATAATATACTTATTTTCATTTTTATTAAATAGGTTCATTATAAGAGGATAAAACATAATAATAAATCCAATAAGTATTAATAAAGAAAATATAATAATTGGTTTTTTATTCTTATTCATTAGTTACCAAATTCTTTTTACGATAATATATCATAGAACCAGCACCTATAAGAACAATTATTCCACCTATTACTATATATGAAGAACTACCACTTCCTCCAGTAAAAGGTAATAATCCATTTTTAGTATTAGATATTTGTACTTCATAAATACATGTGCCTGCTTCTCCATCACTATTAGATATAGTTACAGTTAATATATCATTTATCTTTTTATATCCACTAGGAGCTGTAACTTCTTTTAAATAATATGTTCCAGCTTTAAGGCCATTATATGTAGCTATTCCATCTTCTCCACTTGTAAGTTCTCCTACTTTATTTCTAAGTTCAACATCACTATATATTTCAAATTTAGCTCCACTTAATACTTTAGTTTTATCAGTTCCTTCATATTTTAATACTTTAAGTCCATATGTATAGACAATAGTTTCTTTTTCTTCTGTTTCATAAGTACCACTACCATATGGATCATTTGAATATATTAATTTAACTTTATTTTTACTTCCGTTACAATTTGCACTTTCATTTAATGATGCATTATATGTAACAGTAATATTAGTACTTGTAAGATTATCAACATTGAAATCTATTGTAAGAATATTATTTTCATATGTAATTGTTGCGACTATTTTATTGCTTGCATTTTTAACAACACCAGAATCTGTAGTAAGAAGTGTATCTCCATCTTTTACATTAACTGTATTAATTCCTGTAAGTGTTATACTATTATCTAGTGTATCCGCTATTTTAAATGTTTTATTAGTAGCATTAGTTGGATATTGTATTACTGTTGCTTTAATAGTATAAGTATATGTTTCACCTACACTATGATTAGTACTTGTTTTATTATCATCAACATATTTTTCAATTTTTGCTTCGCTTACTTTAGCAACTATTGTTTCATCATTTAGATTCCAATATTTTTCACTTTCAGCTGTAAAATCTAAATTACCTACCATAACTGAATATACTTTTGAAGTTGAAACAGGAAGTATTAAATATGAACCTGCTTCTAAATTTAATGATGCAGTATTACCACTTACATTCATAAGACTTCCACTTATATTATTAGTTTTAATATATGAAGCATAACCACTTACTAATTTGTCTAGTGTACTTGATGTAAGAGTACTTCCACTAGTTAATGAGCCACTACTAAGTGAATAATAATCACTTGCTGTTAAATCTTTATAACTAGTAGTTGTATTTAAATATGCTTGAAAATTAGTAGTAAAATCATATGTAATTGTATTAGCATTCTCATTATAGTATGCATCTAGTATTTTATATGCTTTAAAGCTATCAGTAGATATAACATTAGTAATAGTAAATGTTGCTTTATTAGTTATATAGTAGCTTTCTGTATCAGTTATACCTTTTCTACTACTATCATATGTTATTTCAGTTTCAGCATGAACAAAAGAACATACCATAAATCCTATTAATAAAATAAATGATTTTAAATACTTTTTCATTTTTTACTTCTCTTCTTTACCATATATATAACTATTCCAACTATAATTATGAGTGATATTCCTCCAAGTATTAAATAATTAACTATAGGATCAAATGTCTTTGGTATTTCTTCTTCTTTGATATTTTCTGATGCTTTAAGTACGGCAAGAACATTATAATTTTCTTCAAGTCTTACTTCGTCATACGTAGGAACTGTTATTAATAATGGACTACTTGTATAAGTATATTTATTATTAACTACTTTATCATCTATTTTTACTAAATATAATCCAACTATTAAATCATCAAATTTAAATAATCCATGATTATCAGTAGTAGTCTTTTTTATATAATTAATATTATTATCTTTTATATACTTATTAACTTTATTTACTAAGTCTTTATATTCTGATGCATTTAATCCATATATATTATCATTAAATGAACTAAATTCATTATTATAAGTAAGATTACCATTAGTATCTAAATCTCCTATTTTATATAAATATACATCTGTATCACTTATTATATAGTCTCCATATGTATATTCTCCAGTTATTTCACCTTTCTTTGTTATATCAATCGCATCAACTTTTATAAATATAAAACTAACAATGATAGTAAATATCAAATATATTATCTTTTTCATGCTAACCTCTATTCTCTAATAATGATATCAAATTTTCACATACTCTTCAATAATATTAAAAAAGAATTTCTAAAAAGAAACTCTATTTATCAAAATCGTCTAAGAAGAAATGTTTTTCATCATATTTATAATATCCAAGTATAGTATTCAAATTAACATTAAATATAGATTTAAATATGTTGTAATCTATATTTGGATTAACTTTCTTAAGTTCACTAATTAAATTCTTTATTTCACGTCTTTTAGAATTATTTTCATGCTCACTTCTTTCAGTAAACTTACAAGCACAATTTATAAATGTAAGATTATTTCCATTTACAAATCTTAATATATCATGTTCATGCACATAATAAAGTGGTCTTATAAGTTCCATACCTGGGAAGTTTTCACTATGAAGTTTAGGCATCATTGTTTTATATTCACTTGCATAGAACATACTTAATAATATTGTTTCAACAACATCATCAAAATGATGACCTAATGCTATCTTATTACATCCAAGTTTCATTGCTTCATTATATAAAGCACCTCTTCTCATCCTAGCACATAAATAGCAGGGACTTACCTTTTGACTTTCAACGACGCTAAATATATCAGTAGTAAATATATGTAAATCTATATCCATAAGTTTAGCATTAGATTTAATAAGTTCAAGATTACGTTCATTATATCCCGGATTCATACATATAAATACTAAATCAAAATTAACATCGCCATGACGTTTTAACTCCTGCATGCATTTAGCAAGTAAGAATGAATCTTTTCCTCCACTTATACATACCGCTACTTTATCACCTTCATTAACAAGTTTAAACTCTTTAACTCCTTTAACAAATTTAGCCCATATTTCTTTTCTATATGTTTTGATTATACTTTTTTCTATTGTTTTATTATCCATTACTACCACCCTAAATCAAACATATCAACGATTCCGTTTTGTTTCTTATAAGCCTCAAATGTATTTTTAACAAGCATAATAACAGTCATTGGACCTACACCTCCTGGTACAGGTGTTATATATGAACATTTATCATAAACATTACTTTTAACATCACCATATATTTTATTATTTTCATAAGTAATTCCTACATCAATAATAATAGTTCCTGGTTTAATCATTGATTTTGTTATTAAATCTTTTTTACCTACACATGATATTATAATATCAGATTTTTTAGTATATTCACTTAAATTATTAGTTTTAGAATGACATATACTTACACTGGCATTTCTTTTTAAACATTCCATCATAATTGGAATACCAACACGTTTATTTCTTCCAATAACAAGTACATTTTTACTTTCAAGATTAATTTTATAATAATCAAATAGTTCCATAATACCAAGTGCTACTGGAGGAATAAATATACTTCCATTCTTAAATCCATCTACATCTTTAGAAATATCTATTGCATCAATGATTTTATCTTCATGAAATCCAAATGGAAGTGGTAACTGTACTATAATACCATTAATATATTTATCTTTATTAAGTTCTTTAATTCTTTTAATAACTTTTTCTTCTTTAACGCTTTCATCAAAAGAAATATGTAAAAAACTCATACCAACATATTCACATGCTTTCTTTTTATTATTAACAAATTTTTCATTATACTTTCCAATTGTTATAACTGCAAGTACAGGTGTTTCTTTATATGAATTTATATTTCCTTTTAGTTCATCTTTTATTTTAGCACTTAAATTTTTACCATCTAATAGTATCATATTATTCCTCGTAATATTTAACAAATCTAACGTTTTCAATAACTATATCAGTAAGTGGCTTATCATTCATATTAGTTTCTACGCTTGCGATTCTATCAAGTACATCATATCCGCTTACTAGTTTACCAAATCCAGCATATTTACCATCTAAATATGTAGCGTCATCTTGCACAATATAAAATTGACTTGATGCTGAGTTAAGTGTTTCTTCTGTTTCCGGATCACTTCCACGTCTTGCCATTGAAAGTACTCCTCTTACATGACTAATATCATTTTTAACACCATTTGCTTCAAATTCACCTTTTATAGTTTCCTCACTACCACCAGTACCATTGCCATTAGGATCTCCTGTTTGAATAACAAAACCATTTATAACTCTATGAAATATAAGTCCACTATAAAAGTTACTACTTATTAGATTTTTAAAGTTTTCAACAGTAATTGGAGCTTTATCTGGATATAATTCTGCTACCATGATTCCATAATCTTTAACATTAATCATTACTAAATTAGTTGCTTCATCACTTACTACATACTTTTTAGTTTTAATAGTATAAACAGTTTCATCACCTACTTTTTTAGTAGTATAATTAAGTTCTACTTCTTCATTACCACAACTGCATAATATAAATATTAAACTCATACATATAATTATTTTAATAAATTTCTTCACTTTCATCACCAAATCAATGATATCACACATCACATTAATTGTCATCAAATTTAAATTTTTTCACATAAAAAGCACCATTTCTAGTGCTATCTATATATTTTTATTAAACAAGTACAATGTAATATTAATCTTGTATTAAATAATTTTACTTTTCAATTCCTTTCTAAAGATTTACTATATATTTATTTTAAGATTTATATTTCCACACATCAACAAAAAAATTTGAATTTACGTAAATTCAAATTTTATTACTCTGCCTTAAGGCAGACATCCCATAACCAATGCATTTGTTTTAGTTCTTACCCGCCTATCCATGCTTTCGCACGGAGTAGTCGCTTTTTAACATTCGTTATACCTTATTATTTTTTTATTCGGATTTGTTTTAGTTCCCTCTACTAATTTTGTTTTGCTCTAGTTTACATATGTTTTACACATTAACCCAATCGGAAAGCTGGCGCCACGCCGCGTGTAGCATAAGCATCATCGCTACGCCAACCCCCGTGGTCGTTAACAGTTAGGAAATTGTTAGTATAAATAGAATAAGCCGCGCGAAGCCACCACAAAACTGCACTACTTTCGCTTTTCTTTATTGCTCCACTATAATTACTTGTACTTGTTCCTAAATTTTTATAGTAATCTAGTTGTCTAGTATTATCTCTTGCTGTATCATAATCTATTGTATTTGAACTTCCTTGTGCCCATACTTCTGCTGTACTAAGCAAATATAATTTATCTGTTGATGTAAAGTTTTCTGTGTCACTTTTTCCATGTCCTGATACTACTGTTGTATCTATTATTGCATTCTTTATTTCACTTGGTATTGCATTATATATATCATTATTTACAAATGTTCTCATTGATGTTGCTGGCCATCCTCCTACATTTGTATTTGTATCATTCATTTTATGTGTTGTTATTATATCTGCAAACTCAAGTACAAATCCACATGCTGTTTGTGAGAAGCCAGTTCCTGAACATTCGCTTGGAGTTGATGTATTTGCTATACGTAATGTATGTGTTCCATATGTTGTTCCAAGATTTACTTCTTTTGTATCTCCCACTTTATACATACTTGTGTTTCCTGATTTTACATTCTCTACAATTGTATTCCAATCATCAAGAGTGAATCTTGAAGTTTCTTCAATGCCAAGTACTCCACTAAACTTCTTACCCTGATTATAATTTTGATTAGTATTTGTTTCTTTGAATAATATTGTGAAAGTATATTTATGAGTTATACCACTTTCTATTGATATCTTTTTTGCAATTGTCATATCACTTATTGGTGCTTGTGGTATAGATTCACATGTTCCTTCTACTGTTCCTGCTGCATTAAGCCTTTGACAAGTTGCACTTAAAACTAATTCATTATTAGTGATAGTGTTTGTTAAAGATTGCCAAATAACATTATAATTTGTATCTAATGTACCATTATTTTTTACTGATACTTCTTTTGTTGTTGACCATCCTGGCTTTATATATTGTGCATTTATTGCTGGTCCATCAGTATATGTAAGTTTTAGTGTTCCAGCCTCCACTACTACATTTTTAGCATTTTCATTACCACTTATACTTGCACTAAAATATGCATAAGAAAGTCCCGTTGTTAATAGTAAAAGTAATGCTATAAATGTACCAAATAATATTTTCTTATCTTTCATTTATCTTACCTTCCTTATACTAAAAAGTATAGCACACTAAAATATTACTAACAAGTTAAAACATATATATTTTTTTAATAAAATTATTATAAAATACAAGATTTAATTGAAATATTATTTCTAATTTGTTAGTATATTGAATTAAGAGGTATTGGTATGAAAAATAAAACTATTTTTATGAGTTTAGATAAGAAGACTCAAGACTATTTAAGAATTGTTTATTCATTAATTAACTACTTTAGTTATAACGATATGTATTATAGAGTTACTAATGGTGATGATGAAACATTATATTTTAAATTAGATGATGGACATTACATAATTGGATTATCATTCTTTTTAGCAGGACTTTATATAGATGGATTTACTAAAGATTTATTTGCAAGTAAAGGTATTACATTTGAAGCAAGTCTTAAATATATTAAAAAAAGTAATAATACAGTTAAATTTAAACTATTAAAAGAAGATTTATTTGATAATGAAGTATTTGGTCTTATTGATTTAGAAAGTTATTTAGGAAATATAGCATATCAAATAAAAGAAGATTATTATTTACGTGATAAAGATTTCTCTATTAACGATTTAGAACCATATCAAATATTTGATTATTCAATGGTATATTATAATGAAGTTCCAGAAGATATTATGGCTGAAATGTTTGATATAGAAGATTTTGGTCATAGTGATTTATTTATGGAATATCAATCTAAGCGTGAAGAAGTATATGGTGAAATGGCTAAAGATAGATATAATGTTGATATATTTAATAGTAAACATAAAGATACTATATGGGAATTTGATTTTGATAGATTTAAACTTATTAATGATGACGGATGTAGTTATTTAATACCTAAAGACAATAATAATGTTAAAGTAAAAGTATTTGATGAAGAAAATGATTCTATTGATATTAAGAGTGCTGAAATATTAAGAATCAATGGTAAAGATTTAACATATGAATCATTTAAAGAAATATTATCATTAAGTGATAGTTGTTTTCTTGAATTAACTATTGTAGATGTTGATGGTATCGAAAGAATATTCAAAACAAGAAAGGGAGAATTATTTATGAAACCTCAAACAGAAACACAAAATAATAACGATAATAATAAAAAGAGTTCTATATTAGATAAGTATGGTGAAGACTTAACTAAACTTAGTTATATTAAAGATCCTAGTATTGGTAGAGATGAAGATATTAGAAAGATAGAACAAATACTTTTATATCCTGAAAGAGATAAGAGTGTTATTATAACTGGTGAAAGTGGTATTGGTAAAACAGCTTTAGTAAAAGGACTTGCTTATAGAATTAAAAATGGTAATGTTCCATACCTACTTAAGTATTTAAAAATAATTAGTATTGATACTGCGACTATGGTTGCTGGTACTAAATATGTTGGTTCACTAGAAGAAAAACTTAAGAAAATACTTGATGAAGCATCTAAAGATAAAACTATTATATTGTTTATTGACGAAATACATCAAACTATTGGTGGTGGTAAGAGTGAAAATGATTCTAATAGTGTTGCTGAAATATTAAAACCATATTTAGATAGTGGCAAAGTTAGAGTTATTGGTGCGACTACTACTGAAGAATATATGGAACATATTAGTAGTAATCCTGCTTTTAAAACAAGATTTAAAAGAATTGATATAAAAGAACCTACTAATGATACAATTTATACTATACTTGATGATCTAATTAATACTTATAATGAAATTAGTGGATGTACTCTTGATGCTCTTGGAACTAATAGAAGTAATATTATTAATTCATTAATTGCTGTTACTAAAAAATCATATAGAGATTATAAAGATCCATCTAACAATCCAAGACTTGTAATTGATATATTAAAAGAAGCATATGCAATAGCGGCTATTAACGATAGAGATGTAGTAACTATGGACGATATTAAACTTGCTGTTATGGATGAAGAAAGACTTTATAAATCCGCTCGTGAAAAATATAGTTCAATTGTAAAAAGTGAAGAACAAAAAGACAAAGGTAAAATTCTTGAATTTAGACCTAAAAAATAATAAAAGTACTTGATTTTAAATAATATTAATGTTAAAATTCTTTTATCAACTGAAACGAATAATTTCGTTTTGAAGTTGATATACTATTAAAGTAGAAATTATTTTCTACTATTGGTCTGTAACAGGATCAAACCCGTGTTAGCGTGTAGCTGCTTAAAAAAACAACCTTATGGTTGTTTTTTTAATGCTGTAATTTCTTCTTATCTAACTTTTTCATTGCTTTTCTTATTTCTTCACCTGTAAAGAAATACTTTTCTCCATTCGCAATAGGTATTTTATTTTTATATTTATAATTATACTTATCTAAATATGTAAGCATATCTGCTACTTGAAATAATCTTTTTACTTTATGATTAAAGTCTATTACATGTTTAAAATTTTTAAATTTAGAGAATATATCTCCTAATATATTACCTAATGTTTCTTGACCATTATCATAATATAAAATAATTGAATCATATTTCTTAAAAAATTCTTTATTTTTCTCTAACATTTTTATTATTTCATTTCTTATTTTTCTTCTTAATACTTTACTATTATCAGTATATTTTTTATCAATTATAATAGTTTGATATTTTACTGGAATTTTTCTTAGAAAGTAATATATAGCATTAAATATATTTTTTCTTTTGGTGATATTCATATTTGAATAATCACCTCTTTTCATTATTAAATCAGCCATATGTATCATGTTTATATATCCAATATTTAACAATCTCTGATTTAAGTCATTTATTTCTTTTTTAATACTATAACTCTGATCATGAAAAACAAAAGATACACCATATAATCTTGATGAACCTTTCCAAATCCAAATTCTCCTGTTTCGTCTATAAAAATACTTAATCTTTTCATGCCATTACCCCTTGATGTTTTCATTATACATTTTTCTTTATATTATTTGAACCTACTTTACTCTAATTTTTACATATATTTCCTACTCATTTATATTGACAAACTTACGTTTGTTATTTATTATATATGTATATGAAAGAGAGAAATATTATAAGTATTGATTTAAAGAGTTTTTTTGCATCCTGTGAATGTGTTGAAAGAGGACTTGATCCTTATAAAACTCCATTAGTAGTAGCTGATACTGATAGAGGTGATAAAGCTATGTCTCTTGCAGTATCCCCTTACCTTAGAAATCGTGGAATTAAATCAAGATGTAGAGTTTTTGAAATACCTAAAAATCTAAATATAATGTTTGTTAAGCCTAGAATCAAGCTATATCAAGAATATAGTAAGAAAGTATTTGATATATACAAAAGTTTTATTAGTGAAGAAGATATACATTTCTACTCTATTGATGAAGTATTTATGGATGTTACTGATTATTTAAAATACTATAATAAAACTGACACAGAACTAGCTTTATTAATTATGAAAACTGTTCTTGAAAAAACTGGACTTACCACTACTGCTGGTATTGGACCTAATGTTTTACTTGCAAAAGTTGCGATGGATATTGAAGCAAAACACAATAAAAATTGTTTATCTAAATGGACTTATAAAGATATTGAAACTAAATTATGGAATGTAACTCCTCTTACTAAAATCTGGGGAATTGGTAAAAATACTGAACGTAAACTTAATAATCTTGGAATATACAAAGTTGGTGATATAAATAATTATCCAAGAAGTTTCTATATCAAAAGATTTGGTAATGTGATGGGAAATGATATATTTGATAAGGCTAACGGAATATACTTTCCAACTATAAAAGAACTTAATTCAAGAGTACATGAAAAATCTATGAGTATGAGTCAAATATTATATAGAGATTATAGTATAGAAGAAGCAATACTTATTATTAAAGAAATGAATGATATGTTAAATGTTCAACTTAAAGAAAAGAAACTTACAACTAGACTTATTCATTTAAGTATTTCATATTCAAGAGATTTATATAAATCATTTAATGATACTACTCTACTTAATACAGAAGAAGATAATGGTGAAAAGATATTTGAAACATTAAAATATATGTATTACAAAAATATAGAAGACTTACCTATTAGAAAAGTTGGTATAGCATATTCTAAACTTTCAGATAAAGGTGCTACTCAATTATCATTATTTGATAAGAATGAAGTTCCAACTGATGAATATAACAAAATAATAGATAAAATTACTTCTAAATATGGTAATACTTCTATACTTCGTGCATCATCCTTACTAAAATCATCTACAATTAAAAATAGAGAAAGATATAAAAATACTATTTAATCTTTCTCTTTTCATTTATAACTTTTCTATAATAAGGCATAAAACTTATACTATCTTTTAAATAATTAGGTATTTGTGCTTCTATATAATCATTCCATAATGAAGCACTTACTAAATATGCTTTTGTATTTGATAATGTAAAATTCCATTTTATTTCTTTTATTTCATCTATTGCTAAAGCACATGTTTTTGATATATTTATCATTTCATCTATGAGTGGAAGTTCTATATCATTTAAGTTTTCATTTGTTTCAGGATGTGTTTTATAAACACTATATTTTTCATCTATAAAGTCATATATAGTTTTTTTACTTTTTAAATCTATCTTACTACTTAATGTTTTATCTTTTAAATACATATTTATTTCAGCATATAATATATCAATTGTATTCTTTCTATGTACTGTTACTATACTTATAGTTGTTAAATTATTCTTATTTATTTTTTCAAGTAATTTATTAGGCTTATGTGTTGCTTCCATATAATATAATTTATTCTTATTTATTTTTTCTAATATGAAAGCAGGACTTCTATAATCTTTTAAATTAAATTTAATAGTTCTTCCTTCATCAGGTGCTTCACATCTACATGTTATTTCTTTTTTATCTTTTACGAAGTCTTCATATTCTTTATAACTTATATCTTTTATATTTATTATTTCTCTATTTAAATATTTATCAAATTTGATATTAAATTTAGTTTTATTATTAAGTAGACTTAATGCATGTTTATCTGTTAAGTGTTTATTTATATATTCTTTTCTAATTTTACATACATATGTATCTCTTTTATTTTTAGAGACATTTTCAAATCCAAATATTTTATATTCTTCATATGTAATACTATATTTTAAATAACAAATATATATATCAAGTAATATTTTTGTATATGATTTATTACTTCTTTTTGTTATTTCTTTTATGTTTTTATTAAGATCTTTTAATTCTTTTTTTAAATTGTTATAAAACTTTTTTATCTCTTTTTTCATACTACTTCGTCCTTTATTAGCACTATTATATAGTTTTTTATAGTAAATATCAACAATTACTTTAATAGTTCATTTATTGTTACTATTTTATATCCTCTACTTTGTATATAGTTTATTGTAATACTTAGTTCTTTTAAGTTCTTATTATTTTCACTTATAAAGAATATTGTTCCATTTTTAATATTATTTTTTACATTATTAAGTAAGTTATCTTGTATTTCAAGTACTTTATTAATACTATTAAGTTTCTTTTTAGAACATATTTTCTTTATATCAAAGTCATCTATCTTAACACAATATATTTCATTATGTAATATTTTTATAAAGTTATTTAATTCATCCATATTCTTACCTTTAAACAGAATATTACTATGATTAGTTATATTATCTATTTCATTTGATAAATCATTATAATTAAACAATAGATTTAATTCTACATCTTTATTATTTGAAACATTTATCATATTTTTATAATATTTTGTATTTGTGATATTTATTACAAGTGATATATTTTTATTATAATCATTACCTTTTATGATATATTTATCAACATTATCTTCTTTATTTAATATACATTTATTTTCTTTATATTCTATTAATTCTTCTTTAAATCCTATGCCTTTCATATTAGAATAACTTTTATTTTTATCTACTTTTAATCCAGAAAGTCCTAAAACTATACCATATTCATTTATGCTTCCTTCTCTACATTCATAGTCTTTAGAAGAAGCATATTCATTTATAGATACTAAAATTGTATCATTATACTTAGATATTTCTATTACTTTATCTGTATAATAAAAACTAAATAGTACAAAAAAAATAACTATTATATTTTTTAAATATTGTTTCATATTAAAATATATAATGGTTATTAATTATTTATTCATGATTTTAAAATCTTCTTTTAAGTTTTAGAGATGACTTCTCTACTTCAGGATATACAAATGTACCTGTTAAGAAGTCATCATAGTCTATACCTAGTCCTTCAACTGACTCTTTTAATGTTCTTTCTTTTCTTGATGATATAAAGTTATAAAGCTCTTTCATAAACTCTTTAGAACTCATATTTCTTCTTAAATGTGATAAATGTACTACTATATATATACCCAGTCCATATATTAAATCATTTCTAAATGCACTTCTTTTATTATAATCACTTTCACTTTGTAATATAATTGGATCTACTATCTCAAAATATTCTTTAGGTGTCATATAAAATGAAGCAAATGTATCAGACATCCTTGTTAATTTCTCATTTTTAAGTATCATTGCTCCATCTTTATTTATTTTATTTCTTATTAAATAATCATAAAATTCCATTTCAAAATATATTGATGGTACTTCTATTAGTAAATCTTCAAAATTTCTTATTCTTTTTTGTTGTGAATATATAAATCTTTCTCTATCATAAGCATGACCTAATTCATGAATAAGTGAACTTAAAGAATATGTAGTATATTCATCATATCTTAATATAATATATCCACTTTTAAGTAGTTTACTTCCTATATGCATAGCTTTAAATTGATCATGTGGATTCATTCTATAATTCATTATTATTCTATCTTCATCCATATATTTTTTAGCTATGTTTACCATATCATCACCAAATTCACTTAAAAATGATAAAAGTATATCTGTAAAATCTTTCTCATTAAATTTACGTAACAAGCTATAATATGGTAGTGTTGGATAATCAATTTCACTCATAAAATCATCTAATCCATCAAACATAGAATATAATTCATCATAATTATCATATACTTTCTTATTAAATCCAAGTATTTCTCTATATGAGTCTTGTGCAATTACTATGGCTGACTCTTCATCTATTATTGTAGATGTTGGTTCAAAAGAAAAACCAAGAATTGGAGTTGCTATAGAATCTAAACTATAAAAACTAGAAAAATCAAAAGTTAAATTAGATTTCTTTTGATGAGTTTTATAATAATCTCTTAATCTTTTTAGATCGCTTATTAGCCTTTCTTGGTATGTTTTCATTTTTTACTCCCCTGAACTGTTTTTTATTTATATTCTTTCTTTATTTCCCATATATGGTCTTAAAACTTTTGGTATTGTTACAGTTCCATCTTCATTGTAATTGTTTTCAAGTAATGCGATTAATGCTCTTGTTGAAGCAAGTACTGTATTATTAAGTGTATGTGGATAATAATTTCCATTTTCACCTTTTACTCTTATTCCGAGTCTTCTTGCTTGAGCATCACCTAATGTTGAACAACTACCTACTTCAAAATATTTTTTTTGTCTTGGACTCCATGCTTCTATATCACATGATTTAACTTTTAAATCAGCAAGATCTCCACTACAACATTCAAGTGTTCTAACAGGTATATCTAAACTTCTAAATAATTCAACTGTAAACTTCCACATTTTATTATACCAATCCATTGATTCTTCTGGACGACATAGAACTATCATTTCTTGTTTTTCAAATTGATGAACTCTATAAATACCTCTTTCTTCAATACCATGAGCACCTACTTCTTTTCTAAAACATGGACTATAAGATGTCATTGTTATTGGTAAAGTATTTTCTTTAATTAATTCACCTTTAAATTTACCTATCATTGAGTGTTCACTTGTACCTATTAGATATAAATCTTCTCCTTCAATTTTATACATCATAGCATCCATTTCAGCAAAAGACATAACTCCATTTACTACACTACTTCTAATCATAAATGGTGGTATACAATAAGTAAATCCCTTATCAATCATGAAATCCCTAGCATAAGATAACATTGCTGAACTAAGTCTAGCAGCATCCCCCATTAAATAATAGAATCCATTTCCACTTGTTCTACCTGATGCTTCTTTATCAAGTCCATTTTTAGACTCTAATATATCAGCATGATATGGTATTTCATATTCAGGGACAAATGGTTCACCAAACTTTTCTATTTCAACATTTTCTTTATCATCTTTTCCTATTGGAACAGACTCATCAATAATATTTGGAATAACCATCATTATTTTATTAATCTTTTCTTCAAGTTCTACTTCTTTTGCTTCAAGACTTTCTATTTCACTTTGCATAGATGATACTTCACTCTTTATTTTATTTGCTTCATCTATTTTCTTATCTCTCATAAGTTCACCAATTTTAGAACTCATTTTATTTTTATTACCTCTTAATGTATCTGCTTTAACTCTAGCATTTCTATATTCAGTATCTAAGTTATATACTTCATCTACTAGAGGTAACTTTTCATCTTGAAATTTCTTTTTAATATTTTCTTTTACTAAATCTTTATTTTCTCTTATAAGTTTAATATCTATCATATAAATCCCTTCTTCTTAAATAATATAATATCATTTTATTAATTAAAAAAGAAGTTTTTTTGATTATTTTACTTCTTTAATTAATATATTTCTTATTCCACCATGAATATTTATTGTATTAATAATTTTATAATTATCTTCTAATAAGTTATTTAAACTATATTTGTTATCTGGATGAACTGTTGCAACTATTTTATCTATATTTAGTTTTTTACAATTAATATCTATAATTTTCATACATTGTAGTTGTAACTTACTTCCTCTAAATTCTCTTTTAATCATTACACTATCTAATATTGCAATGTTATTAGTATCTTCTAATTGATATTCATTAATTATATCATCTTTTGGATTTATAGTTAATACAAAAAGACCTATTATTTCATTTTCAAAATATAATAAGTATACAAGGCCATTATTCATAATTGGATAAGTAAATTCTTCTTCTATAAGTGGTTTAAAAAGTTCTTTATTTTCCATATCATTTATTATTTCTTCTTAAAATTTTATTATGTTTTTTGTATCATTTATCGTAGATTTTTTTAATTTTATATTTTCATTTATTATATATTTTATCATGTTTTATACCTATTTCATTATATATAAAAAGCATTGAATTAATCAATACTCTTTATTATTTTTACCAACTTCCGCAAGTACCGAAGATTATTGCTAGAAGTATGAATAAAATTAATATTATGAAGAATATATTACATCCATTATTACAAGGATTTCCGCAAAACATACGATTCACCTCCTTATACTAGATAAAAGCACCTAGTATGATTACTAATAATATAAATAGAACTAAGGCAAATGCTGCTCCTGAAATACCATTACCTTTACCGCATCCACATCCACATCCTGTATTCATAAAACATTCCTCCTTTTTATCTTTACACTCTTATAGTATGATATTCTCTATTTTTTGTGTATGATAATTACTTGTATTTTACTTGTAATTTTGCTATTATATTAAGAGTTAGGAGGTTAAGTAAATGAAAAAAATATTTTTATTACTTTTAAGTTTATTCTTACTTGCTGGATGTAAAAATGTAAAACTTACAAATGGAGAAAATGCTTTAGTAACTTTTAAGGAAGGTGGAATCAGTAGTGATGAATTATATCAAGAACTAAAAGAAACATATGGTGCTGAAAAATTAATGAATCTTATTGATATGCATTTACTTGAAAAACTATATGAAACTGATAATGATGAAAAGGCTTATGTAAATCAGACTGTTAAAACTACAAAGAAGACTGCTAAAGATATGAATGCTGACTTTGATTTATATTTAAATTATTATTATGGTCTAGCAAATGAAAGTGCATTTAGAGATTATCTTTCTCTTACTTATAAAAGAAATTTATGGGTAAAAGATTACGCTAAAGAAACTGTAAGTGAAAAACAAATAAATGAATATTATGAAAATGAAACTTATGGTGATATTGAAGCAAGTCAAATATTAATAACAGTTGATACTAAGAAAGATGCAACTGATGATGAGAAGAAAAAAGCAGAACAAAAAGCATACGATAAAGCAAAAGAAATCATTTCTAAATTAAAAGATGGAGAAGATTTTGCTAAACTTGCTAAAGAATATTCTAAAGATGAAAATTCAAGTTCTAATGGTGGAAGTTTAGGAAAAGTTAATACTGATAGTGTTCCAAGTGAAGTATTTAGTGCTCTTTTAAATTTAAAAGATGGTAGTTACTCTACTTCACCAGTTAAATCAAGTAATGGTTATCATATTTTATATAGAAAATCTCAAGATAAAAAACCAGAATTAAATGATGAACTTACTGAAAAGATTAAAACTACTATTGGTAGTGAAATTGCTAAAGAATCAGGATTCTCTATTAAAGCACTTAAAGCATTAAGAGAAAAAAATGAAATGAAAATATTAGATACTGACTTAAATAAGGACTTTGAAACACTAGTAAATAGACAAACACAAAGTGCTTCAAATTCTAGTAGTAATAAGTAAAGTAAACATTGAATTTTAAAGTTCAATGTTTTTTTATATACATTTTGTGATAAAATTATCATGGTGAAGATATATGAAAAAGAAAATCATTTATATAATTATATCTATTGTTACGATTATTATATTATTTTTTGGAGTTAAATATTTATTTATAACTAGGATTGATATTGATGATATTAAAATAGAAATCAATAGTAAATATGACTTTAATAGTTTAAAAGGTAAAATAAGAAATAAAGATATTGATTTATCTAATGATTCTAATATTGATTATAGTAAACTTGGTGAATATGAAGTAACACTTGAAAGTCATGAGAAATATGCGATTAATACTAAAAAGAAAGTTAAAGTATATGTTGTTGATGATGAAAAGCCCATTATAACTTTAAAAGATAATGATATAGTAATTGATTATAAAGAAGAATACGCAGAGCCTGGATATACTGCAAAAGATAATTATGATGGGGATATTACTAATAAAGTTATTATTGAAAACAATATTGATAATACAAAACTAGGAGATTATGAAGTAACATATAAAGTGAAAGATAGTAGTAATAATGAAACTATTATTAAAAGAAAAGTTAGTGTTAAAGATAAGACAAAACCTGTTATTAAACTTAATAGAAATGTAAATAGTTATGTAATACTTAATAAAGATATTAACTTAAAAGATTTTACTGCGATTGATAACTATGATGGAGATATTACTGATAAAGTTACTACTATTGGAAGTGTTAATACTAAAAAAGTTGGTCTTTATAAAGTGACATATAAAGTAAGTGATAGTAGTAATAATGAAACTATTCTTGAAACTACAATTAACGTTCAAAAGAAAAATACTAAAGGAATACCTGTTATGATGTATCACTGGTTCTATGATGATACTAAAGGTGAAGATATAACAAAAAAGCCTAATAATCATAATTATATTTCTAAAACTAATTTTGAAAAACAAATTAAATATCTAGTTGATAATAATTATTATTTTGTAACCTGGGATGAGTTAAATGATTATATTGATAAAAAGATAGATTTACCTGAAAAAAGTATTATTCTTACTGATGATGATGGTGTTAAATCATTTTATGAAATTGCATACCCTATTACTCTTAAGTATAATGTACCTATTACTTCATTTGTTATTACTAATAAAGTAGTATGGAAAAATTACTTAAATAAAGATTACTTAGATATGCAATCTCATACTGATAGTATGCATGTAAGAAGTTGTACTAAAGGTAAATGGGATGGTAAAGCCATGTGTGAATCATATAAAAATATATATAATGATTTAATGACTACAAAAGATAAACTTAAAGATAACCCTACTATATTTGCTTATCCATTTGGTCATTATAGTGATGACTTTATAAAAGCACTTAAGGATTCAGGATTTAAAATGGCATTCACTATTAATTCAGGTAGAGTTAAAAAAGGTGCTAATAAATATAAATTACCACGTGTAAGAGTAAGTAGAGGCACTACATTAAATCAATTTGCTAATAGTATAAAATAAGGAATTACATTACGTAGTTCCTTTTATATTTAATTATCATATTCTTTTAGTTTAGAATTAATATCTTCATAACTATAACCTTTTCTCATTAATGAAGATATTATTTTATTTCTATCATTTTTAAATTTCTTTATAGATTTTTCTATGTCTTTATAAATAGCATTAGAATTATATTCAATATTCATAAGACTATTATCTATCATATATTTATCATATCCCATATTATATAAATCTAGTTTCAATTTATTAATAAACATTGTATAACTCTTATTTTTCATAAGAGATTTCTTTTTATTTATAATTTTATTTAATTTTTCTTGCCATATATCACTATCAAAAGTATTTAAATAATTATCTATATCATTTTCATTAAGTTCAAAATCTAATAATGCTTTCTTTATTTTAAATGGTCCATCTAGTGTAAGATTAACTTTATCATTAATAAATGCTTCAATATATTTTTTATCATTAAGAAGATTTAGTTTATCAAGTTTATCTAATGCATAATTGATATGTTTTTCATTAAATTCTTTCTTATGTAAGTAATCTATTATTTCTTTTCTATTTCTCATTTTTATTTCTATATAGCTTACTGATGTTTCAAATGCATCTTCATACTTATTTTCTTCAATAATTTTATCTATTAGATCTAAATCTACTTCTTTTTTAATTAATAAATCATATTTAAGTATTACATCTTCATATAATGTTAAATCTGTATTATCAAATATTATTTTATATTTATTCTTACCTACTTTTTTGAATTTATTTATTTTCATAATATGTTTCCCCTCTAAAGTATTATACCAAAGAAAAAACACTTTTTTAAGTGCTTTTTAGTCATTACTATAATTTGTAAAGTATCTTTGAATTAATACTACTGGTGTTCCTTTGTCTCCGCTTCCGCTTGTTAAATCGCAAAGGCTACCAAGTAGATCAGTGTAGCGTCTTGGTGTAGTACCTTGAGATGCCATAGTTCCTTTTAATTCTTTATCTTTTTCCCTTATTGCTTTTTTCATCGCATTATTTAATTCTTCGCCTTGTAAGTCTTTGAATTTATTTTCACTAAAGTATTTTAGTTTTATTTCATTAGGACTTCCTTCTAATCCTTTAGTATAAGCAGGACTAACTACAGGATCAGCAAGTTCCCATATTTTACCAACTGGATCTTTAAATGCTCCATCTCCATATACCATAACCTCAATATTTTTACCAGTTCTTTCTTTCATAAGTTCTTGAACTCTTAATACAAGTTTATCACCTGTTCTTGGGAATAATTTAACTCTTTCTTCAGTTGAACGATTGCTACCTAAAAGTCCATATGGTGAATATCCACTTCCATCAACACTTTCATTTAGTATTTCACTTAACATTATTACATGAGCATTACTATCTTTATCAAGAATTCTCTTTTTAGTTTCAAATCTAGTATGAATATCACTTACGATTACATCTTTAGTATAATTAAGAATATCTTCTGGATTATTTGAAAATACCATTTCAAATTCACATCCTTCTTTAAGTACTAAATCTCTATATACTTCATACATATTAACACCTGTAAACATATGTTTAAATCTAATAAATTTATCTTTATATTCTTCTTCAGTAATTAAATCTCTTGATGGATTAATATTATATTTTACTAAATCTTCTTTATATAAAATATCATTACCTACTTCATCACTTGGATAACTTGATAATAATGTTATCTTTTTAGTACTTTTCGCTATTGATGATAAAAGAACTGCAAATCTATTACGACTTAATATTGGAAATACTACTCCTATATGTTCACTATTATTAAGTTTATTTTTAATATCTTTTGATATTTGGTCTAGTGTTGCGAAGTTTCCTTCACTTATTCCAACTACTGCTTCAGTGATAGCGATAACATCTCTATCTTCAAATTCAAAGTTTTCAGTTTCACTTGCTTTAATAACTGAATCTACAACTATTGATGCAAGGTCACATCCTTCTTTTATGATAGGTGTTCTAATACCTCTTACTATTGTTCCTACATTTCTCATAAATCACTCTCCTATTATAGTTTAGCATTTCATAGATAAAATTTAAACATAACTGACAATTTATTTACAAAAAAAATAGTGAAGAACACTATTTCAAAAATCTAAATCCGCCTACTATACTTGTATTTTTACTTTTACCATTAAATGTATTTACCATACCAACTACTGTTATAGTAATAATTATACAATAAAGCACATAACTTATAAAGTCTACCCATCCAGGTGTTGTACTACTGTATCTATATGTTGTTGTAAACAATGATCTAAATACTTTATTAAAAAAGAATACTATGAACCATGCAAGAGTAATATTTAAACCTTGATTTATATGAAAATATAAGAATCTTGATTTTTTATATTTACCAGTAAGTAATGGTAATAAGAATAAAAATGGTACATAACACATTGTCGCAAGTATTCTAAATGGTACTACCTCTTCTTTAGTAAATGTGTTTGTAAAATCTTTTGTATTTACTACTTTTTCAATAAAGCTAATTGTTTTATCACTAAAGTCTTCTGAAGCAGTTTTTTTACTTAAGTCTACCATTTCTATATTATTTTGTTGTCCTTGTTGGCTATTAGTAGTTTGACCTTGAGGAATATTTTGTTGGTTTTGCTGACTCGTATTTTGCATTTGAACTGCCTTTTGAGATTGTGAATTTAAAACATTTTGTGGTGGTACCCCTGTCATACTTGGATTTTGCACTTGACCTATATTTTGATTAAGCATTACATTTTGTCCTTGCATAGGTTGCGTTCCCGTTTGTGTGTGATTTTGATTCACTGCCCCCATTTGCATTCCTGATTGTACTGCATTATTTATATTATTAACATTTTGATTTACTGTGCCATTATTTTGATTCATTTGATTTATGTTATTTGGGTTATTATTCATCATTTTCCTCCTACCATAATTTGATTATAACATAATTTTAATAATAAATACTATGCTATTTAATATATTTTATGTTATAATTGATGAGTAATGCAAGAGTGGCGGAATTGGTAGACGCAGCAGACTCAAAATCTGCCGGTAGTAATACCTTGAGGGTTCGATTCCCTTTTCTTGCACCAGATTGACAGGAAACTCGAACTTTTCGAGCTTAAGTAATAAATACTAACTAGAAATAGTTAGTTTTTTTGTTATTTAAGAAAGGATAAGTGATGAGTTATAACAATAGAAACTAAAGAACTTGTAATAAGTGAAAAATTAAAAGAATTAGATGATATTTTTGAAAGAAATAATAAAAAGAAACATAAAACAATAAAAGATAAAATATTTTTACATTATACCTATCAAAGAAAATGAGATAATAAAAAGGATTGGAAATAGAATTTTATCATCAAATATGGACTAAAAATGATAAAATTACGAGTGCAATAATAGATGGCCAAAAAGACTATAAATTACATGTTAAACATTACTTTTCTACTTCTAATTTAAATGAAAAACTTTTAATAGTAAATTATAATTTTGAATATGTTGGTATTGTTAAAATAGTTCATGAAGAATATATAAATATGTTTTTTTAAAATAAAATCAATGTTTTTGAAAATAATTTTTAGATTGAAGTATATATATTTTTTTGCTATAATTTTCATAGAAAAGAATAAAATGAGGAAACTTTTTAAGGAGGATTATATATGAAAAAAACAAATATCAAAATTGACATTTTACCTAATTGTCAATATTTAAATGAAGATGGTACTTTTAATAAGGATGAAGCAATTAAATTATCAGGTAAAATTGCTGGAGTTTGTTATGACGAAGAAGGATTTGATCATTTAATGCACGAAGATGAAAAAAAGACTATTAAAAGAGCTAATAGGACTCTTAATGATGGTCATCATAGTGTGTTTGGTCATGTTAATTTAAGCCTTAATTTACAAGGAGTACCTAAAATTTTAGCAATGACTCTTAATAATGAACATGAATATACTACAAGTGAAAAATCAGGTAGATACACACCAGTTATTAGAACTGAAGGTTCTATCATTACTGAAAAAGAAGAAGAACTTTATAATAAATGGGTAGAAATATTTAAAATAAAAATTAAAAATGAATATGGAAATGTGTTTAATGATTTTAAAATTAAAACACTTGCTCAAGAAAATGCTAGAAGCTTAGTAAGTGTATTTATGCCTACTACTCTTATCTACACTACTTCACTTAGACAAATAAATTATATCGCATCATGGATGGAAAAATATATTAAAGAAAATGGTGAATCTAAAGACAAATTCAAATCAGATTTATCTAGTTCCATGGAGGGATTCTTAAGTGAACTAGACAAACTTAATATATTAATACCTGGCCTTATGACTAATAATAAAAATAGAAGTTTCTCACTATTTGGAAGTAATCTTGATAAGAAAAAAGATTATTTTGGAGATGTATATTCTACTAATTATAAAATGTCATTTGCAGGACTTGCTCAAGCACAAAGACATAGAACACTTGATTATAAAATAGAAAGAACAGACGAAAAAGAATATTTTGTTCCACCTATTTTAGAAAACGATCCTGTACTTGTAAATGAATGGCTACACGATATTGAATCAGTTAAAGATGTTATTCCTAATGGTGAACTTGTACTTGTAAATGAAAATGGTAACTATGAAAATTTCATATTAAAGTGTCAAGAAAGATTATGTACTGCTGCTCAACTTGAGATAATGAGACAAACAAGAGATACATTACTTAAATATAGAGATGCCTTAAAAGAAAGTGAAAGTCCATTATATGATGATATAGAAAAATATACTCATGGAGCAAGATGTACATTCCCTAACTATAAGTGTTCTAAACCATGTGGATTTAAAGAAGGAATTACTCTTACAAGAAAGATATAATTATGAAATTATTACTTATTATTGATAAACCATATCATAATGAACTTAAAGATTATTTAATAAGTTTAAAAGGTATTAATGATGTTAAAATTAATAATGATAATTATCTTGAAGTGAATATAAATTATGATAATAAAATTATAGATGATAAAATAATTTTAAAAGAAATATACTTATTTTTAGATATATATAATATTAATAAAGAAATACCTTCTCTACTTGGATTCAATAAATATAAAGATAATGTAACTAAATATGAAGCAACTATTAAAGATGCATGTTGTGAATATTGTTTAATGGGATTTATTGAAGACTTATATGAAAAAGATGGAATTATATCAGTTAAGACAAATTATCATATTGATTTATGGAATATTAAAATAAATATATCTTATGATAATAGTATTATTTCAAAAGAAGAAATTGATAAATTAATCCAAGAATATTAAAAGAACTAGTTTTATTTATTCTAGTTCCTTTATTTTGTGTAATTCATTATTTATTAAGATAACTGTATCATTAGAATTATTTCTATCCTTTTTATTCATGAAGTCATTCCATTCTTCTATATAGAAATCTATATTGTCTTTATTAACTTTATCTTTTAATATACTAAGAGCAGTATTCTTATAGTTCATAAGTGATACAGCACATAGCGCTTTTGGAAAAGCACTTTCTGGTATTTTTGTTTTCTTATAATATTCAAGAGCCATATCATCGGTAACTTTTCTTTTATTTGTAACAATTATTTTATTTGATCTAAATACTCCTCCAGGAGTAGCACACTCTTTTATGCTTATAACTGTAGTATCATTTGGTATAATTACATCATAAATATAGTTCCCATTATGTAACCATCTTAATATATTCTCTTCATTACTAAAATTGAATCCACCCATATCTTTAGGATTTTTAGCATCTTTATTAAAATTATTAGCTATATTAACTTCATCTATTTTATATTGATAATTATATCTTGATTTATCATCAAATATTACTTTTAAATATTTCATATCATTTTTTCTTTTTAAATGTAAGTGATACACTATTTGGATATTCAGTTATTATAAATTCACTATCTTTTCTACTTTCACTAAAATCAACTATTGATACATCTTTCTTTGCAATATCACTTTCTTCAATTATTTTTCTTGCTTTATCACTTAATATTTCACTTTTATAATTTGCATCTAATATTCTTTTTATTAATCTTGAATTTATATCTTCATAAAGAGAACTAAATAATATTATATCTCTATTACCATCATAAACACATTTATATGGAAATACATTATTAACTGCACTATCTATACTTATAGTTAATGGTAAGTATGATATTCTATTTAGTCTATACTGACTAGTATCTTCAAACATTCTTTCACTTGTACTTCTAAGTAAAGCATCTAATACTTTTGTAAATTCTTCTTTCTTACGTTCATCAATACGTACTGGAAATCCATCTGGCCATAGTAGTTCATACTCACCTTTATACTTACCCACTTCAGTTGAAACAGAACATTTTCCTTTAAGAATTTGTCTTAATGCTTTTAAATATGAAATATCTTTACTATTTAACACAGCATTAAAATATAATCTGTTTTCTCTATCAATTAAAGATTCAATTTTATATGTGCTTTTATCATAAATAAGCATAGATGTTGCCTTATCAAGTTCACTTTTTACCCTTTTACTTTCTTCCCTTAATCCTAACAAAATCTCTTTCGTTGAATACTCTTTTTTAACCATATCTTCTCCTTATATCTAAATTATATCACATTAAATTCATTTGTCTATTATTGACATAAATATTATATTAGAATAATATAGTAAATATACGGAGGAATTTATGACAAACAATTTTAATTTTATTTTTAAATGTAATGAATATGGAGTAGACCAAAAAGATACAACTACACATGAAGAACATATAATACTCTCTAATAAAGAAAAAGGAAAAGATATTCTTCTTGATAGAGATTACAATGTTATAGGAGTGCAAGATAAAATAACCGAAAGTGATATACTATATTATTCAAAACTGATGAGACTTAAATTACTACCATATCCATTTGATAATTATTCATTGTTAGATATTATGAATCTATCTAAAAGATTTATAATATGTGGTAATGATATGATAATTAATGGTATTAAAGTTTCTTCACTTGATAATGATTATGATAAAGTAATAAGATTTATTTTATATTTAAATAGAACTATACAAGATGTATTTCATAAAGAACTAGATAATAAAACTAGTGTTTCTATATTTGAATATTTAAAAATACATATTAATTCATTTAATTCTACACATAAAGGTAATGATATTAAAGATATACTTGAAAAATTACTAACTCTTTTAAATATGGATAATAGCGAGATATTAGATAGACTTGAAAGTGAATATGATATTCCATATGATACTTTATCTAATATATTAGAAGAATGCAGTCAAGCAAAATTAAAATTATCTAGTACAAATTAAATATACATGCTATAATAACTTTCAAGTGATTATTATGAACATTGTAAAATTTAGAAAAGAATATAAGAAAGATCATATTATACCTAATGGAATACATAATGAGAGCGAACTATATTTATATAATGGTGATATTATCAAACTATTCAATAAAAGAATAAGTTTTGATAGACAAAGAACTATATTGTCATTAGATGAAATAGAAAGACAAGAATGCATTATTCCTAAATATTCAATTATTTATGGTAGCAATATAGTTGGATATGGAATGGAATATTTAAAAGATTTTTCTACTCTATTTAGATTGATAGAGGATGAATCATTAAGTTTTAGTGATAGAAAACAAATAGCAATAAAACTATATCAAATAATTATGTATTTAGAGAGAATTGGTGTATGTTATCCTGATATTCATACTGGTAACTTTTTATATAAAGATGGTATTGTCAGAGTTATAGATATGGATAGTGTTATGCTTGATACAATATGTGTTAAAGATAATTTTAATTACAATATTGAGCTTTCTTATTTAAGACTAGCTAGATTATGTTTTACAATATTAATTAATATGAGAGTTATCTTACCATTTGAACTTAATAGTATTGAACAAAGTGATATTATTGAATTCTTTGATGGTGATAAGAAAGAATATTTTAAATATATTTTTGGTTATGAAAAAAGTGATAAATATTTTATAGATACAATTGATAGATTCACTGAAGAAGATAGTATACTTATAAGAAGTTATCTAAAATAAAAAGCAATTAGTTAGTTCTAATTGTTTTCTTTATATGTTGAATCGTATAAATCTTCATTATCATCTTTTTCTATATTTTTATTTATTATTTCAGGTAAATCTTTTTTTGAAGATAATCCAAAGTAATCAAGAAATTCATTTGTTGTTTTATATAGATTTGGTTTTCCAATTGAATCATCTTTACCACATATTTTTATAAATCCTCTTGCAAGTAATCTTCTTACTATTTGTGAACTATTTACTCCTCTTATTTCATCTATTTTAAGTCTTGTTATTGGTTCGTTATATGCAATTACTGCAAGTACTTCTAAAGATGCATTAGATAACGTTTTATTTTTAGTGTCAACAACTAATTTTTCATAAAACTCTTTATGTTCTTCTTTAGTAGTTAGCTTAAATGCATTACCTAAATATGATATTCTAAGTCCTCTATCAGGCTTATCATAATCTCTTTTCAATTCTAAAAATATTTGCTTTAATGTTTCATTATCAAGTTCTAATATTTTTCTTAATTCTTCAACTGTAATACCTTCATCACCTACTACAAATAATAGGCCTTCTACAATTGCTTTATAATTCATGCTAATCAACTCTTTCTAAGTATATTTCTCCAAAATTACCATCTTGTTTAATATTTATTTCTCTTCCCTTTACCATTTCAAGAATAGATAAAAATGTAACAACAACATAAGGTTTACTAAAATCATCAAATAATTCTTCAAAAGCAAGTTTCTTTTTGGTTTTTAATATTTCTCTTATCTTAACAACTCTTTCTTTTACAGACATTTCTTTTCTAGCTATCTTAGTATTCATTGGCTTACTTGTTTCTCTTCTTTCTAACATCTTTTGAAATGCATCAAGTAAATCAAATAAACTCACATTACCATCATTTTCTAATGTTTCTACTGAATACTTTTTCATACTTTCAGGTGCTTTAGTAAAATAATTACTTCTTTTTTCTTCAAGTGCTCTAAATACTTCAGTACTTTCTTTATATTTCTTATATTCAATAAGTCTTTTCTTAAGTTCTTCTTCAGGATTAATATCTTCTTCATCTTCTTTTTCTTCATGAGTAGGAAGAAGTTTCTTACTTTTCATTTCTACAAGTTCACTTGCCATAACTAAATATTCACTTGCTATATCAAGATTAAGTTCAGCCATAGAATTAATATAATTAATATATTCTTCAGTTATTTTTGATATTTCTATATCAAATATTTCCATTTTTGATTTCTTTATTAAATGAAGTAGTAAATCAAGTGGACCTTCAAAATCCCCTATTAATAAATTATCCATTATTCACATTTCCATTTCTTTAATTCTTCTTTATTTTTAACTATTGTTATTATTGTATCTTTTTTATATAGTGGTCTAAAATCTTTTATTTCATTTGATAAATCAATACTATATTTAAGAGAAGTATCATTATATTCACTCTTTATATTAAAATCATTTATATTCAAGTATTCACTTTTAAGTTCATTTTTATATTTATTAGATTCAGTATTATCTTCTTTATATGAGAAAGTTTTATTTACATTATATTTAGTAAGAGAATTATTAATAAATTCATATGTATTAACATAATTTAAAGTAATATTGTCATTATTAACTGTATATTTACATGTTAATGTTTTTGTAGACTTTAATTCCTCATCAGTATAAGTTTTAACAAGAGCATAAAAAGCATCAGTATATACATCATTTGTTACTTCAAAAGTGAATGTTCTTACTACATTCTTTTCTATCTTCGATGGATTAAATAATGTCTTACTAAGTATTTCTTTATCAGCATTATATAATTCAATATATATACCTTCTTTTTCTATATTAGAAGAATTTTTATATGGTTCATAATTTAATATAATATTTGTTTCATTACTTTTTTTAACATTATAATATTTAATATTATTAACTTTTATGTATCCACTCTTCTCTTCTAATTTTAAAAATCCACTTATCAAATTTTCAGATGTATTAGGATTATTAGGTTTAAAATCAATTATTTTATCAGTTATAAATTCTTTTATTGGATCAATAAACACAACAAATAATATAAGTATTATTACAAGTATATACATAATTAAATTACTAGTTTTCTTTTTATGTGTTGAGATTACTTGTTCTTCCATTGGTGCTGCTTCCATTGGCGCAACTTCTGGCATAGCAGGCATTTCAGGCATTGGAGTTGCAGGTGTTGGTTGCACTGTTGGTGCTGCCAGTGTTTGTGGTTGAACTGATTGTACTGGTTGAGCTGTTTGTGGCGTATTTGTTTGTACTCCTTCTAGAGCTGATGTTTGTCCTACCACTTGTTGTGTATTTGAATTAATCACTTCAGGTTGTGTATTTGGTACTGATACTCCATTATTTACAGGTGCACTATTTTCACTACCCACACCATTATTTACATTATTTGTATTATCCATATTAACCACTATCCTTTTTATTCCTAAAAAAATTATAACAAAAAAAGAAGGAAATGTCATTCCTTTTTTAGTTTTTAACCTTAAATAATAAACTTACTATAAAAGATATTAATATCGTATAACTTATCCCAGCACTAGCATTAACAAGTACTCCCTTAAAAAGTCCTATAAAGCCATCCACCAAATATCCTTCACTTGCACCAGTAACAAGTAAATGTCCAAAATTAATGATTGGTATACTTGCTCCTGCATGAAAAACTTTTAGCAAAATATCATAAAGTCCAAATCCTGATAAAATACATCCAACTATAACAAGTAAAGTATTCATATGTCCTGGTGTCCATTTAGTTTTTTCTAGTACATATTGAGAAATAGCACAAACTATTCCACAAAATAAGAATGATAATATATATGTCAATATTTCACCTCCACACTAACTATGTGACTTACTCCCGGAATTTCAAGTTTTAAATTAGAACTTAATACTGAATGAAGCGAACCTGTTGCGATTAATAATATTTTATTATACTTTTTCATTGGTAAGATATAATCAAAGAATATAAGAGGTAAACATAATGGACCACTAGCTCCAGCATATATATTTTCTTTTGTAAAATACATACTACCTGAATCAATTATATTAACATTTGATAAATCCACTTTATATTTCTTTTTGTAATATTCTTTCATAATTTTTAATCCATAAATTCCAAGATCACCAGTAAGAACTAAATCATAATAATTTGGATTTCTATCTGTATCTTTCAAATGATCATGTAAAGTTTCAGCACATGAAGGTGCCATCGCACTTCCCATATCATTTGGATCAGTATGACCCATAGTAATTACCCTACCTATTGTTGATGACTCTATTCTTATATTAGATTCATTATTTGACACAAGAACACTTATACTTCCAGTAGATGTACATGTATTAACCATTTTTCTAAGTGCTCCATATTCAACTGGAAATCTAAATTGTTTTTCACTTACAAGATTATGAGAAGAAACTGTAACAATCGCATTTTTAGATAAAGAAGAAGCAACAATAAGTCCTTCAGTAAATCCAGCACAGGCACTATATATACCAAGATAAGGTATTTTAAACTTAGATGCTCCCAATGTAGAACATAGATTTTGATTTTGAAGATCACTTGATATTAATAATTCTATATTTTTTTCTTTTAGTTTACTTTTTTTAAGTAAGCCTTCTATTGTTATTTCTTGATATTTACTTTCAGCAAGTTCAATTGTCTTTTGACCTATATAATAATCATTAATACAATTATCAACATTACTTTTAACAATTGGATCATATCTTGTTGATCCTAAAAGTGAATATTTATTATTAATATAAACGTTATCATAATATTTTGTCATAATACTACACTCCTTATATACCCAAATATTATTCCAAATATAACGCCATAAAGAATTATACTTCCAGCAAGTTTAAATATACTCGCACCGATTCCTTTTATGAATCCTTCACTTCTTGTATCCATCGCAGAACTTGTCATAGTATTCGCAAATCCACTAGCTGGCACTATAAGTCCACATTTAACTACTGATAATACTTTATCAAATATTCCAAATCCTGTTAAAATAGAACCAATTGTTACAAACGTTATAAATGTCATTAAATAAGCATCACTTATATAAAGATTCAACCATCCTATATAATAGTTAGTTATAAGTTCAGCAAATAATCCAGCAAATCCACCACTTATAAATGCTATTAAAACATTTTTAGTAGGACTTTCTTTTTCAATATTTTTTTCCACTATCTTTTTATATTCTTTTTTATTCATAATCCACCTAATATTATTGTTAACAACATTAAAAAAATAATACATATTTCAGTATTATTTAAATTTTTTAGTAATTTTAATTTTTTATATGTAATAAATAATTAAATTTAAGTTATTCATAAAATACTTTACTAATATTTAATAGATTTCTATAGAAAAATTCAATTTTACCTTTTTGAAATATTTTACTTATTATAATAATTATGTTAATCATTTTTGGTTAATAAAAACACCTAACATACTTTTGTAGTTAGGCTTAACAAAAAAACATTGTGACGCCCAACCACAGGGGTTAGGTACTTCACCATTTATATATTATCATATTAATTGATATTATGTAAATAATTCATTCATTATTTTGCACTCAAATTTTAATAATACTATCTTAAAATTTCCCATAAAATAATAGTTCAAATAAAAAAATTGGTGACTCATAAGGGATTTGAACCCTTGAATGTCGCCTTGAGAGGGCGATGTGTTAACCATTTCACCAATGAGCCATCAACAATACATTGATTGTAACACAAGGGTTCATGTTTTTCAAGTAGATATTTATAAATTCATAAAAATGTTATATAATATATTTAGGTGATTAAAATGTGGAAATTTATTGTAATACTTTCATGTAAATTAACAAATAAACTAAGTAAACTAACTGGTCATGCTGGTAGTGTTATTGGAGGACGAGTTGCTAGAAAGCTTGATAAAAATATTCTAAAGAAAATTAAACTACCTAAATATGTAATTGGTATAACTGGTTCTAGTGGTAAAAGTTCTTCTACTGAACTTATGTATAACATACTTACTAAAAATAATTACAAAGTAGTTTATAATAAAGAAGGAAGTAACACTATTGATGGAATTGCTTCTCTTGTACTTAATAATTCTAGACTAACTGGTAAACTTAAATCAGATGTATTACTTATGGAATTAGATGAGAAATTTATGAAATATGTTTTTGAATATATTACCCCTACTCATTTAATGATAACTAATATAACTAGAGATCAACCACCTAGAAATGCTCATCCTGAAAATATATATAATGCGATTAAAGAGGCAATACCAAACGGAACTAATCTTGTAATAAATGTTGATGATCCTTTTGTAAATAGAATTAGAATTAATCATAAAGGAGAAATTATCACTTATGGAATTGATAAAAATAATTATTCTCGTAAAAGTAATCTTAATAATTTAGATGCTGCTTACTGCCCTATATGTCATTCTAAACTTGAATATGATTATTATCAATATGGACATATTGGTTCATATAATTGTCCTAAATATCATTTTAATCGTGGTAAGCCAGATTATTTTGCTACTGATATTGATGTAGACAATAAAAAGATAAAGATTAATGATAACGAAGTAAATTTACCATCTAATTTTTTATATACAGTTTATTTCGTTACTGGATGTTATGCGTTATCTAAATCAATTGGTCTTAAAGATGAAGATATTTTAAAGGTTATTAATGATGAAAATATTAAAACTAAAAGACTTGAAATATATGACTTTGATAATAGAAAATGGCAAATGCTAGTAAGTAAAAATGAAAATAATTTAAGTTATAAACAATCACTTGATTATATATTACATCAAGATGGTGATAAAACTATTATACTTGGATTTGATTCTTCAAGTCGTAGATATAAAGAAAATGATATATCATGGATATGGGATATTGATTTTGAAAGTTTAAATGATGCTTCAATTAAAAATATTGTTCTAATTGGTAAATTCTGTTATGACATGAATGTTAGAATGGAATATGCAGGTATTAATAAAGATAAAATTATACTTGTAGATGACATTAGTAAATTAAGTGAAATACTTAAGAATAAGACAACTGGTAAGATATTCTCTATGGTTTGTTTTGATAAAGAAATTGAACTTAAAAAGATTATAAAGGAGGAAAATAATAATGATTAATATTTTACATTTATATTATGATCTTCTTAATTTATATGGAGAGAATGCTAATACTAGATGTTTACATAATGAACTTAAACGTAATGGAATTAAAGTAAATATTGACTTTAGAAGTATTAATGAACAAATTAATTTTGATAAATATGATATTGTTTACATTGGATCTGGCAGTGAAGATAATTTATTTCTTGCACTTAGTGATATCATGAAAAGAAAAAATGATATAAAGAAATATATTGAAAATAATGGTTATTTAATACTTACTGGTAACTCTATGGATTTATTTGGTAAATATATTATTAATAATGATGAAAAGATGGATGCTCTTGATATATTTGATTATCATACTAAACTTATAAACGAAAAGATATTTAGTAATGCTTCTGGATATAGAATTGTTGGTGAGGTTGTTGGAACTTCTGAATATATAAAAGAAAAGATAATTGGATTTCAAAATAGATGTGATTTAGTTTATGACATAAAGAGTCCACTATTTAAAGTAAATAAAGAATACTCAAATGATTATGAAAGCGATGGTGATGGATATCACTATAAGAATGTTTATGCTACTCATATAATTGGTCCATTACTTATACGTAATCCATATTTTACTGATTATTTACTTAATAAAATATGTAAGGAACATAATCTTAAATATAAGAAAGAAGAATCTAGTGCTAAAAAGGCATATAAAAAATACTTAGAAAACTTTTTAAACTAAGTATTTTTTTTACCTATTTTTTCTCCATATTTAACATATGTTTCAATATTATTACTTGTATTATCTAATATATCTTTATCAATATTTACTACATTTTCTTTAACAAGTAATACTATTGTTGAACCACCAAATTCAAAATAACCCTTTTCTTCACCTTTCTTGAAATTGTTATTTTCATGTTCATTAGTTATTTTTCCTATCATTAAAGCTCCTACTTCAACTTGTATTACATCACCGAAGTTTTTAGTATGTAATATAGTCCACTCTCTACTATTAGTTTTAAAGAAATTGTAATGCTTTAATGATATTGGTTGTACTGTATGAAATATACCCTTTATTTTAGTATTAGTTTCTTGATATCCAGAATCTATATAACAATATCTATGGTAATCATTTGGTGATAATCTAAATACTAAAGCATATCCATTTTTATATTGTTTCATTATATTTTTATCAACTAATGTGTTAATTGTATAGTATGAATCTTTTATATTAAGTGTTAAATCATTAATAATTTTATATACTGATAATTTACTATCACATGGTGAAATAAATACATCTTTATTCATATCTATTGGTCTTTTTACTGATATAATTTTTCTTTTAAAGAAATCATTAAATGAATTATAATTTGTTTTTTCATAATCAGTTATTTTGATATTATTTTTTTTTATAAATCTTTTTATTTTATGCTTAGATAGCTTACTATTCATATAAAGTCCACCTAAATCAGTAATAAATTTCATAGTAAGTATTTTTAGAATTAATCTTCCAAGTAAGGTATTATATAAAAATGACAATGCTATACCTGAACTAAGTTCATCTATTTTATTCGTTTCTCTTGATTTTACTTTGTATATCATAATAACCTAGTCGCGATAATAAATAATATCTCAATTACCCCTATTAATATAAATAATATCATAACTTTTAGACTTGGTTTTTTAATTTTAATCTTTGATATAAAAAGTATACCAACTAGTAACATTACCCCAGCATATGCAAGTGGAAAATATTTACCTATCATTTTTCTAAATATATATAAAAATGGAAATATTAATGCTGATGACGTTACTGGTAAGCCTGTATATTCTTTTACTGGTTTACTACTATTTCTTGTTATTTCAAGTACATTAAAATAAGCAAGTCTTATAAGTGCTGCAAGTGGAAATAATATCATTATTGGAAGTAAATACTTATAGTCAAAAGTTAACCAAGCATCATTTAATGCTAAATTATATCCAATTATTGAAGGTAATACACCAAAACAAACTAAATCAGATAAACTATCAAGTTGTATTCCAAATTGTCTTTCTTCAGTTGTTCTTTTCTTTTTAGTTCTTGCTACTCTTCCATCAAACATATCACAAAGTCCACTAAACATTAAACATATTATTGCTGGAAATATTTGTCCATTTATTGCTAAAATTATACCAGACATACCAAATATAAATCCCATATACGTTAGTAATACTGTATAATCATAAAATCCTATCATATTATACACCTCTATTTAATTATACATATTTTTTACATAAAATGCAAACAATCTATCTTTTCTTAACACCATTATTTATTTTTTTCTACACAAAATTCCCATAATATTTTAGGATGTTCATATCTATCCATTTTCTTTTCTTCTAAATTATATATTTTAAAATCTTTAAATAGTTCTTCTAAATCCTTTTTATCGAAGAATCTCTTATAAATTTTACCATCATAATAATAATGTTTTTCTATTTTTTTTGATTTAAGTGGTATTTGTATATTATTAAATGAATTAACTCTTGCAATTAGATAACCGTTTTCTTTTAATACTCTATATATTTCACTAAAAATATATTTTGTTTTTGATAAGTCAAAGTAATGTAAACAAAGATCAGCAATTATTATATTTTTTGAATTATCATTAAAAGGTAGTCCATCACTCATATCAAAAAGCATTGTTTTTATATTTGGATTTTCATTGTTCACAATATTCAATACTTCTTTTGAAAAATCACAAGCAATTATATTTTTAAATCCATTATCAATTAGGTATTTACTTGTATATGCCCTTCCACAACCAAGTTCAACAATATTATCATCTTTATGTAATAAATTTATATATTTATTGAACCATCCATCATAAGTAGAAATGTATTCTTTATGAATATTATCCCAATATTTATCTAAACTATCTTTCATATTTTCACCACTATTTCATTACTTATGATAACATATATTAAATATGTTTTCAAATGATAAAAGCAGCACTTTTTATGCTGCTTATTTTATAACTATGTTAACTATTTTATTTGGAACAACAATTTCTTTTATGATTTCGTGTCCCTCTAAATGTCTAATGACATTTTCTTCCTGATGAGCAAGTTTTAGTATTTCATCCTTTTCTAAATCTTTTTCAGCTTCAAATGTCGCTCTTAATTTACCATTAACACTTACCGCAATAGTAACTGTATCTAACTTAGTTAATTCTTCATTATATGTTGGCCATGGTGCATATGTTAATGTATCAAGTGAGCCATCTATTATTGAATACATTTCTTCGCATATAAATGGCGCTATTGGATAAAGAAGTTTTATAAATCCAACTGCATATTCTTTACTTATGTATTCTTCTTTACTTACTGCATTCATAAATATCATAAGACTACTTATTGCTGTATTGAATTTTAAATTTTCATAGTCCTCTGTTACTTTTTTAACTGTGATGTGATATAGTTGTTCTAAATTTTTATTTTCTTTATCTTTTACTTTATCACTTTCAATAAGTTGTCTATAAACTCTTTCTAAAAATCTTTTGCTTCCAACTACACCTTCATTATTCCATGGCTTATCTGCTTCAAGTGGTCCCATGAACATTTCGTATAATCTTAAAGTATCTGCACCATATTCATTTACTACATCATTAGGATTTACTACAAACTCTGGATACCTTTTCCCCATCTTTATTCCATTAGCACCAAGTATCATTCCCTGATGAACAAGTTTTTTGAATGGTTCTTTTACTGGTACTACTTTTTTATCATATAGATAATTATTCCACATTCTTGAATATAATAAGTGTCCTGTGGCGTGTTCTGGACCACCAATATATAGATCTACTGGCATCCAATGCTCTAATAATTTATAATCTGCTAAACATTCATCATTATTTGGATCAATATATCTTAAGAAGTACCAACTAGATCCAGCACTTCCTGGCATAGTTGATGTTTCTCTTTTACCTTTTTTACCATCTATTTCTATGTTTACCCAATCAGTTTTTTTATTAAGTGGAGCTGTTCCATCTTTACCTGGAGCATAATCTTCAAGTTCAGGTAGTATAAGTGGAAGCTCGCTATCCTTAAGAGCAATGTATTCTCCATCTTCTAGTTCAACAACAGGTATAGGTTCTCCCCAATATCTTTGTCTTGCGAATATCCAATCTCTTAATCTATAATTAACTTTCTTTTTACCACAATTATGTTCATGAAGCCAATTAATCATTGCATTAATTGCATCCTCTTTGTTAAGGCCATCTAAGAATCCTGAATTAATATGGATTCCATCATTAGTCATAGCATCAGGACAAGTTACATATTCATACGTTTTTTTATGTAATTCATCTTTTATCTCTTTTTCTATAATATCTTTAGTTACCCACTCTATATCAAAAACTTCATCTTCATCCAAATTTTGTTTATCTTGCTTACTTGAATTTAATTCAAATAATAATGGTGTTGCTTCTATCTCAAAGTAAGTATCTTTGTTGTAAGCATAATAATGATGGTTTATTTTAAATCCAACCTCTTTAAGAGTAAAATCAGTATAACCAGTTTCTTCTTTTATTTCTCTTATCGCACATTCAACATCTGTTTCATTATTTTTTATAGTTCCACCTACAAATAATCTTCCACCTTTTGAATGCCAGTTAATAGTTAAATATTTGTCTTCAATCTTATCATAAAGTATTGCAACTATTGATTTCTTTTGTTTTTCATTTTCGTGTTCTTTACCTGTTACTTCTTCTAATACTTGTATTATTGGAATATTAAACTTAGTAGCAAACTCAAAATCTCTTGTATCATGAGCAGGTACAGCCATTATAGCACCAGTTCCATAAGACATTAATACATAATCACTTATCCATATTGGTATTTCTTTATTATTAACTGGATTTATAGCATAAGCACCTGTGAATACACCTGTTTTTCCAGCATTAGAACCTGTTCTTTCAAGTTCACTTTTACTTTTACATTCATTTATATATTTTTCTACTTCTTCCTTTTGTGACTCTGTTGTTATTTCTTTAACAAGTGGATGTTCTGGTGATAATACTGTATATGTTGCACCAAATAATGTATCACATCTTGTAGTAAATACAGTAAAATCATAATCAGTATTTTTTACTTTGAAATTAACTTCAGCACCAATACTTTTACCTATCCAATATCTTTGTATTTCTTTTGTACCTTCTGGCCAATCTATTTCATCAAGTCCTTCTAGTAATCTATCAGCATATTTTGTAATATTAATAACCCATTGACTCATATTTTTACGAACAACAGGATATCCACCTCTTTCACTTTTACCATCAATTACCTCATCATTAGCAAGAACAGTACCAAGTTCTTCACACCAATTTACTGGCATATCAACTTTTTTAGCAAGTCCATCTTCAAATAATCTTTTAAATATCCATTGTGTCCATTTATAGAATTTAGGATCACATGTAGATATTTCTTTAGACCAATCATATGAAAGACCTATATTTTTAAGTTGACCTTTAAATGTTTCAATATTCTTTTCAGTAAAATTTCCTGGATGATTTCCTGTTTGTATAGCATATTGTTCTGCTGGTAATCCAAAAGCATCCCATCCCATTGGATGAAGTACATTATATCCTTGCATTCTTTTCATTCTTGAAATAATATCAGTAGCAGTATACCCTTCAGGATGTCCTGCATGAAGTCCTACTCCACTAGGATAAGGAAACATATCTAAAGCATAATACTTTGGTTTACTAAAATCACTAGTATCAGTTTTAAAACAATCATGACTTTCCCAATATTTTTTCCATTTATCTTCTATTTTCTTAAAATCATACATTTTCTTCATTCTCCTTCTTCTTATAATAATTACCTGTTATTGTATATAAAGCATATAGTAAAATTATTGATGATATAAAACACACTATTACCTTCACAATATAATTTTCAATATAAAGTACTATTGTAGTTTCTAATGATATAATGAAAGAATTAATAAATGTAAGTGTTCTAAGTAAACTTTTATATTTAGTCTTTCTCATATCTAAATCATATTTTCTTATGAAGAATTTTATTTCATCATTCTTTTTTAAATCTTTATAATCTTTTCTTTTCTTATTGAAAAACACACTATATATAATATATACTAATGCAAAAATCAGCAAGAAATCACCAATAAATTTTAATATTTCCATTTTTCTCCTCCTTATATCTATAATTTTCTAAACAAAAAAGATGGTATCAAAGGACGACTATTGCCGTGGTACCACCTTATTTTATAGTTAAACTATTTCTCATTTGCTTAACGCGCATAAACGTTATTTCTAAAAAAGCAAGTTCAATATATTTTATTATTAGTTTACATCAACCACTAACTTTCTATAAATAAATGTATATTTACTACTCTTTTCATCACTGAAATATAGGTTCATTATACTATACTTCTTCAATATATTCAAGTAACTTCATAAACATTCTTATGAAAATTGATGGTAATCCTTTTCTTCTTAACTTCCTAATAGCAATTCTTTTCGCTTTGATATTTGAATCACTAAATATTATTTTGTCTATTTCTTCTTTTAGTGATGTTTTTATTTTTAAATCTGTTATGATACCTTCTAAGTCTTCATTAATAACTCTATTCGCGTCAATTTCTATATCTTTACCCTTACAATATACGAATACTTTACTTGTAGTGCTTATATCATTAAATTCAATAACAAAGTCATTTTCATCTGTATATCTTTTACATTTAACATTTACTTCATCTTGGAACACTTGTACTCCATCAGTAAATTTTGTATTTCTAAATCTTATAATGTAGTTTCGTTTTTCAGGGATGATACCAAGTTTTCCTTCAATTGGTTCAATTGATACTGAAAAATCATCTTCTTTATAGTAATAATTTATTTCAGTTGTAAAGCTATATCCTTCTTTATACATTGAAGAAGTTCCATCATCTTCATACATTTTATATGTGTTACTTCTTCCTGGAAATATTTGTATTTCAAGTGTTTTAGGAGCACTTGTATCATTTATATTTTGTGGATCTAATTTGGCAAGTGGAATTATTGCTCCTGTTTTAGCATAAACTGGATAATCTTCATCTTTATAGAATGTCACATATCTATTACCACCAGTAAATTTCTTACCAGTTTTAAAGTCATACCATACTCCATTAGGTAAGAATATTCTATGTACAACTCTATTCATTATTTCATCTTTAGGTGTTGTAATTGGACACACGAATAATTCACTACCATAATAGAATTCATTTTTATAAAGTGGCTCATCATATGTTTCTGGATATTTGTAGTAAAGTGGTTGTATCAATGGTGAACCAAATGATGAATACTTTTTAGCTTCACTATATATATATGGTATAAGTCTATGTCTTATTTTTAAATAATCATGAACAATTTTATAGGTTTTAGCATCCCATTTCCATGGCTCTCTTTTATAGTATTTACCTGCATCACTTGAAAGTCTTAATATTGGACTATATACTCCAAGTTGAACATATCTCATGAATAATTCAGCATCTTCAGTTCCACCCTTGTAACCACCAATATCATGACTCCACCAAGAAACACCTATATTAGCGGCTGTTGAATTAAAGAATGGAAGAAGTTTTAATGTTTTCCAACTAATTAAAGTTTCACCTGAATAAAGAGCAGAATATTTATGAGGACATATTCCAAAATTTCTTGATATTATAAAATTTCTTTTTGCTTTATTTAGATTAAAGTTCTTATATAGAAAATAATTCATTGTAAAACTACGAAGAGTATTTTCTTTATTATTATCATCCATCCATAAGAAATCTACGCCTTTATCTAAGAATGGATTAATTATTCCTTTTAAATATGAATCAACTAATTTAGGATCATATACATTAAGTGGAATGTTTTTATTTAAATCTTTATTGTAATATTTTTGAAATTCTAAGTAACTTTCCTCTTCTACACTTATTAATCCTTCTGTTTTAATATTGCTTCCTAGATATATTTTATTTTTATGTAAGAACTCACTTAGTCCTCTTGGATTTGGCAATTTAGTTTTATCAAAAGAAAAACTTATTGGTGAATAATTATTTTTAGTTCTATTGCATTCATTTAATAAAAGAACTGACATTGGTAAATCATATTTCTTAAAATTATAAACTAAATTTTGTATATCTTTTTCACCATATGCTTCATTTTTATTCCACCATACTCCTAAAGCATATCTTGGTATTAATGGTGGTAAAGACGTAAGATTAAAATAATCACGAAGCCCTATACCAAAATCATTATTATATATAAATAAATATGTATCTATATTTTTATAGTTTGGAGATAAAACATTTCCATGAGCATCAAGTATTGGAGTTCTAGAGTCATCAAATGTTGTAAATCCATCTAAACTAAATAATCCTTTTTCAAAATCTATATTACCTTTAGTATCATCAAGACTATAAGCTGTTCCTTTAAAGTTTTTAACTTCTGGATGATTAAAATACCATATTTTTTCAGTACCAGCAATAGTTACTTTTAAATTTTGATCAGGCATTAACTTACTGCCAATAAATGGTTTCTCTTTATTATACTCTAAAATAAATATATCATTTTTGATTATTAATACATTGTTATCTTCTTCTACTGTTATTTTTGGTTTACCAAAAGATCTATTACTAGCAAAAAAAGTAGGATAATCATTAAATGATCCTGTTTCACTGTATTCAAATCTTATTAAAACATCAGATAATATACTTATTCTATATGTTTTACCTCTAAATACATTTGATGATGGTGTTTTGCTTTTAGTTAAATCAACTTCAAAGTGAGTACCAAAATCATACATAATTATCCTTCCTTTCTATATATTTTATAATTCTATTGTTCTTTTAATTTTACCATCCAGTTATTATATATCTCACAGTTAGCACTAGTTGGAGGTGGGTCTGCTTTTTCCATCTTCACAATCATTGGTATTTTGAATATTCTACCAAATGCTACACAAGTACCAGATTGAAGTGTCTTTTGCTTTTCTACTACATCTTCACTCATATTAGGTACACTTTTAGCTATATATTCAAGATCAGCTGGATGATTTATTTTAAATATTAAGAAGTTAGCACACTGACTTATTACATTTTCATTTAAATCAGTTGGCCTTTGAGTAATTAAATCAAGTAAAAGTCCATATTTTCTTCCTTCTTTAGCAATTCTTTCAAATATGTTATAACCAAATAATTTTTTATCATCACCCTCTAAAACATAACGGTGAGCTTCTTCTAAAATCATATGTATTGGAAAAGATGCTCTTTCTGCAAGTCCCTTTGTATATTTCATAAACATTCTTCCAAATATCTTAACTATAGAACGAGCAAATCTATCATCTACATCTTCTAAATTAAAATTTACAATTTGACTCTTTTTATTTCCATTAATTTGAATTCTTTTTATATATTCATCTAATGTAATATATCCTTCATTAGTAAAGAATGAACTATTACTTCTTGTTGCTAAATCATGTAATTTAACCTTTAAACTCATTGCCGAATCATACATTGCTTCATTAAGTAAATATCTTTCACTGTATAATGTAAAGTTTAATGCTACTTCAAGATCATGTAATGAATAGCTTACTCCAGTACTATCATAATTCCATTTTCTATCTTCATCAATAAATCCTTTTATATAATCACTAATTATTTTTCTTTCAGCAAATCTTCCTTCACTATCTATATCGAAACAATTTCTAAATTGTCTTGTAAATCCAATTCCTGGAACTTCTGTTTCAAGAGAAAGTTCAGCTGTATTAGTTTCACTTAATATTTCAAAAATTTGATCTCTTATCTTTGAAGATGTTTGATTAGTATACATTATTGAAGTTATAGCTTTTGCCAAGATATGATTTTTGAAATCCAATGCTTCTTTATCATTTCTAGCAAACATTTTTACATAAGTAAGTGCAGTATCTACCATAGCAATTTGTGAAAAATTTGTTGCTTCAAGTAAATTCAATACATCTTCAAGTTCTAATAAGCATACAGGAATATTCAATTTTTCATAATTCTTTTTTAAATTAGTTGTAATTACTTTAAATGAATAAAATGGATTATTCTCTTGTAACCTTGAGAAAGCATTTATATATTCACCATATGAATCAAATATAAAAAGATTTGCTTTGTAAGGAATTATTTGACCTTTAGGAAATATATTTTGAATGATTCTACATATACCATATGTTTTACCACTACCAGTATTACCAAATATAGCAGTATGATTACTAAATAACTCATCTATACTTACATTTAATGGAAAGTCATTATAAAGAGGAGATACTCCAAGTCTTATGCTTCTATTTTCAACTCCAGTAAGTATCTTTAATTCTTCTGGATTAATAATTCTTATTTTGGCATCTAAACTGGGCTTTTTAATTAAGCCACCAATAAAATCATTAGAAGTTAATTCTCCTAAGAAAGTTATTTTAATAGTATCTTGTTCAATTGAATCTATTTCACCTAATATTTTTTTATTTTGATCTTCAAATACTACATGCAAATTTATTAAATCTGTTATTTGGGCACCATTTGCTTTATTAATAGCTACAATCGCACTATTTTTGTTAATTGTAAGTATCTTTCCTAACATATTTTACTTCCCCTCTATCCTATTAAATATTGTAACATATAATGATTTTTTTAACAATAGATTTTTATTTAAAAAGCACTCAAGCTGTTAAACTTGAATGCTTAATATTTATTAGTTTTGAAATTGTGAATTATAAAGTTCTGCATAAAATCCATTTTGCTTTATCAATTCATCATGATTTCCAGTTTCAATTATATTTCCATCTTTCATTACTAGAATTAAATCAGCATTTTTGATTGTTGATAATCTATGCGCGATTATAAACGAAGTTCTTCCTTCAGTTAATTTATCCATTGCTTCTTGAACTAATTCTTCTGTTCTTGTATCTACAGAAGATGTTGCCTCATCGAGTATCAAGAATGGTGAATCTTTTATCATACCTCTTGCAATCGTAAGTAATTGTTTTTGTCCTGCAGATATTGATTCATTATCACCAAGTTTATAATCTAATGTTTTAGGAAGTGATTTTACAAAATGATCTACACCTACCACTTTAAGAGCGTTCCATATTTCTTCATCAGTAACATTATCTTTATTAAATTTAATATTGTCCCTTATAGTACCTTCAAATAACCATGTATCCTGAAGAACCATTATGAATAAATCATGAATATTTTCTCTTGTAAGATTACTTATAGGCATATTATCTATCTTTATTTCACCACTATTTACTTCATAGAATTTCATAAGTAAGTTAACTATTGTTGTTTTACCAGCACCAGTAGGTCCAACTATTGCTATCTTTTCACCAGGCTTTACATGACAATTAAAGTCTTTTATAATTTTTCTATCTTTTGTGTATCCAAATTTAACATGTTCAAAGTCAATATTACCTTTTACTTTTTTAGGATCAAGAAGTCCTGTTAAAGTACTTTCATCTGTCATTTCCTCTTCTTCTAAAAATTCAAATACTCTTTCAGATGCAGCTGCTGCTGTTTGAAGTTGAGTCATACTTTGTGCAATTTGTGAAAGTGGACTAGTAAATAATCTAGCATACATTATAAATGCAATTATTACACCAAATGTAATATTACCTTTTAAAACAAGCAAAGATCCAACTATACAAACTGCAACATAACTAAAATTGCCTATAAATCCCATCATTGGTGGCATAAGGCCAGATAAAAATTGACTCTTTCTATTGCAGTCATAAACTTTATTGTTAAGTTCATTGAATTTTTCTAATGATTCAGTTTCTCCATTATATACCTTAACAACATTGTGTGAACTATATATTTCTTCAATATGACCATTTAACTTACCAAGTTCAGTTTGTCTTCTTACAAAATATTTTTGAGATTTTTTTAATATAAAGCTCATAAAAGCAAAGCCAAATATTGAAGATAAGATACATGTAATAGCCATTATTACATTTGTAGTAAACATCATTATTGCACAACCAATAAATAAAGCTACTGCACCAATAAATGTACCTAAACTATTTTGAAGAGACATATTTATAGTATCTACATCATTCGTAACTCTTGATAAAATATCACCATAACTATGGCTATCAAAATATCTTAATGGTAATTTATTTATCTTTTGTGATATTTTTGTTCTTAAAGATTTAGCAAAATTGTTTGATGCAACTACCATTAGATAGTTTTCTATATAACTAAATAATGCACTAAGTAAATATAAACATACTAAGAAGATTGTTATATTTTTTATCTTATTTCTATTCATATTAGGTTTAATTAATTCATTTACATTACTTGAAAGTGTATCTAATTTACTATAGATTTTAGTAGGATCGTTTATATCCACATTTTTCATAATATTTAACAGCTCTACTTTATCTTTTGATGTAATATTTATACCTTCAATAGTAGTATCCTTAAATATCAATAACTTTATTGAATCTGGTATTTCTATTACCTTTTCCATTGTATTTTCTTTTGTTATTGTATTTAATATTTCATAATATTTTGTTTGATCATCTATGCTTATCTCTTTTAATGAATCTTGTGATAATATTAGATTCTCTTGTATATCATTTGTAATATCTTTTGTGAGTAACTCTAAATTATCTTTATTAATTACTATTCCACCTTGAATTTCATTTGTTAAATCTTTTATTTTATTTGGACCAATAATTGATAAGACACTGCTTATCATTGATAGTAGTACAGCTACTATAATAAGCGGCATTAATTTACTTAAATATTTTTTTAACTTTAGTAATGCTTCTTTAAAATTCTTTGGTTTTTCAAATGATGCACCTGGTCCATGTCCTCTTGGAATTCTTGTTCTAGGAGTTTCTTCGTTTTCATTATTCATTTTCTAGTTCCTCCTTTGATAGTTGTGAATATGCTATTTCTTTATATACTTTGCATTTATTTAATAATTCTTTATGTGTTCCAATTCCAACTGTTTTACCTTTATCTAAAACAATTATCTTATCAGCATTTTTAATTGTCCCTATTCTTTGAGCAACAATTATACTTGTAGCATCTTTTGTATACTCTTTTAATTCTTTTCTAAGCACATAATCTGTTTTATAATCAAGAGCACTAAATGTATCATCAAATATATATATTTCCGGATCTCTTGCGATTGCTCTTGCAATTGATAATCTTTGCTTTTGACCACCAGATACATTTGTACCTCCTTGTGAAATATTTGAGTCATATTTTTTTGGCATTTTTTCTACAAACTCTTTTGCTTGTGCAACATCTATTGCTTCTTTGATTTTGTCTTCGGTAAATTCATAATTAGATTTTTTACCATAACTAACATTATATTTGATAGTTCCATTAAACATAACTGCTTTTTGTGGAACATAGCCAAGTCTATCATATAATGAATTTAAATCATAATCTTTTACATCTATTCCATCAATTAAGATTGAACCACTTGTAACATCATAAAATCTTGGAATTAAGTTAACAAGTGTACTTTTTCCACTTCCAGTTGAACCTATAATAGCAATAGTTTCACCTTTATTTGCTTTAAATGATATATTTTCTAAAACTGGTTCATCTGAATCTGGATATTTAAAACTAACATTTTTAAATTCTAGTGTGCCTGTTTCTTCTGACTTTTTAACTTTGCCATTTTTGATTTTTGTTTTTGTACTAAGTACTTCATTAATTCTATCAGCAGAAATAGAAGCTCTAGGATACATTATAAATATCATCGCTAACATCAAGAATGACATAATTACTTGCATAGCATACGAACTAAAAACTACCATATTACTAAATAATGTAATTTTATCTGCGAGTAATGCTTTGCTTATAAGTATACTGCCCATGAAATATATAGCAAGTGAAACACCATTCATAATTAAATACATCATAGGAGACATAATACTCATTACTTTTTGATTAAATAATTGAGTGTTCGTAAGCTTTTTATTTACTTTTTCAAACTTACTTTCTTCCATCTCATCTGCATTAAATGCTCTAATAACTCTTATACCTTTTAAATTTTCACGAGTAAGTCCATTGACATTATCAATTAGTTTTTGAACTATTTTGAATCTTGGTAAAACTATTAACATAAGTACGATAACCATTATTAATAGAACTAATACTGCTCCACCTGTAATAGCTGTCCATTCAAAACTTTTATTAATTATTTTTCCAATAGCCCATACAGCTGTTATAGGTGCTTTTATCATCATTTGTAAGCCCAATGTTAACATAACTTCAACATTTGTAACATCATTAGTTGTTCTAGTTATAAGACTACTTGTTTGGAATTTTTTTATTTCTGCCATGCCGAATTCTTGTACTTTAATAAATAATTTTTCTCTTATATTTTTAGAAAACTTACTTCCAACATTAGCAATAATATAACCTACTACACATGAAGAAGCTAAACTTGCAAAAGCACATAATATCATGTATAAGCCTTCTTTTAAAATATCTTTAGTTGCGCCACTTGTTTGAACAAGTTTTGTTATTTCACTCATGTAATCAGGTATTTTAAGTTCAAGCCATACTTGGAATATAATAAATAGACTCGATAATATAATTAATAAATAATCTTCCTTTTTAAGATTTTTGAATAATTTAATCATCATTTTCTCCCTTCAAATTATTTTGTATTTGTTTTGTTACTTTAAAAAATACTCGTAAATCATCTTCTTTAATATTATTTTTTAGAACTTTTTCAAATTCAATAATATTTTTCTCTATTTCTTTATTTATTTTTTTACCATAAGGAGTAAGAATTATTCTTTTACTTCTTAAATCATCTTTAGAAGATTCTGTACTTATAATATTATTTTTCATCATAGTTTGTATTATTCCAGATATTGTTGACTTTCTAAATGGTAAAGCCCCTTCTAAGTCTTTTTGATAAACTACTTTATCTGAATTTTTGTATAAAAAGCGTGTAATCATCATTTGACTTGGACTTAACATATAACTATTGTTCTTACTATAAGACATAATTTTTCTTATAATCAAATTATCAATCTTTTTAATTTCTGATCCTATACTTTGTTCTTCTATAATAACACTCCTTTAGTTAGGTAACTAACTATAACGATTATACTATCCAGATTTATAATGTCAACAAAGAAAGGCTATTTTCACAGAACTTTTACAATTATATCGTCTTTTTGCTTCATCGACTTTCATCTCCACAAACGTAAATTCCGATAGTAGCTACCGTACATATTTACCTTTATTTTGAAAAGAAGGAGAAGTTATCCCCTTCTTCTACACATATACTTTAATAAGCACACTTTCTTCCATCTCTTTTTCTTCTTATAGCAGAACCAAGTTGTTGTCCTAACTCATTTAATAAGCTAATTGCTTTAACAACTGCATTTATAATTGTACCAACTGATACTGCTCCACCTTGTATTTTAATTAGTTCTTCTTCTTTTAACATTTTTCCTCCTACTATTATTTTTTTCTACATTTTAACGGCCTTAAATACCCATCCACGAGGCCAATAATGAATGAAATGATTGAACCACCAACGCCAACAATTACCCAATTTACTCCCCCCTTTATCTCTTTTAATTCTGATTCAATAATCATGCTAACTCCTTTCTAATTTATATTTCTTTTTGAATAAATCTATTATTTCTTTTTTATGTGAAACATATATTATTGTTTTATCACTATAAGATTCAAATATCTTATCAAGTATTTCTTTTTCTTCATCAAAAGATACTTCACTTAATGCTTCGTCAAGAATGATATAATTACTATTTTTAAGTAAACTTCTAGCTAATAATATTTTTTGTTTTTCTCCTCCAGATATATTAAATCCATTATCCTCTATAACATAATTATCTCTTAAAATACTTCTACTCCTAAGTATATTTAAATTACAAATATTAATCATTTTTTCATATTCTTCATTACTAATATTTCTATGATAAATAATATTATTCTTTAATGTATCATTAATTATATAGTTATTCTGTGATACATAAGTAAAACTATTTGATATAACATTACTATTGATATCTTTAATGTTTAAATCACCAATATAAATTTCACCTTTATATTCTTTTAAATATTTTAATAATATTTTCATAATAGTACTTTTACCATTACCACTACTTCCATAAAGTAAAAATTTACTTCTATTAACTATATCAAAAGATACATTTTTAAATATAAAATCTATATTGTTTGGCGAGTATGATAGATTTCTTATGCTTATATTGCCATCTATTATTTCATTTGTTTCTCTATCTTTTGAATCTTTTATCAATAATAAATCATTTATTCTCTTATAAATGTTTTTAAGATAATCAATTGATTCACTTAAATCAAGTATAGTTTTTATAGGATTTATAAAATATATTACTATAGCTTGAAATAATACAAAACTACCTAAAGTAAAAATATTTTTATTTATGAATATACAACCTAAAAACACAAATGATATATATGAAAAATCTGAAACAAAATCTTTTAAAATGTTTTCTTTATTTTGATTGTTTAGGGAATTAGTTTTTTTTAAATGATAAATGTTAAAATTCATTTCAGTGAGATTAACGATGTCGTTTGTTAAATTTAAATTTTTATTTATTTCATAACTACATATATTATCATTTAATGATTTATTATATTTTTCTTCATAAATCATAACTTCTTCATTTAGATTTCTTAATTTAGTTTTATTTAATAAAATAATAAAAGCATATAATATAAGTTCAATTAAGTATATAAAGAACAATTTATAATTGATTATTAAAAGTAATGTTAAACTTATTAAAACTAAAAGTATATTTGATAGAGTTGTGGTAATAATATTTAATAGGACATCTAAAAATAGCTTAAAATCATTCATTCTTGATATAATTTCACTGGAAGATTTATTCTTAAAGAATTGATAAGGGAGATAAAATAATTTTCTTATAAAATCATTATTTAATTCTTTTGATAATTTATTATTCAAATTAATAACTATTTTATTATTAATAAATAAGATTATTGTTTTAATTATTAAAGATATTATAAAGATAATTGTAAAAACGATTAGCTTTTTATAATCATAGTTAGGTAATATATAATCTATAACTATATATGAATAATAATTAAGTAATATTCCAAACAAAATAATAAATATATTTATAATTAATATTTTAAAGAGTTCTTTTCTGTTCAACCAAATATAAGTCTTAATTATATTTTCATTTTTAGAGAAACTATTACATACCTGTTTAACAGGATAAATAACAATTGAAGTATTCAAGTACATATCTTTAAATTGTTCTTTAGTAATTTTAGTTATACTGCTTGATGGATCCATCACAATTATTGACTTCTTATTAATTTTATATATCACTATAAAATGTAAAAAATTATCTTTCTTACAATGACATATTATTGGTAATGTCACTTTACTATTTATAATGTCATCATAATTATAATGAGATGCAAAGCCATCAAATCCATATAACCTAGAACCATTAATGATATTAAAAGCATTTGTACCCTCTCTAGTAGTTTTTAGATTCATAGTTACTTCTTCATGCGAAGCTTCTAATCCATAATATTTCATTACGGATAATAAACATGAAGGGCCACAATCTTTATAGCCATTTTGTCTTACAATATATTGTTTCATCTTATCCCCCTACTATTATTATTAGCGAAAACTTTATAAAACACTTCTTTTTTTCAAAACTTTTTTCAAAAAAATAAAAAAGATTAGTAAAACTAATCTTTAATAATAAATCATATATTTTTAAGTATATCTATATTATGTTTTATGTCATTATGTATATACGAAGCAGATACTAATATATCAGCACCAGCATCTTTACACAACTTACCTGTTTCATCATTAATACCACCATCTACAGATATTTGTGTTTTTAAATCATTTTCCGTTATATATTCTTTTAATTCTTTTATTTTACTTGGTGTTGTTTCTATAAATGTTTGACCACTCTTACCAGGATATACACTCATTACAAGTACTAAATCTATTCTATCTAAATAAGGAAATATATTTTTAATATCAGTATCAGGATTTACAGCAATACCTACTTTTAATCCATAATCTTTTATTTCATTAATCATTTTATCTATATTTTCTACTGCTTCATAATGAAATGTTATGTTATTCGTATTAAGCATTGCATAGTCTTCTATATATTTAGAAGGGTTATTAACCATCAAATGTACATCAAGAGGAAAACTTGAATATTTTGTTATTTTAGTTATCTCACCTATTGTCCAAGTTTTATTTTCTACGAATTTGCCATCCATTATATCAATATGTATAGCATCAGCATTTGTATTATCTAATTCTTTTACTATATCTTGAGGCTTTATTGTACTAGATAATATTGATACATTTATTTTCATTCCTTTGTTTCCTCCATAAATTTTAAATAATTTTGATAACGCCACTCTGGTATTTTGCCTTTATTAACTTCTTCAATTATAGAACATCCGTCTTCTTTTATATGAAGACAACTTCTATATTTACATGGTTTATTAAAATCATAATAATATTTTTTTATTTCTTTTTTAGGGATTGTTAATTCGAGTGAACTAAATCCAGGAGTATCAGCAATTAATCCATCATTTACTTCTAAAAGTTCAACTAGTCTAGTTGTATGTTTACCCCTACCAAGAGAAGTTGATACTTCACCTGTTTTAAGTGATAAAGATGCGTCAATTTTATTTAATAATGTACTTTTTCCTGCTCCTGTTTGACCACAAAGTGCTACTACAGAATTAGCAAACTCTTTTTTTATTTTAGAAACACTAGTATTAACATATATTTTAATTTTCAATTTTCTATAATAATTGATATATTTTTTTATTTCACTTTTTTCTTTCATAGTTATCATATCAGTTTTTGTAATAACTATAATAGGCTCTATTTCATTTTTATAAGCAATAAGTAAAAATTTATCAATTAAATAAGAAGAAAAAGCTGGAATTGATGTACTCATTACTATTAAGAGTTTATCTATATTAGCAATGAGTGGTCTTTCCAGGTAGTTTTTTCTTGGCTCTACTTTCTCTATTGTTTTTGTATTAACATCAACTATAACGTTATCACCAACTACTGGAACTACTTTCATATTTCTTAATTTTCCTCTAGTTCGTGTATCAATTATCGTATTATTTTCTAATAATACTCTATGTATAAATTTGTTAATACATATAATTTTACCTTTCATATTACTCCCCTGTATTGTCTCCTTCAGTTGGAACTTTTGTTGGCTCTGTAGTTGGTTCTTCTACTTCTGGTGCTCTTGCAATTGTTATTACAAGACTAGCTCCAGGTGTTACAAGTGAAGAAGCCGCTCTACTTTGCTTTAATATTGTACCTTCTGCAGATGAAGTTGTTTCTTGATATTTTATCTCAAGTTTTAATTCATGTTTTTCTGCGAATTCTTCTATTTTAGCAATAGTATATCCTTTTGTAAAGTCTGGATATTTATATTCTACTTTTGGAATATATATCTTAACAGGACTACCAAGTTTACTTTTATCACCAGCAGCAGGTTCAGTCTTAAGTACTGTATCTTCTTTTGGCTTCTTAGATTCATCAACAGCCTCTGCAACTATTTCGACATTACACTGACATTTTGCTTCGATTTTGCCTTGAGCAATTAAATAATTTTCACCAGTGAAATCTTCCATTACATATGCAGCTTCACCACTAGATATATATAGAATTACTTCTTTTGGTAACTTATTATTACTACCAATTTCAGGACTAGTTTTAACTACATCTCCCTCTTTTACAACATCACTTGCAATATATTTATAATCTTTTGCTATATCAAATCCAGCATCATTTAACATCTTAGTAGCAACTTGAACGCTCCTATTCGCAACATCAGGTATAATTGCTTCTTTATTATCATCATGAAGAAGTATTGTAAGTCCAACAGTTAATAATAATACAAGCCCAACAAATATACTTAATATTATTATTAAAGTTCTATTTTGTTTTTTATCTTCAATTTCATCTTCATCAGTGTCATCTTTGACTTTTTCTACTTTTTTAGTTTTTGTTGTTGCATCTTTGATTGCTTCTACTTCTTTATCAAGTGCTTTTGTTTCTTCTAAGTCGTTTTCTGGATATGGATAAACATATCTTTTTTCATCAACTCTGCTAGCGTCAAGTGCAGTTTTTAAATCATCATGCATTTCTCTTGCATCTTTATATCTATTTTTAGGATTCTTAGCTGTTGCTTTTATTATTACATTTTCAATAGATTGTGGAATTGATGAGTCAAATTTTCTTACACTTGGAAGTGGTTCTCTCAAATGTTTAAGTGCTATTTCAACAGCATTATCTCCTTTATATGGAAGAAGACCTGTTAATAACTCATACATCATTATTCCCATTGAGTAGATATCACTTCTAATAGTTGATCCTTTACCATTTGCTTGTTCTGGAGGTATGTAGTGAACTGTTCCCATAACTGAATTTGTTTGTGTAAGTTGAGTAGAATTTAATGCTATTGCTACTCCAAAATCAGTTATCTTAATCATCCCATTTGATAAAATCATTATATTTTGAGGCTTTATATCCCTATGAATAATATAAGCATCATGTGCATGTGCCATACCATCTGTAACTTGTAGCATTATATCAATTACTTCTGTTACTGATAAATGTCCTCTTTGTTTTAACACTTGTTTTAATGTTTTACCATCAACATATTCCATTACTATATAATATTGACCATCGTCTTCACCAACATCATATATTTCAACTATATTTGGATGTGAAAGACTTGTAGCAGATAATGCTTCTCTTTGAAATCTTCTTACAAACTTTTCATCATTAGCAAGATCTCCACGAAGTACTTTAACTGCAACATTTCTATCCAAATAAGTATCATGAGCTAAATAAACATTAGCCATACCACCCTCACCAAGGGTTTTTATAATTTGGTATCTATCATTTATTTTAGTACCTTTAACTATCACACTATTCACCACTCATTCTCATATAAGCTATTGTAATATTATCATTGCCCCCACGAGTATTCGCTTTCATTATTAATTTATCCACTTTTTCTTCTATTTCAAGTTCACTATCATTTAGAACTTTTTCTATTTGTTCAACTGTTAACATGTTAGTAAGTCCATCACTACATAGGAATATTCCATCAACAGTTCTCTCAACATCAAAAATGTCCATATCTATTATTTCAGCAGCACCAAGTGCTTTCATAAGAACATTCTTTTGAGGATGATTTTTTGCTTCTTCTTCAGTAAGTTCTCCATTTTCAAGTAATATATTTACAAGTGTATGATCTTTTGTTACTTTATAAAGCTTTCCTTTTTTCTCTACGAAGCCACTTGAATCGCCAACGTTACCAAATAGCAAGAAATCATCTGTTAGGATTGAACACACACAAGTTGTCCCTAGACCATTTGCATCAATGTGTTCTTCTGCATATTTAAGTATCTTTACATTTATTTCATCTATTATTTCTTTTAACCATATAACTGCATCTTCTTTAGTTCCTATACTAGATAGTTCACTAAAACGTTTTCCAAGTTCTGTTACTACAAGAGAACTAGCTATTTCACCAGCTTTATGTCCTCCCATACCATCAGCAACTACAAGTAAGTATTCACCTTTAAGATTTTTTACGATTGTAACTGAATCTTCATTATGACTTCTTACTTTTCCTGGATCAGTTTGATAACAAGTTTTCATTTTTCACCTTCTTTTTGTATTGATTACTAAGAGGTAGTATCTAATTACTACCTATTTCTTTCTTATTATTATATTTATTTTATTTGATTTAAGTATATCATAAAAACTTTTAATTTTAAAGTCATTACTTTTCTTCATTGTAAATTAGATGTTACATTAAAAGAAAATAATACTTAAATTAATATTTTTTTATAAATTAATGTTATTGCTTTCATGACTCGCTTTTAATTGTCCACAGGCACCTTTAATACCTTTGCCCATCTCTCTTCTCATTTGAACATTTATTTTATTTTTTACTAGTTCATCATAAAAAGCATTTATTCTTTCTTTAGAACTTCTTTTAAAATTACTACTAGTACTATTATATGGTATTAAGTTCACATAAACTAGTTTTCCTTTTAAAAGACCAGCAAGTTCCTTAGCGTCTTCTATACTATCATTAATTGCTTCTAATAAAATATATTCCATTGTTACTTTTCTATTAGTTTTAGAAATATAATAGTCAACTGCATCCATTAATTCATTCATTTTATACGCTTTACTAATAGGCATTAAAGTTTCTCTAATTCTTTGATTTGGAGCGTGTAAACTTATTGCTAAATTTACTTGAGTATCTAAATCAGCAAATTCTTTTATTTTTGGTACTATTCCACAAGTACTTACTGTAATTCTCCTTGAACCTAAATCAATTCCTTTAGGACAATTTAATATCTTAATAGCCTTTACTAAATTTGTAAAATTATCAAATGGCTCTCCTATTCCCATTACTACTATGTTATCTACTTTAATATTTTCTAACTTTTCTATAGTTAAAACTTCTAATATAATTTCAGCAGTAGTTAAATTTCTAACTCTTTTTAACTTTCCACTTTCACAAAAAGCACAAGCCATATTGCATCCAATTTGAGTACTTATACATATACTATTTCCATAATCATGTTTCATAAGTACTACTTCAATACTAGAATCCTTCACTTCAAGTAAATATTTATTTGTGTCTTCACTCTTTAATTCATCTAAAACTTTTAAATATTTTATTTCAAAATTACTATTTAAAAATGCTTTTAATTTCTTACTAATGTTAGTTATTTCATCAAAAGAAGAAACTCTTTTTTTATATATACCTTCAAATATTTGAGTAGCATTATATTTTTTAAATCCATTATCTACTAAATAATTCTCAAGTTCATCTAATGTAAAATCATATATACTCATATTAAACACCCATTAAATTATATCATTAATATAAGTCACTTGTAAAATAAAAACTATACATAGAACGTATAGTTATTTAAGATATCCAAGCTGTTTAGCAAATTCAACAACACTATCTTTATATTGCTCATCAACATCTGCATATACTAAAGTGTTATCTATTTTACATAATAATTTATATTTACCTTTTGTTAATAATTTATATTCAGAATAATTATCAGTTTCAACTATTTCAGCTTTATCGTTATCTTTTTTTTGTGATTCAAATCTCTTTTTATTTCTATCATACATCTTTTGAGCAACTTCACTATCATCTAAAGTATAATATTCTACTTGATATTTATTTTTAACTCTAGCAACTAAAGCCTTCATGATACCTTTATTATTATTTAAACTTTCAGTTACATCAGTAATTTCATAGTCATCACTTTCTCCAACTAATTTAAAAGAATCAGATGAAATGGGCTTTCTTACCTCTTCTTCTTTTTTACACGCTGAAAATGTAAATAACATTAATACTCCAAGTATAGCTAATGATAATTTTTTACTCATATCTATCTCCTACCTTACTTAATAAATATATCATTTTTACTTTTATTTTTCAATAACAAAGAAAATAAAAAGCACTTTTTTAGTACTTCTTATTCTAATATTGCTTTAATTCTTCTTACACCAGCACTTGATGCTTCTTCTTTTACTATTTTAAAATGTCCTAGTTCACTAGTATCTTTAACATGAGGACCACCACAAAGTTCTTTTGAAACATTATCACCTATTGTATAAACAGTTACAATATCAGGATATTTTTCAATAAACATACATTCAGCACCAGATGCGATAGCTTCTTCTTTTTTCATTTCTTCTACTTTTACAGGAAGACCTTCATTTATCCATTTATTAACTAAATCTTCAGTTTGTTTCTTTTCTTCATCAGTAAGTTTATGATCACAGCTAAAATCAAATCTCATTCTTTCATCAGTAATATTACTTCCTTTTTGATGAACATCTTTACTTACTACTTGTTTTAAAGCAGCATTAAGTAAATGAGTTGCAGTATGATATTTAGTTTCTATTTCATTATTACCAGAAAGCCCGCCCTTAAATTGACCAGCAGAAGCAGTTCTTGATAATTCTTGATGTGCTTTAAACTTTTCTTTGAATCCTTCTTCATCGACATTTAGCCCTTTTTCATGAGCAAGTTCTATTGTAAGTTCAATTGGAAAGCCATAAGTATCATATAATCTAAATGAAGTAGAAGCATCTAAATCTTTATTATCTCTAGTTACTTTTTCAAATTCACGAAGTCCTTTTTCAAGAGTTCTATTGAATTTTTCTTTTTCATTCTTAAGTACTTCTAATACAATATTTCTGTTATCCTTAAGTTCACTATAATATATTTCATATTTATTCATTATAAGTGATGCGATTTGACTTTCCCAGTCACTATTAACATCAACATTTAATTTTTTAGCATGTCTAATTGCTCTTCTAGTTAATCTTCTTAAAATATAACCTTGTCCTACATTACTAGGCTTAATACCAGCAGGGTCAGCACTTATAAATACAGCTGTTCTTAAGTGATCAGCAATTATTCTCATACTTACTTCGTTGCCTTCATATGGAAGATTAGATATTTTAGAAATTAGTTCAATAACATCATTCCATATACTAGACATATAGTTATCGTTTACTCCTTCAAGTACTGCTGTTACTCTTTCCACTCCCATACCTGTGTCGACATTCTTTTTAGGTAGTTCTTCAATACTTCCATCACTATTCTTTTTGTATTGCATGAATACATCATTCCATATTTCTACCCATCTTACATCTTCCGGATCAAACTTCTCAGGAACAGGTTCATTACTTCTCCAATAAAACATTTCAGTATCAGGTCCACAAGGTCCAGTTTCTCCAGCAATCCAGAAATTATCATCAACAGTTCTTGCGATTCTTTCTTCTTTTATGCCAAGGCTTAACCATTTATCATGAGCAGTATTATCAAATGGAATATTATCTTTACCAGCATATACTGTTACTGCTAGTTTTTCTACTGGTATATTAAGTACTTTTGTTAGAAATTCAAAACTCCATTCAATTGCTTCATCTTTAAAATAATCTCCAAGTGACCAATTTCCTAACATTTCAAAGAATGTATGATGATAAGTGTCTCCAATTACATCTAGATCATTTGTTCTAATACATTTTTGATAATCACATAGTCTTGTTCCATATGGATGTGGTTCTCCCATTAAATATGGTATTAATGGTTGCATACCTGCAGTATTAAATAATACACTTGGATCATTTTCAGGTACTACTGGCGCACTAGGTATTTGTTTGTGTCCTTTACTTACAAAAAAATCAATAAACAAATCTTTAATTTTCATTTTTTCTTCTCCTTTTCTAAAATAAAAAAGAATAGTACATAAGGAGTCATTATGACGGTACCATCCTTTTATTTAACTTAATTAATGTAACGTATTTCCACGTGAGTGATTAACCCATAAACGAAAGTAGCTTCAAATAACAATATCGTTAGTTTTCACCAACCACTAACTCTCTATAGAATATTAGTTTACTCTACTCGTCTTTCAATGAACATATTTTAACAAATATTTTTTAAGAAATCAATAAGTTTTCAAACTATTTTTGCTTTAATATTAATGATGATGGTACATTTATATCTTGACATCCAAAATCAATTTTATACAATCTATCCCAATACTTTTTAAATTCTTCACCTCTATTTGAAAACTTTTCTATTCCAAGTGCTACTAAACTTGCTGGTTCACCTGTTAATCCTCTTCTTTCGATTTCAAGATCAATTTCCCTAAATGAAGTGCCTTTATTAACTTCTTTTATCATATCGATAGCTGTTTCAACAATCGTAGCTTTATAACCAGGTTCAGTACAATTATCAGCATATTCTAACCATTCTTCTATCTTCTCTTTCTTCACTACTTCTAATCCATTTTTCATGAGTAAATATTTTTTCTTTTGAACTTCGAGTTCTTCTTCTCTTGCTCTTTTATCAGCTAATTCTCTATTTCTTTTATATTCACTTTCTTTCTTATCAACAATTCTATCTCCAAATACCTGTCTTTCAATTTCAAAAAATTCTAAAGCATTATGACATTTATGTGTTAAAGGTATATTTAAATTTGAATATAATTCTGTTCCATCCATCAATTTTATATATAATATTCCACCATTCCAATTAAGAAAAGGCATATCACCTGATCCAATAAAAACTCTAGAAAATGGAGATACTCCTCTTAACGTACCTTGAACAAGATATTGCTTTTCATTATCATAATATGTACATGACACTTCTTCACCAATATGACTTTTTAAATTATTGAACATCTCTATTGCAATTTTTTCTTTAGATTTTTGTTTTTTAGAAATATATTCTTCAAATGTTATATCAGTATCATTCATTAATAAAACTACACCACCTTTAGTAATACATACATATTCACATCCAGATACTTCAGCAGTAGAAATAACAGTACTATATTTAGGATCATTACCATAAATTCTCTTTAGTTCAGCAACACTCATTCTTCTCCCATAATAAATCCAATTAGTAACATTCTCTTTTTCACTAGAATAAGTTTTATCTTTATCAATAATATATTCAATATCATAAAAACGAATCGCTTGAACTATATTATCATTTAAAAATAATTCTGGCTCTTTTGACTTTACTTCTTCAATTTTAATATCACTTATTAATGATCTACTACATATTTTTTCAGCATAACTTTTTATTACTTTTTTCATATATTATCCCCACACAATCAAAAACCTTTTATTTATGAAAGGTATCATAACATAAAAGGTTCAATTTGTAAAGAATACGATAAGGCTATTAGCCTATCCTGAATGCAGGAGAAACACCGTAAGTATCAGTGGCAGAGTCGTAACTCCAACCACCATAGTAATAGACATTATAGAAACTGTAATCAACAATAGAACGAGCGGAGCGCAGCCACCACCAATCATCAGTAGAATTGTAAAACTTTATAGCTTTAGAATAATTAGATGTTGTTACTCCTTCATTTTTATAATAATCAAGTTGTCTTGTAACATCTCTAGCTGTATCATAATTTGAACCACTATTACTTTTCCAATCACTCCATATTTCAGTTGGTGATAATAAATACAATTTATCTGTTGATGTAAAATTAGATGAATCTTCACTTCCATAACTTGACACTACTGTTGTATCTATTATTCCATTCTTTAAATCACTTGGTAATAAATTATATATATCATTATTTACAAATATTCGCATACTTGTTGCAGGCCACCCTCCAACATTTGTGTCTGTATCATTCATAGTATGTGTTGTTATTATATCTGCAAACTCTAACACAAATCCACAAGCTGTTTGTGAAAATCTAGAAGTACTGCATTCACTTGGAGTACTCATATTAGCAACTCTTAATGTATGAGTACCATAACTTCCCATATCTATTGCTTTAGTATCACCTACATTATATTTACTTATATTATTATTTTTTACAGCTTTTATAATTGTTTTCCAAGAATCAGTACTAAATGAGTTAGGTACATCAGTAATATCAGTAAAATATCCAGGATTACTAGTTCCACCATCAATACGAGCATAAGTTTTATCAATATGAGAACTATTATATTTTGTTCCAGATCCACCTACTAGATTAGTACTACTAAGAAACATATTAGTGCTAGTGGTAACATTATCAGTATTAAATTTATCACTAGAATATATCGTTTTAAGATTAGTTGCACGATTAAACATATAACTCATATCCGTTACTTTGGATGTATCAAAATTGTTTAAATCTAATGTAGTTGCTTTGCTACCAGAAAACATATAACTCATATTTGTTACTTTTGATGTATCAAAATTACTTACATCTAACGTTGTGGCTTGACTATAATAAAACATATAACTCATATTTGTTACATTGCTTGTATTAAAATTACTTACATCTAAGGTTGTGGCTTGACTATAATAAAACATATCACTCATATTTGTTACATTGCTTGTATTAAAATTACTTACATCTAGCATTGTGGATTTACTATTCCAAAACATATAACTCATATTTGTTACCTTTGATGTATCAAAATTACTTACATCTATGGTTGTGGCTTGACTATAATGAAACATAGCACTCATATTTGTTACATTGCTCGTATTAAAATTACTTAAATCTAAAGTTGTGGCTTGACTATTAGAAAACATAGAACTCATATTCGTTACATTGCTTGTATCAAAACTACTTACATCTATGGTTGTGGCTTGACTTTTCAAAAACATCATTCCCATATCCGTTACTTTTGATGTATCAAAGTTACTTACATCTAAAGTTGTAGCTTGACTTCCTTCAAACATACTATACATATTGGTTACGTTTGATGTATCAAAATTACTTAAATCTAAGGTTGTGGCTTGACTATCTATAAACATATGTGACATATTTTTTACGATTGATGTATTAAGTTTGCTCACATCTAAAGTTGTAGCTTGACTATAAGCAAACATAAAATCCATAAGAGTTACATTACTTGTGTCAAAACTACTTAAATCTAATGTTGTGGCTTGGCTTTTATAAAACATAGCACTCATATTTGTTACTTTGCTTGTATTAAAATTGCTTAAATTTATTGAAGTAGCTTGACTGTAAACAAACATATTTGACATTGAGGATATTGGTTTATTGTTAATATACGTACATAAACTACTTGTTACTGCATCAGTACTTGTTCTATCAGTAAGCTGTACTCCCCAACCATCAGTAGTTATATTTCTCCAAGATAAAGATGAACTATTTTTTCCTTCTTGTTTATAAGCATAAGTATATTGACCATTTACATATTTAAGTCCCTGTTTTAATACATCATTTGTCTTACAAAAATATGTGTTAGTACTAGGTGTTTCTACTAATGTTATCTCACTATAAGTGGATGGTGTTATTATATCTTGAATAGTGTTTGTTATATATCCACCTTTCATAGTGAGTGCTATATTTTGAGAAGAAGCACTATTGTTTGTAATTAATAGTTTTATTGTATTTGAATTACTACTTGTTATTGAATCATTTGGCTTATTATATGTAGTTACTACTTCGTCTGTATCTTTAGTTGTTTCATAATATTTAACAGTAATGTTTGTATTCTTTAAATAAAGTAACTTATAATATGTATCTACTGGATTTAAATTATTTACCTTAACATCTACAATTGTTTCTCCTGTTGGTACTGTTAAAGTGTTAGTACTACTTCCATCTATTTCCATTGAATATTTAAGTTCTCCAATATACATTTCTGCTGCTTTATGATTGTTTGATGTAACGATATAACTAGAAAAAGTAACACTTAAAAGAATACTTATTCCTATAAGTACTGAAATAACAGCAAAATATTTTTGTAAGAAATTAACTATTCTATTCATGACATTATTATAGCACGATAATAATGATTAGTAAATGAATTAAATTTAAAAGATTTGATTTTTATTCAAAACTTATACTTGCAAATAAATAATGGTTCTAGATAATCTAGTGGGGAATAAAAATTAACTATTTAAATAATCACTTTTATACTAAACAAAAAAGCACTATTTCTAGTGCTATTATTATATCTATCTTTGATTTTTTTATTGAAGTGGTGTACCTGGTGTTGTTGGTGCTTCAGAAACAGGTGCAGCAGGTATGCTAGGTGTTTCTCCAATTGATGGAGTTACTGGAGTTTCAGGAACACTTGGAGCAACAGGTGCTACTTCAGGAGTAACAGTTGAAGTTTCAACTTGAGGTGCTACTGGTGTTGTACCAATGCTTGGAGTTTCACCTATACTTGGTGTTTCACCAATTGGTGGAGCCATAACTTCAGGACTTTGAACTGATGCCTCTGATTGTACCATTGGTGCTGGTTCTTCAATCACTAAAGTTGGTTTCTCAGCTGTAGCTGACACTGGTGACTCCACAGCTGGAGTATTAAAAATACTTTCAACTGGTGCTTCAGTCGCAGGAGCTACTTGAGGTGTAACTGGTGTACTTGTATTTAAAGTAACATCGTTAGCAGTTGCTTCAAGACCACTTAAACTAGGCTCAACTGGTGCTGGTGCAGGAGCTACAGCAGGAGCTGGTGTAACAGTATCAGCTTGTGGTGCCACTCCAGGATTTACCATGGCTGGCGCTGGTTGTGGTGGAACAGACGCTCCAGGAACAACTTCTCCTCCTTTTTGTTTTTTCTTTTTACCATCAACAATAAATCCAATTAATGCAAATAGTAATATTACAGCAACAATCATAAAAATCAAATAATTATCTGCTAAAAAATTTAATATATTATCTTTCATATGAGTATCATATCCTCCTTATTCTCATAGTACTATTTTAACATTTAATATTTAATATTTCAATATAAAATTTTGATATTAAGAAATATTTAATTTTTTACCTTTTGGTTGTATATGAATCCAAGTATTTCCATCATTTACTTTAAGTTCACTTCCATCTTCTAAAGTATAAATAGTTTTACTTGCTCTATCTTTTTTACTCCATTTTATCTTTATTGCTTCACCATTTGAAATATAATAACCTTCTCCATTACCAACATTATATAAATCTTGTCTACCTTTTCTATCACTCTGTATACTAGAATTTTGCACTTGATAAGTTATTATATTTTTAACAGTATATTGTTTTTTAGTAATAAGGTCAGTATGTTCTTTGCCTCCCATAAACATTTTATAATTCATATTCTCAGGATCATAAACATATTTTGTTGTTTGATATGATGAATATACTATTTCAACTATATTTGCTTCTTTTTTATTTTCAGTTTTATATTCTATTTTAATAGGACTATATTTGAGTAACTGTTCTTCAGTGGTATTTCTATATTTTTTTGATTTTATTAACTTATTAATTCTATCCATTGATGTAAATGCAGTATGTTCATATGCTCTATGAAGTGAAGTATCTCTAAAAAATCCTTTAGCATCATACATACCATTTATATTGTTAATCTTTAAACTTTTTATATCACTTAATGCTTGTGGTGAATGCCCATAATGAACAAATATAGCATCATTTTCAAGAACATAATCTAAAAAATAATGTCTTGCACTTCTAACAGAACCTATCTTTTTAGTTGTTTGGTCTTTAAAAAATGCGATTATTCTTGTGATTCCACCTTCTGCGATAAGTTCGTATGCAAGATATGCGTCCTGTAGTCCAGCATGTGGATAAGCATCATGATTGTTATTAATTGATACTGCGATAGGTCTAGTTTTAGAATCTTCATCAATTATCTTAACCTTAGGTTTAACCACATAAACATTACCAATATTGATTCCGTTTTCCATAGTATATTCTAGTATCTTATCATACACATTAAAATAATTAAATGCTATTACTGAAATACCAGCAAATATCACAAAAAATAATAAATTTCTTAACATTTTACTTTTTTTCTTTTTCATATACATTCTCCATCTAAATTATATCATATTGTTTTATATTGAATATTATTTATAGTAATTATATGTAAATTTTACATTAAAAATACCTAATCATATGACTAGGTATTACATTATTTAATTTTTTCTAACATTTTAGATTTTGCTTCAACTGGATTTGCTTTTCCTTTTGATTTTTTCATTACTTGACCAACTAGGTAATCTAACATATTAGTTCTTCCGTTATGATAATCTGTGATTGCTTTTTCATTTTCACTTATTACTTCATCTACAAGTGAATCTATAAATGATGAATCTTCTATTACTTCCATATCATATTTTTTAACTATTTCTTTTGGAGTTAGTTTTTCTTCTAGCATTTTAGTAAACACTTTTTTAGCTTGATCTGATGATATTTTTTTATCATTTACAAGTGTTATTAATTCTACTATCATATTTGGTCTTATAAATATATTGTCTATTGTTATGTCTTCACTCTTATTTATTTCACCAAGTAATCTTGTTGTTATCCAGTTACATGCCATTTTAGGATCACATTTATCTTTAATGCATTCTTCAAAGTAATCTGATACTTTTTTATTTTTAGTAAGTACGTTTGCATCATATTCTGAAAGTCCATACTCATTCATATATTTTTCTTTTCTTTCACTTGCAAGCATTGGTATTTGTGATTTAATTTCTTCTATTAATTCTTTTGATATTTTATATCTTGGAATATTTGGTTCTGTGAAGTATTTATAATCTATCGCATCAGCTTTACTTCTCATATGGATAGTAGTACCACTTTCGTCATCCCATCTTCTTGTTTCTTGTACTACTTCATCATAACGTCCTGCATCTTTTAGTTCTGATTGTCTTTTAATTTCATATTCTATTGTTTTTCTAATCGCATCAAAACTATTTACGTTTTTAACTTCAACCTTTGTACCAAAGCAAGTATCATTTTCATTCATTATTGATACGTTTACATCGGCTCTTATTTGTCCTTTTTTAGTATCACATTCTGATATATCAGTATATTCATAAATACTTTTAACATGTTCTAAGAATGCTAGTGCTTCATCTGCACTATGTAAACATGGCTCTGTTACAAGTTCTAAAAGAGGTACACCTGCTCTATTATAATCTATTGTTGAAGTATTATAATAGTGATCAAGTGAAGCAGCATCTTCTTCTAAATGTATATCATGAATTAATACTTCTTTTTTAGTGCCTTTTACATCTATAGTTATTTTACCGTTTACTCCAACTGGATTAAAGAATTGTGTTAGTTGATATCCCTTTGGAAGGTCTGGATAATAATAGTTTTTTCTATCAAATTCCATATATTCAGGTATTTTACAATTCAATATTGAAGCCATCATTATTGCTTTTTTAACACATGTTTTATTAACAACTGGAAGTGTGCCTGGAAATGCCATATCAAGTGGTGCTACATTTGAGTTAGCTCTTTTACTAAAACTATTGCTTGATGGTGAAAATACTTTTGTATTTGACTTCATTTCACAGTGAAATTCTAGTCCTATTACTGCCTTACATGACATTATAACACCTCCTTTGCAATTTGATTTTTATATTCCATATTACTTTCAAGAGCGTATGCAATATTTAAAACATTTATATCATCCTTAACTTTACCTGTTATATTTACTCCAACTGGAAGATTATTTACAAATCCATTTGGTATTGTTATTGATGGATATCCACCAAAGTTACCTATTTGTAAGTGGTCTTCTAAAATATTATTTGAACTAGATAATTTATTTTTGGAGTCTTCTATAGGTTTAGCAGGACCACTACCTACAGGTAAAATAAGTCCATCATATTTACTAAATAATTCGTTCATTTTGTTAACAATAAGTCTTCTTACTCTTTTAGCATTTATGAAATATTTTTCTTGGTTTTCTTTTTGAAGTACATAAGAACCAATTACAAATCTTCTTTTAATAAGTGGACTAAATCCTTTAGTTCTGTGATCTTTCATTATTTCAAATGGAGTTTCACCTTCACCTCTAGGTCCAAAACTAATTCCAGTTAAGTTAGACATATTACTTGTTGCTTCTGCACAAGATAACACTACATAAACTGATGGAACTGCATCTAATAACTTTTTATCAACACTTTCTTCATATACTTCCATATCAAGTTTTTTACAAAGTTCTATTGTTTTATTAAAATTTTCTAAATGATTTTTTAATTCTTCACTAGGATTTTTATAATTATCTATATCAGTTATTTCTTTAATATAGAATAATTTTTTTCCTTTAACATCTTTATTTAAACTTTTATATAATTCAATATCACTTGAATCCCAAGATGTCATATCTTTAGGATCTTTTCCTTTCATAGCATCTACTGCGATAGCAGCATCTTCTACACTTCTTGATAATACACCAACTGTATCAAGAGAGCAAGCAAATGGGAAAAGTCCATATCTTGAAATCATTCCATATGTAGGTTTATAACCAACTATTCCACAGTATGCAGCTGGTTTACGTATTGAATCTCCTGTATCGCTACCAAGAGCGAATGGATAGCATCCACATGCGACAGATGCTGCACTTCCTGCTGAACTTCCTGCTGTCATTCTACTAGTATTCCAAGGATTATGTACAATGCCTGTATGTCCTGTAGTACCAGTTCCTCCCATTCCAAGTTCATCAAGAACAGTTTTTGTAACTGGAACAGCACCTTTATTTTTAAGATTTAATACTGCTGTCGCATCAAAGAATGGAACATAATCTTTTAATGTATTAGAACTTCCTGTTGATAAAATATCTTTAGTAGAAAAGTTATCTTTTACTCCAAAAGGTATACCACTTACAAGTTCTTCTGTTACTTCTCTTTCTTTCGCATCATCAATTATAGTTACAAATGAATTAGTTGCTTCCTGTATACTATGACATTTTTTTAATGATTCGTCTACTAGTTCTTTTGAAGTAATTTTCTTATTTAATAAATCTTCATGTAATTCTTTAATATTTTTAGTTATCATTATCCCACCACCTTTGGTACTTCTACTTCTCTACCTTCATATTGGTCACAATTCTTAAGTAAATCTTCAATAGGTATTTCTTCCAGTTCCTCATCATCACTTCTTAATTCTTCTATATAAGAATCATATGGATAACTAAGTGGTTCAGTGTCTTTAATATTTGGTATTTCATTTATTAAATCCATATTTTTTTCTATTTCATCAAATTCTTCTTGTATATTAGTTCTTTCTTCTTCTGTTAATCCTATAAGTAATTTATCAGCATAATCATCTATCATTTCTTTTGTGAAATTACTCATTATTATTCCTCCTTTATCTTAATACCGAGCTCCTCTAATTGCTTTGGTTCTAATGTACTAGGACTTCCCATCATAAGGTCTTGACCACTAGTACTTACTGGAAATGCTTGAACTTCTCTTAAATTTGATTCATCTTTTATTATCATAATAATTCTATCTATTCCAAGAGCCATACCTCCATGAGGTGGACATCCATATTTAAATGCAGTTATTAATGACTGAAATTTACGTTCAACTTCATCCCTTTTATAGCCTACTGCTTCAAACCCTTTTATAAGTGATTCAACATCACTATTTCTTATTGCTCCACTTGCCATCTCATTACCATTACATACAAAGTCATATTGATAAGCTAGTACTTCATCCATGTTATCTTTATTATACTCTATATTGCTTTCATGTGGAAGACTAAATGGGTTATGACAAAATTCATATTTTCTAAGTTTCTCATCATATTCAAACATTGGAAAGTCATTAATAATACATAATTCTATTCTATTTTCATCTATTAAATTAAGTTTGTTTCCAAGATATGTTCTTATTTGACCTGAGAACTTTTGAGCTACTTTTTTATTCTTATTAGCAATAAAGAATACTACTGAATTTTCTTTCATAGATAAAAATTCTATTAAATCTTTTCTTTCTGTATCATTTAAGAATTTATCTATAGGTCCTTTAAATGTTTTATCTTTAGTAAGTGTTAAATACCCTATACCTGGCATTCCAATAGATGATGCATAATCCACTATTTCATTGAACCATGAGTTAGATTTATCTCCTATATCATCTACAACTATTGCTTTTATAATCGAACTTTTAAATGGACCAAATGTAGTATTTTCAAGTATTTTACTTATATCTTTTATTATAAGTGGGTTTCTTAAATCTGGCTTATCTGTTCCATACATTTCCATTGAATCATTGTAACTTATTCTTCTAAATGGTTTAGGTGAAACTTTTTTATCACTATACTTTGTGAATACTGAATGAAATATTTCTTCTCCAAGTAGAAGAACTTCTTCTTCAGTAACAAAGTTCATTTCAAGATCAAGTTGGTAAAACTCTAATGTTCTATCACTTCTAGCATCTTCATCTCTAAAGCAAGGTGCTATTTGAAAATATTTATCTATTCCGCCTACCATTAATAATTCTTTATATATTTGTGGAGCTTGTGGTAAAGCATAGAATTTACCTTTAAAGTTTCTACTTGGAACAACAAAATCTCTTGCTCCTTCTGGACTAGATGCAGTAAGTATTGGTGTTTGTACTTCAGTAAAACTTAAATCATACATTTTATTTCTTAAGAAATGTAGTATTTCGCTTCTAAGTAATATATTATCTTTTACTTTATCATTTCTCATATCTAAATATCTATATTTAAGTCTAACATCTTCACTTACTTGCTTACTAGACATTATTTCAAATGGTAATTCATGAAGTGACTCTCCAAGTACATCAAGTTCACTTATTAATAATTCCACTTCTCCACTTTTAATTTTTTTATTTATAGTATCTTCATCTCTTTTACGAAGTATACCTTTTAATCTTATAACTGTTTCTTTAGCTAGGCCTTTAAATATAGAGTCATCATTTGATACAGTTTGTAATACTCCACTTGTATCTCTTAAATCAAGGAATAAAACTCCACCATGATCTCTTATATTTTGTACCCAACCACTAACTATTATTTCTTTTCCTACCATATCGTTTTCTATATCACTAATCATGATTGTACGATATTTATTTGTTTTCACTGTTCCTCCTTTTAGTAGTCACAGTTATTAGGTGTTCTTGGATAAGGTATTACATCTCTTATGTTTTCAATACCTGTTAGATACATTATTAATCTTTCAAATCCAAGACCAAATCCTGCGTGATAGCAGCCTCCAAATCTTCTAAGATTTGTATACCAATCTAAGTTTTCTAGTGGTATATTCATTTCTTTCATTCTATTAATTAGTTTATCATAATCATCTTCTCTTTGACTTCCACCAATTAATTCTCCAGAACCAGGTACTTCTAAATCTACTGCAGCTACTGTTTCATTATCATCATTTAATTTCATATAAAACGCTTTAATATCTTTTGGCCAGTCTGTTATAAATACTGGACCATTAAAGTGTTCTGTAATATATTTTTCATGTTCTTTGGCAATATCTTCGCCATATTCTGGTTTAAATTCAAAGTCAACTTTTGCTTCTTTTAATAAAGTTATAGCATCGTGATGAGTAATTCTTACAAATTTACTATTTAATACTTTATTTAATTTATCTTTAAGTCCTTTCTCTACAAATTTATCAAAGAAATCTATTTCAAGTGGACATCTTTCCATTACATACTTGATAATAAATTTCAACATTTCTTCTTCTATATCCATTATTCCATTCATATCACAAAATGCTATTTCAGGTTCAATCATCCAGAATTCATTAGCATGTGTTTTTGTATTTGAGTTTTCTGTTCTCATTGTTGGACCAAATGTATATATTTTTTTATATGCAAGAGCAAAAGTTTCTCCATGAAGTTGACCAGAGCCTGTTATATATGTTTGTTTACCAAACAAATCTTTCTTAAAATCAACTTTCTTATCTTCCCCTAAAGGAAGATTATTCATATCAAGAGTTGTTACTTTGAACATTTGTCCTGATCCTTCACAATCTGCTCCTGTTATAATTGGACTATGAAAATATACATAGTTATTACTTTGAAAATATTCATGTATAGCATGAGCAGCTACACTTCTTACTCTAAAAACTGCATTAAATAAGTTTGTTCTTGGTCTTAAGTATGCTAGTTCTCTTAAGAATTCTCTTGTATGTCTTTTTGGTTGAATTGGATAATCTTCAGGACAGTCACCTAATACTTCAACATTTTTAACTTTCATTTCATGACTTTGTCCACTACCTTGTGATTTAATTATTGTTCCATTAACTCTTATAGCTGAACCTACTCTAATTTTACTAATCATATCAAAATTAGATAATTCTTTATCATATACAAGTTGTAAATTTTGAAAATATGTTCCATCATTAAAATCAATAAATCCAAAATTAGATTGATTTCTATTATTACGAACCCAACCTTCTAATACTACATCTTTATTTTCGTAGTCTTCTATTTTTTTAAATAAATCTTTAACATCCATATATTTCATCTTCCTTTCCTAAAATAAAAAGAGATGGTAAAAGGAGTCATAATGACGATTACCATCCCTTATTTAACTTAATTATTATAACGGTTTCCCGGGAATACTTACTACTAGTTCAATATTCCACTCAGTGGTGTTATTCATATATATAGTTTATTAGTTTTCACCAATCACTAACTCTCTTTAAAACATCTATATATTACTTCTCCACATCAAAGATTTATGACCTAATTATACATTCATTAAATTAGTTTGTCAAATCTTATTTAATTATCATAAAATAATTAAATATATTCTATTCTATAAAATTATTTATTATTTATTAAATTATCATTAAGTATTTTTTCTAAATCTTCTTTTTTAAATGGCTTAGAAATATAACCATCAAATCCATATTTTATATATTTGTCTTTAGATGAAGTAAGAGCATCAGCAGTAAAAGCTATGACCTTAGTATTAAAATTATTTATATTTTTTAATTCTTTTAATGTATCAACACCATTCATATCTTTCATCATTATATCCATAAATATAAGATCATATTTTTCATTATTATTTATTTTATCAATACATTCGCTACCATTTTTACATGTCGATAATTTTATATTATATTTAGAAAGTAATCTAGATAAAACTTTATTATTAAGTTCATCATCATCAACAAGTAATATAGTTTTATTATCATATGTAATATTGTTATCATTAGAATTATTATCTACTACATTTGATATTTTTTGTGGTATTTCTATACTAAATACACTACCGCTGCCATAATAACTTCTTACATTAATAGTACCATTCATTAAATATATTAAATCTTTTGATACTAATAATCCTATACCATCTCTATCAACATCACTGTTAATATCATTATCTATACCTTTTTTACTAAATATCTTATTTAAGTCTTCACTCTTAATACCTATTCCAGTATCTTTTACTTCTATTTGTAAATTACATATATTATTTTCAATAACACTATTTATTGTTAAAGTAATAGTTCCTTTATCAGTATATTTAAATGCATTAGTAAGTAAATTATTTATTATTTCTTTTATTTTAGTCTTATCTCCATATAAAACATTCGGAGTATTTTCAGATATTGAATATTTAAATACTACATCTTTTTTACTAGACATTTTCTTATTTAATAGTATTAATCTTTCTACTTCTTTTCTTATATCATAATTCTTTTCTTTTAATTCTAGTTCTTTATTTTCTATCTTATTTATATCTATAACATTACCAACTAAATCTAATAATGAAGAAGATGCATCGTTAAGATCATTTATACTTTCTTTTATCTCATTTGATAAATTATCAGTATGCATACTCATATATTCTATAGAATTAATTATTGATGTAAGTGGTGTTCTTAATTCATGAGATATATTATTTAAGAAATTAGTTTTATTCATATCTTTCTTTAATGCATTAACTCTTAATTCATTTATGATATTATATTCTTTTATAGAAGGACTTTCAATATACATATATATTAAATATGTTATGAATAACATTATAGTTGTTGGTACTAAAACACTAGTAAATTTAAATTGTAATATAGTTAATACAAATAATAATATTAATATAGAATAAATACTATTTGATTTAGTAACTTTTATTATTTGATGATTTAATATTACTTGTATCAATGAAACAATATTTATAGTTAATATTGATATAGTAAGTACTAATATACTATTCTTAGATAATGTAATTATTATCGATAATATTATAAGTATGATACATTCTATTATATAAAGTAATTTGGTATTTTTAGTATTTGTTATAATGAATATATAAGTATTTAATATTAAATACCATGATATAGTAAATATATAGTATAAATTTTTATATATATCTATAATTATATTACTTGAACCAATAGTATTTGAAAGTAAATAAATTACTATTTCTAAAATATATCCAATTAATATAAATAAAGATAAACAAAAGAATACATTTCCTGACTTTATTTTACTATTTCTTTTTAATTTAAAATTGATTAGTAATGATATTAAAAATATTATACCTGTTATTAAATATATTAGTTTCATATTAACCTCTCTATTATATAGTTATTATATCATATTTTGATAATTAAAAAAGGTGTATGAGACATCTTATAATGTTTTTGTTATTTGAGGAGATTTAATTATATTACCATCTATATATTCTCCATAATAATAATCTGGTGGCCATACTGTTACTGATTTATCAACTATTAATCCAAAATATATTTTCATACTATCTGTATTACAGAATTTTGCAATTTCATCTACAAATCTTAATCCTTCACTTATTACTCCATCATCATAAGTAAAATTATCTTTGTAAAACATTAAATTTCCATTCATATAATAACCACGAGTTATTTTATTAAATTCTTCTCTTGTCATTCCTTTACTACTACAATATTCAAAATGTGACATACCATTATTTTTAATAAATTCTATTTTATTATCATATATAATAAAAGCTATTCTTTGTTTATGAAAATCTCTTGTTTCATCTTTTGTTTCATATCTATAATCCATAATATCACCTACCACAAATATTATACAAAAAAAGATATAGAAAATCTATATCTTAAATTCTTCAAAGAAATCACTCATAGTAAGTTGTTCTCTTGATTCTTTTTTAGGTGTTTCTTTTTTTTCTTCTTTTATTTCTTCTACTTGTGTTTCTTCTTTTGGCATTTCTATTTTAGTAATATCTTTAAGTCTACTAACAACAAATATATCTTCTATATTCTTTTTAGTAATTTGACTTCCTGTACTTAATTTATCCATAATATTTATATCACTTGATTTCATATATCCTATATCACCATCAAGAATGCCAAATATTGTTTTACTATTTGTGTTATAGCATCTAAATAAATTATATTGTTTAGTTTTAGGACTCTTAATAATTAATGAACCTTTTTTAGCTCTTGTTGTCTTTTGTATTTCATCTACTTTTATTCTTTTAGCAGTATTTCTATCTGTAAATACTGTTATATATTCTTTATTAGGATCTACATTAAATGAACTAATTACTTCATCATTACTTCCTAGATTTATTGATTTAACACCACTTGTTCTAAGACCAACTAATGGTATTTCATTAGTAGAATATTTTAATGCATAACCCTCTTTAGTAACAACAATTGTGTCTTCATACATTTTATTACTTACACTAATTACTTCATCATTGTCTTTTAATTTAAACATAGCAATAGGTTTAGAATATCTTGATACTTCAAAGTCTTTTAAAGTCATTCTTTTAACCATACCATTTTTAGTAAATGCAGTAATTATTGTTTTATCAAATTTAGATATTCCAAATGATTGAATTATTTTTTCTCCATCACTTACTTTAATATAATTAGATATATGACTACCTATATCTTTATATTTAGCTTCATTTATATCTCTTACTGGTAAATATAAATAGTTACCTAAATTAGTAAATAATAATATTGTATCAACATTATTAATCTTAAAGAATCCTGTTATATAATCATTTTCTCTTACTCCTGGATATTCATTAGGTGTTGCATTATATGATTTCATTGATACCTTTTTAACATATCCACTATTAGATATACATACGATAAAGTCTTCTTTACTTATCATATCAAGTGTATCTATCTTAATTTCACTTACTTCATCTTTAATAGTAGTACGTCTTGGATCAGCATATTCTTTCTTAATACTTCTAAGTTTATCTTTAATAACAGATAATAATTTTTCTTCACTAGAAAGTATTTCTCTAAAATATGCGATTTCTTTAGTAAGTTCTTCAAATTCATTTTTAAGTTCAGTTACATCAGTATTAGTTAATTTATATAACTGCATCATAACAATTGCTTCTGCTTGAGCACGAGTAAATTCATATTCATGCATTAAATTTTCTATCGCATCACTTTTATTTTTACTTTTACGAATTGTTTTAATAACTTCATCAAGTATATCAAGTGCTTTAATAAATCCTTCAATAATATGAATTTTCTTTAAATCAACATCTAAATCAAATTTAGTTCTCTTTATTACTACTTCTTTATTATGAGCAATGAATGCATCTAATATATCAAGTATTCCAAGCGTTTTTGGAGTTTTATTTACTATTGCGACCATATTATATGCATAGTTTACTTGTAAATCAGTATTCTTAAGTAAATAATTTATTATTAAATCTCTATTAGCATCCTTCTTAAGCTCTATAACTATACGAAGTTCATCATTTCTATCTGATTCATCTCTTACTTCAAGTATTCCATCTATTTTTTTATCAAGTCTTATTTCTTCTATTTTACTTATTATGTTTTTCTTGATAGTATCATATGGAATTTCTGTTATGATTATTTGATTTTTACCTTTTGTATTATCAAAGTCATATCTTGCTTTTACTACTACTTTTCCTTTACCAGTTGTATATGCTTTTATAAGAGCATCTTTTCCTTCAACTATACCACCCGTTGGAAAATCTGGGCCTTTTACTATATCCATTATTGTATCAATTCTACAATTTGGACTATCTATTCTTTTAATAGTTGCATCTATTACTTCACCTAAATTGTGTGGTGGGATATTAGTTGCATATCCAGCACTTATACCAGTTGAACCATTTACTAAAAGATTTGGAAAGTATGCTGGTAAAACTGTTGGTTCATAGCTATAATCATCAAATGTTAAAGCCATTTCAACTGAATCTTTATCTATATCTTCTAAAAGTACATTACTTATTTTAGCAAGTCTCGCTTCTGTATAACGCATTGCGGCTGGTCCATCCCCATCAATTGAACCATTATTTCCTTGCATATCTACAAGTATTACTCTTTGTTTCCATTTTTGACTAAGTCTTACCATCGCATCATAAACAGATGTATCTCCATGTGGATGGTAATTACCTATAACATTACCTACTGTTTTAGCAGATTTTCTTGTTTCTTTATCATATGTATTTTTATCTTTATACATTGAATAAAGTATTCTTCTTTGAACAGGTTTTAGTCCATCACGTACGTCTGGTAGTGCCCTATCTTGAATAATATATTTAGCATATCTACCAAAACGTTCTCCCATGATTTCTTCAAGAGCAAAATCATTTATCTTTTCTATTATTGTTGTTTCTTTTTCTTTTGCCATTATTTTGCTCCTTTCGTATAATCATCTTCAAGTGTAAATTCTACGTTTTCTTCAATCCATTCTTTACGAACTTCAGAATCATCTCCCATTAGAACTCCAACTCTTTTTTCAGCAAGTGCTTTATCATCTATTCTTACTTTTACAAGAGTTCTACTTGATGGATCCATTGTTGTTTCCCATAATTGATCTGCATTCATTTCACCAAGTCCCTTATAACGTTGAACTGTATATTTACCTTTAAATGTATTTTTAAATTCATTTAGTTCTTCATTTGTATTTATATACTTTTTATCTTTATTATATTTAACTAGATATAATGGTGGAACTGCTATATAAAGCATACCATGTTCAATTAAATCTCTCATCCATCTATAGAAAAATGTAAGAAGTAATGTTTGAATATGTGCTCCATCATCATCGGCATCGGTCATTATTATAACTTTACCATAGTTTGATTCAGTATAATCAAAATCAGCTCCCACTCCAGCACCTATTGCATGTACTATTGTATTTATTTCTTCATTTTTAAATAGGTCTGCAACTGTTGATTTTTCACAGTTAATTATTTTACCTCTTAATGGTAATATTGCTTGATGACGCTTATCTCTACCACTCTTAGCAGTACCACCGGCACTGTTTCCTTCAACTATGAATAGTTCATTTTTATGATATTCTTTACTTTGTGCAGGTGTTAGTTTACCAAGTAATACTTTTTCACTTTTACCTTTACCCTTTCCAGCTCTTGCTTCTGCTCTTGCTTTTCTAGCTGCTTCACGAGCAAGTTTACTCTTTAATGCTTTATCCATTATAGATGTAGCTGATTCTTTATTTTCTTCTAAATAGTAAGATAATTTTTCATATACTACACTTTCCACTACTGTTCTTGCTTGTGGCGTACCAAGTTTACCTTTAGTTTGTCCTTCAAATTGAAGTAAATTTTCAGGTATTTTTAAACTAATTATTGCTGTTAAGCCTTCTCTTGTATCACTACCATCAAGTCCTTCTTTACTCTTAAGTAGATTGTTTGCTCTAATATATTCATTAAATACTTTAGTAAGTGCTGTCTTAAATCCAACTTCATGACTACCACCATCAACAGTTTTAACATTGTTAACAAATGACATAATGTTTTCATTATATGAATCAGTATATTGCATTGCAATATCAACTTCTATACCATTCTTTTCTCCACTAAAGTTAATTACTTTTTGAAGTACATCTTTTCCTTCATTAACATATTCTACAAAAGATACAAGTCCATTATCATAACAATATGTATTATGTTTATCATCTTCTTCATCTATAACTTCCATAGTAAGACCATTTATAAGAAAAGCACTTTCTTGCATTCTTTCACATATTGTAGTGTAACTAAATCTTGCATTACCAAATATTTCTTCATCTGGGAAAAATTCTACAGTTGTACCTGTTTGTTTAGTTGTACCTATTTGTTTTAGTTCTTTATCTACGTGTCCACCATTCTTAAATGATATTTCACATATCTTGCCTTCTCTACAAATGGTAACTTTCATCCATTTAGATAATGCATTAACAACAGAAGAACCAACACCATGTAGTCCTCCTGATACCTTATATCCATCTGTTTCAAACTTTCCACCAGCATGTAATACTGTATAAATTACTTCTGGTGTTGACTTTCCTGAAGAATGTTTTCCAATTGGAACTCCACGTCCTTCATCACTCACTCTTACACTTCCTACTTTAGTAAGAGTAACTGTTATTTTTTTACCATATCCGTTTATGGCTTCATCTATCGCATTGTCAACGATTTCCCATACTAAATGATGTAGTCCTCTTTTATCAGTACTACCTATATACATACCAGGTCTTTTACGAACTGCTTCAAGACCTTCTAATATTTTTATTGATTTTTCATTATATTCTGCCATAATCACCTAATCTCCATAACTCATTATACAAAAAATTAAAAAAAGTGTAAAGAAAAGGTTTACACTTTCATTGTTAATATATTTACATATTTTTATAAGTCAACATATTCCATATCTTTCTTCTTATCAAGTTCAGTTGTAAACTTACTTGTACTTTCCACTGGTACTTCACTATCTTCTTTTATAGGCTTTGGTGGTTCTTTTACTTCAATTGGTTCAAATATATTTTCTTCTTTAGACATAGCTTTTTCTTTTTCCATACCAAGCAAATCTATTTTAGCAGCTTTATATGGAGCAGGTTTCTCCATAAGTTGTAAATCACTTTTAAAAACTGAATCTACTATTGGACCTTCATCTACTATTTCATTATTTTCAGCATTAATTTCATCTTGTGTCATTAGATTTATACTTTCATCTTTAGCATTATCAAGTGCCTTAAAATATTCTTCGTCACTTATTTTATATTGTTTATCGCTTATAAATAATAGTGGATAAAAACATATAGGTAAAAATACAAGTCCCATCTTAAATCCAAATGATGTATTAAATACAGTACCAAGCTTATAAGACATGATCATAAGTACAATTAAATTAACTCCAGGAACAAAGAACAATATTCCCCAAAAAATAGACATATCTACTATTTCTAACATAGTAAATAAATTTATAATTGGATAATATGCAGTTTTTTCTCCTTTATGTGCTTTCTTAAAGATATTTTTTCCACCCAACATTATAAGAATTGATCTTGTAAATGTTATACCAAGCATTATAAAAACTACTGTTACAAGTGTATTTATTGTTGATGGTGACATAATTTTTCCTCCTATTTTCTATATATATCATACAATAATACGTATTTTTTTGCAATAATTTATAAAAAATATCATTTTTTTCAAAAAAATGGTTGCTTTTTTCTAAAAAATAGTATAATATTAAGTAGTCAGCTTTAATTGTGACTTAATTTCAAGTTAAATTTAAGCAGATGGGCTTGTAGCTCAGGCGGTTAGAGCGTTCGTCTGATAAGCGAAAGGTCGATGGTTCAAGTCCATCCAGGCCCACCATTTTATATAAATGGCCCGTTGGTGAAACGGTTAACACACACGCCTTTCACGCGTGCATTTATGGGTTCAAATCCCGTACGGGTCACCATATTTTGATACGAAATCCCTTATTTAGGGATTTTTTGTTGCTTATTTTCCAAAAAAAGTGGTACTTTTTTCATATTATTCACCTACTATATGGAAATTCATTTTAAAATAAAAAATAACTATCTTAAATAGTTATCATAAATATACATCAATCACAAGTATAAGTTTTACTATGTTCTTTTATATCATCAATAGTAACCTCATCATTAAATTTATCATATGAAGCAGTAGTTTCAATATAAAATTCATCATTATATGCTTTAACAGATGTTATTACTCCATCTTTTACTTCAATACAATAATCCAAACTATTTGTAAGTAAATCTAACTTTGGCCCTTTTACTGAATTAGCACCAGTAAATTTTTGATTTCTAATAGCAGCAGTATCCATTTCTTTCTTAGTTTCACTATAAAGTTTTCCCACTTCAATTATAAACGCTTCCTTCTTAGACTTAAAAAAATAATCAATTACTCTTGGAACGACTAAAGTTACAAGAACAGTTAAAATAGCTATAACAGCTAAAATTTCTACTAATGTAAATCCATCTTTTTTCATAACAATCAACCTATCTTTCAATATATATTTTATCACATTAAAATATTTAATCAAATAAAAGATGTAAAGTAGTATATTCTTTACATCTCTTTTATTTTTGAAACTATATCTTCTATTTTCACTAGTTCTTGATTACCTGTTACCATATCTTTTAATGTAACTGAATTATTCTTAAGTTCATCTTCACCTATTATGATAACTTTATCTATTTTTTCACGATTAGCATTATTCATTGCTTTCTTTAATTTTATATTATTAAGTTCTGTTAATACTTTTATATTGTTTTGTCTTAACATATTAGATATTTCAAATAAGTATTTATCATTATTAAATGAATAAACATACACGTCATACTTCTTTAATTCTTTTGATTCTCTTTCTTTAAGTAGTGTATACATTGGTTCTAGTCCAAATGACATACCTATTGCTGGATACTCTTCACCATTGTGTAAAAAGTTGGTGATTATTTTATCATATCTTCCACCACCACCTAAGGCTGATTTAAATTCACCAGTTTTATCAAATATTTCCCATACTGTTCCAGTATATATTTCAAGGCCTCTTGCTAAAAAAGGTGTAAACTTACATAAATCTAAATTCAAATCTTTAATAAGTTTATCTAAACTATTAAGTTCATTTATTCCTTCTATTAATAATTCTACATTTGTATTTTCTAGTTCACTTGTTAACATTTCTAAATCATATTCAAAATATTTAAATACTTTATCTACTACTTCTTTAGATGATAATTCTTCAAGTTCACTTTCAATATCATCTCTAGTTAACTTATCTAATTTATCAATTAATGTTATGAATGCTCCAATATTTTCTTTAGGAACACTTACATATTCAAGTAATCCACTCAAGAATTTTCTATTGTTATATCTTATTTCAACATCAAGATTAAATTCTTTAAATACTTCTTTACTCATCATGAAATATTCTATTTCAGCATAAGGAGATTCAACTCCACAAGCATCAACATCACATTGATAAAATTCACGAGCTCTACCTAATTTTACAGGTCCATCTCTAAATACTTTACCTATTTCATATCTCTTAAATGGTAATATAAGTCCTTTATTCATACCAATTACTTTAGAAAATGGTACTGTTAAATCATAACGAAGACCTATATCTCTCATACCTTGATCTTTAAACTTATAAACTTCCTTTAATATTTCAGCACCACCTGCATATTTACTCGCAAGTAAATCATAGTAGCATAATATAGGTGTTTCAAGTGGTAAAAATCCATATAGTTCAAACTTTTTCTTTAAGGTATCAGTAATTCTATTTCTAATAATTTGTTCTTCAGGTAAAAAATCACTAGTACCTTTTAAATTCATTAATTTAAAATCTTCTTTCATTATCTACTTCTTCCTTCACTATATTCTTCTTCATAATATATGTTATTACCATATGTATTATATAATTTATTATTATAATTTCTTTTGAATTCTTCTTCAATTAATATAAGTTTGGTAAGTAATGTTTTATATTCACTTTCTAACATATATTCTTTATATTTATTAATAATTATTCCTTTTAATTTATTTACTTCATCTAATACAAGTCCTGCATCTCCATCAGTTGTATCTTCATCATTTAGTATTTTTATCATAAATTTTATTACTTTATCTATTTTTTTATTTATTCTTCTACGTATGTATGTTTCACATAAATTAGGGTCTATTAAAATAATTTTATCAGCTTTGATAGTTAAATCTTTTACGTTGTTTTTAGGAGTAACAGATAGTCCAACTATCTTAACGTTATGATAAGTTAATTTCTTTTCTTCTCCTTTATGTTCTATTACATATCTCATACATATCACCTATAATAAATCTTTTCTATATTCTTTTGTTATTCTTTTTCTTTCACTTTCTCTATATTCATTTATTAGTTTATGGTTACCATTTAGTAATACTTCTGGTACTTCCATTCCTCTAAATTCTCTTGGTTTAGTATAAACTGGATAATCAAGTAAATTATCATTGAAACTTTCATATTCAAGACTTGTACTTGTTATCACTCCATCAATTAGTCTTACTACTGAGTCTGTTATCATCATTGCTGGTAATTCCCCACCTGTAAGTATAAAGTTACCAATTGAAACAAGTTCATCAGCAAGAGTATATATTCTTTCATCAAATCCTTCATAATGACCACATATTATTATAAGATGTTTTTTATCTTTAAATTCATATGCTTTCTTTTCATTATAAGTTTCACCTCTTGGAGTAAGTAAGATAACAGTTGAATCTTCTGTTCTAATACTTTCTACTGCATTAAATACAGGTTCACACATCATTATCATACCACCACCACCACCAAATTGATAATCATCAACTTGATTATTTTTATATGGTGTATAATCTCTTATATCAATAATATTTATTTCTACTTTTCCTTTTTCAATAGCTCTTTTCATAATACTCTCTGTCTTGAAGCCATCAAACATACTAGGAAATAATGTTAATATATCTATTTTCATAAGAACACTCCTATATCATGAAAATAAATACTTTTATTTTCTTTATCTATTTTAGTAATAAAATCTTTATTATATGGTATTAACTTATTATTAACTCTTAACATATTATTACCATTATCACTTCTATATTCAGTTATTCTACCAACATATTTATTATCATTATACACATCCATATTTATTAGTTCACTTATAAGTATTTCATCATCTTTAAGATTAAGAATAGATTCATCAATATATACCTTACTACCTTTATATTTTAATACATCATTTATATAGTCTATTCCTTTAAATTTAACCATATCAAATTGTTTATGTTTTCTATATGTTTCAATTATTTCTTTATCTTTATTTTCTCCAATATAAAGAAGAGTGTTTTCTTTAAAAATTTTATCTTTAAATTCAAAATCACTTACTATTCTTACTTCGCCCTTAAGGGCATGTGTATTAACTATCCTTCCAATAAATATGTATTTCATAATAACCTCTTCACTTATATAAATAATATAATATTATAGCAGTAGATACTCCCACATTTAAACTTTCACATTTAGGATTCATATCTATTCTAACTATTTCATCACATAAACTTAATATATTATCTTTTACTCCATTCCCTTCATTTCCAAATATTATAGCAAATTCGCGAGTTTTTTCAAGTTTTTCAAGTGAAATAGAAGATTTTAATGATGTACCTATTACTTTAATATTTCTATTCTTTATCTCACTTATCAATTCTTCAATATTACCTATTATTATATTAGTATTAAATATCATACCACCAGTACTTCTTAATACTTTTTCATTATATGGACTTACTGAATCATTACTAAATATAATAGTGTCTATATCAAAGGCAACTGAATTTCTTATAATAGTACCAGCATTACCAGGATCTTGCACTCCATCTAATATAAGTATTTTAGAACCAATTTTATTATCATTTTTAATTTTCGCAACACCTAGTAATCTTGGAGTACTCTTTAAATCACTCATACTTTTCATAACATCAAGAGTAACTATATCATAAGGAGCATCATAATTACATTCATAGCTTTCAAGAACAAATAATTCTACAAGTAAATTATTTTTAATAGCTTCTTCTACTAAGTTTTCTCCTTCAATAACAAATAATCCTTTTTCTATAGAATATTTCTTATTTAAAAGTTTTCTTACTTCTTTAATTCTATTATTATCTTTAGATGTTATAAGCATGTTATTCCTCCTTTAATACTTTAGTACTCTCTTTATAATCAGGTTTATATTTCTTAACAATATTCCAAAAATTCTTTGAATGATTAAATTCTATCAAATGAGATAGTTCATGTATAATTACATAATCTATTTCATTAATACTATATTTTATTAATTCAAAATTTAGTTTAATAAGTTTTTTACTTTTATTACAGTAGCCCCACTTTCGAGTCATTTTACCTATTAACAATTCTGGATATGGAATATCTTCTTCAAACAAATTATAACATATTTCTAGTCTTTCATTAAATATTCTTTCTGCTTCTTTTTTAAGAAATGTATTTAAATATGTTTTGTTTTTAACATAAACTTTATCATCTATGAATTCTATTTTAGAAACTGTATTTAATATTATAACGTCATACTTATTTCCTAAATAATAAAATTCTTCTTTCTTTTGCTCTTTCTTTTGTATTCTTTCATTCATTTCAAGTATTGAATCTTTATTCTTTTCAATAAATGACTTAATTAATCCCTTAGTAACAAAATAATTACATGTAATATATATTCCATCTTTTTTAACTCTTAAATACATATTCTTATTGTTTTTTTTAGTTATAAATACTTTGAATGTTTTATTATCTAGTGTAATTTCCATAATGTACCTCTTTTTAATTATAACATGTTTTTTACTATATAAAAAGCATTCTTTAAGAATGCTTTATGTTACATTGTTATATTTGGTACTTCTTCTATAGTTGGTACTTCTATAACTTCTGTTTCTTGTACTGGTGGTTCTTCTATAGTTGGCGGTTCTACTACTTCATTAATAGTTTCGCCTTCTACTTCTGTTTCACCTGTTAGAACTTCAGTCTTATCTTCTTCTTGTTCTTTCCATACAGCTTCAAGTTTATTTTCAACATCTTCTGTAGGTTTATAATTTTCATCTACTGGAGTAACTATTGGATTTTCAGGTTCTTCTGGATTTTCTTCTTTAGTAACCCATCCATCAAAAACTTTTTCTTTTTCTTCAACATTATCTCCAACTGATATTTCAGTATTACTTCCAGCTTTCTTTTTAGCCTCACTTAACTTGATTTGATTTTCAATCGCTTCTAAAGCTTCATCTGGAATTACTTCCATACTTGTTTCAGTTTTCTCATCAACTTTTACGAAGTAAGTTGGTGTTTCAAGTCCTACATCATTTGGTTTTGGAACCTCATATTTTTCTATTTCTTCTTCATTATAACCAACTGTTACCGTAGTATCTTCACTTACATATATAACTGTTGCTTTACCACACTTAGTATATATATTAGTGTTTCCTGTTACTTCAATAACCTCATTCTTTGCATATTTAATTACTGAACTTCCAAGTGAACTTGTAAATCCTAGTAATTTAGCTCCATTAGGACAACTATAATCAGCATTAAGCGTATAGTTACTTAAATTAGCTTTAGCTAAATCTTCTGATCTAATTAATGTATTATCTTCATCATAATAACTAACTGTATAATATTCTACAAATTTAGCATATAAATTGATAATGTTTTCACTATCAGCATATTTAATTATACTTGGACTTAATGATGTAACTTTATTTGTATAAGCAGTATCAGTATACCATCCATCAAATATCATATCAGCATCATAACCATCAAATAATTCAACATTACCATCTTTAATATTATAACTAGTTACATTATTGCTAGTTCTATCATATTTAATAGTATATGTTGTTAATGAACAAGTCATATAGATATTAGTATCTTTAGTTATATTCTTTGTAAAATCAAATTCAGTGTCACTTGTTTCATCAGTATAGTATTTACAATTTTCATAACCTGATACCTCATGTGCTTTAACTTTACTGTTGTTTTCTATTTCAGTCATGTATGAATATTTTTCATCAATCATGAAGAATGTAACAGTAAGTTTCTTTGTGTGAGTCTTAGTTGTATTTTCAGTCTTAGTTGATAATTTTTTAACAACTACTTTCTTTGTTGTTGGTTCAACATCTTTGTCTTTCTTGTCATCTTCTCTTTTAAATGGTGTTGTTGTCTTGTTGTTATTTGGTTTAACAGGATCATCTTCCTCTTTCTTTTCACAGCCAACTAGAAGACCAATTATTGTACCAACAATTACTAATATAGCAATAGCCACAAAAATGATAACTCTTTTGTCGTTATCTTCTTCTTCCATGAAGTTATCTTTTACGTCTATTACTTTTTTAGTATTGTTCTTTCCTTTCTTCATATTATAACCCTCCTATAGCAGTATTGTCTTTACTACTCTTAAACCCATTATATATTTTTTTATTATGTAAATCAATATGTAATGTAAATTAGATGTAAATTAAAAAAATAACATTTTTCAATACCATCTTTTTACAATTTAGTTTACATGTTTAGCCAATTCTAAATGTTGGTGAAACGCTATATACATCGTTTGACCAAGAATTATATATTACTTCATATCACACTTCCTATTCTATAAAAATTAGACAACATAAAAAGTACTATTTCTAGTACCTTCATTATTTTGATTTTATTTTTTATTGTTTTAGAAATCTCTATTTCTTAAGAATGCTGGCATTTCTAATTCATCATCGTCATCATCTTTGATTTCTTGAACTGATTTCTTTTCTCCTTCTATTGAGCGATAAAGTGGTTCAGTTGAATCTTCAAATCCTGTTGCGATAACTGTAACAACTATTTCATCAGTTAATGCTTCATTGATAACAGCACCAAATATGATATTTACATCTGTATTGGCTACTGCTCTTACAACTTCAACAGCATCTTCTGCTTCAAAAAGTCCCATAGAATTACCACCAGTTATATTAACAATACAATCTGTTGCTCCATTGATAGTTTGTTCAAGTAGTGGACTATTTACTGCTTGTTTAGCAGCTTCTACTGCTCTATTGTCTCCAAATCCAACACCTATACCAATAAGTGCATCTCCTCTATCTTCCATGATAGTTCTAACATCAGCAAAGTCTAGGTTAACAAGTCCTGGAACACTAATTAAGTCACTTATTGATTGAACTCCTAAACGAAGAACATTATCAACTTCTTTAAATGCCGCATTAAGTGGAGTACTTCTATCAATTAAATCTCTTAACTTATCATTAGGTATTACAACAATAGTATCAACATGTTTTCTAAGTTCATCAAGTCCAACTAAAGCATAATCCATTCTTTTCTTACCTTCAAACTTAAATGGTTTAGTTACTATTGCAACTGTTAAACATCCAAGATTTTGTGCGATTTCAGCAACAACTGGAGCCGCTCCTGTACCAGTTCCACCACCAAGTCCACAAGTAACAAATACCATATCAGCTCCTCTTAAAGCATCCTCAATTTCTTCTTTTGCTTCAAGTGCTGCTTCTCTACCAACCTCTGGTCTAGTACCTGCTCCTCTTCCTTTAGTTATAGTCTTTCCTAATTGAATTTTATTTTCGGCATGAGATACATTTAATACTTGTTGATCAGTATTCGCAACAATGAATTCAACTCCTCTAAGTCCTGAATCTATCATTCTATTTACTGCATTACATCCGCCACCACCGACACCAATTACTTTTATATCGGCTATTTGATCCATCTCTAAATTATTCATATTTCACTCCTTAATCGTTGAAAAAATATCCATATATTTTTCCAAGTACTGTGCTATTATTACTTTTCTTTGTATTTATAAGTTCACTTTGACTTTCTTCATCAACTGTATAAGCAAGTTTATTTCTAAACGCTAACTTATCATGATAATATTTTATTAGTCCAAGAGAACTAGAATATTTATTGTGTCTGCATCCTATTTCTTTTACCTTATAAGATTTCATTTCTCTACCAAACACTTCATCGACAACTAGATTAAAATCATTTACCTCTGTTGTTCCTCCAGTTATTATTATATAACTAATTTCCATCTTTGTTAAGAGGTTAATTTGCTTTTTTACTAGTTCCAATATCTCTTTTATTCTTGAATTAATTATTTCACTTAATTCATATTGACTTATTTTTATATTCTCTTTTGTATTATTTTCTACATCTTCACTCCACGAAGTAGATGCATTTCTTTTAGATGCTAAAGCAAATTTTTCCTTCAATACTTTTGCACTCTTTCTACTTATATCATATATGTAACAAATATCTCTGTCAATATTTTTTCCACCAATTTCTATATTTTCTGTTTCAATCATTATTCCTTTTTTGAATATGCTTACTTCAGTTTTTTCATCACCTATATTAACTACTGCTGTATTCTTCTTATCAAGTTCACTAGTCTTAAATTCATAATAGTCAGCGATACCGCCAAAATTTATATCTACAACTCCTACTCCTAAATTTTCTAAAAGTGAAACGGCTGTATACACATTCTTTTTAGGTGCTAAACTTATTACTGCCTTACATGATAATTTCTCAGCTTTCATACCTTTTGGATCTTTTACTTTTTCTTTATCATCAATAACAAATTCAATTGGCATAATTGATATGAATTCTTTATTATTAGGTACTTTATTATAAACACATGATTGTAAAACAGATACTATATCATTACCATCAATAATACCTTCTTCATTTCTAACATTAGTACTACCTTCAGTTATTATAAACTCAGCATAATATGATGGAACTAATAAAACTACTTTATTAATTTTAATATTTAACATTTCTTCGGTTCTGTTAAATGCTTCTTTTAATGATACAAGTGTTTCTTCAGGATTTACTATTATTCCCTTCTTAACCCCTTTTGATTTTACTTCAGATACAGACAAAACATTAACTTCATTATTATAAACTTCACCTACTACAAGTTTTATTGTAGATGAACCAATATCTAAACTAGAAATTATCTCCTTCATGTATCCTCCTATAATCTATAAAAACATTATATCAAAAAAAATTCTTTTTTTAAAGAATTACTTCATCAAAATCATATTTTATATCAAAAAAGTAATATGGATTTTCTATTTTACTAGTTTTATTATATGTAATACAAATTATTAATTTCTTTGTTTCTCCACCATTTATAATATCATTTACATTTGTAGATATATCTACATTAACATCTTTAAGTTGTACATTTGAATTTGTATTTAATATTCTTATATTCTTTATTATTGCATTTATATTACCTATATTTGTTAAATCTATACTAAAGGAATTAGCTTTTCTAAATTCATTTAAATCTTCTACTTTTATTTTAATAGTATCACTATCACTATCTAATTTAACCTTCATAGTAGTATCTGCATCAATAGTTACATTATTAAATACAATATCATAGTATTTTCTTTTATAATCTATATTTCCTTTTTGACTAAAATTAGTATTAAGATAAGAATATGTCAAAACAAAAATAAATAATATTAGAAATACTATAGATATAGAATAACTTATTATTTTACCTTTCATATTCTTTTCTCCTATACTATTATAAATAATAACATATTTTTTTATAAAATAAAAGTGTAAATAAAAAGAAGTGAACTTTGTATTCGCTTCTAACTAAATTATTTTGTTAAAGATACAATAGAGGTTGATGATGCTACTTTTAATAATTCTTCATTTGATAAGTTTTCTCCAATGATATAGTAATCTTTACCATTCATAGTCCAGTTTAATGAAGAACCTGAAAGTGAACCCATCACTGTTTCATAAAATACTAGTTCACCATCTTTTGAAGTTACTTCAAATTCTTTAGGTACTTTACTAGCTTCCTCTATTAATATAAATGACTTTTCTCCAGTAAATGTTAATATAACTCTCTCTGTATCATCAGTTTTTACTGTTTCTTCACTTTTAAATTTTGTTCCTGTTGGTAAGTACATTGGATAAACTACTTCATCTATTTTGCCTACATTGTCTATTGTATTATCACTAGCAGTATTTTCTACTTCGAAATTATCTTCTTTAAATTCAGGCTTAAAATCTATTTTAGATATTTTGAATTTTATATTAACTATTCCTTCTTTATTAAATACCTCTACTAGTTCTGGTTTCATATCTTTATCAAATGTAATTTTTTGACTTATTAATGATGTATTATTTGGATAATTAACTGTAGACCCTAATATATATTTATCTTCTTTTTCTTCAAATGTAACATTAGAATCATTTTCAAGATCTTTGAGTAGTGATGATAATATATATGCTTGACTACTATTATATGGCCATTCACTTTGAAATTTGAAACTCTTATTTAAACTTGGAGTTACTACAAATACACCATTTTCATTTTTAAGTATTATTTGTTCATGACGATTATCTTTGTTTATAAGTGATGCTTTATAATATTCTCCTTCCATATAGTCAACTGTTACATTATAGTGATATAATTCTTCATTACTAACTATGTCCATTTCACCAGTTAGTTTATACATACTGTTATCATTTAGTAATTTTTTATATTTTTTAATAGATGAACTTGAATCCATTTTATTACATCCAACTAAAAGTAAACATGTCATTAACAGTACTATTATCTTTTTGATATTAATTCCCCCTTCACAATAAATTATATTTTTATTTATTATTTATATGAATATAATTTTATTTTTTTGTACATAATAGTAGTATGTAAGGAGGAATTAATGAATACGCTATATAAGATTGCACTTACTCTTGTTATTATAGGTGCGATAAATTGGGGAATGGTCGGTATATTTAATGTTAATTTAGTATCCCTTCTTTTTGGAGTAGACACATTCTTAACTAATTTTATTTATGCACTTGTTGGTATTAGTGGTTTAGTATCAACAGGAATACTTATGAAGCCATTTGATGAACATCACAAATAATGGCTTTTTTCATGCAAAAGAAAAAGCACTTTCGTGCTTTATATTAAAGTCCAAATGAAGTTTTATCTACTTTAACACCAGGACCCATAGTTGTTGAAATACTAATTCCTTTAACGAATGTACCTTTAACACTACTTGGTTTATTTTTAACTATTTCAGCAACGATAGCTCTTAAATTTTCCTCAAGTTTTTCTTCGCTGAATGATAGTTTACCAAATGAGAAGTGTACATTTCCATAAGAATCATTTTTGTATTCTACCATACCTTTTTTAATATTACTAACTGCATCTTTAACATTTGTAGTAACTGTTCCAAGTTTAGGATTAGGCATTAATCCTTTAGGTCCTAAAATTTTACCAAGTTTTCCTAATGCAGGCATCATTTCTGGAGTAGCAACGATTGTATCAAAATCGAACCAATTTTCTTTTTCGATTTTTTCTAACATATCTTCTGCTCCACAGTATTCAGCTTCGCTAGCTTCAGATGCTTTAGTTTTAGTAATAACTAATACTCTTTTAGTCTTACCAGTTCCGTTAGGAAGAACAAAACTTCCTCTTACATTCATATCAGTTTTTTTAGCATCAATGTTTAATTTTAATACAGCATCAACTGATTCATCAAATTTTCTAGTTTTAAGACTTTTAAGTACTTTAATCGCTTCAGTAACATCGTAACTTTTATTTTTTTCAACATTACCTAATGCTTCCACATACATCTTACTATGTTTTCTCATAAACTAACCTCCTTATGTGGTCTTTGGATTATCTCTATTTCTCACGAATAATTTTTTTATTTAATTATTCTTCGCTTTCTGTTTCTTCTTTAGTATCTTGATGTGTTACTTCTACTTCGACATTAGCACCATCAGCTAATGCTTTAGCACTTTCTTCCATCGCTTCTAAATCAGCTTCAAGTTTAGCAGCTTGTGCTTCAGCTTCTTCTGCTTCTTTTTCTTGTTCAGCTAATTCAGCATCGTTTAATCCCTTAACTGCGATACCCATATTTCTAGCAGTTCCAGCAACTGTATTCATTGCTGATTTTAAATCATATGCATTTAAATCTGGCATTTTGATTTCTGCAATTTTTTGAATATCATCTTTTGATAATGTAGCAACTACATTGTTAGCACCTTTAGTACTTCCTTTATCAATTCCAGCAGCTTTCTTTAATAAAGTTGGAGTTGGTGGAGTTTTTAAAACGAAGTCAAATGATCTATCATCATAAATAGAAATTTCAACTGGTACTATATCTCCCATTTTTTCTCTAGTTGCATCATTATATTTTGTACAAAATTCTTGTAGATTAATTCCTGCAGGTCCTAAAACAGTTCCAACTGGTGGAGCTGGTGTTGCTTTTCCTGCTGGGATTTGTAATTTAATTTTCTTTACAACATTCTTTGCCACGAAAAACACCTCCTATATAATTTAGTTTTATTTTTTTCGCGAGTGGTATTCTTGATAACCCTAATCTCCCACTTCTAATTTATATTAATCCAATATAAATCGACTACTAGATAATAGCATAAAAACTGCATAAAATCAAGGAAATTCGATATAATATTAATGATTATTATGAAAAAGATTAAAATTATAGGTGTTTTTGTTATAATACCTTTATCTATTTTATGTCATTTTTTATATGAATGGAATAGTAATTTTATTTTTAGTGTGCTTTGTCCGATTAATGAAAGTATATGGGAGCATATGAAATTAATAGCTACTCCTTTTCTCTTATATGGTATTTTTGAATGGATTTATTATAAGAAAAAGAATATCAATTATGATAATTTATTAATATCACTTTGTATTTCTATAATAGTAGGTATTATTGCTTATTTAGTACCTTATCTCATTATTGATAAATTTATTAGTCATAATATGATAGTATCTATTAGTTTATTATTTTTAGATTATTGTTTTATGGAATATTTAAGTTTTAAGATAATTAATTCAAATAAAATTAAATATTCAAATTATATAGGAATTATTTTATTGTTTTTGATATATTTTATGTTTTATTATCTTACTTATAATCCACCTCATACTTATTTATTTTATGATACTAAAGATAAAAGTTATGGAATTAAAAACTGAACGATTAGGTTCAGTATTTTTTTATAATTCAACTATTTTATGCTTATTTGGATCAATTAGTATTTTAACTGCATCATCTTGCCCACTTGTTAATCTTTCAAATGATGCTTGTAAGTCATCTAATGTAGTAATGTCATCTATATACTTTTCTAAATTAATTCTCTTTTTAGCAAGTAAATCAATAACAGCATCAAATTCTTCTCTTTTATATGCGATAGATCCTTTGATATTTATTTCTTTCATTACTCCAGCTACTAATGGAATACTTACATTATTAAGTGAAATACCTACTAATATTAAGTTTCCATTTGGTTTTGTAAATATTATTCCTGATGTTAATGCTGCTGAATTACCACAACAATCACATACTATATCAAATCCATTATTATTTGTTTTAGCATATAATTTCTCCATTAGTTTCGGATCTAATGCATTAAAATATTCGTCTGCCGCACCTAGTTTAACTGATTTTTTGCCTCTTAATTCATTTGTTTCAGTAAGTGCTACATAACTTGCACCTTTTAGTTTTAAGAATTCTGCTGTTAAAAGTCCAATAATTCCACCACCTATTACTAAGCACTTATCACCTTTTTTAACATTAGCAAGGTCTGCTGCTCTTAAACCAACTGCTGCTGGTTCTACCATTGCTCCTGACTCAAATGTAACATTGTCTGGAAGTAATCTTACCATATCTTCTCTTACTAAAATTCTTCCACCAAATGCTCCTGGAAAAGTAAGACTAAGTCCAACTGCATTAGTCCATGTGTTTCTACATATTTGAACTTCTCCTCTTTTGCATTCTTCACATTCAAGGCAAGGTGAAATTGGTAAAGCTGTAACTCTATCTCCTTCTTTAAATTTCTTACTTCCACCATTATCAATAACGATACCACTAAATTCATGACCCATTACAAGTCCTGCAGGAGCTCCTGATTCCCAATAATGAATATCAGAACCACATATACCTGCTTTTAAAACATCTATTAAAATGTAACCAGGTCTTCCAACTAGATTATCTCTTTTCTCTAATTCTATTTTTCTAGCACCTTTAAGTACTCCACTTCTCATATTTATCACACCCTTTATTCTTAATAATTTTATCATAATAAAGAAAAAAATGCATTAAGTTTGATGCATTTTCTATATTTTTTTACAATTAATAATTTTCTTTTTTGATTTCCATATAGCTTTCTGGATGTTTACAAACAGGGCAAACTTTTAATGCTTTTTTACCTTTATAAATATGGCCACAATTTCTACAAATCCATACTTTTTCTTCACCACGTTCAAATACTAAATTATTTTCAATATTACCTACTAATTTCATATATCTTTCTTCGTGATGTTTTTCTATTTCACCAACACTTTCGAATAATTTTGCAATGTTATCAAATCCTTCAGCACGAGCAGTTTCAGCAAATTCTTTATACATTTCTGTCCATTCATAGTTTTCACCACTTGCTGCATCTTTTAAGTTTTCAAGTGTACTTGGAACTTCACCATTATGTAATTCTTTGAACCATAATTTAGCATGTTCTTTTTCATTATTAGCAGTTTCTTCAAATATTTCTGCTATTTGTTCATACCCTTCCTTTTTAGCCTTACTAGCATAGTAAGTATATTTATTTCTTGCTTGGCTTTCACCTGCGAAAGCAGCCATTAAGTTAGCTTCTGTTTTACTACCTTTTAATTCCATTTTAATTCCTCCTTACTTTTAAAAGTTTACTTTATAAAACTTTATATGTCAATTCAATTTATATTTTTTTGCAATAAAATAATTTTTATTTACTTCTTTTACACTAAAATTTAATGATTTAAATATTTTTAAACTATACTTATTATCAATATCAGTAAAAACTAAATCTTTCTTATTATAGTAATGTAAATAAGTTCTCACTAATTTTTTAGCAAGACCTCTTTTTCTAAAATTTTTATTTACACCTACAAGTACTATATAATTTGAATTTTTATCTATTTTACTAATGTATTTATTAATTTCTGGATACTTTTCTTTATCAAAAATTAATTTTACTGCTTCCATATCTTCTAATACTTCATTCATTTTTAATGTGCATAGAAAAGATATTTTCTTACTATATCTTTTTGTATAAAGAAGTGTTCCATATTTTATATAGTAATTAAATAGTTTTGTGATTAATTCTCTATCTTTTATAATATTTTTATCTCTAGAAGTAAATATTTTATCTTTTTTGAAACATTCGATATATAAATCAATTATTTCATCATCAATCTCAGTTAATTTATATACATTACTTTTCATCATTAGATTCTGTATATATTACTGGATTTGGTAATTTCTTACTATATTTTCCTGATTTCTCTTTTACTTTGATATTCTTATTAGCATCAACTGTAATAACATAAGTTATATCATATTTAGTTTTACCACTATCATTATTCATATAGCTTAATATTATTTCTGATTCTCCCTCATTAAATGCCTTAAAAGTTAATACTTGTGCATCACCATCTAATGTTTCATCATCAGCTGGTGTTAAAAATTCTTCTGATTTTAAATCAATAACATTTGAATCCATTATTGAATATGACCAAACATAATTACTTGAAGTATCAACATCTAATGAAATTTTCATAGTATCTCCAGTTGATTTGTTTGTTAAACTTTTACCACAACCCGCAAGCAAAACTAATGCAAATGTTAGTAATAATACTTTTATTTTTTTCATATTTCACCTCTTAAAAACATTATATCAAAAAAAGATTACTTTTGGTAACCTTTTTACATTTTTGACACTTGAAGTAAATCAACTTCAACTGGAGTTTCTTGTCCGAATAAATCAATAAGTACAGTAAGTTTTTCATTTTCTTTATCTTCACTTTCAATCTTACCATACATTCCTTTGAATGGACCATCTATAATTGTTACAGTGTCTCCTACTTCAACATTTGAATTAATTGGTTTAGTCATTTCTTCTTCATCAGCAATAAATTTCTTAACTTCTTCTGGTGAAAGTGGAATTGGTTTAGCACCTTTTCCTGATGAACCTATAAATCCTGTTACTCCTGGAGTATTACGAACTACATACCATGCTTCATCACTCATAATCATTTCGATTAAAACATATCCTGGAAACATTTTACGTACTTTTTCTTTTTTAACTCCATCTTTAACTTCAATTTCAGTTCTTTCTGGAATAATAACTCTAAATATGTTATTTTCCATTCCCATACTTTCACGTCTTGATTCTAAATAATCTTTAACTTTTTGTTCATGTCCGCTGTATGCATTAACAACATACCATAATTTCTTTTCTTCCATTAGAATAGCCCCCTTATTACTGCGAATAATGCATCAAGCCCATAAAAGAATAATCCAAAGAATACAAGCATTACGACTGTTATACAAGAATATTTAACTAATGCTTTACCATCTGGCCATCTTACAGCTTTTGATTCTTTTTTAACGCCTTTAAAGAAACTTTTTATTTTTTTCATTTCAAATCCCTCCAAAAAAAAACACCGTTTGTGTAATTAAATATTATCATAAATACTAATTACTTTCAAGTGTTTTTAATTATTTTATATCAATTATATCTTTAATATATATTTTAGTTCCATCAATACAAAGTAAATAATCATAACTTTTTGATATTATAGTATATTCTCTTTCATAATCTTTTGTTTTAATTTTGAATTTCTTTTTATAAATAAAGTCATTCGATTTAAATAATTTATTTATCTTTTGCTGTAAATCATATTCATTTGGAATTATTTCTTCTTCATAAACATTTTTATCATTATAAGAGTAATATACTTCTTTATTATTACTTATATTTTTATTTATTTTGTTAACAAAGATTTCAGGAACTCTTTTCATATATTCACCTAGAATATTATATTATTTTAACATTCTAAATATTCATGTCTTTTGATATCTTTTTCCTTTATAGATTCTCTTTTATCGTATAGTTTCTTACCTTGACAAATGCCTATTTCTACTTTAGCTTTTCCTTTTTTAAAATATATTTTAAGTGGTATTAAAGTATATTTTTTTAATGTGATTTCATTATTAATTTTAATTATTTCGTTTTTATGAAGTAATAGTTTTCTTTCACGTCTTTCATCATGATTAAATATGTTACCTTCTTCATATTTTGCGATAAACATATTTGTAAGATATACTTCATTGTTTTTTATTCTTGCATATGAATCGTTTATGTTGGCATTTCCTTTTCTTAAGGACTTTATTTCAGTACCTTTTAACTCTATACCTGCTTCATATGTATCTTTTATGAAATAATCATAATGTGCTTTTCTATTTATTATTTCCATTTGTTATTTTTTTTACTAAAGCGAAATCTATTTCTCTTTTGGCAGGGTCGCTTCCTATACATTGAACTATGATTTGATCGCCATATCTATAGACAACTTTACCTTTTTTAGTGTATCCGTAAAGAGAATCATTGTATTCGTACATGAATGGTTTTTTATGAAGTTCTATGAATTGTTGTATTTCATTTGGATCAGTAAGGCTTTCTAATTCTTTTGAATCATCTTCACTTATCATCCATTCTACTTTTCCATCTATGAATTTATCATTTGTTTGAGCAAAGAATGATGTAGGCATTGGTCCATCAAGTGTTGCTTCAAATGTTTGTCCAATTCTATCTTGCATATAAACTGCATCATAATAATCATCAGTTGCATATTCACAATCAGCACTTGTTCTTTCACATTCTGAAATATGGTCGCATACTTCTGTTAGATATGAAGCCCAAAAACTAATATTTTCAGGACTAGTATCTTTTTCAATAATGAATACTCTAAATATTGTATGAACAAGTAAGTCACACATTCTTCTAATAGGAGAAGTAAAGTGTGTATAATCTCTATCATGTGCTTTTAATCCTAATCCAAAATGACCTTTTGCTTCTGGTGAATATCTTGCCTTTTGCATACTTCTAAGTAGTTTTTTACTAAATATTTTATAATGTTCTTTATCTTTTAAATATTCTAATAATTCTTGAATATCCTTACTACTTACATTTTCTGGATTTATCTTTTTAGGATAATTTATTCCAAATACTGATAACATTTTCATAAAATCTTCTATCTTTTTAGGATTTGGATCTTCGTGAATTCTAAATACAAATGGTACCATATTTGGTATTATTTGTGATAATGCATTGCATGTGAATCTAGTAAATCCAACATTCGCATAAATCATATGATTTTCTATTATTGATTCAGCAGGTCTTTGAACTCTTGGAACTATATCAATTAATTTGTCATTTTCATCAAATATTTGTTTCTTTTCACTTGTATTTTCAAAATCAATTTTACCTAATTTATGAAGTTTATTATCCATTACTTTAGAGATAACATACATCAATTTGATAATATCTCTTATAGGTAAATTTATTTCATTACCTGGTTTTATATCTTCAATGATATTGTACTCTAGTAATCTTTCTCTTGTGATTCCATTTTTGAATGCGATATCATCTATTATTTCATTTGGCTTTACTGTATATTTTATCGTAATATAATCCTTTGTATCTTCAGTTTCTTTATCTTCTAGGATATCTTGTACGGCATCATAATTCATTTTCTTTTTAGATTTTATAACTGAAATGTATACTTTTTCATTAACAATGTTTCCACCATGATCTATTTCCATTTCACATGTCAAAGCATATCTATCTTCATTTGGATTTAATGAGCAAATTCCATTTGAAAGTTCTATTGGAAGCATTGGACCTACTTTATTAGCAAGATAATCAGAGTTACCTTTTAGTTCTGCATAGTTCCATACTGGTGTATTCATCTTTACATAATAACTTACATCAGCAATGTCAACTGTTACTTTATAGTTTCCATTTTTACTTATTTCATCTTGTACAGCATCATCAATATCTTTTGTATCTTTACCATCCATTGTAGTAGTTGCTTCGCCTCTTAAATCAACTCTACCTTTTGATATTTCTTTTTTTATTTCTTCTTCAGTTAAACTGCTTGGAAATGTCTTGGCTTGCTCTTTTACTTCTTCTGGCATAAATAGATGAACACCGAATTCACTAGCAATCATGGCTATTTCAGTATCATTACCTGGAGCATTTTTGTGCCCTATTGGATAATCTATTTTAGCAAGGACTCTACCTCTACTTATATCTTTTACATAATCAAGGTGTACGATTAATCCATCCACCAAAGTAAAATCACAATCGCTTGTGTCAACATCAACTTCATAAGGTAATTCAGTGTCAAGTATCTTTACAGTAAATTTACCATCGTTATCAACAATTTCACCCATACTTTTACCAAGTGATCTCTTTAGAACTCTTATGACTTTACCTTCAGTCTTATCTTTATTAGTATAATCAACAAGTACTAAATCTTTATCAGTAGCACCATTCATATTATTTTTAGCAATGAAAATATCTTCTCCATCTTTTACTAATAAATGTGCATTACCTTTCTCATGCATATCAAGAGTACCTGTTAGAAGTTCATTTTTAACATAACCATTATGATGAGTTTGTCTTAATACACCCTCTCTACATAGCTTTTCAAGTTCTCTCATAAGTTCTTCATAATCTTTAATAGTACTATTTTCCATTATTTGATTCATAATTTCCATAGCATTTAAACTCTTATTATTTTTTTCAATTACTTTTAATATTTTGTCTCTCATATCTACCTCACCTTCATTTTATCATATAAATTAAAAAGTTCATAAGAAAATATGAACTTTTATGTATTTTTTTATATTGATAAGATAAATGATATTACTATAAATGCAAATCCTAAAACATAAGTAAGTCTTGTTATTACTTTTTCAAGACCTCTTTCTTTTGATTTACCAAGTAACATTGCATTTCCACCTGTTATTATTTGACTAGCATCACTAGCTTTATTACTTTGTAATAGAACTATCACTATTAATATAACAGATATTACTAATAATACTTTTTCCATATTGATTTCTCCCTTGTGTTTTGTATTATACAATAAATATTAGTATTATGCAAATATTTATGTAATTATTTTGCTTTTTTGCTTTCAATTTGTTCTTCTATTTCAAGAAGTCTATTAAATTTGCAAATTCTTTCACCCCTTGAAACAGAACCTGTTTTTACGAATGGTATATTTAATGCAACTGCAGCATCTATAATAAATGTATCTGTTGTTTCTCCACTTCTATGAGACATAATACATGTGTAATTATGCTTTTTAGCAAGTACAATTGTTTCTAATGTTTCAAAGAATGTTCCTATTTGATTAGGCTTAATTAATATTGAGTTGCATAGTCCATTTTGAATACCATGTTCTAATTCTTTTTTATTTGTTACGAACAAATCATCTCCAACTATGTTGATTCCCTTACCAAGTTTTTCTGTGATTAATTTGAATCCCTCATAATCATTTTCATCATAAGGATCTTCAATTGATATAATTGGATAATTTTTAACAAGGTCCATATAATAATCTAATAATTCTTCTTTACTTAAGAATCTATTTTCTATTTTATATGCTTTATTCTGTTCATTATATATTGATGACGCAGCTATATCAAGTGCGATAAACACATCTTTTCCAGGAATGTAACCTGCACTTTCTATTGCTTTTATTATATATGATAATGCAGCACGATTGCTTTCTAAATTTGGAGCAAATCCTCCTTCATCACCGACTGATGTTTCATGTCCTTCATTATCCAATATTTTTTTAAGAGCGTGGAATACTTCACTAGCGCATCTAAGTCCTTCCCTAAAAGAATCTCTTTTTGGAACTATCATAAACTCTTGAATATCTAAGTTATTTTTAGCATGCATACCACCATTAATAATATTAAACATTAATTTTGGTATTCTTTTTTCTCTAGGATTTAAGTATTCGTATAATTCTTTATGTGCTTCACTAGCAGCTGCTTTTATACAAGCAAGACTAACTCCAAGTGTCGCATTCGCACCAAGTTTACTCTTATTTGGTGTCCCATCAAGCTCAATCATTTTATAATCAATTTCTTTTTGATGAGTAACATCCATACCAAGTAAAGCATCTTTAATTATTGTGTTTACATTGTTTACAGCCTTTAATACTCCTTTACCACAATATCTTTCATCATTATCACGAAGTTCTAATGCTTCACGAGAACCAGTTGATGCTCCTGAAGGCACTGATGCAATGCCTATTCCTCTTTCACTTTTTACAGTTACTTCTACAGTAGGATATCCTCTTGAATCCAATATTTCTCTAGCTTTAATATCTATTATTTTACTCATTATTAATCCTCCTATAATTATCTATGTATTAATTATACAATTTTTTTAATAAATATGCTATAATATTATTAATTTAAAGGAGTGAATTTTTTTATGTCTATAGAAGAAATCAATGCTACTACATTTGGTGAATTTGCAAGTAAGCATGTGCTTAAAAACTTTTTTCAAACAAAAGAATATGGAGAACTTATGTCACATAGTGATTTTTCAGTTATGTACATAGGTGCTTATCATAAAGATATATTAGTGGCTGCAAGTCTTATTTTGTATAAAACATTAAGTGCCAATATTAAATATGGGTACGCTCCTCGTGGATTTTTAGTAGATTTTTATAATACTGATTTATTAAAAGCATTCACTCGTAAAGTTAAAGAATTCTTTTTGAGAAGAGGATTTGCTTTCATTAAGATTAATCCTGAAATTACATATTCAGTTATAGATTTTGATAATAAAAGTAAGACAATTAATTCTAAAAATAAAGAATTAATTGCTAACTTAAAAGAACTTGGTTATGATAAATTAAAAGATAATTTGTATTTTGAGTCATTACTGCCTAAATACACTCCAGTTATATATTTGCCTACATATGATTTTAATAGTTTAGATCAAAATATGGTTAAAAATATGAAAGAAAGTGAATATAAAGGAATAAGACTTGTATCTCGTGGTGAAGAAGAGCTTGAGAAATTCTATTCATTCGTAGAAGATAAAAAGAATAAAACACTTACATATTATAAATATTTCTATAAAACATTTAAACAAAGTGATATGGTTGATTTATTATTTGCGGAAGTAAACTATGATACATATGTAAAATACCTACAAAAAGAATATATTATCGAACAAGAAAATAATGATAGAATAAATATTGAATTTAATAAAAATCCTAATAGTGCTGATATTTATAAGAGAAAAACTGAATCAGATAGAAATCTTGATAGAATTTCTAATGATATAGCGAAGACCAATTTGAGAATGCAAGAAAATAAGACGAAGGAATATCTTGGTGCTGCGTTCGTTGTTAAATATGAAGGCAGAGTTACAATAATAATTACTGGTAATAATAATGATTTTTCAAGTATTGATGTTAAGACATTCTTATTTTATAAGATTATTGAAGAATATAAGAAGGCTGGTTATTTGTATGTAGATTTATATGGAATTACTGCTGACTTTAGTGATACTAATCCATATAAGAGACTTAATGATTTTAAACTTAAATTCAAACCAACTACTTATGAATATATTGGTGAATTTGATTTGATTGTTAATAAACCATTCCATCAATTATTATGGTCAACAAATAAAATACAAAAAGAATTTTATAAACCAGCAATTAAATCATAAAATATAACATAGTGAGCAATCATTATGTTATTTTTATTGTACTACTAAAACTATATATGGATCGTTTATAATCCTGTACCTCCAGATACTTGTACTTCACCTTTTAACGAAATAACAGGTATAATCACACCAGTATACATAAAAAACGAAGAATTATTAGTAGAAGAATCATCTTTATTATATCTTACAGTTCCAGTAAATACAGCTTCATCACTAAAAGTAAGTCCAACAGGATAAGTCAATTTATTATTTCCATAGTCTAAAAGTAAAGTACATATAGGCAAAAACCATAAGTTTTCAAAAATTTATACACTTTATCTTTCATATTTTTTCCAAATATATTCTATAAATATATGGCTTTATGTTCAATAAAAATATACTAAAGATAACACATTTTCACATATTTAATTAAAGTAAAAAGTGAGTAATTAGCTCACAATAACTTCACATTCCATTCATTTTAAACATATTTATCTATATTTTTTGGTACTTTATCTTGAACAATCATATCTATTATTTTATTTTCCTTTTCTTCACTTACTTCACGGCCAGTAATAAAAGATAATTCATGTATAATATCTCTCAAAGTGTTCTCATTCTTATAGTCACCATCTTGAAGTTTTCTTGCTAAAGATATAATAGTATCTTTACTCACTTTTGTTTTCTCTTCAATTCTATTAAAAAGATTATCATTCACATATATCACCTAAAATATTATATGTTTTGATAATCCTTTTGCTTCTAATTTTTAAAAATTAAACATTAACCACTCTGGCTTATAAATCATTAAGAATCCAATTATTAACATTATGATTCCACCAATTAAATGTGAATATTTACCAAATTTATTTGATATTGCTTTTATTTCTAATGTTTTCATTGCAATTGTAAATATAACAATATCATCAATTAAGAAAAAGAAAACATATATTAATGAATAAATAATTTGTGCTGTTTTACTTACCTCATTTATAGTCAATATTTGAGTAAACATAACTGGTAATCCAAGAGAACACAACAACTCAATAACATTAACAGATGCCGCCAACACAACAATACCAAATAAAGCTAATATAAATGATTTTTCTTTAATAATTTTCTTTATTGAATTAATAATTTTTTTTCTACCACTTTTATCAACGACTTCACATCCATCATCTTCCTTAACAAAGAAAAATTTTAATATTGTTAATATTCCAAAGAAAACAGCAATTATACTTATACCCATTCTTATCAAAATAATATTATTTAAAAATACAGCTAAATTTAGCCATGATATTAAAAATAAAAAATATACAAGTGCCGATGATAAAAGAAAAGTTATTCCAAGAGCCCATTTCCTTTTTACATTTTTCATTCCCAAAAGCATCGATATTAAAAATATTAAAATCCACATGGCACAAGGATTAAATCCATCAACTAGTCCTATTAGAATTGTTGATAATAATATTGGTACTTCTTTGCTCTTTTTCTTTCCAAGTATAGGTATATTCACTTCAGCATCTTCATATTTTTTACCATCCTCTTTCAAATTTTCTTCTTCCTCAGTTGTTGTTCCTAAATAAATTCCAACTTTATCTTTATAATCAAAATTTGAATAATAAGTTATTGTATTTTTTATTCTTTCAGGTGTTATTTCACTATCATAACCAGTTATAACATTATTTCCAATTATTAAATAAGGAACACCATTACTATAATCATTTAATATTTTTTGAACTTCCTTATACTTTTCTTGATTCTCTTTATTACTCCATACCTCATATTTATTCAGTATAACATTTTTATTATCATCTAAATATTGTTCTAAAAACTTTTCAAGTTCAGCACAATGAGGACATTTATCACCATAAAATAAATAAATATTTAATTCTTTCGCTTTACCAAATATTACAATTGGAAAAAACAAAGTAATTATAAATAATATTTTAAATAACTTTATAAAATTATTTTCTTGAATACCTTTTGTCATTTTTTTGTTCATCATACATTTTCCTCTATAATTTTCACCAGTTCTTCTTTTTTATGTTCACCATTTAGTCTTCCTATTTCTTTATCATCTTTATAAAATATAAAGACAGGCAAAATTTTTCCTACATCATAATTATCTACATCGTCAAAATCATAATCAAATTCTTCAATTTCAATATCAGGATATTCAATTTTTATTTGATTTATAACTTTATTCATAATAATACATGAAGGACATCCTAAAGAAGTTATTTTTACTATTTTCATACATAATCTCCCATTACTTTCAATTAATTTATAATTTTTATTTCTCTTTTAACTCTTTTAACTTTTGAATTTTATATGTGACTTTTATCACCAGTTTTCTTGGTAAAATTCTATTAGCAAATACTCCCAATTTAATTGTAAACCCTGGAATTATAATCAGCTTATTTTTAGCCATACATCTTAATGTATATTTTACTACATCTATACTTTTTAATGATTTTACACCGAATTTAACATGTGCTCTATCATTAAAACCTGTATCAACTGGGCCTGGACATAAAACATGAATTTTTACTTTACTTTTGCTTCTTCTAAGTTCCTCATAAATTCCCATCGTTAAATTATAAACATAAGATTTTGTTGCATAGTAAGTTGACATAAGAGGTCCAGGTTCAAACGCTGCTGAAGAAGCAACATTTAATATTTCTCCATTATTTTTCTTGACAAAATCCTGTAAAAACAATTTAGTTAAAATATGATATGCTGTTATATTCAAATCTATCATGTTTAATTCAGTTTCCAAATCAATCTTAGTAAATTCACCAAAAGTTCCAAATCCTGCATTATTAATTAGTAAATCTATTTTACCTTTATATTTACTATACAATTTATAAGCATTTTCCTTTACACTTAAATCCATTACTTCTACATAAACTAGTGTTTTTAATTCACTAGATAACTTATCCAACTTATCTTTTGATCTTGCAACTAAAACCAAATCATATCCTTGTTTTGATAATTCTTTTGCAAAATCTTTCCCAAGTCCATTTGAAGCTCCCGTAATTAATGCTAACATTTTATCACCCTACCTACTATTCTATCACATATTTTTGCATATAAAAAGAAGAAGTTATTTTGCAACTTCCTCTGCTCTTGTTTCTCTAATTACAACAACTTTAATTGTTCCTGGATATTGCATTGTTTCTTCAATCTTATCCTTGATTTCTCTTGCAACCTTATAACTAGACAAATCATCAATTTGATCAGGTCTTACCATAACTCTCAACTCTCTACCAGCTTGCATTGCAAAAGTCTTTTCAACTCCTTCTATACTGTTTCCAATTGTTTCTAATTCTTCAAGTCTCTTAACGTAATTTTCTAACGAATCATTTCTAGCACCTGGCCTTGCAGCACTAAGTGCATCTGCAATAGCAACTAACTCAGAAATAATATATTCAGCCTTTTTATCACCATGATGAGACTCAATAGCATTAATAACCACCTTATCTTCACCATGTTTTTTAGCAATATCAGCGCCTATTTCAACATGACTTCCTTCAACTTCAAAATCAATAGCTTTTCCTATATCATGTAAAAGTCCTGCTCTTTTTGCTAAAGAAACATTTTCGCCTAGTTCACTAGCCATAAGACCCGCTAAATGAGCAACTTCTTTACTATGTGCTAATGCATCTTGACCATAACTTGTTCTAAAAGCAAGTTTTCCTACCAATTCTACAATTTCAGGATCAACCTTTGAAATTCCTAATTCAAATAAAGCTTCTTCACCTTTTTCCCTTATAATTTTTTTGTAATCTTCACAAACTTTATCATAAAGTTCTTCGATTCTAGCAGGATGTATTCTTCCATCCTTGATTAAAGTTTCAAGTGTAGTTTTAGCAATTTCACGTCTTAATGGATCAAAAGAAGATAAAACTATTACTTCTGGAGTATCATCAATAATCAAGTCAACACCAGTAACTGCTTCTATAGTTCTAATATTTCTTCCTTCCCTACCTATTATTCTTCCTTTCATTTCATCATTAGGAAGTTCAACTGTGCTTACAGTTTGTTCACTTGTAACATCACTAGAATATCTTTGCATACTTGAAACAATCATTTCTTTTGCTTTTCTATCAGCTTCAAGTTTTGCTTCATCTTCTCTTTCCTTTAAATAAACAGCAATTTCCCTGTTCATTTCCTCTTCAACTTTTTTAAGCACCATTTCTCTAGCTTTCTCTTTTGAAAATCCAGATATTTTTTCTAAAAGAGCAATTTGATCCTTAATTATAATCTCCATTTTTGCATCTTTTTCTTGAATTTCTCTTTGCTTAGCTAATAAATCTTTATCTTTTAGTTCAAGATTCTTTTCTCTCTCAGTTAATAATTCATCTCTTTTGTCTAGACTCTTTTCCCTATTATCAATTCTTTGATTAAGTTCATTAAGTTCTTTCTTCTTTTCCTTAATCTCTGTATCAGTTTGATTTTTTAATTTATAGCTTTCCTCTTTTAATTCTAAAACACCATCACGTTTAGCTTTTTCAGCTTCCTTTTTAGCATCTTGAATTATTTTTTCAGCTTCTTTTTGTGCTGCACTTACTTTTAACTTGTTTATAAGTATCATAATAAATGCACCAACAAATAATCCAACTATTACAAGCAAAATGGAGAAGATTACATCATTCATATAACATTCCTCCATTATTTTCTAGAAGTTTAGATTAACTTCTAATAATATTGTAAAGTTTTATCACACACTTGTCAATAAATAATTTTTTTCATATATATTAAAATTGTTTCAATAATCATCATAAAAAATAAATATGTAATCTTACTAATAAAAATTTTTACATAAAAAAATATGCTTACATCGAAACATATTTTATAATGAAATGCATATATACATATAATGGTTCTCAACATTTAGTTTGTAGTTTTCTTTTTAATCTTTTTTTCCTTTTCATATTTAATTGAACTATCCTAAAAGAAATAAATAATGCAAAAGAAATGAATATTATTAAAAATAAATTGTTCCACATAAAAGCAAAAATACTAAACGTTAATCCACCTGAATACACCAAGTCAAATGTATCTAGTTTTTTATCTCCATACATCACATCAACTTTTCCAAGTACAGTTCCTTTTTTGGTAAAATAAGATATTTCTTTTACACCATCATAAATATATTTAACATTTTCTTTCGAAAAATCATTTTTTAAATATTTATCAATTTTTACATTTGATTTTATCTTAATTTCCTTTTCTTTTGAATTTTTTGCTTTTAAATCCACTATTACATCAGAATTATCGACTATGTTCATGTAAGAATAGTTTTTAGAAAAATATGTATAAGCAGTGATAGCATCGTTTATATGTGGAGCACTTTTTGATTTATCAGCATTCAATGTTACCAAAAGATAATCAACCCCATCAATTGTTGAAGTAGATGCTAAACAATATCCCGCAGCATTAATAAATCCAGTTTTTGCACCTTTAATATAAGATATATTTTTACCACCATTTCTTGAGTTATAGCTTTCTATAGTACTTTTTACTATTTTGCCATTCGAAAACGTATATTTCTTTGTTTCAAATACTTCTTTAAACTTTTTGTTTTTTAAAGCATATTTCAATATTTCAGCAACATCATAAGCACTACTATAATTATTTTCATTAAATAAACCAGTAACATTTGCAAAATGTGTATGTTTTAAACTCAAATCTTTTGCTTTTTGATTCATCAATTCAATAAAGTCGTCATAAGAACCAGATATTGATAACGCTAGTGCATTAACTGCATCAGCACCACTTGGAAGTATTGCACCATACAATAAATCATTATATGTAACTTTTTCGCCAACTTTAAACCCAGCCACAGATACATCCCAAGCAATATCTTTAAACATTTCTTTTGTAATTATTACTTCTTTATTATAATCCTTTATATTTTCTATTGCCACAATAACTGTCATTATTTTTGTTAAACTTGCAATATATGTTTCTTGATTTTCATTCTTATTCAACAACACTATATTATCATTTAAATTATATAAAATATACTTATCACTATTTAAATTTAATGTTTCACCAAAAACTTCTACTTTAAATAAAAGAAAAAAAACTAAAAATATATATATAAATTTAATTATTTTTTTGACCATATTTTTGTTTCTCTTTCATCATAAACTTTGATATAACATTTTCAATTTCTATAGCTCCCCTTGGATCTAAATTAGAAATATAAACATTTTCCTTAACAGTATCAATCTCTATATCACTCCATAATAAATTTTTCTTGATTTTTAAATCATTATATAAATCAGGAGTAATTGTCGTAAAATAATATCCCCAAAATAATCTTTTTTGACCAATTAAAATTCTTTGATTTGTTAAAGCCACCACACAACTATTGATAATAATAAAAGAACTAACATTATCTTGACCACAAAAAGCATACGTCACTTCTTCATCTTCATTCAAATGAAGATCTATTACATGTGCGTGTTTTTTAGTTCTAAACGCAATAGTTTTTGGATATTTCTTTTTAAATTCATATACAAATTTATAAGTACGTTTTTTCATTTTTACCACCTTCCATCATTTTACATTATTTTAATTTTAAATACAATATTTAATACAATAAATGATATTAAATACTATTTAAATTTTTAATCAAAGTGAACTAATTATATTTTTAATTATCATATTTATTGACTCAATAACATAATTATAATTATTTGTATTAATTTCATTTATAATCTCATTTGTATCAATATTTATTCTCTTTAATACTTTTTCATTTAATTTTGCATTATCATATACAAGTATTATAGAATTCATATCTTCAATAAAATTTGTAGCAATAGTACCATTTAACATTAACTTATTTTTTTCATTAATCTTGCTAACAAACAAAATAGTAGACTTTTTAATTTCATCTGTTGATAATTTGTTTTTTACATGTTCTTGTACAATTTCTTCGTACTTTCTCAACATATATCTATACTTACTTATCACTTCAAAATTAATATCAATCATATTATTTGATAAATTTTCTTCTAGTTTTTTTGACACAATATTATTATTAACCACTATTTTATATTTTTGAAAAATATGCATAATTCTAGTAGATAACCTTTTTTGAAAACCAATTACAAGAAAATTATTTTCTCTAATAACATCATCTGATTTTTCATTTACTTCTTTTATTATACTTTTCATATTAATAATTTTACCATTTATTTATTAATTTGATAATTTATTTAAATATATTTACTATTTTTTTACATTTTTTATAGTAATTTGTAGTGTTTTTCATTTTTATCGTAAATATATTATTAGGAGGATAAAATATTATGAAAGAAAAATATGAATACATTAAATCAAAATTCGATACAATTGAATCATTAGGATTTATTAAATGCAATTATCATGACAAAGGAGGGCCAGGAAGAATGCTTGAGAAATTATTGGTAAACAAAAAACCAGATAATTCAAAAAAACCAGATTATGAAGGTATAGAAATTAAAACATGCTGCGACAATAGTAAATATAAAATGACATTATTTAGCCTAATTCCAAATGTAAATAATCTTAATTTTGAAAATACAATGAAATATTTTATGAGTTTTTATTATTTAAGTAAAAAGAAAAAAACAAAAACAAATAGCAAATCAATACCACATTTCTATTTATCAATAAAAGGTACAAATAACTTTTACTTAAATGGAATTTTTAAATTTAACCTAGTGTTTAATGATACTGAAAAAAAATTATATCTTGACTGGGAAAATATTTCTACAAAAGATAAACACCATTGCATATATTGGAATTATAATGAAATAACATCTGCTTTTGTATCAAAACTAAATTATTTAGTACTAATTAAATATGATAAATTTTATAGTTGTGGATATTTTTATTGTAAATATAAATCAATTAATTTTTTTCAGCAAATAAATGAAGATGCGATTATTAAACTATTAAAAGAAGGAAAAATAGTCATCTCATTTAATATAAGTTCAAAGCAAGATGAAAATAACAATCTTGTTCCATATTACCATGGAATAAGATTTGAAATTAATTCAAATGAAATATCTCAACTATACAAAAATATTAATTAATTCATGTAGTAAAAATTAGAATGCATACAAATAATGCTTCTAGATAATCTAGCGGGAACTGATTTTATAAAAATCTAGATAAAATAAGGAGAAACTCTTATTTTTTTTACTATAAAAATTTATCAGTCATTTTTTATGACTAATAACGCTTATTTTTTGTATTTTTATCATTTTTAGTAATTCCACTCACTTTTCTATTTGAAATATACATTATCTTAATTTGAAAAGTTTAAAGTTTCCATACTCATATACTATTCTTTTTATTACTTTTATTATTTAATACTTACGTGTAAATGTCTTTTAAATGAATTAACTTTATAAGCTTTAATTATTATTGTTAATTAAATCGTTATTTTTTCAATTCTTATAATAAATATTATCATAAAAAAGAGAGATAACATTTTCATGATATCTCCCCACTAGATTATCTAGACATAAATAAAAAAGTTTCACATTCAGATATAAACTAGATGTAAAACTAGATGTCAAAATAAAAAAGTCCCTAAAATAGGGGCTTTATAACCCAATGGTCGGGAAGACAGGATTTGAACCTGCAACCCCTTGGTCCCAAACCAAATGCTCTACCAAGTTGAGCCACTTCCCGATATAATGGTGCGCCCAATAGGAGTCGAACCCATAACCTTTTGATCCGTAGTCAAATGCTCTATCCAATTGAGCTATGAGCGCGTTTAAAATCCCGTCGGAATCGCTTTACAACAAGTTTATTACATTTGTAATCTGTTTTAACAAAATGGTGGCTTCAGTTGGAATCGAACCAACGACACCAAGATTTTCAGTCTTGTGCTCTGCCAACTGAGCTATGAAGCCAAATGGCGGTTCCGACGGGACTTGAACCCGCGATCCCTCGCGTGACAGGCGAGTGTGATAACCACTACACCACGGAACCAATGGTTGCGGGAACTGGATTTGAACCAGTGACCTTTGGGTTATGAGCCCAACGAGCTACCGAACTGCTCTATCCCGCGATAATATAATCTTTCATCGCATAAATCATGCGAAATATTAAGTGGCGGAGGAAAAGGGATTCGAACCCCTGCGCCGATTTCTCGACCTCCCGGTTTTCAAGACCGGTCCCTTCAACCAGACTTGGGTATTCCTCCAAATTGGTGCCTCAGATCGGACTTGAACCGATATGAGCTTTTACACTCGCAGGATTTTAAGTCCTGTGCGTCTACCTATTCCGCCACTGAGGCACAAAATAAATGGTGTCTCGCTGGGGATTCGAACCCCAGACCCCTTGATTAAAAGTCAAGTGCTCTACCGGCTGAGCTAGCGAGACATATAATATATTTTGTGGTTGCCTCGGCTGGATTCGAACCAGCGGAATGCAAGAGTCAAAGTCTTGTGCCTTACCACTTGGCTACGAGGCAAAATTACAAGTGGTGGAGAGAGGTGGATTCGAACCACCGAACCCGAAGGAACAGATTTACAGTCTGCCGCGTTTAGCCTCTTCGCTATCTCTCCATTTATGGTGCCGAAAACAGGAATCGAACCCGTAACCTACTGATTACAAGTCAGTTGCTCTACCAATTGAGCTATTTCGGCAATTATGGTGGGCGATGAGAGACTCGAACTCCCGACCCCCTGCTTGTAAGGCAGATGCTCTAACCAACTGAGCTAATCGCCCATAATATTTTTCCTGCTGACGCATATAAATATATCATTTATTGAATGTGATGTCAAGCAATATTGTTATTTTTTTCTAAATCTTTTATTTTTTTATTAATCCACTCAGGCATTTTTTGAGATAAAGGCTGAAAACCATTACCTTTTTCTTTAATACTTTTATTCATTTTATTCATTCGACTAATTCTTTTTAAAGATAATCTAACTTGTAATTTATCTTCATTTATGGATAATACTTTTACTTTGATAACATCTCCAATTTTAAATTTTTCCTCTAAATTTGAAACAAATTTATTAGAAACCTCAGATATATGAATCATTCCAGTATAATTATCACACAAACTAACAAATATTCCATACTTTGTAACGCCCATTACTTGCCCCTCAATTATATTATTAACTTTGATATTTTCCATTTTCATCACTTCATAAATATTATACCACATTATTTATTTTAAAGTAAATTAATCCAAAAATTATTTCCAATAGATTTTATATTATCAGATAATTCTTCATATAAATATTTCATAAATTTTATATACAAATTATTATATTTTATATATTTATAAATGCATTTTTCTTTTTTACAATTATCAATAATTTGTATAACATCATTAAAGTAGAAGTTAGGATATAACATATATGCATATAACAATTCAATATTCAACATTCTATTATTAATTAAAGAATAAATTTCATCATAATTTAGTGTATCCATATATATTTTATATTTTATATAGGCACTTATGCTTTTTTCCATATTGCCAAATTCCAAATTTGCTATATTATTTATTTCTTCATAATTATACTCATCTATATCAGATATATTAACTACAACATGTTTTAAATTATCGAATTTAATTTTATTAATCAATTGGATACCATTCTCAGCAAGTCCAATAAAATAATCGAATGATTTCTGCAATTCTAAATATTCAGTATTAAATTCCAACATTCTTTTTTCAATAACTACTAATTTTGATATCATATCAAGCAAGTCAGTATTATCAGCATTTTTCATAGCTAAATTTTCAAATTTTAAAAATAAATCATCAAGATATACTCTTCTATTAATAACTATCACACTAAGCAAAATGTACTTTTTTTCTTTATATTCGGTTATTTCTTTATTCTCATTATTAAGAATAATTTTTGACAAATTTTTATCATGTTTCAAAATATCGCTTAATTCAGAAATATTTTTAATTTGTATAGAGTCTAACGTCTTTATAACTATTTTTTCATTATTTTCAAAAAAATAAAATGAATTATTTTTTCGAAAAATCTTGTCGGGAAATAAATTATAATATTTATTTAACATATTTTTCAAAATTATACACCTATTAAAATTTTATGCATAATAAAAGCCAATAATAACTATATTGGCTTGATAACACATTATATTAAATTACATATGTAATCCACTAGACACACCTTGTTCATCATAAGTATTATTAAAATTAGTATTAAAAGAAGGTTCAGTTACATAATTAGTAGTCATCTCTTGAGAATTATCATGTTTTTCACTCGTTAACTTCTCTTCGTACTTTTCCAATTCATTAAGAATTTCACTTTGTGTTTTAGCTTGTAACTCATAACGCTCTATACTTGATTTAAGATATTTTTTTAAAATAGATATTAATTCGTATTTATAGCCACTTGATTGCTTTAAGTTGCTTGAAACATTATCATCAAATGCTGGTAAAACAGGTGGTTCATTTAAAGTTGTAACTTGATCTACATCATTATCAGTTTGAGTTTCAAATTCAGAGTTTGATGTTATTTCTTCTGATGGTGCAAATTGTTGTTGAGACAAATTAGTATTCAGTGTTTGTTCTATAGGAACAGTATAAGCTTGTGAATTAACTTGTTGCTGAACAGGATGAGCAACATTATCAGTAGGAGCATTTTCAAATTGAATAGCAGAGCTTCCAACAAGAGAGTTTAAACTTTGCGGATTATTTACCTGAACTGGAATGGTTTCCATAGAAGGAACTTGTTGCTGTACATTGTTTATGGCTGCATCTGCCTGTTGTAACTGGCTCACAGGTTGTGGAAATATATTAGTAACATATTGTTGCTGAGGAATTGATGACACATCAGTAGTTCCCAAAACTTTTTCAGCAGTTTGCATTACAGTTTCTGGAAGCACAAACGCACTTGTTTTAGATAAAGGTGCTTCTTGTGTCGCAGTTGGTATAACTGTATTTGAAGCCACACCTATTATTCTTACGCTAGAATTATACCCAGGAGTCATAACTACACTAGCTTTAACCACATTTTCTTTTTCATTAGTTAATGTCATTCTCTCACCTAACTTTCTACTATTTGTTTCATGGCTTCTTTAACTTTTTGCCATGTTGTATCATCCTCAATGCCAATCAAGCTATAAACACCAGGTTCATTTTCAACAAATTCTGAAACATAAATTTTACTCATGCCTTCACCAGCGCTTTCTCCTTTTGACAATATAACAAATCTTTTATTTAACTCACCAATTTTAAAAGCATTTACCAAGTCAACTTCTTCCATTGTACCATCCATATTTTTAATTGAAATTCTACTCATAACCTTACCCTTTCTATCTTCTTATATTCTAACACACATTATCTTTAATATCAATTATCTTAAATCAAGTTTTAATTTATTTAACATTAAAATATGTAAATATTTTTAAATAATTTTTTCTAAAATAAAATACTTACATTCATATGCACAATTTTCTTTAATATATTTTTCCAAATTACAATAATTATTATATTTATTAAAATTTTTATTGTCTTTTTTATTAAAACCTTTTAATCTCAATTTTGAATACGCTATATCACCAACTATATAGTCATAATCTTTATAATAAGGAGTATACCTATTTAAAAAAGTTTCCTTATCAAATCCATCTCTATAATTTTTTATTAACTTATACTTATTATTATCCACTTCAATTATCACATATATCACCAAAACAATTATATCACACAAATACTATATTTAAACATATTAATAAAATACAATAACACTTCTATAATTAGCACAAAATAGTTTACAAAATTAATGATTGATTCTTAAAAAATAGTTTATTATTCATTTTTTATCGTACCATTTAAAACACCACCATAATATTCTGGAATCTTTCCTTGAATTATTTTTGTTTTCAATGGGATTTTATTTTCTACAATAATATTTTTTGAAGAAAATGGTAAAATTATTTGTACATTAATTTTAATTTTTAATTGCATTTCTATTAAAGAATTATTTATACCATAATCCTTTATATTCGTTAATATTTCTGTAAAAACATTACCTAGTACATCCAATTTAAATGGAACTTTTGGACCTATGCCAACTAAAATCGGAACATCATAAATAATCGACATTGGTACATTATAAATAATATCAACTTTACCTTCATAATATTTTTCTGTTAAATTATTTTTTTTATTTTTCTCTAATTTCATCAATCTTTTTTGTATATTTTCACTTACTTTTAAATTGAATTCATTTATCTTCGTATTATCAAAGTCTAAACTAACAATTTCATCATTAACATTTTTTTCTATTACAATTATGTCTTCTATATTATATTTAGACCTCAATTTTTCTATTGAATCAATTATGAGTAATAATGATAACTCTTTTGATTTGTTTTCGGCATAATTTAAAAGAATGCTTTCACTTTTAATGGTAAAAACCTTAAGCATAGCATATGCAACTACAATAACAATTATTACTATGAGTAATAATATATCATTTTTAGTAACTTTAATTTTATCAATTCTCATTAATAAATTATATAAAAAAAGATACATTCTTATACTTGAATGTATCACAATAATTATTTAAAACTAAAATATGTTCCAATCTAAAAGAAAATTTAATATTAAAAATATCGTAGCTAAAAGTAATAATATAATTAAAGTTACAACTATTTTTGCAAAGACATTCCCCTTTTTTTGATTTTTTTCTAAATCTTCAAAACCCTCAAAATCAGTTTTATTAAATGACAAAGAATTAGTATAGAAAGATTTATCAGCAACTATTTTTTCACTTTCACTGCCATCGCTATCAGCATCTTCATTTTCATTTTTATTTTCATTTTTATCACTGTCATTTAAGCTATCCAATTCATCATTAATCTTTTGCCCATCAACTGTATCAGGAACTGTTTTATCGTTTAAAGATTCTTTTATCGTTTCTAAATCTTCAGTTATATTTAACAATGCTTCTTTGATATTCTCATTATTTTTTTCTTCATTATCTATTGGTGCCATAACAATAGTATTTTCATTTTTACCCATTAATTCACCAAATAAATCTTCTGTATCATCTTTCGTACTTTTTTCTTGAGGCTTACTATTTTGGATGTTCTGAATTAACTCAACTATTGTTTTCTCTTGTGTATTTAATTCATCTATTGGTTCTGTTTTATCTTCATCAGATTCTTCTTTTATTTGAATACTTTTAAGTATATCATATCCATTTGAATTTAATTTTCTATGGCGTTCTATCTCATAATCAGTTTCTCTCTTACCTCTCGCTCTTTCTAAAACAGAATTAATATCATAATCTTTTTCTACTTTTTCTTTTATTTGTTCTTCGTGTTCTTCTGGCAATTCGATTGAAATTCTTTTCTTATGTTCTTCACTATCACTATTCATATTTTCAATATATTTCTTAATTTTTTCTATATCTATTTCTTTTGAAGCATCAGCAATAATACTAACATTTGTATTAGTTTTTATACGTGATAATTCACTCATATCGCTAACGTTATAAATATCTTGATTTCGCTTTGTTCTGCTCATACTCTCAAGTGAATTGTTTTCATATTTTTCCATTCTAGAACTCATATTTTTCACCATTTTAATAATAACACATTTAAAGATTAAATTCAATAAATTATACTTTACATATATCTAGCATTTTTTTTGTTTTTTTTATATAATTTTTATGGAGGAGATTAAAAAATGGAAAAAATTAAAGTTAATGACACATGTATTGGATGCGGATTATGTGTTAGTCAATGTGAGAAATATTTTGAATTCAATGATGAAGGAATGAGCCACGCAAAAGATGTTGAACTTAAGGAAGAAGACAAAAAAGAAGTTCTTAATATAATTGAAAGTTGCCCTGTTGGAGCAATTGTTGTTGAAGAAGAAACTAAAAACAATTAAATTTAACTAATTTAAAAACATGATCGACAAAAAATCATGTTTTTATTTATGAGAATTTACATAATTATATAATTGCTTTACTTCTTTAATTGATAATGTTCTATATTCACCAGTACTTAATCCTCTTAAATCCAAAAAAGCATAATTTGTTCTTTTTAATTTTAATACTTTGTATCCTAGACTAGCAAACATATTTTTAACTTGATGATTTCTTCCTTCAGTAATTGTTAATTCAACGTAAGATTTTTGATTTTTCTTATCAATTTTTCCAATTTTGACTTTTGACTTCTTAGTCTTAACGCCATCTAACACGACACCATTTTCCAACGCTTTTAAATCAGGTGGAGTTATAATTCCATCTATTTTTGCATAATAAGTTTTTTCAACATAGCCATGTGGATGCGTTAATTTATTAGTAAGTTCTCCATCATTTGTAATTAACAAAAGTCCAGTTGTATCGTAGTCTAATCTTCCAACTGGAAATACTTTCTCTTCAGTATCAATTAAATCTATAACTGTTGTTCTATTTTTTTCATCGCTAACTGAACAAATTGTTTTCTCAGGCTTATAAAGTAAATAATATAATTTTTCTTTTTTGATAACATCAATATCATCTACTGATATCTTATCTTTTTCAGTCACTTTATAGCCAAGTTCAGTTACTTTGACACCATTAACTTTTACTTTTCCCTGTAATATCAACTCTTCACACTTTCTTCTTGAAGCAACACCACATGAACTTAAATATTTTTGTAATCTTTCCATAAAAAACACCAAGGTCATTATACTCTATTATTTCCAAAATGACAATATTTCTTTTATTTTATTTTTTTTAACATTAAATTTTATCTTTTTAAGTTCAACTGAATCTATTTTTGTATTATCAAAGTATATATGTACTTTTTCTTGATTTTTTGTTAAATCTATTTTTATATTCAACTTTTCAATTTCATTCTTTTGTAAAAGAATATAATAATCATTCATTATGTAATAATGATAATTATTTTTATTTTTAACTTTGAATGAAAAAGTATTCATGTCTAATATTTTATACCTATCATATATTTCAAAATATTTTTTATATAACTTTTTATGTAAATTAAATTTATCACTTTCATCTATTGAAACAACCACTAAAGTTTTCCCATCTTTTCTAGCCGCAGAAACAAATACTTGACCACTTGCTTTTGTAAAGCCTATTTTCCCACTTATTAAGTATTTATATTCTTTTAATAATTTATTTTTATTTGACCATATATATTTATCAACTTTATAATTTTTAGCCGACGTTATACTCAAAAAATCTTTATTTTTTATAGCATATTTCATTAATATTGCCATATCTTTAGCAGTGGAATAATTTTTGGAGTCATCATTTAATCCATGAGGATTCTCAAAAATTGTATCATTCATGCCGAGTTTTACTGCTTTTAAATTCATTTCTTTTATAAATTTATCATATCCTAGAACATTTGTAGCAATAGTCATAGCAGCATCATTACCACTTTGTAACATTAATCCATGAAGTAAATCATTTAATGTAAATATCTCACCCTCTTTAACGTATATCATAGAACCATTTACCGTTCTTACTTCTTTTCCAATTCTGATTTTCATATCAAGTGGAGCGTGCTCAAGAGCAATTATTGATGTCATTATTTTTGTTGTTGACGCAATTAACTTTTTCTCTTCTTTATTTTTTGAATAAAGAATTCTTCCAGAATCAGCATCCATCACAACAATTGATGCATTGACAATATTTACACACAATAAAAAGATTAATACAAGTAATATTTTTTTCATATTTAATTTTATGATTTTCATTACTAAATATTAATCTTTTAAAAATTTTTCGTGAACAATTTTTATAAAATTATAATCTTTCATTCTTAAAAATTTTATTTTCTTATTTTTAACAAAACATTCTATTTTTTTAACATTCTCATATTTTTTGTTTGTCCCATCAAATGTAATAATTAAATCATTTTTTATTGGCTTTATTAAAATATGTTTCTTTTCAGGTATAACAATTGACGTTAAAAGATTTCTATATGTTTTTGTATTTAATGGCGCAATTGGAGTAATTTGTAAAGTATGTAGTGTGTTGTAAATTAATGCACCATGAAAACTTGTATTATAAGCACTACTTCCCACAAAAGTTGACACAAGAATTCCATCACCAGCAAAAGTTTCTAAAAAATAATTTTCGACATAAATATCCATAGTTATAGTATTTAATTTCATTTGTCTAATTACTATTTCATTAAGCGAAAAATGTCTAGAAACAGAATCCTCAGTAGTAATTTTTGTTTCAAGTGTACCAATATTATCAACTTTAAAATTATTTTCATTCAAAGAAATAACAAATTCTTCTAGTTTTTCTGGTCTTATTTCTTGTAAAAATCCAAGTGTTCCAGTATTAATTCCAACATAATAAATATCACTGTTAAAATTAGTACCATTTACCATTCTTAAAAATGAGCCATCCCCACCTATCGCAATAGCCAAATCATAATCTTCTTCAACCACTTCAAATTTATATTTTTCTAGCACACCTTGAAGTTTCAACTTAATTTTGTATGATTCTTCATTTTCATTAGCAAAAATTCTAATTTTATTGATTTTTCTCATTTTATTTACCTTTATATTTAAATAATACGCTTGGTCTATGCCCTTCACCTGTTTTAATTTTGTCAGTTTTTTCTACTTTATTGGCAATAATTCTTCTAAAAGCAGGATCGAGTAACTTTTTATTAAGTATAACTTCATATACCTGCTGAAGTTCACCAAGTGTAAAATACTCATCTATCATATTAAAGACAATATCAGTATACATTATTTTGTTTTTTAATCTTTCAATACCACTTACTATCACAAGTGGATGGTCAAAAGCAATTGAATCATTTTTAACTATGTCAAACTTATATCTATCTGTTGTACTTTCTTTAAGTGTCTTACTCACCACGAAATTTAATGTTTCATTTCCATTATCAAGAGTTACATTAAAACCTTTTTCATCTTCAATATAATTTATATTAAACCATGATGCATTTTCATATAGTGAATCATTTAATTTATTTTTATCAACTAATGCAATATATGAAACACTAAACACTCTTGTTCTAGGATCTCTATTAATTCCATCAAAAGTATATAATTGTTCCATAAATATATTGTGTAAATTTGTTTCACTTGCAAGCACTCTTCTAGCAGTTTCTTCAGTTGTTTCAGTATTTTTCACAAATCCACCTGGCAAACACCACTTTCCTTTAAATGGATAATCTTTTCTTTTAACAAGTAAAACACTATAATATTTGTCCTTTAACTTTCTATAATTATTTTGAATTCCATTTGACACACTTAATAATAAAACATCACTTGTAACAGATGGACGTTCAAACTCATTCACATCATAATTTTTTAGAAAATCTTCTTCACTTTTATATTCCACATTTCACACCTCCTTATAAAATTTCAATTAGTTTTTCCATTATATCATTTACGATTAATTCTTTAACTTCCTTACGTGGCTTATTTGGTACGATTATTTTCATGTCAGTATAAGTATCATTTTTACTATTGTAAATGCTTACGAATACTTCATTATCTTTGCCACTTAAATTATTTTCATCGACTCTATTTATTTTACCAGTAATGCCTATTCCATAAGTACTACACGCAAATTTGCTTATATTTTTACTCATCTCATGAGCAGTTTCAATACTATAAACTGAATATTTATCGATAATATCAGGATTAACGCCCATCTTAATTTTATATTCATTTGAATATGTTACTGCTGAAAACTTTAATACTTCGCTTGAACCATCAACACATGTAATTGTACTTGCAAAGTATCCGCCAGTACATGACTCCATTGATGCGATTGTTTCTTTATTTTTTATTAATTTTTTTACTACTTCTTTTTCTTTCATAATTACCTCTTTTATATATTTTGATTATAACACATTATTAATTAACATATAAATTATTTCTTTTAATATATTTATATACTTTCATATCAATATATTTTAAAATGTCTTTGTCTTTATTTAAAATCATATTTCTAACCATAGTAGATGACACATCTTCACTATCCACCTTATTTGTCACTATAAAATTGTATTTTGAGTACTTATCATAAACACATGCATCAATATTATTTCTTTTAACAACAATGATACGATATTTCAAAATTTCATCTATATTTTTCCATTTATCGAATTTTGTGAGTAAATCATCACCAATAACTAAATAAATCTCATCATTTTTATATTGTTTTTGAATTTCTCTTAAAACTTGATATGTATATTCACATTTATTATTTTTAGTATCTATAATAATTTTTTCATTCTCATAAAACTTTAGCATATTTATTCTATCTTTAATATCTATAAGATTCTTCTTATCCCAATAAGCAAGTGTTGGTACAATAATTACTTTATCAACATAATTTTTAAGAACAAGATTCACTACTTTGATATGACTTTTATGAACAGGATTAAAACTTCCAACATACACAGCGATTTTCATAAGTTTATTTTTCTCTTTGGTACACTGGAATGTTAAATTTATGTAAATTATTTGTATGCAATTTGTCAACTTTACTTTTTACTTCATTGCTTACTTTTTCACCATTTATAACTGATGTAATATCTTTATATTTAACGCCTAATTTATCTTCATCAGTTTTACCACTTAATCCATCACTAGGACTTTTAAATAATACTTGTTCTGGTACTTCTAAATACTTACCAATTTCAATTACTTCATCAACTGTATAATTGTTAAGAGTTCCAATGTCATAAGTAGAATCTCCTCCTTTAGTAAAGTATCCTACATAAAGTTCACATAAATTTGATGTACCAGCAACAAGATATGCCCCATGTTTAAGTTCACTATATAAAGCAGCTATGTAGTAGCAAGTACTCATTCTAAGTCTTGGCTTAATATTGATATCACAATTTTGTAATTCTTCATCACTAAATTCTCCTAAAAGTGAAATTTCATTCTTAAATGTATCAAATGTTTTAGTTAAATCTACATTTATTAATTCAAAACCATATTTTTCGCTTACAAGTTCAGCATCACTTTTATCACTACTTTTTGAATGACATGGCATTGTTATACCAACAACATTCTCACTACCAAGTGCTTTTGAGAATAATGCAGCAACTACGCCTGAATCTTTACCACCACTTATACCAAGTACAACACCTTTTAAATTATATTTCTTATAATAATCTCTTATAAATTCTATTATTTTTTCTGTTTCTTTTTTAGCATTAAATTTCATTTTTATTTCCTTCTTTCTTACTTTTAATCATTTTTATTTCTTCTTCATGACTTAATTTTCTAGCATCCGTTATCATATTTCTTTTTAAATTTAATAATTCTTTTGATAATCCAACATGATGAACATGAGGATTATATAATCTTTGTGATTCTGGATATATTGTTTTAAATTCTTCTTCTGCATATTTTCTTGTTTCTTCAAGTGTTGGTTCATTATAAACAAGTCTTCCATTTATAAATATTGGGACTTGTAATTCACGAAGTGTATAATTATCAATTTTATGTCTTTTAAAGTCAGCATGCTCATCAACTATTGTGTAACTATTGGGACTTATTTCTTCATCTTTAAGTGCGATTACATCACCAACTGCATATCCACTATTTTTATCATAAAATCTTACTACCTTTTTAAATCCAGGATTAGTTATTTTACCAACATTATCACTTATTTTTATTTTAGGTTCTAATTTGCCTTCTTTTTCTATTGCTGATAATTTATAAACTCCTCCAAAGACTGGACAACTTTTTGATGTAATTAAATTTTCACCTACACCGAATGAATCAATTGGTGCCCCCTCATTTAAAAGTGATGCAATTGTATACTCATCAAGTGAATTTGATACGCATATTTTAGTATCTTCTAGTCCTGCTTCATCTAACATTTTTCTTGCTTCTTTTGATAAGTATGCAAGATCTCCACTATCAAGTCTTATTCCTTTTAATGTATATCCATTTGGTATTAAGTAATCTTTAGCAACTTTAATCGCATTAGGTACTCCACTTCTTAATGTATCAATTGTATCAACTAGAAATACTGAATCATCAGGGAAACATTTAGCATAAGCAAGAAATGCTTCATATTCATTATCATATTTCATTATGTGTGAATGAGCCATTGTTCCAAGAAGTGGTACTCCATATCTTTTTCCTGTTTCGTAACAAGATGTTCCAATACATCCGCTAATATAAGCATCTTTTGCTCCAACTATTGCTGCTTCACTGCCTTGAGCTCTTCTTGCTCCAAATTCCATAACGCCTCTACCTCTTGCGGCATTTGTTATTCTTCTTGCTTTGGTAGCTATCAAGCTTCCATGATTAAATTTATTTAATAAATCTGTTTCAATTATTTGTGCTTCAAGAGCATTCGCTCTTACTGTAATACAAGGTTCACCAGGAAACATGATTGTTCCATCAGGTACAGCATACACGTCACCCGTGAATTTAAAATTTCTTAAATATGCAAGTGTCTTCTCGTCAAACTTATTTAAGCTTCTTAAATACTCTATATCTTCATCTGTAAATTTAACATTTTTAATATAATCAATTATTTCATGAAGACCACATATTACATTATAACCTCCATTATCTAAATTTTTTCTAAAGAACACATCGAAATAACAAACTTCATTTTCTTTATTATTCCTAATATCAGTGTGTTCCATTGTTAGTTCATAAAAATCAATTAACTTTTCCATTATATATTTTCAACTCCTATTCCTTGATTTTTCATAAGTCTTAGTGCCTCCCTATTATATTCATGTCTATCATGTGTTTCACTGTCAAAAGTTTCAACTGCATTTTGTGGAACTCTTACTTTAACATCCCTATCATGTTCATCAAAGTAATTAACAAGTGGTATCGCAAGATTCATTACACATATGTCTGTACAACAGCCTGTTATTACTACTTCTTTTAGTGATTTCATCCTTTCAATGTCTCTTATAAAATTTGAAGCAAATATTGTACTAGTAGAATTCTTTCTATATACTAATGAATCTTTTTCATAACCAGCTAATTCACTTATTAATTCACATTCACTTGTTCCACCAATACAATGCTCTGGATACTTTTTAAATTCAATTGAATCCTTAGTATGAGTATCTTTAATAAATGCTACTGCTTCATCCTCACTTAAGAATTTCTCTACCAATGATTTAATTTTCGATGTTATATGATTAATATCTTTATCACTCATTTTTCCTTCTTTAATAAATCCATTTATCATATCAACTACAACAAGCAATTTCTTATATTTCTCTATCTTTGTCATATACCTCCTTCTTGTTATTATCATTTTGTTAATAACAGTCATTATTTTAAAAGAGAATTTTTTCTCTTGTTATTAACATTATATTAATAACAAATTATTTTGTCAACCATTTTTGTCAAAAAAAATAAAAAGTTTTTATCAAACTTTCTACTTTCAATTATTATTTATTCTCATAATTATATAATCCATGTAGTTTTTCTAATACTACTCTATCTGGATTTTCAAGTACCCAGTCACCATCTTTTTTATTTAATTTAAACTCCACTTCATAACTTATCTTCTCATTTGTTTTAAGCATATTATCAAGTTTATATTGATTATATTTATCGTTATCATATATTCCATCTGTAGTGAATTCATCTTGATGATCATTTAAATAATTATAAGCATCTCTATCTATCTTGTATAAATCATATACAGTAACTTTCACAGTAACAGTCGCATTCTCTCCATCAATCTTTTCATCCTTAACTTCATATTTCATATCTTGATATTGTCTTGTAAGAACATTTCTATAAATATCAGCATTATCACTAGATAAGTTTTCACTAGTTACCTTACTTTCCATATCTACTTTTACATTATCAGTTAACGAATTATATTGATTTAAATATGCTTCTACTTTACCAGTTGGCGTATTTGATAAACTACATGCACTTAAAGATAACAATAATACTACGAATAATAAAATCTTTTTCATCGATTCCTCCTAATAATATTGTTACCATTAATTATAAAAATATACATTATGAATTTATTAATTCAACTATTTTCTTTAATTTATCATGCTTTTCACTATATTTTTCTTTTATTGAATCAATTAATTTTAAATATTTATCTTTTTCATTATTATTTTTATTAAACCATTCATAATATAGATAATCTATTATTTCTTTATTGTTCTTTTCTTTTTCAATATATTTTATCAAATTATTTATTGTAATATTTTCTTTCCTAGTATTATATGAATATGAAATTTCATTTTTAATAGTCTTATATTCTAACTTATACTTTTGCTTATTTCGCATATCTTCAAGTACATCTTTTTCTTCAATTAAATCTAATTTACTTAATTTATCTATTTTACCTTTATTATCAAATTTAATACATATTGTATCTATATCATTACAAAATATACTTGTATAATTAGATAAAGAAATTTTATCAAGAAAAGTATCATTTACTTTAACTCTACCACTTATTATATTTTCATATACATTATCATTCACTTTAAATACTGGTACTTTCTTTAATATTGTTATTTTATCCATCTTATTCCATTCATAAAAATTAATTAATTCATTCTTTAAATTCACTTTTATATTGTAAGTATAATTCATTTTTTCTTCCTTTCTTTAATGATAATATTATTAAAATTATTCCTATAAATATTTTAGTACATTCTATACTTGATAATACATACTTTACGTAGTCTAACATACTATATCCCATGCGTAATAAATTCAAGTAAATTACTATATACATTAACGCTGATGACGTTATTATTATTCCTAATATAAAACAAATTATTCTTTTCAACATATTAAAGTATATTTATTTTGATATAAAAATATTATATAATGATTATGGTGATTAATATGGAAATGTTAAAATATATAATACTTGGATTAATACAAGGTCTTACAGAAACTATACCTGTTTCTTCTAGTGGACACTTAATGATACTTAAAAGACTTATGGAAATGAATGTTGATTTTGATACAATTGCGATACTTACTAATTTTGGTTCATTAATAGCGATAGTTATATTATTTTGGAATGATTTAATTAAACTTATTAAAAATTTTTTTATCTATTTATTCAAGAAAGATAAAAGTGCTAAAAACGATTATAAATATTGTTGGATGATAGTTCTTGGATGTATTCCTGCTGGTCTCATGGGCCTTGTTGTTAGTAAATTAGAATTATTCGCTAAAATTGAAAACAATATTAAAATAGTTGGATTATCATTAATTATTACTTCAATACTTCTATTTATTGTAAGAAACTTTAAAGGTAAAAAAAGTGATAATGAAATTGGTGTTCGTGAAGCATTAACAGTTGGTGCTTTTCAAATAATGGGATTATTTCCAGGCATAAGTAGAAGTGGTTCAACAATAGTTGGTGGTATGAGTAGTGGTCTTAAAAGAGATACTGCATTCAAATATTCATTTATGTTATATATACCAATGAGTATTGCTGCGACAGGACTTGAACTTACAAATATTGATTTACATAGTGACTTAATTATTTATTATGCTGCCTCTATACTTGTTTCAACGATTGTTACTCTACTTGTAACTAAATGGTTTAGAAAGATAGTTAACAATGGTAAACTTATTTACTTTAGTATTTATTGTTTAATAGTTGGATTACTTGTTATATTATTCTTATAATTATGAATTTAAAAACTACAATGAAATTAATCGTTGTAGTTTTATTATGATTTAATCTTCTAATTCTTTTATACTATTTTCATCAAGTTTAACATTATTAATTGAATCAAATCTCTTAGTAATTTTTTCAGTTGTTTTATGAATATTTTCAACGTCATTATTAACTGTTTGTATAGTTCTTGATAACTTATCCCATCTTTCTCTATATCTTCCAAATTCAATACCTAATTTATTTAATTCATCATGTATTACTGATGTATATTTATCTCTTTCAAGGCCCATAAGGACAGACTGAATAATAGTAAGTAAACTCATAAGTGTAGTTGGAGAAGTTATCCATACTTTCTTACTTGCTGCATACTTTATAATATTAGGATGATAAGCATTAATTTCAGCAAATATTGCTTCAGCAGGTAAAAACATAATAGCCTGATTAGTAGTTTCACCATCAATTATATATTTAGAAGCAATCGCATCAATATGTTTTTTAACATCATTATCAAACATTTTACTTCTTTCATTTCTTTCTACTTCACTAAGTCCTTTTTCAACAAGTCTTCTATAATTTTCAAGAGGAAACTTAGAATCAATACATATAGTACCAAGAGGTTCAGGTCCAAAAACTATCGCATCAGCGATATATGAATTAGATAGTGTATATTGAGTTTTATATATCTTATCATTCTTTTCACCAAAAATTGAAGATAATATATGATAAAGATTAACTTCTCCAAAAATACCTCTACTCTTTTTATCAGTAAGAATACTTTCAAGAGATACAATTTCATTACCAAGACCATCTATCTTCTTTTGAGCTTCATCTATTCTAGTAAGTCTATTCATTACTTCAGTAAAAGTTTTATTAGTCTTATCAAATCCATCTTCTAATTTCTCATTAACCTTTTGATTAATTAAGTTAAGTTTATACTCAATCCTATCATTTAAACTATTAAAATCTTTATTTAAATCATTAGAAAAATTATGCTTGAATTCACTTATCTCTTTTATCACATTTATTTCTGTTCTACTTAATTTTTCATTTAATTCACTATTATTTTTTCTAGTAAGTAACACTATCAATAAGATAATTATTACTACTAAAAGTCCTACTATTATATATTCCATATTACTACCTCTACTTTATCTTTAATATTTTATTTACTACAATACTTATTATATATGTTATTAACAATAAAATAAATATCTTTATTAAAATTTTTGGATTAGATATGCTTTCTATAAAAGATGTTCCAACGAAGCCCCAGAAATATACTAAAGAGATTTTACCTATTAGTAATGAAATAAAGTATTTCTTAAAGTCCATTTTAGTAAGACCTGCTGCTATATTTATCATAAATGCTGGAGTAAATGGTATTGCTATTAACAATGTAAGTTGTGAAACACTAATATTCTTGAATAACTTCTTATAATTTCTAAGCCTTTCTTTATCTTCAGTTAATCTATCAAACTTATTACCAAATCCTTTTTTAAATATAAAGTATGACATTACACATCCGAATATTGTAAATATCCATGAAAGAATAAATCCTACTAAATCTCCAAATACTAAAAAATTAATAGTTATAAACACCATCAAAGGTAGTACTGGAACTATTGATTCAATTAAAATAAGGAAACATCCAATGAAAGCACCCAACATTCCTGAAGTTTCTATAAAGTTTATTATATCTTTTAATATATCTATCATTTTTCTTCCCTAATAATTATATTACATTTATAATTATTTTTCTAGATAGTAAACTTTATATCCAAGAGAAGATAATATCATAGTGGCTCTTTTACTTAATTTACCACTTTTACAATATAAGTAATAACTTTCTGTCTTATTAAGATATCTTCTATAATTATTGATTAAATCATCATATGGAATATTAATACTATTATTTAAATGGTATTCTTTAAATGTATATTTATCACTAACATCTATTATTTTCATAATATCACCTAAAATATTCTATGAAAAAAGATGAATTTTATTATTCATCTTTATTCATCTTCACTGCCAAAGAAATCATCAAAGAAATCTTCATCATTATTTTTATCATTTACAATAACACTATCAACATCAATGTTTACTTTTGGTTTTTCAAGACCTAATTCACTTACTTTAGGTTCTTCTTTTACCTCTGGTTTAACTATTTCCACTGGCTTTACCTCTTCTTTTATTTCTTGTGGTTCAACATATTGTGGTTTAATTATATCACTATTAATAGGTTCAACAATTGGTTTATCATATGTATTATATTCTTCACTAGAAGCAAGTTCTGGTGGTAATGATTCAATATGTTCATCATGCTTTTCTTCTATTTTGTGATCAAATATATTGTTGATTTCTTTTTCAATATCTTCTTCACTTTTTTCAGCAAGTGGAACATTTTTAATAAATGTTGGTTCATCTGTTACAAATTTATTTGGTATATTTTGATTCATTTGTGGTACACTATTCATTTGATTTTGAGGTTGTACAAATGGTGGAGTACTCATATTTTGATTGCTCATTGGAGTATTTTGAATCACATTATTATTTACAACATTTGAACTAAAATTATTTATATTTTGTCCTGCTGGTTTAGATGCTGCTTTTGCTTTCTCTGCTTCAGCCTTTTCAAGTGCTTCTTGTCTTTCTAATTCAGCAATTTTTTCATCAAGTCTCTTAACATAATCATCAAGACTAGTTGGAGTTGGTGCAGCTGCTGGTCTCATACCACCTGGCATCATGCCTCCCATAGGTTGACCCATGAATGGATTTGGCATTTGCATTCCAGGACCTGCGCCCATAGGACTTGTATTAATTCCTTGACTCTCTTTTAATTTATTAACATATGCTTTTACATCAAATGTTTTAACATCATGATGAGGTCTAGTTGTATATTCCATAATTGGATATTTCTTTCCCCAATCAATTTTATAATCATATACAAGTTTTGTCTTAAATGGCATACTTCTAAATCTATTAATGATAACTTCTCCTTCTTTTAAAGATTGTAAATCACTAACAGTAAATAATGGTCTAACTGGAGGAGCTGGTTTATCTTTTTCAGCCTTAGGTGGTTTTTGATCACCAAGTAACTTACTTATTTCTTCTAAAGCAGCAAGTTCTGTACTCATAAGATAAACGAAGTTTCCACAGTTACCTTTAATAGTTTCTGCTACATCTTTTCCATAAACTTTATTAAGTTGTGAAAAGTTTTGAATAACAAAACTAAATCTAATATTTCTTGAACGAGATGCAGTAATCATACTTTCAACATCTTTAAGTGCTGGCATATTAGCAAACTCATCAAGTATAAAGTTTGTTCTATATGGTAATTTTAAATTTGGAAAAGTTTGTGCTGTTGCAATTAATGCTTCATATGCTTGTTTAACAAATATTGTTGCTAAAGCATGATATGTAGTTTTTTCATCATGTACTTTTAAGAATACAGCTGTCTTTTCCTTTCCTATATCTCTTATATCAAAATCACTATATGATAGCATTTCAGATAATGCTTCTTGTGATGAGAATATTCTTGTCTTTGTTCTAAATGTAGACATAATACCACCACGAGTTTCATTAGGAGCATTAATACAAGATGCAGCTGCTATATAAGCAGGACTTAATTCACCTTTACTCTTAAAATATTCTTTTATATAAGTTGAAGCACCTATTCTATCTTCTCCAACTTCAGCCATCATATTTATACTATTGATATTTATTTCATCTTCAGTAGCATCATCAAATAATCCAAGTGATAATCCAGTAAAGAAGTTAGATGCAGTTTGTTCCCAAAATGGTTCTGCCTTATTATTTGGATCAATTAAGATATTACTAGCAAGGTCTTGTAAAAGTTCGTTAGCCTTATCTGAATTACCTTCTTTATAAATTCTATATGGATAACTAAATGGATTCCATGCTGCTCCTTCCCTAGGATCACGGAAGTTTAATAATATAATTTTATATCCTTTTTCTTTTAGTAAAGCACCACAATTTTCATAAAGTTCACCTTTAGGGTCAGTAACAATCATACTTTCACCATGTCTACCTAATATCTTAATTAAAGGAAACATGAATGCTTGAGTTTTACCTGAACCAGAAGCTCCCATGATTAATGCATGTGGTTGACCTGAATCATCTACCCAGGCATCTTTACCATTATTAATTACTGGAAATCCACCAGCATCATATGAATCATCAATTAAATGTACTTTTTTAATACCATAATCTTTCTTCATATCACTTTCTGACATCAATTTTGAATATCCATCATTTTTTGATTTCTTTTGCGTTGTTATACCAAATCCTTCTTCCCTATCAAAGAAATAAGAAGAACAAGCAGCTAAAATAGCTATAACAGCAAGAGCAAAGAACATTAACGTAGTCATTATCATATCAGGCGCAAACGCAGGTAATGCATTTAATCCACTAAATACTCCATCAATAGCGAAAGAATGTATATTAACCACTGATAATGCTATTAAATATAATAATACAGCTAAAAATATCAAAAAAATTACTATATCTTTTAAATCAGCTCTAAATTTTAACTTCATATTTTCACCCCAATACAACTATATTATACTATATAAATTATTTTTTTTCATTAATTATCTATAGTTTTAATACTAATTATTTGATATTTAAAAAATTTACCACCATTATTTATCCTAAATCTAATATTTTTACTCATATAATTTCCATATAATTCCTGCATTAAAATGTTTTTAGCATCATAATATTTTTTATTATTAAATAAAGATATGAATTTACCTTCACTTTTACTCCAATCAGTAGAACCAAATGATTCCATATACGAATAAATATCAATATTGGCTTCAATAATTCCATCATTACTGCTAATATTATTGAATTTTAAATATATATTTTTAGGTTCGACAACAGGATAATAAAAGCAATAATTTTTCTTTTTAAATATATTCTTATAATAATATGTCATATCTTTCAAATATTTTGTAATATCAGTATTATATAATTCATTATAACTATCAACAAAATAATTTTCTTTCATACATGCATATTTATAATCAGTTTTTGGTAAATATTTTGTATTACTTTTTTCAAATATTTTAGCATAATTAACAATCATATTTTCTAAATCTTTTCTACTCATTTTACTTGAATTATAATCATCAACCATCATTACTTTTTGAAACATTTCATCTTTAGATAATATATCTTCTATATTTTGTTTTTTAACTTCATCATTAAACGTATTTTTATCTATTTTAATTTTTGTATAATTTGGAAAATTTTTATCTTTTGGTTTTGCATTTCTTTCTCCAAAAATTAGAAAAGGAACAATAATTATTAATAATAGTATTACTGCTCCAGATAATACAATTAATAATGGTTTATTATTATTAACGATATTTTTCATTATTATTCCTCCATTAATTTATACCAAGTACAACTACTTCACAAATCTTATTAAATGTAGTCAATGTTTCATTTCTACCACCATAACATGCTGGATCAAGTATCTTAATCTCTCCATTTTGCACACGATCAGCAAGAACCCAATGGCCTGATCTTCCTTGTGCTTTAGAACAATTTCCATTTCTACTAACACCTACTATTGGATATAATCCATTCTTAAGTTGACCCGCAATAAATTTCTTTGCTTGGCCTTGAGTCATTAATTCTTCACCTTGTTCATTTATAAACTCAGTTCTTTTTGATGAATATGAACCATTTACCAGTTCACTTGGCTTGTACCAAACTAATAAATTTCCATTAGTTTCATTACCATTATCATCATATCCAATATATCCACCATTTTTATTCATCCAATCAACAAATGTAGCAGGATTAAAATTTTTAAGTTTTGTTGAAACTTTACTTTTTGCGATTGCCATTGCAACAGATGTTGACGTACAACCATTTGCACCAATAGTTGTATATTTACCAGTACCCATCCTATTATCATTCCATCTTGGATCATCTTGGCACCAATTTCTATAATCGCCAGCAACTATATTTCCTATATCTTCATCAAGATCACCATCGTCATCACCATTACCACTGCCAGAACATTCAATAATATCAACATCACCATATGTTTCCTTTAATATTTGTAAGAAATTTTTACCAGCATTAGCTTCAGCTTCCCAATTCAATGATCTTTCTGAACCATATCCAGTTGAAAATATAGTTCCATTTTGAATAACCAAATAGTTTCTAGCAATATCATATAGTCTACTATATGCTTCATACTCTTCATTTGACATAGGATTTTTATATGTCCAATAATCACTACTAGGTGCAGTTCCCTGATAAACATTTTTACAATTCACAGGCTTAGATGGATCCTTATCTTTATAATAGCAAATAATATTTGCAGTATTCATATATGAACCTTTTGTAGGAGAACTAAATACTTGATCACAATCTCCATTTCTCATATTAATTGTTTTACCTTTTTTATAATTTCCAAATCGATTTAAAGCAAAGTTCATATTCGCAATCATTTGCGTCAAAGCATAATTTTCATTTCTATAATTATCAATTTCACCTTTTACAGTACCAATAATATAATCTTTAAAAGTAACTGAATCTTGTGAAAGACCATCACAATTTGTTAATTTAACAGTTATATCATCAAAATTAGCTGACAAAAATTTAGCACAATTAGCATTTGAAATTATATTATCATTATCTAAATCAGGATCAATACCAGGTATATAATTACCATCATCATCCCAATAACCATTTTCTCCATATTGAGTTGAGTCCAAATCCTTAAGCATCAATGTATTATTAATTTCACCTTTTCTATCTTTAGTTTCCAAAATTATCTCTTCAACTTTTTTAGGAGAAACAATATCATCATATTCAAATGTAGGTAAATTTGGATCATCATCAGCTTGTTTAAATGAAGGAAAATTTATGTACCCAAATCCATGTTTATATTCAAATTCAACAAATGTAGTAGCTACATTAACGCCATAATTATAAGTTGTATATTTAATATTTCTACTTTGAAAACTATCCTTTTGTGTAGTATACACGTCTTCAATTTTTTGAAAATATATAGTGGTATCCACAACTTGAGTAAATTCCCTTTTCTTAAAATATTCATGAGCTGTAGTAACTGAATCAGCTAATTCATCTACCTCTTGTAATAATACTTCTGGTGGAATAGAACCATTACATTTATCAGTAGTAGTATTCCATGCATTATTCATACTAGTATCATAAGTATATCCAGTTCCAACTAATGTAAGAATTGATGAGTTATTAATATATTGCTTTTTCTCCAATTGTTTTTTTCCATTTATTTTCAAATAACCAGGTACGCTAAATGGATAATCTCTTTTTCTTTCTTGTTCATCATCACCATTAGTTCTATCCCATTCATCGTTCCATCTAATAAACATTTCCCATTTATCTCTACTATAAAAATAATTTTCAACAGTAGAAGTATCACAATATCCAACTTTTACTTCGTATTCATTACCATTTGAATCTTTTCTTTTTTCTATTTCTACTCTCCAAGTAAAATAAGGATAAATATCTTCAAATATTGTACTTTGAATAATTCGATCTACATCTTTTCTAACTAATTTACCATCTTTAATAATATTTTTTAATGTTTCATAATGATCTGATGCAGAAGTATATGTATCACCTTTATCATCTCCTTTTGCAGGAGGTGTATCATAACTATCATAAGTTGCCTGGCTATCATATCCATAGAATATTGTTCCTAAAATAAGAGCTCTATCTAACTTATTAGGCTGTGTTTTAGGATCATCTCTACCCATATATGTTTCTTCGTAAGTTTCAACTTTTTTCTTAATATATCTCATTAAAGCACAAGCATCATCAAATTCTTCATCATATATACCAAGACCCTCTTTAATTTTCTCCCAAAAATTTGCTTCACAAGCATCATCATTATTAAGAACCTTAATTAATTCTGGCCATGTATACATTTCTCCAGTATCAGGATCCCTTAAATATTTACTATCAGTATATAGACCTTCTAAATCATCTTCTTTTTGTTCTGGTACAAAGAAATTCAATACAATTGATGAAAAGAAGTTATCAATAACAGTAAACAAATATGCAATTATAAATACAACAAGTAAAATGCCAGCAACTATACCAGCAATTTTTAATTTAAGTAACAATAATTTTGCTTTTTTAAGTTTAGCTGCAGCATCAACCGCTTGATTAGCAGATTCTCCAAGTTTACCAGGAAGTCCTGGTTTCTTCATACCTGTTTTATCAGCAGCACCTTGTTTTTTATTGTTATCTTTTTTCCCAAGTCCATCTTTCTTTTCAAGTCCTGACTTATTCCCAGGCTTTTTATTATTTCCATCAGGATTCATTTTTCCTGATTCTTTATCGACTCCACGTAGTTCATTAGTCCCACGTTTATTTATTCTTTCTTTTGTTTTATCTTCTGTACCCAAAAGCCCCGCTTTAAAGCCAGACGAAAACTGGTTTAATCTTCCGACTACACCAGTATCATTTCTTCTACTTATATTTTGTTTTTCTTGTTCATCGAAATTTTCTTCGTTATAATTTTCGTCCATACTTCACATCCTTTAAGTGGATAAATCTTATAGTCCTCCACCTGAACCGAATGATTCTAATTCTTGTTGAGTAGCTATTACGTTAATTCTCATTCTTCTACTACCACAAACAAACAATGCTTGTCCTTGACTATATCTCTTAATTGAATCTTTTTCTTGATCATTTAAATCTACTAACTTAGAAAGGTCATCTACTGCTTGTTTACGAAGACCCATTACTAAATAATAAGAAGCATTATCAAATATTGCTTTACCATGAACTACTACATTAGGTGCTGCAAAATCTGTTGGTTGTTGTGTAATAATAATAGTTCCAGTATTATATTTACGACTACGTCTTTGAATACGAGCAAGGAATTCTGCTCCTAATGTATTTTGGTCTGCAAGAAGCATGTGTGCTTCATCAACCATAAGAATTGTATTAACTTCTCTATCAAGAGTTAAGCCCCAAGCATATTTTAATATGTTGAAGAATAATGCATTTCTTATATTACTATCAGCATTCATAAGTTCACGAATGTTAAACACAATGAAATCTGCATCAGTATCAATAGTGGTTTTACCTGTAAAATAATATCTTAATTCTTTTGTTAAAGGTCTTATTTTAAGTTCTAATCTCTCCATGATATCTCTTTCATGAGTATGTTCAGTCATTGATAAAAGTCTTCCTTTTATAGTAGCATATACATCATCAAAAGTTGGATAATCATGTGATGTTATTTTACTAAAATCAGTATTATAATCTATTTTATATCTTTTATATGTATCTTGTACTACTTCACTAAACAGTGTTAATACGTCCTCTTCTATATCTGGACTATAGTATTTCATAAACGCTTTTAATGTTTGAAGAGTTCTTGTAAGTACTGCATATCCAGTTCCTTCTGCCATTTCTTCTTCATCAGCATCAAGTACAACTTCCAGTGGATTTATCATACCAAAATCGCCACCACGACCTAGGTCAATGAAGTCTCCACCATATAGCCTAGTCATTTCTTCAAGTTCACCTTCAGGGTCTATTGCAACTATCTTATGACCATTTCTAATATTACTTCTAAGTAATACTTTAGCAGCTGTTGATTTACCTGAACCAGATGTACCAAGAATAATCATATTAGCATTATTTCTATTGAATTCTTTTTTAGTTTGATATAGAAATTGGTTAAATAAGATAACTCCGCCTGAATAATCAACACCAAGTAAACATGAAAGTCCAGGGTCTTTAATACTATCAAATACAAATGGATACATTGCTGCAATTGTAACTGATGGTATTGGAGTACCTACTCTTTCTTCTATATCATTTTCAGGGAATATTGGAAGCATACTTTGAAGTATCTTTTCTTGCTCAAATCTAAGAACTAACCCTTTCATTCCCATCGCATCTAAATAATTTTTAACTTGTACCTTTTTATTTTCAAGTTCTTCATGTGAATCAGCTGATATAAACAAGTGCATTTGAAAATCAAATATTCTTGCTTGTGTTGCTGTTAACATTTGAATAAAATTATCTATACTTTCATAATCTTGTCTAATTTGTTCTTGAATAGTATGATCGTGTTCATTTTGATATCTTGCTTTCATATCAGCAATTTCTTTATTTAACATTTTAGAAAGTACTGAGAATGCAATTGGAATATGTTTAATACATACCTTAACTCCACCCATTTGAGTAAGATTAGCAAGATAACCTTCTGAAATTGATTTTGGATAACTTATTATTGTAAGTATTGCACAATATTTATCACTTATTATCATTTCAGATGGTTTAAATTCTAAACTCTTAGGAGCTAATTGACTTTTAAAACTTACACTCATTGACTAATCACCGTCCCAAAATTATATGAATCTCCACCATTTAGGAATCCATCTAATAACATTCTTAAATCATCATTACTTGTTTGAGCTGATTGAAGTCCTACTCCAGCAAGTCCTGAAACAAGATTTTGTATTCTTTTTTGTATTATTTCTGGTCTCTTATCTTTAAATAATATGAAGTATTCTGTATCAGTAACATTTACTTCTTTACTCATAAATAAGTTTGCTTTATCTATATCTTCTCTTACTAATTTTCTAATTGCTTGAACTTGTACTGAATTATATAATAATTTAAGTTGAGCAAGATACACATTAATATCTACTGGTCTATCTGATATAATTAGCCAGAATGGATAATCAAGTGTATTATAGAAACTTCTTAAGTTAAATATAGCATTATTTTGAGAATCATAATCAAGAATAAATATATTTCTTGGTCTTATTTTTACTCCTGTAACTCTAAGTCCATTATCAAGTATAATTTCTCCATTTTGAATACCTCTAATTGGTAACCAATTTTCAGCATATTTTTGATTTTTAGTATCAATCTTTTTTTTGTTCGTCATCATTTGCGACATATCTAGCACACCATCCTCTCCAATAATATCTTCTTGGGTTCATGAAATATATAACAACTTCTTGTAAATATACAAGTACATTATGATAAAAAGGCAATGGCATTACTAAAAACAAGCATATTCCTACAGGGGCTAGTTTAATTGCTAGTTCTTTAACTGTATCACCTTTAAATATAAACATAAGCATAGTCGTTATAAATGCACCTGTTAAAAGTATTATTAAATCAATAATTCTAAAAACATTAAATATCAATTGACTTTTCTTACTATTAGCAGGTATTAAATAATTGTTCATATTCTCTTTTCCTTTCTAAATACTACAATTTATATTTTATTTTCCACTTTGTCCTTGACCTCTTTGATAACTTCCAGAGTTTACTACTCCTTCTCTTCTTGAACTTGCCGCTTGTCCACCAGCTTGAATTGTTGCTCTATCTCCACTATTTGCTGCTACTCTTCCACTTCTTCCTGTATGGCTTAGTGTTCTATTTGCACTTTGTACTGCACTACCATTTGCACCACTATATGCATTATTCCATGATTTTTGATAATCAGCTCTACCAAATTGTCTTTGACCATTAACATCAAGTCCAGCATCAAGTTTAGCTTTTCTTGCTTCTTTTCTAGCATTAAGATTTGCAAGTTCACTATATTTCTTCTCACTTGTCATATTACTGTTTCTAATTTTTTGTTCTTCAAGTGCATATATTTGCATTTGTTTATCGTTGTTATATACTTGTTCCATTTGTCTATTTACATAATCATCAGCACTTTTACCGTATGCAAGTCCATTTTCACCTTTTTGATTTTCAATTTCAGCGATTCTAGCTGCATCAACTGCTTCATATGCTTTTTGTTCTCTTTCATATCTTGCAGCTTTCGCATTTTGCGCTGCTGTTATACCAAGTGCACCTTCGGCTCTTCCTCTTGCATATGCAAGTCCTCCACCAGCTGCATTAATTCTAGCAGCTCTATCTCTATTTGCTTGTGCATTTGCAGATTGATTTCTAAAGAAGTCAGCAACGTTTTTACCTTTACCACCAGATTGATAACCTCCAACTGCTCCACTAAGCATGTTACCAGCAGTACCAAGAACTCCAGCACCACCAGCTATACCAGTAACAAGACCACTTCCAAATCCAATAGCTCCTCCAACAAGACCAGCAGCAAATTTTCCAAATCCACTACCACTTGCTGAGCCTGCCATACTTGTGCCAAGTGCTTGATCTATAAATTTAGGTAAAATTCCAACGATTCTATATCCAGCAACTAAAACAACAATACAAATAAGACCTCTCGTTATAACATTTTCAGTAATTAAATCAGGACTACCAAAGAAACTTGTAAGCCTATCTGGATCCATAAACGCACCTACAAAAGTAGTAACTATAAACACAATTGCTATTCTTGTTATTGCCTCTAAAAATACTGATATATATGTTTTACAAAAAGTTTTAAATGTTGGAGAAGATATTCCTTTATCAATAATAGTTATTATTGCAAGAGGTGCTAATATTTGAAGAATTATCATTTTAAACATTCTAACACCAATTTCTATTGAAACAACCGCTATACTATATATTAAATAAAGTCCCATAATTGTACTTACAAATGGTAAAGTATATTCAACAGTTATATCTATTTCATCAACTAAATTATGTGCTTTCGTAAATACATATTTACCATCTTCTTCTATTTCAGCATCAACTGTTTCAGTGGAAAATCCACTTCCATCTGAAGAAATATCATGTAAAAATATAGTGAATGTTTGATGAGCAAGCCAGCCTCCTACATCCATTTCATTCATATCTACATCTGATCCCCAAATAAATCTAGCAAGAAGACCCGTGTCACCTCCGCCACCAGCATCAACAAGTTTTCCTATATATTCATAATTTCCATCTTGTGAGCCAATGATTAATAAGCTTATATCACTCATAACGCCAAAAATAAATGGATAAAGTATTAAAAGCGCTGCAGTAAAGAATAAATTCTTAACAAGAGCTGCACCACCCACATTCTTATCAGTCGCTTTTGCCGGATCAATCATATATTCAATTAATGATTTTCCAAGTTTAAACATAACAAGTACCATTATTAATGCTTTAACCCTATCTATTAATGGTTCTAATATTTTATAAATTTCACTAAACTTTATTTGTGCCATCAAAATAAAAATCTTGTATACATATGCCACAACTGTATATACAATTCCATCTAACAATAATGATAAAGTTGTAAATGGTCGTGTTATCCATGATGCTTTAGCTAATATATATAATCCTATTTTATTAAGTAACATTAGTTCACTTCCCATCCGAATACTATAATTTTATATAGTATAAAATTCTATCAAAATTATAACATAAAAAAATATCAAATAAAAGTGTTTTATTTGATATTTCATAATTAATTATTAGACTATAATTCTACGTTATGATAAACATTACTTACATCATCAAGTTCATCTAACATATCAAGTAATCTTTCGAACTTTTCTTTATCTTCTCCTTCAAGTGTAACAGTATCTTTTGAGAAATATGATATTTCATCAATTTCAAATGTTATACCAGGAAAAGCTGTTTCTAATGCTTTTTTAGCATTATTTAAATCAGCAACTTCTGTATAAACAACTACAGTTCCATCATCTTCAACCTCAATATCATTAGGTTCAACATCACCATTAATAAGTGCATCCATAACTTCTTCTTCGCTGTGTCCTTTAATTCCAACAACACCCAAATGTTCATACATGAAACTAACTGCTCCTTGTCCAGCCATTTTAGCACCACACTTATTAAATACTGTTTTAACAAAACTAATTGTTCTATTAGAATTATCTGTTAAACATTTAATAATTAATGAACTTCCACCTTGAGCGAACGCTTCATATTCTACTGTTTGATAATCTTCAGCAACACCTTTTTTTACTTTATCAATATTTCTATTAATAACATCAGCTGGTACTTGTTCTTTCTTTGCTTTTTCAATTACTCTTCTTAAAACATCATTTGTAGCTGGGTCTGGATTTCCTTTAGCTGCTTGATAAATTTCCTTTGCATAAATTGAATATAATTTAGATTTTTTAGCTGCAGTTGCGGCCATTGCTTTTGCTCTTACTTCATGTGCTCTTCCCATTTCTTATCACTCCTTTAATTTAATCTAACTTCGTAAGCTCATTTATAATTTTAGCATATTCTTTATAATTTTCAAAATTATTATCTTTATTTTGATTAAAAAATTCTTTCGAATCATCTCTTGCTTGTAAAAGTATTTTCATATCTTCATGTAAATTAGCTATTTTAAATGACATATCTCCACTTTGTTTTACACCAAATAAATCACCTTCGCCACGCATTTCATAGTCTTTTTCAGTTATATAAAATCCATCATTACTTTCACATAACACTTTTAATCTTTCACAAGATTCATCACCTATTAATATACAAGTACAATCATATTCATTCCTTCCAACTCTACCTCTAAGTTGATGAAGTGTTGCAAGCCCAAAACGTTCTGCATCATATATTATCATCATAGTAGCATTTTTAACATCAATACCCACTTCTATAACAGTTGTTGATATTAACACATCTATTTTACCATTCTTAAAATCATCCATTATTTTATCTTTGTCAGTCTTAGATAATTTTCCATGTAATATTGCTGACTTAACTGTCTTATTAAAATATAATTCAATATTTCTTTTTATTTCATTTACAGTTGTTAAATCTATTACTTCACTGTCTTCTATCAAAGGTGAAACAATATATACTTGATGATGATTATCTATTTCATTCTTCATCATATCATATACTTGTACTAATTCTTTTTCACTCTTAATTATTGTTTTTATTTCTTTTCTACCTTTAGGTTTTGTCTTTATATTTGATATATCCATATCACCATATATGGTAAGTGCGAATGTTCTTGGTATTGGTGTTGCTGACATATAAAGTACATCTGGAAGTAGTCCTTTATTTTTAAGACTAGCTCTTTGATTTACTCCAAATCTATGTTGTTCATCTGTTATAACAAGTCCTAAATTCTTAAATACAACATTATCACTTAATAAAGCATGAGTACCTATAATAAAATCTATCTTTCCATCTTTTAATTTTTCTACTACTTCATCTTTTTCTTTCTTTTTCATACTTCCTGATAGTATATCAACTCTTATATTGGTTCCTGATAAAATATTTTTAATTGATTCATAATGCTGATATGCTAGTACCTCAGTTGGAGCCATTAATGCTGTTTGATATTTACCTAAATAATTAATATAAGCAGCTATTACTGACACTATTGTTTTACCTGAGCCAACATCTCCTTGAAGCATTCTATTCATTCTTTTACTTGATGTCATATCTTTATATATTTCTTCTATTGCTGTATCTTGATCAGCAGTAAGTTCAAATGGAAGACTTCTTATAAATTCGTTAACATCTTCTGGATCTACATTTCTTAAATAACCTATTTTGCTTTCTTTGTTTACTTCTTTTAAATAATTTATTTTAAACATAAACTGAAATAATTCTTCATATTTTAATTTTATTAATGCTTTCTTTACTTCATCTTCATTTTTAGGATTATGTATCATGTTAACAGCACTTTTCTTTGATATTAAATTATATCTTTCATTTAAATAATCTGGTACATAATCTATATAATTATCAAATTTAGTAAGTGCTTCATCAATATATTTTTTAAGTGCTTTACTTGTAAGACCAGTTGTTAAATGATATACAGGTATTATTGAACCAGTCTGTAATCTTTCAAATTTTATATCACTAGCAATAACAGTATTTTTTAAAGCATCATATTTACCTATTACTGTAACTATACTACCAGGTCTTATTTGTGATTTTAAAAACGCTCTATTAAATATCATAACAGCAATCATTTTCTTACTTGACATTGCTCTAAAAGTAAGAGATGTCATGTTAGCTCTAAATCTTCTAGTCAGTGGTACAGAATCAACTATACATTCTATTACAACATTATCTTTATCTTTCGCTTCTTTTATATCATTAAGTCTTACTATTTCATGTCTATATGGATAATAATATACTAAATCTTCAATATTATTTATATTAATGTTTTTTAATGTTTCAATTGTTTTAGGACCAAGTCCCTTTATATTACTTAAATCGTTCATACTTCACCCACAAATCTCACATATTATATCATATTTTTTATGTTTTAAGAAGATAAAATTTATATTTTTTAAATAAATTAAAAGCACCTCTTATGAGATGCCTTATAAAGTTATACCTTTATCTTCAGTTTCTACTTCTTCCTCTTTCTTATCTTTGATATTTCTTAAAACATTAACTAGTTGTTCACGCTTGTCTTTTAAATCTGCAAGTAATATTTTATTCATTACATCATCCATACTTGTATTTAAATTAATATTATTATCTATTGCTTTTAAACACAAAAATATTTCATTTATTTTTTCATAAATATAATTATAATCTAATCCAAATGAAGTAAGTAATTTATCTATTTCTATTATAAACATTTGAAATGTATATTTGTTTCTATTCTCAAGTTCATCTATAAGTGCAACTAACCCATAATTATCAGTTATGCATTCAAATTGATTAATAGAAGAATCATTTGTATTATCATTTCTATCAAACAATCTAATTATTCCAGTTGTTGAATCTATTTCTATATTACCATGCATTATTGAATTTCTTATTCTTTTAATAACGCTCTTATTTCTTATACCAAATTGTTCTTTTAATGATTCATATAACGGTTTAAATATATTTCTATATCTTTTAGTTTTTTCATAATCATTTATTTTTTTATATTGTTTACTAAATGATTTAATACTTCTTTTAATAGGTCCTATTGTATTAGTAATATCATCACCTTTATTTTTTTCATCTTTAATACTCGCAAAAGAATAATCTAAATTTAAAAGTAATAAATCTTCATAATTATATTCTTTTGTTTCATCACTTAATAAAAGTAATAAATGATTATAAAGTAATGACGTAAGTATATCGTTTTCTTCACCATTAAGTCCTAAAGTTCTCATTGTTTCAGCTACTTTAATTATTGCTTTATTATGAACATATAATTCTTCATTCATATATGATAAAGTTTTTTTATTACTTGGTTTTACAAATCTTCTATAATCTCTATCTCTTAATAATAAATTATATTTATTTTGAAGCATTCTATAAGTACTTGAATATCTTCTTTCAAATTGATTAGAAAGTGTTTCATCTTTACATTTATTAAATGTATCTTTATATGATTTACCTAATAAAGATAACAATTCAGGAGGAACTTCACATCTAAATACATGATGTACTATATGTCCTTGTTCATCAAATGTATCATATTCATTATTTATAATTATTAGGTGATTTTTAATATCAAAATCATATTTACCATGAGCAAAAGAATCTCTTAATTTATCTATAGTCCATACTGCTTCTTTTATCATTCTTACAAAAGATTTATCATTTTTTATTTCATCATTAAGACTTGTTAATCTAACACTATCTTCTACTTCATCTAATGTATGAATTCCATCAACAGTATAATACATTCTTTTTTGAAGTTCATGATATTGTGTTAATATTGTAGTCAAGTATTTATTATTAATATCAAATTCTAAAGTTTTACCATTAGTATCTTTTTTAATAGTTTGTTCCTTAGTAAGTAAAAATTTAGTGATTGTGAACATGAAATAATGTTCTACTCCAAGTGTTATATCACTTTTATTTAGAAACGCATCTATTAATTCTCTTGATAATTTTAACATATATTCTCTATTCATAATAATATGATAACATACTTTAATATTTTTGTGTTATACTTTTATTATAATTTAATTTATTGATACAAATTTTTATATATTTTTTGTTAAATTTTACTTGACAAAATAGTACTTTTACATTAGTATATAGAATTACCAATTCACTATTAGGCGAATTGGTGCTAGTATCACACTAGCCAACCCCTTTTTATTCTTTTTTCCGGACTGTCCACAGGGGGTGGCAGTCCTTTTTATTTGTTTTGAAGGAGAAAAATCATGAATAAATTTAAGTATTCTAATGATAATAAAAGATATTATACATTAAATTATTATTATAGAAATAAATATAATTCTAAAGTATTTAAAGTAAGTTTAAATGCAGGTTTTGGTTGTCCTAATAAAAAGAACGGTAGTGGTTGTATTTATTGTTTAAATGGTAGTGGTGAAAATAGAAATATACCACTTACCGAACAATTTAATATTGTAAAAGAAACTATGGAACATAAATGGAAAGATAGTAAATATATAGGTTATTTTCAAGCAGATACTAATACTTATGCCCCACTTAATAAATTAAAAGAATGTTATGAAAGTATACTAAATATTCCAGGTGTAATTGGTTTAAATATTGCAACTAGACCTGATAGTATTACTCCTGAAGTTTACGATTATTTAGAAGAACTTTCTAAAAGAACTAATCTTGTTGTTGAAACAGGTCTTCAAACTATACATGAAAAGACTGCTAAATTAATTAATAGAGGTCACACTTTAGAATGCTTTAATGAATGTATTAGTGAACTTAGAAAAAGAAATATAGATGTAGTTGTTCATGTAATTAATGGTCTACCATACGAAACAAAAGAAGATATGATTGAAACAATAAAATATGTTTCATCTTTAGATATACAAGGTATTAAAATACATATGTTATTTATATTAAAAGGAACACCACTTGAAAAAATGTATAATCTTACTCATTTTCACGTTCTTACTAAAGAAGAATATATTGATATTGTATGTGATGAACTAGAATATTTACGTGAAGATATTGTTGTTAATAGAATAACAGGTGATCCAATAAAAGAGCTCACTATTGAACCAAAATGGTTATTTAAGAAATTTTGTGTTTTAAATGATATAGATAAAGAAATGGTAAGAAGAGATTCTTATCAAGGAATTAAGTATAAGAAAAGTGCTGACAAATAATCAACACTTTTTTATTTACATATTATTTATATATTTTATATGTATAGCATACACTCCATTCACTTTTATAGATTCAGTGTATCCATCTAAACTATTTATAGATTTAACTCCTTCATTAAAGTCATTAGTAGAAGATAATGTATATCTTGTTCCTTCAAGTATTAATAATTCTTCTACTGTTTTATAATGATTTATTTCTTCAACTAAGCATTTAATCTTTTCACCATTAGATTCAAATATTATGTAATCATTAGGTTTTAAAACACTATAATCAAAATGATTATCTCCTATTTTAGTACATCTTATTTCTACTCTTTTAGTTCTATTTTTAATCGCATTAAATGCTCTATTATTTATATCAAAATTATATGTCATTGTTTATTTTCCAAATCTTTAAAATAGTTATATCTTTCTAAAGCATAATTTTTATTTAATTCATATAATTCATGATACTCATCTTCATTCTTAACTTCTAAGTTCTTATAACGAAGTTCACTTCTAAATACTGCATCATAATTAGTGAAGTCTGGTTCTTTTGAATCTACTGTTAAAGTATTTGTTTCAGGATTGTATCTCATAAGTAAATTGTATCCTACTTCTACAAGAAGTTTTTGTTCATCAAGTGAATTATTAAGTCCACCTATTATACCTTGTTCTATACATGGACTATATGCGATTATTAGAGATGGTCCATTATGTTCATATGCTTCTTTTAATACTTTTAGTGTCTGCATCATATTAGCCCCAAGTGAGATAGACGCAACATATACATTTGGTATAGCCATTGCTATTTTAAATAAATCTTTCTTATTTTCATGTTTACCATTTGATGAGAATTCAGCTACTCCTCCCATACGTGTTGACTTTGATTTTTGACCACCTGTATTTGAATATACTTCTGTATCAAGAACCATTATATTGATATCTTCATTGCTATGAAGTACATGATCAAGTCCACCATAACCTATATCATAAGCCCATCCATCTCCACCTAAAATCCATACTTTGCGAGATGGTATATAATCTATAAGCTCTCTTAATTCATTAGGTATTTCAGATTCCATAAGCTTATTTTTAATCGCAAGAGTTAAATCATCATCTTCCATATTGTCTATCCATAACTTGAATGTTGCCTTTATTTCAGGTAAAACAATATCTCTTGTTTGATACATTATGTCTTTAATTCTCTCTCTCATCTTTTTATAAGACATATGAATTCCAAATCCAAATTCAGCATTATCTTCAAATAATGAATTCATCCATGGAATCTTGTATGGTGTTAATGGAAGACTACCACCATATATTGATGAACATCCTGTCGCATTAGCAATAACCATATTTTTACCATATAATTCAGTTAATAATTTTATATAAGCTGCTTCACCACATCCAGCACAAGCACCACTAAATTCAAAATAAGGTTTCTTAAATCCAATTCCTTTTACTGTATATTTATTAAATGGTGTATCATTTTCAACATTATTAAATAAATAATCACTTATTTTATCTAACCTTTCACTATATTTACCACTTTCTAATGCTTTTTCTTGATTCTTACCAGGACATGCTTTCATACATAGTCCACAACCTGTACAATTTGCTTCTGAAACTGATATATAGAAATTTTTATTTTCTTCGCCTAAACTCTTTATTGTTTCATCTTTATCAATATGAGCAAGTAATAATTCATTATCAGTAAGTGAGAATGGTCTTATACATGCATGAGGACATACAAATGAACATTGATTACATTCTATACAATTTTCTTTACACCACTTTGGTACAAAAGGACTAACTTTTCTCTTATCACTTTTAGCAGTTCCACCTTCAAAAGTACCATCAGCATGATCAATAAAGTTACTAACACTCATCATATTACCACGTAAATGTAACATTTCACTTGTCAAATTATTTACAATATCTTTGTCTTGTGTGATTGTAAATATTTTATTATCAATAACTTCTAAATACTTAAGAGATTCATCTATCGCATTTATATTATTTTCTACTACATCATTTCCCTTACTACTATAGGTTTTAGTAACAAGCTTCTTAAATGCATCTATTTCATTTCTACCATATCCAGCAATCTTAAACATATATGTACACATGATATTATTAATCTTACCATGTAAATTATATTTCTTATTTAATTTATCAAGTGAAGCAATATATACTTTAATATTTTTATTTATAATTTCTTTCTTATTATCATTATTTATCAAATTATTTAATTCTTCATCCGTCTTATCACTTGATATTAAAAGTATTCCACCATTCTTTATATCTTTAAGTAAATGATAATTATTTAGATATACATCTTTTGATACAACTACAAAGTCAGGTGAAGTTAAGAAATAAGGTGCTTCTATTTTAGTAGGTCCTACTCTTAAATGTGATATAGTTGTGCCACCACTCTTTTTAGAATCATATTCAAAGTACCCTTGAACATAATTATCTTTTATTTCACCTAGTACTTTGATAAAGTTTTTAGAGGCACCAACCATACCATCAGAACCAAATCCATATACTTTTATCTCTTTATAGTCTCTTTGTACTTCAATTTCTTTTGGCTCTAAACTTAAATGAGTAACATCATCATTTATACCAATTGTAAAATTGTTTTTAGGATTATCACTAAATAAATTTTCAAATACAGCATTTATATCTTTAAGTGGTACATCTTTAGAAGAAAGACCATATCTTCCTCCATATATACTTATATTCTTTTTCTTAAGTGCTTCCATTATATCTAGGTACAATGGTTCTCCTGTACTTCCAGGTTCTTTTGTTCTATCAAGAACAGCAATTCTTTCTACTGATTTAGGTAATACATTTAATAAATATTTAGTACTAAATGGTCTATAAAGATGAACTTCTATCATTCCAACTCTATATCCTTTTTTATTTAATATATCAACAACTGTTCTAATAGTGGAACATACGCTTCCCATCGCAATAATTATGTCAGATGCATCTTTTTTACCATAATAATTAAATGGCTTATAATCAGTAAATGCTAAAGTGTTTATCTTTTCCATATATCTATTAACAATATCTGGCATATCATTATAATATTTATTTCTTACTTCAGTATTTTGAAAGTACACATCTCCTGTTTCAGAAGTACCTCTTGTTATTTCTTTTCCAATGTTTAACGCTCTATTTTTAAATTCATATACTTTTTTATAATCAATTAGTTTTCTTATTTCTTCAGTATCAACAAGTGAAACTTTATTAAGTTCATGACTAGTTCTAAATCCATCAAAGAAATGTAAGAATGGAAGACTTCCTTCAATCGCACTTAAATGTGAAATAATACTCATATAGTATGCTTCTTCAACAGAGGAAGATGATAACATACAAAATCCAGTACTACGAGTAGCATAAATATCTTGATGGTCACCAAATATTGATAATGCATGAGTAGCTAAACTTCTAGCAGCAACATGTATAACACCTGGTAACATTTCTCCTGCCATTTTATACATTGTAGGTATCATTAAAAGTAATCCTTGTGAAGCTGTAAATGTTGTACCAAGACATCCTGCTTGTAATGCTCCATGTGTTACCGCAACAGCTCCTGCTTCACTTTGCATTTCTACTACTTTAACTGTATCATCAAATAGATTCTTTTTTCCTTCATTACTCCATTTATCAGTTAAAGTTGCCATTGGACTTGCAGGTGTAATTGGATAAATACCACATATTTCACTAAAAAGATATGCTCCAAGCGCACATGCTTCATTTCCATCTATAATATAATCTTTTTTCATATCATCACCATCTTAATTATAATATAATTTACATCAAAATAAAAGTAATAATAAAAAGCACTATCACAATTTATTTTTATAAATTGTAGTCTACAAAAAAGAATGATAAATAACTCTATCACTCTTTATCATTAGTTTCATCTACATCATTTTCTTCATTATCAGTTTCTTCATTTGTACTCATATCATCAGTAGTACTTTCTTCTTTTAACTTTTTCTTTCTACTATAAAATATATCATATAGAATATAACTTAAAACTATTAATATTGAAAATAGTCCTATTAAAATATATTTATTATTTGTTTTCTTAACTACTTCATCTTTCTTTTCATCATCTTCTTTTATATCAGGTATTTTAGTATCTTCTTCTTTTTTTGTTTTAGTAACAACTATATAATAATTACCTTCATCATAATCATTATTAGTTTTTATTCTTACTATATTTTCACCTGTTACAAAATTTTCATTACCAATTATTTCAACATTAACATCATTATCAGCATCATAGTCTATTAACAAACTATCAACAGTACTTGGTACTACTAAATGATAAGTATAAACACTTTCTTTAAATTCTTCTAAAAATTTAAAATTTTCAACAGTTAATCTCTTTAAACTAGGAAATTTATATTGAACATCTTCTGTTTTTTTAGCATAATTAATATTCAAAGTATATGTTGTTTTAACACCATCTACATCATTAATAATTTTTATAACATTTTTGGCTTCTTTTAATACATGACTAGACTCATTAGCATTTTTAGGATTAAAAGTAAACTCACATTCACTTGATGAACAATATGGATAATACGTAACATTTTTATAATCCACGTCAATATTATAAGTTGTAACATTAGGTTTCATATCAATAAATATTTCTTTATCAGTGTATAAAAATATTCCAGATAATGTAGAATCTATATTTATTTTAGCATTATCTACTATATTATAATAAAGTTTACTATTATTACATGGAAATGATTCATTATCACCTTTTACATAAAAGTTACTATTATTACCAATTAATTCAATAGATGCGTACCCATTTGGTGCTGTATCTTTTACTTTAAACTTTAACTTACTTATAAGTATATCACCACCATTTACATACATATTTTTACCAGTAACATTTTGAATACTAAAATCAATAATAGAAGAATATGTATTAAAATTAGTTATCTTATACCCATCTTCAATATAAACACTTTCATCATTATAATCCGGTAATAATTCAAATACATAAGGATTATAATATATTTGTATATCTGCTTTATTAAGTATTCCATCTTCACTATAAAAATCAGTTATAATATTAACTTCAATAGTATCTCCTTTACTATATTCAGTATTATTATTTACTACCTTTTGTAAATTACAACTTATATAATCTGCCTTAGTAAAAGATATAAACATAAAAAATGATATTAATAACATTAAAATTTTCTTCATTTTGATTCTTCCTTTTATATGTTAATAATATCAAAATTAATATATTCTTTCAAGTTTTTCAAGTTTTATTAAGTCGTATACTTTACATACAGCAGTTATACCTTCTATACGAATTCCATGTAATTTATAATACACTTTTAATTCATCATTTAAATCTTTAGTATAAACATTTATTAACTCTTCAATATTTCTAGCATAATACTTCTTACCATCAATAATATAACTTAATACTTCAATATTAGTATACTTTAAAGACTTATTTAAACTATAAGAATTAGTATTCTTAAAATATATTTTAAATGTATCAATATAATTCAAATTAGTTCTATCATAATATAATATTTTATCACTATTAGAATCTATTTCACCTGTATTAAAGGTTAAAAAAATAGAAAGCATAAATAATAATTTTATGATATTCTTTTTTATATTGATCACCATTATTATTATGCTTTATATTTTATAATTCTATGTACTCATATTTATTATTTTTAAATATTTTTTCAAGGTCTTTAGGATTCATAAATACAGTACTTGTATTAATATTAGGATGTACTCCTACTTCGTCTATATTCTCTATATCTTTATCTATTAATATAGTTACTTTATGCTCTTTATCATTAAGTATTCCAAGTGGTGAAACTGAACCTTTAGTAAGCCCTAGATAGTTATATAAATCTTCTTCATCTGCAAAAGAAAGCTTCCTACTGTTAATCTTATTACTTAATTCTTTTAAATTAACTTTCTTATTATGACATACTAGTACTAAATAATAATTTCTTTTCTTATCATCTCTTATAAATATATTTTTAAGTATATTTTCATATGGTTCAATATTCTCTTTTATAACTTCTTCCATAGTGAATACTGCTTTATGATTAACTACTCTATATTTAATATTTAATTCATCTAATGTTTTATATATTTCTTCCTTTGTCATTTTCTACCTCTATTGGATTTACATGTATTACTACTAAATAAATCTCATCTATCTTCTTTAATATTTCTTTTTCAAGATTATTTGCGATTTCATGACTTTCATAAGTCTTTAAATTTCCATCCACAAATATAGTAAATGATATTTGATATTTATAACCTACTGGTGTTGAATTAAAATGATTTATCTTTATAATTTCACTATGCTTTTTTATTATATCAAGTACTTCATTCTTAGTTTCTTCATCTATTGATTTATCCATAAGAACATCATAACTTTCAATAAATATTTTAATAGCGGATATAAGTATCCATATAGATATTATTATACCTACAATACCATCTAAAAAGTATATATTATATGTAGAAAGTATACATGATATTAAAGTAAATGTTGTTATAACTGCATCTATTATATGATCTTTAGAATTAGCCTTTATAAGTAAATTATTATATTTTTTTGATAAGTAATTTGTATATATAAATAATGATATTTTGACTATTATAGTAATGATACATACAATTACAAGCCATATATTAAAATCATATTTATTACTACTAAATATTGAATTTAATGAATTTTTAAGTACTACAAGTGATATTAATACCATAGATATACTTATTAACATTGAATAAATATATTCTGCTTTACCATGTCCTAAATTATGATCATTATCTTTTGGTATACTTGATATTTTATTACCAATAAATGTCATTATTGAAGAAAATATATCGCCTGCACTATTAAAAGCATCCGCTATCATTGCTTGACTATTTGTAATATATCCAATTATTCCTTTTATAATAAGTAAAAATACATTACCTATCATTCCTAAAATACTAGCTATTTTAGTACTTTTATATCTTTTCATGTTTTCCTCCTTATATATTTTATTCAATATAACATTTTAATGTATCTTCTATCCAATATGAATATTTGATATTATCTTTTTCTAAACTTTTAAATTTTAAATATAAATCTATTCCATCACTAGGATCATGCCATATATCAACAAATACATAATCATAATATATATCTTTTTTAAAGTAATTAAACGCATCATCATTAATTATCTTTATTTTAGATTTATTTTTAAATTGTGGTAAGATGTACTCATTAAATAAATCTATTATTTCTTTATCTTTTTCAACTATCGTTACACTTTCTACATTATCTTTCATAGATACCATATAAGCATAATATCCAAGACCAAGTCCATATGTAAGAACATTACCAGTTGCTTCACTTATAGATTTCTTCATACTTTCTATTTCATTAGGTGTAATTAACATCCATTCTCTATCATTTTCAAGAACACATGGATATTTATATTCATCTTTAAAATATCCAATACTAGGATATAATTTATCATTAATACATCTTAAATCATTAAATACAAATGCTTCATATGGCTTATAACTCTTATATTCAAATTTCCATTTATTAGAACTTATACATTTAAGATTAATGTTCTTATAATACAAATTATCTTCATAAACACTTTTATCAAGTTCATAAACTATCTTATCAAATTCATGTATTATTTCTTTATCAGTAATACCAAGTATACTTGTAAGTATTATTTTGTATGATTCTAGTGTAGTAAATCCAAATTCATTTTTAATATTATTTATCATAGATTCTTTTATATAATCACTATAATCATTTAAGTATATTGATAATTTACTCATTATTAAGTTGTTTCTTTCTTCATTTGTCATATTTATATTATAAAATAAAAGGTAGAAGTAAATCTACCTTAAAATGGAAATTGTTTATTTTGATTAGCCTATTCTGAATGCAGGAGATACACCATTAGCAGCAGTAGCAGTATTACTACCACTCCAACCACCAGAACGATTAACTCTAAAGAAATCACTGTTACTCGTAGAATATGCGGAACGAAGCCACCAATAATAAGCACTCGTTCCCTTATATTTTTTAGCACCACTATAATTGCTTGTTGTTACACCAGCATTTATGTAATAATCAAAAGTTCTAGTTAAACTTTTTGCTGTATCATAACTATTACTCCAGTTACTAAATATTTCTTTTGGAGCTAATAAATATAATTTATCGGTGGTAACAAAATTAGTAGAGTCGCTTTTACCATGCCCTGACACAACAATTGTATCTATTATAATATTCCTTAAATCAACTGGCAATGCATTGTATATATCATTATTGATAAATGTTCTAAGTTCACTCGATGACCAACCTCCTGTATTAGATGTACTGCTATTAAATTCTTTATATAATATTATATCAGCAAATTCTAATACAAATCCACAAGCACTTTGTGAAAATCCAGACGCATTACATTCACTTGGTGTTGTTGTATTTGCAATACGTAGTGTATGAGTTCCATATGTCGTCCCCAAATCAATTGTTTTAGTTTCTCCAACTTTATATCCTCTAGTATTTCCAGCTTTAACCGAACTAACTATAGTTGCCCAACTATCGGTACTAAATGTTGATGGCTTTTCAGTAAAATATCCAGGATTACTTGTTCCACCATCTATTCTAGCATATGTTTTATCAAGATAAGATTTATTATATTTTGTTCCTGCTCCACCTACTAGATTAGTACTTTTTTCAAACATACTTGTACTACTCGTTACAGAGGTAGTTACAAATTTGCTACTAGCATATATAGTTTTAAGATTTGTCATATAGGCAAACATAACTTCCATATTTGTTACATTACTTGTATCAAAATGACTTACATCTAATGTTGTGGCTTGACTTTTCCAAAACATACCTTGCATATTTGTTACGTTTGATGTATCAAAATGGCTTAAATCTAAGGTTGCGGCTTTACTATCACAAAACATACATTGCATATTTGTTACGTTTGATGTATCAAAGTTGCTTACATCTATGATTGTGGCTTGACTATGTTGAAACATACCTTGCATATTTGTTACGTTTGATGTATCAAAATGGCTTACATCTATGGTTGTGGCTTGACTATTACCAAACATAACATTCATATTTGTTACTTTTGATGTATCAAAATGGCTTACACCTATGGTTATGGCTTTGCTATTCCAAAACATACTATTCATATTTGTTACGTTTGATGTATCAAAATGGCTTAAATCTATGGTTGAGGCTTGACTATCACAAAGCATACATTGCATATTTGTTACGTTTGATGTATCAAAATTGCTTAAATCTAAGGTTGTAGCTTGACTATGTTGAAACATACCTCCCATATTTGTTACGTTTGAAGTATCAAAATGGCTTAAATCTAAGGTTGTAGCTTGACTGCTAGAAAACATACCTCCCATATTATATACATTTGATGTGTTGAAATTACTCAAATCTATTCTCAATGCTTGACTATCCCAAAACATATATGACATTGAAGTAACTGGTTTATCATTAATATATGTACAAAGTTTGCTTGTCACTGCGTCAGTACTTGCTTTATCAGTTAGCTGTACACCCCAACCATTATTAGTTATATTACTCCAACCTAAGCCAGAACTTGCAGACGCTCCTTGTTGTTTATAAGCATAAGTATACTGACCATTATTATAATTAAGTCCTTGTGTTAAAGTGCTATTTGTTTTGCAAAAATATGTATTTGTACTAGGTGTTTCTACTAATGTTATCTCA